>Ga0315542_1002010_pt1 | contig 12566 bp, 13 predicted proteins | sample SalMarSW160120MG_FD_202541 | JGI IMG/M metagenome (GOLD analysis project Ga0315542, IMG submission 202541) | Salt marsh sediment microbial communities from the Plum Island Ecosystem LTER, Massachusetts, United States - Salt Marsh Sediment SW1601-20 ... | reverse complement strand
ATATTATTGTCCCTATAAGCTCATCTTTATTTGAGATATATGGTTTAGGGATACTTAAACGGATAAGATCTTGCATGCCCAGGCGTGGACCCAATTTTTCGATGGGAACACTCTTGGATATGTGGGAACCAACAGGTGCAAAAATATCCCGTCCATGAAAGGTTCGGCTGATGGAATTTAAGAAGTATCGGGTGTTTTCGACGCGAACGATCGCGTCAACCTCTCCTTCATCCATTAGAAGGGTTAAAACACCATTGTCAGGTGCAAGGAATATATGACCCGACAATTTAACGGCAACGATTGAACGGTTCCCACCAACCCCCGGATCTACAACAACGATATGCACCGTGCCTTTGGGAAAATATTTGTATGAAGATGTGATGAGATAGGCTGCTTCGATCAAATCCTGTGGATCGATATAATGACAGACATCAACAACCACGGCAGAAGGGTTTATAGAAAGGATTGCGCCTTTCATGACACCGACATAGGCATCTTCGGCGCCAAAGTCTGTAAGGAGTGTAATAATCGACATAATAAAGTGGTGATGGCTTCGCAAGGATCCATTTTTTAATTGTTTACGAAACCAACCATCATTGAAACATTCTTTTTTGAAAGCTGAATCCGAGGTGTTTGTAGGCCGCTTCCGAAGCCTTTCTTCCTGAAGATGTCCTTGTGACAAGTCCGACTTTTAAAAGATAAGGTTCTATGACATCCACCAGGGTATCTGTTTCTTCCTGGAGGGTCGCTGCGATGGCTTCAATTCCCACAGGACCGCCTTTATAAAATTCGATGATTGTTTTTAGATATTTACGGTCAAGATCGGTTAATCCTCTTTCATCGACGCCTTCCAGAACCAGCGCTGCTTCAACGGTCTTTTTTGTAATGATGCCGTCTGCCCGTACCTGTGAATAATCTCTGACTCGTTTAAGAAGTCTGTTTACAATCCGTGGCGTTCCTCTGGATCGACTGGAAAGCTCGTTTGCGCCTTCATCATCCACCGTGACCTTCAGCAGAGCCGCCGAACGCCGGATGATGGTTGCCAAATCCGCTTCATTGTAAAAATCAAGACTTCTGAAAATACCGAACCGGTCGCGCAGGGGTGCAGATAAAAGCCCCACCCGGGTTGTCGCCCCAACCAGAGTAAAGCGATTCAGACGGTATTTATGACTGCGGGCATGTATGCCTTTGTCAAAGACAAAGTCCACGGCAAAATCTTCCATGGCAGGATATAAAAATTCTTCTACAATCTTGGGTGTTCTGTGAATTTCGTCGATGAACAGAATGTCCCTGTCTTCCAAATGGGTTAGAATACCGATGAGGTCTCCGCCTTTTTCAAGGGAAGGACCGGACGTTGACGTCAGATTACCCCCCATTTCATTTGCGATAATGTGTGCCAAGGTAGTTTTCCCAAGACCGGGTGGTCCGTGAAAGAGGATGTGATCAACCGGTTCCTCGCGTTGTATCGCTGCTTCAATGGCAATTTTAAGCGCTTCCACAACTTCGGTTTGGCCGACATAATCTGCAAATTGTTCAGGTCTTAAAGACAGGATTTCCGGCTCTTGGTCGATTGGAAGACAGGCTCCTGTAAGAATACCCTGTTTGTCGGAAGAATGTGTTAATATGTCATCGGTCATTGGCCTATCTCAACGCTAGCTACTAAAGAGCAAAAATCCTTTCGGTAACATTTTCATGGATAATGTCTTATGACTCAAGTTTCGCAACTTTAATTCCTATCAACGCCAGTACGGTCATCGACCTGCCTGCTCGTGCCTTGCAATGGCAGGCGGATCAGCTTCGAGCATCTTCCTCACGATATACTTCTTCAAAGAGCTCTTCCGGGGTCGATATATTACTGTTCCGTTCCATGGCATCGGTGATCATCTGTTTGGCATCTTTTATTTTGTAACCCAACTGATTTACAAGTACATCCAGAACCTGTTGAGACAAATCCTCGACGATGGGAATTTCTTCCTGTTGAGTCTTCCGAATGAGCGCAAATTTGTCCATTTTTCCTTCAAGAGTGGCAATTATCTTGCGCGCTGTACGATCGCCGATACCTTTTAACTGTTTAAGCTTGTGAACATTTTTTGATTCGATGGCTCTTGCGATATCTCGAACGGGAATATCTAAAGCTTTAACCGCCTTTAAGGCTCCGATGGCTTCAACAGAAATGAAATATTGAAAAAATTCCTTTTCGACTTCAAGATTAAAACCGATCAGAACCGGTTTCGGTTGTCGTTCGGTTTGCTGGTGATAAATATATATAGAGACCGGGTCGCCCACAGACTTTGCCCTAAAGGTATTCATTACAAATGCAGGGAGCAAAACTTCATATCCCACCTGATTTGCCAAAACAAGTATCCGATCATCCCCCTTTTTTAAAAGTTTTCCTTCAAGATAACCGATCATTGCACTTTGTTTTATCCCCTTTGTACGGTGTACTTTGTGCGGAACGATCATTGTAACGGAATAGTCCCAAAAGCGCCAAACCCATTGCATCGGATGCGTGGTAAGGACGGATAGGCGTTGTCAGGTTCAATAAGCTTCTAACGCATTTTTCAAGCTGCATCTTAGTGGCATTACCGTTTCCGGTCAATACCTGTTTGGATTCACGAACGGGAACTTGGATGACAGATACCTCCATCCGGCATCCGGCAAGGAGGATAACACCGGTAACCTTACCTAATGAAATTCCGGCATTCGGAAATTTTTCAACGGAAAATACGTCTTCCACAACCATAAGGTCAGGCTTTTCGTCTTTTAAAACCGTAAGAAGATTTGAAAAGATTTGATCAAGGCGGTTCGGCAAAGGAAGATTTTTTGAGGTATGAATACTACCGAATGAGAAGCCATCAATTTTGAGCCCCATTCCTCTGACAATGCCGACACCCGTTTCAGATAGGCCTGGATCAACACCGATAACCTTTATCATTCCATACTCTTTTCTTGATACAATGTGCCGGGCGTCAAGAGAGAGATACGGTCCAAAATTTTTGTATCATGTGTCCTGAATCCAGCATCCGGTATCAAGTAACAACTCCTCAAGGTTTAATTCCTTTTAATTTGCGTTCGGCAATTTTTGCCTCATTTGATTTTGGATATTTTTTAATAAGTTCTGATAAAATCAGACGTGCATTTGATTTATCTCCCAAATTAAAAAAGGCAAACCCTTGTTTTAAAAGTGAGGCCGTCACTTTATTCCCTTTCGGGTATTTTTCAATGACCTTCTGATATTCCAGGATCGCTTTCTCATACCATTTTTCACGATAGTAAATTTCACCGATCCAAAACTGGGCGTTGTCAGCGTTTTCTGACTTGGGGAAGTCTTTTAGTAATTTTTGAAATCCTTCTTGGGCGGTGTTAAGATCACCTTTATCATAGGCCTGTTTTGCGGACTTGTATAGATCACTTTCTGAAAGTTTATGTTTGACTTGTTTTTTAGATGTTTTATTTGAAACCGTCTTTCTTTTTTGAATACCTGTTGTTGATTCAAAATTTAGATACTGCTCCAGACGTTCGATACGGTCTTTATTAGAACTTGTGGTCTTATCAATACGCTCTAATTTAACCTCTCTTTTTTCGGATAATTCTGCAAATGCGTTTATTTTCTGTTTCAATAAATAATCTGTCTCTTCAAGTTTTCCTTTTAATATCCCGATTTCTTCCTGGAGTTGATCGATGGTTGCATTTTGTCCGGCTGTTCTGCTCCTGAGATCTTTGTCATACTGCTCACGAACATTACGGTATTCCTCTAATCTGGCCTCGAGGTTTTTATTTTTCTGTTCTGCTTCCGTATAGCGTTGTTCTGCTTGAAGCAGTCGATCATCCAGCGTCATTACATCCCGTTGCGTCGCGCATCCGGACAATATGATCGAACACAGTAAGAAAATGAATAGCTTTTTTTTCATGGCAGGACTACACTTAAAGGGCTCCACCGGGATATTGGGATAATAGCGTTGTCGACCACATATCCCAATATCCCTGTTCACTTTATGTTGTTTACGATCAATTAGAGTGAAATTAGTTTATGGTAAAATGACATCTCCTGTTCTTTGCCCAGGCAGCTTCATTATGTCCGGGATCTATCGGACGTTCTTCGCCATAGCTTATGGTGGTCAGGCGTGATGCTGAAATTCCCAAATCAACCAAAAAATTCTTTGTACTTGTTGCACGTCGATCTCCCAATGCAAGGTTATATTCACTGGTACCCCGCTCATCACAGTTTCCCTCAATGGTTGACGTCGCTTCAGGATTATTCTGGAGCCATTCTGCTTTTTTCTTCAACGTTAGCTGTGCCTCCGGAGTTAAAGTGGAACTATCGAATTCAAAATGAATGTCATCATTCAGGAACATGTCCCTGGCCTCTTGCTTAGCCATTGATTCTTCTTTGATTCGTTCTTCTTCCATCGCTCGCTGTCGCGCCAACTCTTCCTGCCTGGCTTTTTCAGCAGCCTCTTTTGCCTTCATAGCATCATCATTTTCGGCCTGTTTTGCCATCGCAGCATCGTCCTTTACAGCCTTCTTTGCACATGAAACAGTGAACAGCAATCCTGGGATAATAAATGCCAGAGCCAAAATGATCCATAATTTTTTTCGCATTGTTGCCTCCTTTTAGTTCCTTAAAATGGTAAATTTTGTGCATTTCGTGGTAAAGATCTAAACGATATATGTCTCTTTTTTATTTTCCTGTCATTCTTGGTGACCATTTTGGTTGTGATTGCTGGCCTTTTAAGGTGAGCAGCCGTCTCTGGTCGGTTCCGTAGCCTGTCATGACATAGATTCTGGAAGGTCCTTCCCGTGTTGAACTAAAAACGATAAGGCTCCCGTCCGGGGACCACGATGGTGACTCGTTGTCGCCTTCGTTGTGTGTTAATTGAATCGGACCCTGACCATCAATTCCGATCACGAAGATATTGTTGAGACCTCCTTCCATGCTGGCATATGCGATTTTATCGCCTTTGGGTGACCAGTTGGGTTGCGTATTATAGCGTCCTTGAAACGTCAATCTATTTGCCTGACCTGAATCCAAATTTTTAACGTAAATTTGAGGGGTTCCGGATCTTTTTGAAACAAAGGCCATATGTTTACCGTCCGGAGACCAAGTGGGTGATACATCAATACCTTTGCTATTAGTCAATCTTTTAATAACTTTTCCGGTTCCGGTCAATAAATAAATTTCCGGATCTCCTGAAAATGACAGTGTCGCCGCCAACTCAAACGTGTTTGGACGCCAGGCAGGTGTTATGTTAAGCCCTGTTTTCGAAACCACAGTTCCTCGTTTTTCTTTTAAATGTTTTATGTAAAGATCGGGTTTGCCCCTGGCATATGAGGTATAAGCAATCCATTGTCCGTCAGATGACCAAGCCGGCGAGAGGGTAATACTTTTGGTATGTGTCATCCTCTGGATGTTGTATCCGTCAAATTCACAGAAATAAATCTCTTTGGTACCTGAACTTGTTGAAACAAAAGCGATTTGGGTGTCAAAAATACCCCGGTCGCCGGTCAGACTATAAATCACATCGCTACAGAAGCGACGGATGATTCTTCTCTGATCACTAATTGCCCCTTTATATCTTTTTCCAACCAACAGTTTTTCTTTAAAGGTGTCGTAAAGCCGAAGCTCGATTTCGAGCAAATTGTCTTTTACCAACACACCGCCGGTAATCAGAAGCTCCGCTCCGATACTGGTCCAGTCGTGAAAAATGACGTTGGCAAAACCAGCATCCGTTTGCGGATTTACAAGAAAAGCTTCCCGGTTCATAATCTTAAAATAACCTGTAAAATCAAGCGTTTCAGAAAGCAGGTCGGATAATGTTTTCGACAGCTGGGCAGCATCGTCTCCTGTGGATATTTTTTTGAAAAAAGGAACCGCGATAGGGAGTTTTCTTAAATAGGGTTGGGTGATGTCGATATAATCATATCCGGCCAGAGATATGCCGGGTATGGTCAGAATAAATACTGTAGCGATCAAGCAAGCAAGCAATGTTCGACAACTTTTCATAGCGGAAGTAAGCTCCTTTAATCTCCAAATATAACGTCTTTTTTTGCCTTTTGAAAACCTTTTTACCTATATACGAATTATTGACTGAGGCCTGAAGGTGTAAAACGGAACCCGATTTCAAAGTATGGGCGCCAATATCCTTTTGGGAGGGGTGGAAGCGGATTCGACTTTAGAATCGCTTTTTTTGCCTGTTCATCAAAATAGCTGTTGCCGGATCTTTTATCAAACCAAATATCCTTTATTTCGCCGTTCGGCATGATTTTGATCGCCGGCCATGCTTCAAGATCAGAACGACCTCCGGCCAGTTGCGGATTAAATGACCAGTTTTTCTGAATCCTATATTGGATTTCGATCATATATATATCCATAAGTTTCAAATCTTTTTTGCTGCCGTCGTCGGTTCCGCCGAGGGAACCTTTTCCTTTTGTATCCTGCTGTTTGCTCAGGTTCGGGGGACCGGTCTTCTCGACTTGATCTTTCAGGCGGGCAATGGCCTTATTGATCTGATCGGGTCTTGAATCTTCCACTTCTTTTTTAATTCGGCTGATGGCACTTTCAACAACCCTGTCAGATTTGAATGTCTTTTTTTTGAGAGACTGCTTTACTTTTATTTCCTTTGGCTTTAAAGAAATCGATTCTGGAGATTTTTGCTCGATTTTCGGCGTTGTTTTGGTCGTTATCTTTGTTTTTTGATCTTTTTTCTCAACTGCTGTTTGTGTTTTAAATTCCGAAGGTAACGGTGCATTGTTCTGTGAAGGTAATGACACAAGGCTGACATTTATGACCGAAAGAGAGGGATTCCTATCGTTTGCAAAGCCGGGTGCAAAAATTAAAATAACGAAAAAAACCAGATGGCATAAAAGAGAAACGGCAAAATTAGAAAAAAACCCCCGGTGCTCGTCGTCCTCATCTTGGTATGTGTGAGGATATATTCTTTTGTTCATCAGTTTATTGCTTTTTTGTTACTGAACGTTCTTTTTTTCACGAATCGGTTCCGTCACCATGCCCAGTTTGTCAACGCCTGCTGCTTTTATCTCGGCCATAACACGAACCACAAATCCGTAGGTTATTTCCCGGTCCGCCCGAAGATAGACCTCCCGTTTATCCCGGCCTTCTAATATTTTTTTGAGTTTCTCCTGAAGAAAATCGATACCGAGCTGGTGCTTGTTAATAAATATTTGGTTTTGGTTGTTGATGGTGATGACGAGATTCTCTTTTTTTGCAGCAAGCGGCTGTGAGGTGGTTTCAGGCAGTGCGACGTCCACGCCTTGCATCATCATTGGCGCGGTGACCATAAAAATAACCAAAAGAACGAGCATAACATCAACAAACGGTGTTACATTAATATCAGATATCAGGCGATCGCTGTCGGATCCGAGTGCCATTTTATCTCTCCTTGCGGGTTACATTATATCACGTTCAATAATATTTAAAAAATCTGCGGAAAAATTGTGCAGCTCAGATTCGATAATTCTTATCTTCTGCATAAAATGATTAAATGCGATGACAGCAGGAATTGCAGCAGCCAACCCGGCCGCTGTTGCCACAAGTGCTTCTGAAATTCCCGGAGCCACGGCAGCAAGACTGGCGGAACCTTTAAGTGCGATACCATGAAAAGAACTCATGATCCCCCACACGGTCCCGAATAGCCCGATGAAAGGTGCGGTGTTTCCGGTGGTGGCGAGGAAAGGAACCATTCGAATCATACGGGTCGTTTCACTGTTTATCGCCCGGCGCAGTGCGCGTTTTACATTGTCGATTCCCGTAAATCTTGCACTCAAAGAGGTGTGTTCGTTTTCTGATGAGCGTTTTGATTCCTGTTTCTTTGACGTACCGGAACGGCTCAGATTTTTAAGTTCCGCATACCCGACACGAAAGATTCTGGCAATGGGGCTTCCGCGAAGTTGTTTGGCTTTTGAAAACGCGTTGGAAAGATTCCTGCTCTTCCAAAAAAAATCAATGAATTCAGACGATTCAGAAAATGCTTTTTTAATATAGCGATACTTCATGATCATAATTGCCCATGATGTGATAGAGAAAAATAGCAAAAGAAGCAGCACAAATTTGACCATTGGGCCAGCATGTATGATCATGTTGAATATGTCGATATTTGAAGAATTCATGTTAAAACTCCGTGGGTTATAAAATTGTATTATAATAAATCATTGGTTGTCAGAAGGTTGTATTTTTATCAGCTTTGTCGGCAATTTTGTGCAATCTTATTTAAAATACAAAGAATGTTTCTTTTTGCAGAACCATCGGGACAATCTAACACATACCAACGCCTTGATTCTTGAACTATATGAACCCCTGGTTTGAGTGTCAAGAAATTTGGTGGTTCCGGCGACGCTCAACCATTTTTAGGTTGCTTTTGGAACAACCTGCAAATACACATAAAAGCTGAAACAACGGCTCCTTTCGAAAAATAGGAAAGAGAAAGGAGGAAAGAGGATAAAGGAAACCTCGGATGAACACGAATAAACACAAATTAAAACAATAATATTTATGTTCATTTGCGTCTATTTGCGGTTATCTAATTTCTATTTCCTAATGTTATTGCATTTTAAAAAAAGGATCTTTTTATGAAAAACATCGCAAACCTACTGTTTCAATCAAACATTTTAAAAAATATCCCCAGGTCGGGCTACCAGTTTTTAGGCGCTGGCAAGGAATCCGTAGCCGAACATTCATTTAGTGTTTCATTCATTGCCTTTGTCATGGTTCAAATGGAGCCTGATGTGGATGCCTTAAGACTCATTTCCATGTGTCTGGTCCACGATCTTCCGGAAGCAAAAACCGGCGATCTCAATTATGTCCAGAAAAAATATGTAACGGCAAATGAGAATAAAGCGTTAAGGCATATCACCCGGAATTTGCCGTTTGGTACAACACTGGATGATCTTATCACGGAATTTAATGAACGTCGATCATTAGAGTCCAAACTGGCCCATGATGCAGATCAGTTGGCACTGATTTTGGATTTAAAAGCGCTCTTGGACATTGGATACGACCCTCCAAAAAAATGGCTGCCGTTTGCCTTAAATCGTCTGGAAACCAAAACCGGTCAGACCATTGCCCAAGGTATCATGAAAACAGAATGGGATGCCTGGTGGCTTGAAAATTATGTTGACAGCCCAAATAAAAAAGAATAACTTTTTTTGTTTGGGTTTAACGATAATTATGATGTTTTTGAAAAATCGGAGGATAAAATGAATTGGCTCACCGACACGTTATGGACTTCCGTTGGGAAAAAGCTGATGATGGCGCTTACCGGGCTTTTTTTCTGTGTTTTCCTAACCATGCACCTTGCCGGCAACCTGACCATTTACTGGGGTAAAGACACTTTTAACTCCTATGCCGAGCATCTTCATTCCTTAGGGCCGCTGCTAACGGTCGCAGAATGGGGCTTATTGCTTTTTGCCGTGATCCATGTTTCTACGGGCCTGCTCCTTTTTTATCAGAATTTTAAAGCCAGACCCGAACGATATGCCGTCAACAAACGTGCCGGAGGCCGAACTCTGGGTTCGGCAACCATGCCGTACACCGGCGTTATTCTGCTATTGTTTGTCATTTACCACCTGTTCAATTTTCATTTCGTGGATAAAACCCATACCACCATTTTTCAGATTGTATCGACCGCATTTTCAAAGCCAAGCTATGTCGTGATTTATACGTTTGCCATGATTGTTGCTGCGGTTCATGTCAGTCACGGCTTTTGGAGTGCATTTCAGACCCTTGGCGCCAATCATCCGAAATACACGCCCTTTTTAAGGGGGCTGAGTTTGGTATTCTGTCTGATCGTCGGGATCGGGTTTGGTTTTATTCCGGTTTATGTTTCGCTATTAGTATAAGGAGATAACCATGATGCTTGACGCAAAAATTCCTTCAGGTCCCCTTTCGGAAAAATGGGATAAACACCGTTTTGAACTCAAACTGGTCAATCCGGCCAACAAAAGAAAATATAATATTATTGTGGTGGGTACCGGTCTTGCCGGTGGTTCAGCCGCTGCTTCTCTGGCCGAGCTCGGCTATTATGTAAAAAACTTTTGCGTTCAGGACAGCCCTCGACGGGCTCACAGCATTGCCGCCCAGGGCGGAATCAACGCTGCCAAAAACTATCAAAATGACGGCGACAGTATCTGGCGTCTGTTTTATGACACCATCAAGGGTGGTGATTTCAGGGCCAGAGAAGGCAATGTCTATCGTCTTGCTCAGGTGAGCAATCATATCATCGACCATTGTGTTGCCCAGGGGATTCCCTTTGCACGCGAATACGGCGGGCTTTTGGCCAATCGAAGCTTTGGCGGCGCTCAGGTTTCCAGGACGTTTTACGCCAGAGGCCAGACCGGGCAGCAGCTTCTATTAGGCGCATACAGCTCATTGATGCGGCAGGTGGCGGCCGGCCAGGTCACCCTGTTTCCCCGCCGCGAAATGCTGGATCTTGTGGTCATTAACGGACAGACAAGGGGTATTGTTGTGAGAAATCTGGTCACCGGCGACATCGAAAGCCATGCGGCCGATGCCGTTGTCATGTGTACCGGCGGATACGCCAATGTTTTTTATCTGTCTACCAATGCCATGGCCTCCAATGTGAGTGCAACCTATCGGGCCTATAAAAAAGGCGCGTTTTTTGCCAATCCATGTTATACGCAGATTCATCCCACATGCATTCCGGTTCATGGAACCTACCAGTCCAAACTGACTCTTATGAGCGAGAGCTTGCGGAACGACGGTCGCGTCTGGGTGCCGAAAACACCCGGAGACAAACGATCGCCGAACCAGATCCCGGAATCTGAAAGGGATTATTATCTTGAAAGAAAATATCCGAGTTTTGGCAACCTGGTTCCGAGGGATGTGGCATCGCGAAATGCCAAAGCCCAGTGTGATATGGGAAAGGGCGTCGGTGAAACCGGCTTTGCGGTATATCTCGATTTTGAAGACGCCATCAAAAGAGACGGTAAAGACGTCATTTCTCAAAAATACGGCAACCTTTTTCAGATGTATGAAAAGATCACCGCATCGAATCCCTATGAAGAACCCATGATGATCTACCCGGCTTCTCATTATGTCATGGGCGGGCTGTGGGTCGATTACAACCTCATGAGCACGTTACCGGGGCTTTTTGTTTTAGGAGAAGCCAACTTTTCCGATCACGGTGCCAACCGTCTGGGCGCCAGTGCCTTGATGCAGGGTCTGGCAGACGGTTATTTCGTGATTCCATACACCATTGGGGGATATCTTGTTGGTATGGACCACACGGAAGTGACCACCGATCATCCGGCGTTTAAAGAAGCGACCCATTATGTCAACGCGCGGACCGGCAGGCTGCTTTCCATTAACGGAAAACGGACGGTGGATGACTTTCACCGTGAACTGGGTCACATCCTCTGGGAATATTGCGGCATGTCCAGAAATGATGACGGTCTGTTGAAAGCCAGGAAGCTGATCCAGGCGCTTCGAGAAGAATTCTGGGGAAATGCACTGGTTCCAGGTGTGTCGGAAGACTTCAACCAGAGTCTGGAACGTGCCGGACGGGTGGCTGATTTTCTCGAGTTTGCAGAACTTTTGGTGATGGATGCTTTTGAACGTAAAGAATCCTGCGGTGGCCATTTCAACGAGGCATACCAGACCGAGGAACATGAGGCCAAGCGTGACGATGAGAATTTCTGTCATGTGGCTGCCTGGGAATATAAAGGGGATGACACGGACCCCGAACGCCACAAGGAACCACTGGTTTTTGAAAATGTCGAATTAACACAAAGGAGTTACAAGTGACCAAAAGCATAAACATCACTTTAAACGTCTGGCGCCAAAAAAGCGCTGAAATGAAAGGCGGTTTTGAAACCTATCATGCCGCCAATATCTCAACAGACATGTCCTTTCTGGAAATGATCGATGTGGTTAACGAGCAGCTGACCCTTGACGGGAAAGATCCCATTGCATTTGATCATGACTGCCGGGAGGGGATCTGCGGCATGTGCGGCGCTGTGATCAACGGTCGTGCCCATGGGCCGGAAAAAGGGACCACACTGTGCCAGCTTCACATGCGCCATTTTTCCAGTGGTGACACCATCGTCATCGAGCCCTGGCGAGCCAGGGCATTTCCCATCATCAAAGATCTGGCTGTGGATCGCAGTGCCTTTGATCAGATCATCATTGCAGGGGGATATATTTCCGTAAACACCGGGGGGGCCCCGGATGCCAATGCCATACCGATTTCTCAGGAAATTGCGGAAAAAGCCATGGATGCGGCGGCCTGCATCGGATGCGGCGCCTGCGTTGCGTCATGTCCCAATGCATCGGCCATGCTTTTTACCGGCGCAAAGATTTCCCAATTTGCCCTGCTACCCCAGGGAAGACCCGAAGCTGCCCAACGGGCCCTGGCTATGGTCAAAAAGATGGATGAACTTTGTTTTGGCAACTGCTCCAATGAAAGAGAATGCGAAGCAGAATGCCCCAAGGAGATTTCAATCTCCAATATCGCCCGCATGAACCGAGAATTTTACAAGGCCGGGATCGGTTCTTCTGTTATGTAATACCTGTGTGAAAAAGGTATACTATC
>Ga0315542_1002009_pt1 | contig 12567 bp, 12 predicted proteins | sample SalMarSW160120MG_FD_202541 | JGI IMG/M metagenome (GOLD analysis project Ga0315542, IMG submission 202541) | Salt marsh sediment microbial communities from the Plum Island Ecosystem LTER, Massachusetts, United States - Salt Marsh Sediment SW1601-20 ... | reverse complement strand
CCGAAGGCCCCTACGGCTGCCGCTTCTGTGGGCGTAAACAGCCCGATGAAAAGACCTCCCATGACCAGGACGAAGACGGCCAAGGTCTCGCCCATACCTAAGAGCGACTTTATTTTCTGGTTCCAGGTAAATTTCTCTCCGGCAGGACCCTGTTCCGGATTCAGTCGGCACCTGATGTATATGGAAATGATGAACAGGATCGTGACCAGAATGGCGGGGAGGATCCCCGCAACAAACAGTGCTCCGATGGACTGTTCCGTCAGTATCCCATATACGATCAGCACGATGCTGGGAGGCATGATCATGCCTAAGCCCCCTCCCGATGCCACTGCGCCGGTTGCCAATTCATCGGCGTATTTATAGCGTTTCATCTCGGGCAGCCCCACCGTTGCCATGGTGGCGGCCGTTGCGGGGCTCGATCCGCACACGGCACCGAAGGCCGTACAGGCGGTCACAGTGGCCATTGCAAGACCGCCGGGGGTGCTCCCCAAAAATTTATAGCCCGTGTCATATAGCCGGCGGCTTATGCCACAGTTAAATGCGAGCTGGCCCATGAGGATAAAGAGCGGGATGGTTGTCAGGCCGTAAGATGAGAAAACATCATAAATCGTCCTGGAAAGAAGGGAGAGCGCCCCTTGTTCGGAAATCATGATGCTAAAGCCCAAGTAGCCTATCATTGCCATGACAAAGGCCACGGGCATCCTGGACATGAAAATAATGACCATTACCACGATTCCGATTATACCGATCAGGGTAGGATTCATGAGTGTCTCAATTTGCTGATATTCTGGATAATATCCTGCAGAATAATGAGTGAGAATATGACAAAACAGAAGGCAGTCACATAAATGATATAGTATTCCGGCAATTCCAGATTCATTGAGACTTCACCGGACTCATGCATTTCGTGGGCATAGATGGTCATTCGCCAGGTCGTAAGTAGAAAGAGGCCGAAACTTAGAAAACTGGTGCATAGGTCGATAATGGTTTGCGTCTTTTCTGAAAAGATCCTCACCAGTATCTCTACCCCGATATGACCCTTGAGCTGTTGTGTGTAAGGCAATGCCATGGCGACCGCAAGGGTCGCCATGAATCCCACAATCTCGACCGAGCCGAAGATGGGATGTCGAAAAAACCGGCCCACCACATCCGCACAGGTCAAAAATGTCATCCCCACCAGACAGATGGCGCCGATTATCTTGAGCTTGTCCAGAATCCAGTCAATAATTTTCCAAAATGTGCGCATGATCAAAGGGTTCCCAAGCGTCTCTTTTTAGGCCCTTGCGGGTAAAAAGTTGAAATGAGGCCAACCAAGAGACCCGTCATGACAGGAGGGTCGATCACCCTTATAAAGACCGACCCCCATTACTGACAGCTACTTGCCTGATTTCGCCAGGGTCTGGATGGTGAAACCAACGATTTCATCGCCATTAAAACCCTTCTTGTTGAGTTCCTTGATATACTCTTCAGCGATGGGTGCGACGGCCTTTTTCCATCGCAGGCCTTCCTTTTCGTCAAGACCGATAATCTGGCCTCCCTGGTTGAGAAAATAGCGAATCCCTACCATGTCGCTGCTATCCCAGGCCTCGCCATGCTTTTTGACCCATTCCTTATTAATCCCGGTGATGATCTGCTTTATACCTGTTGGCAGCGAATTCCATTTATCCTTGTTCATGACCACAAAGAAGGAGGTTGTATAGGCTGCGGGGAAATCGGCGGTGATATAATCGGTCACTTCTCCCAATCTCCAGCCCTTATCGGCCTCAAACGGAAAAACACCGCCGTCTACCACGCCTTTCTGAATCATCTGATAAGTCTCGGGCATTGGTTTGGGGACCGGTGTGCCGCCTAATGCCTTTACGACCTTGGCACTGGTTCCATGGCCCCTGAGCTTCAGGCCTTTCATATCTTCCAGTTTTCTAACTGCCTTTCCTTTTGTGTGAATAAGTCCGGGTCCATGGGCATGAAGATACATGACCTCGGTGTCCTTGAGTTCTTTAGGCTGGAATTTCGCATAGACCTTGTTTACCACCTCGGTGGCGGCCTTTCCACTGGTATAACCTAAAGGGAGATCAACGGCCGACATGACCGGGAACCGGCCGCGGGTGTAGGCCAAAACTGAAAAACCGATATCGGATTGCCCAGTTACGACGCCATCGTAGCACTGTTTAGCTTTGGTAAGAGTTCCCCCCGGGTAGTATTCCACCTTGACCTTACCCTGGGTCCGCTTCTCGACCTCTTTACACCAGGCCTCTGCCAATTTGCTCTGTATGTGGGTTGGTGGGAAAAAATTGCTGTAGGTAAGCTTTATGGGTTGGGCTTGAGCTTTGTATGCGCCCACGGTCATAAAGGCGATTCCAATAACGGCAACCAGGAAAAACAAAAAGATTTTTTTCTTCATCGTAGCATCCTCCTTGCTAAATAGTAGGACCAAAATTACTCAAGAGACTAACACACCAATTAAGCTATAATTTAGGTTACTTCACCTCCCTTCCCTCATCGGAATTATAAATATATTGTATAGCTATTTGCCCATATTGTTTAAAGCATTCTTATAACAAAAACAGCCAGAAAACAACAAAAAACCGAGCCCTTAACCTGTCATAAATCATATTGTGCTTATTGAAATAACCAGATTTCAGAACTACTACCAAGAGTCATGATTTGCACCCATAGAGAGGCTATTTACCCAGCGGTTTTGCCTCATCAATCAGCATTATAGGGATGTCATCTTTGATCTCGTACAGCAATTTACAATGATCGCAGATGAGTCCGTCCCCTGAATCTGTGAGATAGATATCTCCTTTGCATTTGGGGCATGCCAAAATATCCAACAGTTCTTTACTTATGGCCATATCTTACTCCTTTCGCAACTGAGCACTAAAATAAGACACCCGTCCTCATTTTCCAACGCAACGACCCAACCAATCAACCTGTTGACCAATTGACGACCTCTGAACACGTCAAAGACTTATTCCAGAACCTCTTTCACGCCCTCGAAAACTCGCTCCACACTTATCTCCTTCATACATGTCATGTGGTCACACCTCTCTTTGAAACATGGGCTGCACTCAACATCAGCCCTGATGACCTTATGCCCTCTGCCGTAGGGCCCGGTCCGCCACGGGGCTGTGGGGCCAAACAGGGCCACGACCGGACATCCCATGGCGGCTGCCATGTGCATGGGGCCGGTATCAGTGGTAACGAGGAGCCTGCACCGGGTGTACAGATAGGCCAACTCCTTCAGGTTTGTCCGCCCGGTGAGATTAAGGGGCGCCCCCCCCATCATCCGCGCAATACGAGTGATAACAGGCCTATCAATACTACTCCCGGTAAAGACAATCTCGCACGCCAACTCGTCCCTGATCCGCTCTGCCAAGACCGCAAATCGTTCAGGGTCCCAGAGTTTGGTCGGCCACTTGGCAATCGGATTGATGGCGACAAGTGGCTTTTTCTCGATTCCGTCAAGGTCCAGGATCTGGTCAATTGCTTGCCTGTCAGGCTCAAAAAACGGAATATGCCCATTCCACCCGGCAGAATCGCACCCTAAGTATTCAGCCACCTTGAGGTATCGTAAAATGGCGTGCTGGCCATAATTCACTGGTATCGGCCGCTCATTCAAAAAAAGTCTCGCACCCTCTCGATCCCCGCTCATGCCTACCTTTCTCTTTCCTTTCGAAAAACCGACCAGGACGCCGCTTTTTAACAGCCCCTGCAGGTCAATAACCAGATCGTACTCTCTTGACCGGACACTTTTCAATAAGAGGGCGGCTTCACCAATCACAGAGAAAATGTTACGGCCCTTGCACATTTGCTCCTGCCACGACCTCCTACGGGATATGACGACCCTTCTAAGGGCAGAGTGCCTTTCAATGATCGGGGAGGCTGCCTCCTCCACTAACCAGTCAATTCTGGCCTCGGGGAAGCCTTTTTTGAGTACTTCTAAAAACGGGAGTGCGTGTACCACGTCCCCGATTGCGCTCAATTTTACAATTAGAATATTCAATTTTTGGAATGCCTAAAGTGCCTAAAATTACAAATGCCTGAACACCTGCTTCCTCTTCCAATTTCTAATTTTCAATTTCATTCATAAAACGCTGACCTCTGAATTTCGAGTGAGGAATTCACGTGCCGCTTCCGACATGGCCCGGGTCATTTCTGATGATCCACCGAACGGCTTCCAACAGGTCCCCAGTGACATGAAAAGGTTTAAAGGACAAATGGGGGAAAACATATTCCAGATCCCCAAGCCCGTAGCCGGTCTTCACCAGGATACCTTTCAGCCCCGCGTTTCGGGCCAGTTCGATATCAGTACAGCGATCACCTATGACATAGGAGTTTGCCATATCAATATCAAAATCTCGGCACGCCATTTTTATCAAACCGGTTTTCGGCTTTCTGCATTCACAGGCCGTGCTGTATTCCGATAGTTTTCCTTTGGGGTAGTGAGGACAGAAAAAAATCCCGTCGACCCTTGCATTATCTCTTTCTAACAAGGCCTTCATATGGGCATGTACTTTATTGACCAGTTCCATTGGAAAATATCCCCGGCCGATCCCCGACTGGTTTGAAACAATGATCACCAAATATCCATGATCGTTCAAAAGCTTGATCGCCTCTGCGCTCCCCGGAAGGAGTACAAACCGGCTGATATGGTTGATATATCCCATCTGCTCGTTAATAGTGCCATCCCTGTCTATAAAAACAGCGGGTTTTTTCAATGGACTTCCCTCCGCAACCTCTCCATCGTTTCCCAAACCTCGTCCGACCCTATGCTCAACATACACCGGTGATCAGTAGGGCATTCACGTTTCAAACAGGGCGCGCACTCTATTTCATGCTTTACAATTCTCGTTTTCGGGCCTTGCGGACCTGTGGCCACATGGTCAGTGGAACCAAATATGGCCACTGTATGCACACTCAGGGCAGAGGCTATGTGCATAAGGCCTGAATCATTGGTTACAAAAAAAAGACACCGGCTGATCAGACCCATGACCACATTCAATGATGTACGGCCACAGAGGTTCACGGACTGGTGGCCCATTGAACTGCAGACCTGGCTGCAAATTTCCTTCTCCTTGCCGCTCCCAAATATGAGGATCTTAGCCCCCCACTCTTCAACTGCCCTGTCTCCGATCTCTGCAAATCGATCCGGAGGCCACCGTTTGGCTCCCCCGAAAATCGCACCGGGGCCCAGGCCCACCAAGAGATCCAACTCCATTATTCCCTCTCTATCGAGTATCCTGCCGGCAGAGTCCTTATCCTCTCGAGAAATATGGATGATTGGATTATGGCTCTTTATCTTCCATCCCATTCCCTTCAGGATGGCGAGATAATATGCCGACTGGTGGATTTTCAAGACCTCGTCACTTGGCATGATCCCGTGCGTCAGCAGGAAACCACGCCCGTCCGTTCTATAACCGATGCGATATTTAACCCCCCCCATATATGCCAGAAGGGCCGCTTCAAATGCGTTTTGGAAGAGGATAGCCAGGTCGAATCTCTCTTTTCGAATCAACCAGATAGCCCTGATCATCTCACTAAGACCGGTGAAAGCCCCTTCCCCCTTCCTGAATGTTAGTATTCGATCCACTGCGGGATGTTTGCTGAAGATCGGCTGAACCCATGGTTTTGCCAAGACGGTGATGGAGGCTGAAGGAAAATTCTCTTTGACGGCCTCTAATGCCGGCAGGGTCATCACCGCGTCTCCCACCCAGTTGGTGGCGCGGATAAGTATCCGTTTGATCTTCGCCTTATCAATCTTTTCTCGGGCCAGGAGTTTAAGCACGACCGACTAACCCCCTGCGTCTGTGCGGTAATAATCTTCAGGAAGCGGGCAAAAAGGCCTGGTCTTCCACCGTTTATGAAACCAGAACCACTGATCCGGATACTGGCGCACATATTTCTCAATGATCCGTGTGAAAAGGGCTGTGTTTTCCTCGGTGTCCTTTATTTTGTCACCGGTTCTCAGCAATGGTACCTCATCTCCAAAGACTACCCGGTACCTCCCGTCCGACTGCCGCACCGAAAAAACCGGTATTACAGGGGACCCGGTCCTCAAGGCAATAAGGGCCAGGCCCTTGTTGGTACAGGCCGATTTACCTAAGAATGGAACGAAAACCCCTTCATACCAGTCCACATTCTGGTCTAAGAGGATCCCGATAACCTTGTTTTCTTTCTTTGCCGCCAACAGTTTTTTCATCGCGCGTTTTTTCGGTATAATCTCCGTCCCGAATCTGGAGCGAAGGCTCTTTAACAGCTTGTCGGCCGGCGCGAAATCAGCAGGTCTCACTACTACTCCGCTATCGATATTAAACCGGAGGACAGTGGCCGCGGACATGAATTCCCAGTTTCCGAAGTGCCCGGTCAGAATGAACACCCCCCTCCCCTTCTTTATGGCCTGACTGAAGGCCTCTTCATTCTCAAAAATCACATACTTACTGAGATTTGTCCGGTTTAGCCTGAGGATATGGGGGGCCTCAAACAGCATCTGGGCAAAATGCGCTACAACCCTGCCGTTGAGTTCAATCAACTCAGCCATGGGCATCTTATCCCCAAAGACATATCGAAGGTTACTCAAAGAGACCTTTGTTCGCCTCTTCAGGGCTACCGCCAATATGCTCCCTAACATCCTCCCAAGGAATTGTCCTACGCGAAAAGGGATTAGGGATATGAGCCATACGAACCCATATAGGGCCCTGTACATCCATATTGAAAGAGTTCCACTATCCTGAAAGGCCATTTCGAATTATTCCAAAAATGCCCTCTTGCCTCGGCAAGAAGGCGAATCTAACAGACAAATAGGCTAAGTCATTACACGCCGGCGTAAAAGGGGCGATTCTCATCCAGTCTTTTTCCGTTGTAAGAAGGTACCTGGCTCCAATCCTCTCCTTCATACGGATCAGTTCCCTGATTTCATCCCCATCGAAGCGGTAGTGATCCCTGAACCCTATGAATTGAATCACATCCGCACCCAATTCGATTAAACTCTCTTGAAACTGTTCAGGGTGGGCAATGCCGGCAAAGGCCAAGACTCGCTTTCCTCTCAAAAATCCAGGAGTATGAGCCTCACCCGAAAGGGGAAAAACCAACTTGTCCGGGATATGATCCGCACAAAAAACGGGTATTGAAGGAAATTTTCCCTTCAAAAATGTCACAGTCCTTTGCGCGGAGTGATCCCTGGTGTTACCCCTTACGCCTTGCCCTCGATGCTCTGCGCTCTGCACCCTGCTGAACCGTGTAAGGATGAAGGCGTCTGCCCTGCGCAACTGATGCAGGGGTTCTCTCAGAGGCCCCCATGGAAGAAGATGTCCATTGCCGAAGGGATCAAAGGCGTCTATCAAGACCAGATTGAGGTCCCTCTCCAATCCTAAGTGCTGGAAGCCGTCATCCAAGATGAAACAATCGGAACCGAACGTTTTATGGGCATACATTCCTGCCCGGTAACGGCTCCTGGAAATTATCACGGGGCTTCCGGGGATCTCTCTTGCAAGAAGAGAGGGTTCATCACCGGCCATACGGGCATCTGTATATGTCCCTTTCCCATCAGACACCTCTAATATCTCCTGTTTGTATTGAGCGCCGTAACCCCTTGATAATACGGCCACCCGATGGCTTTGGTCGAGCAACCATCTGGCTAACATCACCACTGCCGGTGTCTTGCCGGTCCCGCCTGCGGTCAGATTGCCAACGCTCACGACATAACCGGGAAGGGACTTCCCTCTGAAAATGCCCTTTGTGTATGCGCTCAGACGCAACCGCACCCCAACCCCGTACAAGGCAGAAAACAGGGACAGAGGAAGTGTCCACGGGCCGAATCGTTTTTCTCGATGGATCCTGGACCAGTCAGGCACGGCTCATGCTCCGTAATGTTAAAGATGACACCTTGTGCTTAGCTCTATCTCCATGCCTTAGGTTCCCTGCTCAATGCAACCCTTCACATGGTAAAGGACCCTTTCGAGTGCGCCCCGGTTTCTCTCCACAAACGCCTTTGCCCGCGCCCCGGTCCGGGTGCGCACCTCCCCGTTTTCCAAGAAGGTCTTAATGGTTCTATAGAGTTCATCACCGTTCAGGACACGACGCCCGGCCCCTTCCTCAAACAGGGACTCCGCCATTGATACAAAATTATGGGTATGGGGCCCGAAGACCACCGGGATGCCAAAGCTCGCAGGCTCCAACAGGTTATGCCCCCCGACCGGGACAAGACTGCCACCCACAAAGCACACGCTGCCGAGCCCGCATATACGGTCCAGTTCACCCATGGTATCCAGAACAAGCACGTCAAAACGTCTGTTTTCCGATGCTGCAGAAAGCAACACCCTCCCTTTTGTGCGGGGTTCCGAAACTTTGGTCTTCAAAACAGCCCTGAGCCCCATCCTCCTGCTCATCGTCACGATCTCGCCGGATCGCCCTGTATCTCTGGGGGCGAGGATCAGACGCAGACGCGGGAATGAAACGCCCAGTTTCTTGAAGACATCAAGGAGTATTTCCTCTTCTCCCGGATGGGTGCTGCCTGCCACCCACAAGGGGTCAGCAGGTTCAAGGTACAATGCATCGAGCCATCCCTGACGCTCTTCCTCACACATGGGGACCATATCCCGGTCAAATTTCATGTTGCCCGCTGTTATGACTTTTTCTTTGTTCAGGCCCACCTGCAGGAGTCTTTCTCTGTCCAGATCCGACTGCATGAGGCATACGTGGAGAGGGTCGAACATTTTCCGGACAAGGAAAGGCGCTTTTCCATAGGACCTGAAGGTACGGGGCGAAACGCGTCCATTGACCAGGATGCTCTTTATCCCCTTACGCTTCAAAGAGCAAAGCAACGCGGGCCAGATGTCTGTCTCAATCAGGATGAAAACAGAGGGTTTGACAAAATTGACGATCCTCTGAACAGACCACCATGCATCAACGGGCATGGTAAGAACTGCCTTGACCTTTGCATCTAATTTCTCCCTTGCAATAGCCATCCCGGTAACAGTGGTTACCGTGAAAACTATGTCCTTGTCTGGAAATTCAATCCGTAGTCTATCTACTAATGGAATGGCTGAAATAACCTCTCCTACAGAAAGTGCGTGAACCCATATATTTCCCTCGGCAGGAAGGGCCTGAGGAAGTCTCAAGGCAAATCTTTCGCGAGCCCGCTCTACAAGACCCCGGCTTCCCTTACCATCCAAATGCCTCTTCCCTAAAATCCAAATTACGGGCAGGTAGAAAATAAGGCATATGGTCCAGAGAAAATGGTACAAGAACATGGCCCGCTCATATCCTGGTTGGCAGCTCAATAATAAACTTAGTTCCTTTAGGCTTATTATCCTTAACTCTTATAAAGCCACTATGATCTGCAATGATGGTGCTGACTATAGCAAGGCCCAACCCCGTTCCCTGTTTTTTTGTTGAAAAGTAAGGCTCAAAGAGGCGGGCCTTGTTTTCAGGGCTTATCCCTCTCCCGTTATCTACCACCTCGATTCTCACCATTTTAAGGATATTGTCGTAATGAAGATCTATAACCACCTTTCCCTTACCCTCAATCGCTTCAATGGCATTGTCAAAGAGATTAATCATGACTCTTCTTATCTGCTCCCTGTCCAAATCAAATACAGGGACCTCTTTTGAATCATTAAATACGAAGTCCACTTCTTTATGCGTCTCTCTGTAGAGGCTCAGGGCTTCATTAATAATCTCGTTAATATCTGACGGTGCAGGATTGGCCGCGGGCATGCGGGCAAAATTGGAAAACTCGTTTACAAGACGTTTTAATTCCTCCACTTGCGTGATAATCATTCCTGTGCACTCGTCAAAGATCTCTGCGTCCTCGCTATCTAATATGTCTCCATATCTCTTCTTGAGCCGCTGGGCAGACAGTTGAATCGGCGTCAGAGGATTCTTGACCTCATGAGCTATACGCCTTGCCACTTCTCGCCATGCAGCCATTCGCTGGGCCTTTTCAATCTCACTCAAATCCTCAAAGACAACAACAAGGCCTAAGTACCTTCCACGATCATCACGAAGCACATTGAGAGAAATGAGGAGGGTCAGCGTCCTGTTTCCCACAGATAAGCCTATCTGTTTCTCTATGTAGCCCTTTTGAAAAAGAGCCTCATCTTTCAGAAATCCATCAATTACCTTGCAATAATCGTCAGACAGGATCTCTTTGTATTGTTTCCCGATAATTTCTTCCGCCCTTATGTCCAACATCCTCTCTGCTGATTTGTTGATAGTGAGGATCTTCCCGCCGGCATCAGCAGACACCACGCCTGCAGCAACATTCGCCAGGACAATCTCCATGTAAAGTCGCCGCTGTTCCAATTCAAGATTACTCTCCATGAGTTCTTTATTGGCCTTTTCGAGCCTGTTTTTGCTCGTTTTTAGGTCCATCGTCATTCTATTAAACGAATTGACTAACATCCCCACCTCATCCTTTGTTTCCAAGTCAATGAAGAAATCATAGTCACCTGATGCGATACGATTTGTTCCTTCGGCTAATTCCTTGATGGGGACGGTTATCTCTTTGGAGAGGTAGAATCCGAACCATACAGATGAAAAAATGATAAGAAGCGTAACAATGGAGAGGGTGATCATGTGGCTGGCTATTATCGGAGTTTTGAGCATCTTCAATTGACGGTACTCCTGCAGGCCTTTTGAGATAGCCTGGAGACGGTTCACAAAGGCGCCGGGGACAAATTTAGATGACACCACGAGACCAACCACAGCCTTCGATTCGGTCCTCGAAAAAACCGGAACGATGCCACTAACGAGATCTCCGTGCGGCGAGGGTTGGATATACTGGCTGTCATCACCCTTCTCAACACTTTTCTTCAGGATATCTGGCCCCGGCCCTTTAAAAGCGGTAAGATCAATCCTGTGGTCTTTGGAAACGGCCATTAAGTCCAGTTTTGTCGAAAAAACCTGGAGGGAGGCCAGACCAAGCTCTTTCCGCTTTTCGTCAATAAATTTCTCAAGCTTCTCTTTGTTGGATGGGATCATAAACCCCTCATAGGTGATTACTCGACCCAGATTATTGCCAAAAGAGAGGATCTCATCGGTAATCCCCTTGTAGTAATCCTGGCCAACTTCTAAGGAAAACTTTAATGATCGCTCGATCTGAAGGCTGAACCAGTACTCGATGGATGAAGATATGAACTGCACCGAGACGAAAAAAAGAATGACCGTGGGCAACAGGGAAAGAGTAACAAAGGCCAGGACCAATTTGGTCCTCAGCTTGGCTCCCATAATACTCTTTTTTCTCTCAAAGAGCAGTTTGACCAAATTCCTGACAGTGAGAAAGAGGAGGAGAAGGAGTAATATCACATTGATATTGATCAGTGCGAAAGCGATAATACTGCTCGAAAAGGGAAGGGCCTGTCCTAAGTGAAAGATACGCATCCCAAGATAGACCAGAAAAGATATCACCACGCAGAGAAAAATAATCAGGTATCTTTCTCTGCGTCTTCTCCTGAAATCTTGTTTTTCTGCCTCTAAGTAATCTTTCATGTTGGTGGATTAGGTAGTGTCCTCCATAAAAGGCTATTTTTCGCAATCTCTGCGTCAGATTCGGATTTTAATCCTCGAAATACTTCAATGTATTCATGTGGTTAAAATCCTCATCTTCCTTGACCCTGCAAAAAATATCTCATTTCTGGATGGACACTATGTAATGGTGGTAGAGCCGGGATCAAATCCCTGAATACTCAATATCTGAAATCAACCGTATACCAATCGGTCTCAAAATCCCACAGGGAGAGGAAGAAGAAGACATAATGGAAATAAAAGGGCAGCCTGATCTTGTCAAGTTCAGCCATCATGCTGATCTGGTAATGGTTTCCTCTCTGAAGATTGCGAAGTTCGGTGACTTTCAGGCCTACAATCTCGGACATCAATTTTTTCGCCCCATCGAAATCCTTGACATAAATTTTCTTATTGTCTTTTGATGACAGCCTCACAATGTAGACCTTTTTCAGATTGTCATACCTTATCTCGTGGCTCACCTTAAGGTCGGCAATGCTCCTATCCCACCACCAATTTCTAACCTCATACAGCTTTACAAAAAAGATGAATGTGGTACTGACACCGTTGTCAATCGCCCTTTTCATGTCCTCGGTAAAACAATCGGCCACGCTGAAATATGCGAGTAAATAGTCACGGGTGTTTGTGACCACAATATCAGTAAGTCGAGCCTCAGCGGCCAATGCGGGCCTACTCGAAAAGAGAGTGATAAGAAGGAAGCCCAGCAGGGCAAATTTCAGGCATTTATAAATCAATGGGCTCTTCTTCATTTCCTATTCCTTATGGAGAACCATATGGCAAAGTTCTTACAAACAAAATATAAGAAATTTAAGAAAGAGATAATAGGCGAGGGACCCGCAAAATGCAAGCCCTATCCCAACCGAATTTGGGAAATAGGAATGCGTGATTCAGGTTTCACGTGTTCTTAAGAAAAGCAGAAGATGCAGGCGAGTAAAAGCGGGCGGCGCCTTAAATAAAAAATAAGGGTGTCTCAACGCGCTGGACCGAGACCTTTGAAAAATGCTCAATTTCGTTCAAGATCAAGGCGCGTGAGGATTTTAACCA
>Ga0315542_1002005_pt1 | contig 12588 bp, 12 predicted proteins | sample SalMarSW160120MG_FD_202541 | JGI IMG/M metagenome (GOLD analysis project Ga0315542, IMG submission 202541) | Salt marsh sediment microbial communities from the Plum Island Ecosystem LTER, Massachusetts, United States - Salt Marsh Sediment SW1601-20 ... | reverse complement strand
GTCGGGCGTGAGCACGAGCGGCTCCTCCGAGTGGGTGAGCGTGAAGCCGTCCTGGCAGACGAGCACCGGCAGCATCACGTCGGGGTGCTCGGCGATCCGCGCCGCCATCACCGTCAGGTCGTAAGCCTCCTGAACGCTCTCGGCGAACAGCTGGATCACGCCGGAGTCGCGGATCAACATCGAGTCGGAGTGGTCGCTGTGGATGTTGAGCGGCGCGGAGAGAGCGCGGTTGCCGACGGCCATGACTATCGGCGTGCGCATGCCCGCGGCGATATAGACCATCTCCGCCATCAGGGCCAGGCCCTGCGAGGAGGTGGCCGTCATCGAGCGGGCCCCCGCCAGTGCCGAGCCGATCGTCGCGCTCATGGCGGAGTGCTCGGACTCGACGTTGACGATCTCGGTCGTTGCCACGCCGTTGGCGACCAGCTTGGCGAAGGTCTGGATGATCGGCGTCTGCGGCGTGATCGGGTAGACGGGGAAGACATCCGGATCGATCTGAGCCATCGCGTAGGCAACAGCCTCGCCACCGGTTAGAAGCTGGGCTCCTTCCTGCGTCTTAACTGGCACTCTCATCACTCCTCATCACCCAGCGCTCGGGGGTCTCGGTCTCCTCGGGCACCATCTCGATAGCCCCGACGGGGCAGACGGCGGCGCAGACCTCGCAGCCCTTGCAGAAGTAGTCGTCGAAGCCGACGAAGGCCGGCCCGGATTCGGCCACGTCCTCGATCAGGATTGCCGAGTCTGGGCAGTAGAGCCAGCAGAGCAGGCAGTTGGTGCATTTCGAGAGATCGGCGAGCGGCTTGATGCCGGTGCGCCAGCTCCCGGTCTTGGGCTTCTCTGCGTCGGTGGGCCGGATCGTGCCCCCGGGCGAGAGTTCTTGCCAGGGCCTCAGGCCAGACATGCGTATCCCTCCGCTATTGCCGCGCGGAGCGAGTCCGCGTCGAGTCGTTTTCCAAGTTTCTTGGCGGCGGCGTCCTGAATGTTCTCGAGCGGAATGCCACCGGCGGCCGCCGCGGCGCCGAGCATGACGACGTTCGAGAACTTCAGCCCATGGTCGTGGGCGATTCTCAGGGCCGGTACGGCTCGGGCATTAACGCCGTCGAGCGCCGCCGGCAGCTCGTTGGTGTCGACGAGTACGACGCCGTCGCTTGAGAGCCCCTCGGCGACGTTCATCTCGTTCACGAGTGTGGGCTCGAGCACGATCACGATGTCGGGCGCAGCTACGGGATCGTGGCGGCGGATGGTCTTGTCCGAGATGCGGGTGTAGGCGCGCATCGGCGCTCCGCGGCGCTCGGGACCGTACTCCGGGAAGGCCTGCACGCTCGACCCGGCGAGAAGCCCGGCCTCGGCAAGCAGCTGCGAGACCGTCTTCGCGCCCTGGCCGGCGCGCGCATGCCAGCGAACTTCCTTCATCTCTTCTCTCCTTGCAGGAAGGCCTCGATGCCGGCAACTGCGACCTTGGCGCCACCGACGGCCGAAACCACCGTCGCGCCTCCGTTGATCGCATCACCCGCGGCGAAGTACTTGGGATTGGTCGTCTGGCCCGTTTCCGGGTTGATCTTGATCTGGCCCCACTCGAGCTCGAGCCCGTCGATCAAGCTCAGGAACTCCTCACGGGGACGCTGACCGATGGCCTTGATGATCGTGTCGACCGGCAGGTCGAAGTCGGCGCCCTCGATCGGCTCGGGGCGCCGGCGGCCGGAGTCGTCGGGCTCGCCCAGCTTCATCGGCTGGCACTCGACCGAGCTCAGACGTCCGTTTTCGCCCGTGAAGGCGACTGGAAGCGTCAGCCACCTGAAGGCGACACCCTCATCGAGCGCCTGCTCGTACTCGTGGTAGAAGGCCGGCATCTCGGCTTGTGTGCGCCGGTAGAGGACGGTTACCTCGGCGCCCAGCCGGAGTGCCTCTCGGGCCACGTCCATCGCCGTGTTGCCACCGCCGATGACTGCCGCTCGGCGCCCAACCTCGGGCGGGTTGCCGTCCTTGAGCGCTTCGATGAAGGGGAGCGACTCCCAGACGCCTTCGAGATCGTCGCCGGGCGTCTTCACGTCGACGTCCTCGCCGAGACCGATACCGAGGAAGACGGCTTCGGCCTCCTTCTCGATCTGGCTCAATGCCTCCTTGGCGTCGATCTCGACGCCCAGCTTGATCTCGACGCCGAGCTTCTCGATCGCCGCCTTCTCGTCGGGAAGCGGCTCGGACTGCTGGCGGAAGGGGGCGATGGCGTAGCGGATCAGTCCGCCGACCTCGGCGCGCTCGTCGTAGACGGTGACGGCGTAGCCACGCGCGGCCAGTTCGCCGGCGGCGGCCAGCCCGGCGGGGCCGGCTCCGATCACGGCCACTTTGCGACCGTTCGGAGCGGCCTTCTCGCGCGGAGCGATCCCATTGGCGTAAGCCCAGTCGGTGGCGAAGCGCTGCAGTCTCGAGATCTCGATCGGCGGCTCGTCTTCGCTGTTCATCACGCACTCTGCCTCGCAGAGCTCTTCGACCTGGCAGACGCGGGCGCAGCTTGCGCCGAGGATGTTCTGCTCGAAGATCGTCAGGGCCGCCTCGCGCGTCCCGCCAGCGGCGATCTGCGCGACGAAGGTGGATACGTCAACGTCGGCCGGGCAGGCGACGGTGCAGGGGGCTGTCGCGTAGATGTGACCGCACTGCAGACAGCGGTCGGCTTCGACGAGCGCCTCCTCTTCCGAAAGGGGTGGCTTCAGATCGGTGAAGTCCCCTACCAGTGTTTCCTGCGCTAACGCGCTCATCTAACTCCAGTCTTTATCCGGGTCCAGGGCCTAGGTACCCGGGAATGCTACCGACGAGGCGCGTGTTCACCGCGGGGCTACGTTCTTGGTTTCGGAGGAAGCCGTACGCCTCATCCACACTGTAGTTAAAAACGACTAGTTCGGGACGTGAATTCCACACCTGGGAATCGGCTGCAGGGCGGCTAATCGCCAATCAGGCGCGGAATCAGCTCACCTACGACGAAGCCGATCAGGGCTGCGCCTCCCCCGATCGCGAGAACGCGCAGGCCGCTCCGTAACCGTCTTAGTCCGGCTATCTGAGCCTTCAACACTCCCAGCGCGACAAGGGCCGCCGCGGTGGCGGCAAGCGATACGGCGAGCGCGGCGTGCACGCCCCAAATGAGATAGGGAAAGAGCGGTACCCAGGCGGCGGCGACGAACATCGCCCCGACCACCAGCGCGTCCCCGAGCGCGGTGCGGTGCTCGCCGAAGGCCAGGCCCAGTTCCTTCTCGACCGTCATGCGTACGTGCGAGTGGGGGTGACGAGCCAGGATCTCGCTGACCGCCCGCGCGTCTGTCGCCGGGATCCCCTCCTCCTGGAGCAGGTACTGCAACTCGAGCCGCTCGACCTCGGGATGGTCCTCCATCTCGGCCAGCTCGTCGGCGATGGCGCCCCGGTAGAGGTCGTTCTCGGCCTGGCTCGAGAGAAAGACACCGGCGGCCATGGAAAGCGCACTGGCGGCCATCTCGGCGAATCCCGCGATGGCGATCGTCTTCGAGGAGACGTGGGCGACTGCGAGGCCGGTCAGCAGCCCGACCGTCCCGATCAGTCCGTCCTGGGCGCCGAGCACCAGCTCGCGGATGCGCGAGGCGCGCTCGATACGGGGGCGCGAGTCGAGCACCCAGCGGCGCAGCTCCTCGCCCTCGCGAGGATGGGAGCCGCGCACGCGCACGCGAGGCGGAAGCCGATCGGGCGGGATCGCCCCGTCGACCGCCTCGCTACTTCGCCGTCGCATCCGCTGTCGTCGTCGGCCGGGCATTTGCTGATCGAGCGTAGCTAATAGTCGTGGCGCTTTCGTTGCTCTGGAAGCTCGCGCAGAAAGCCGCCGCCTCCGATCAGGCGCGACGCGTGTTGGCCCGCGCGTCGGCGCAACTCGCGGTCGCTCGTGACGAGCCAGTGCACCTCGCCCGCTTCGCCGAGTGCGGCGGCACGGCGGGTCAGCCAGTCGTCGGCGCTTTCGGAGCCCGTTCCGACAACCGTGAGCAGCTCGTCGTCAGCCCGTTCGCCGATCAGATCGCCGGGCGCTCGCCCGTCGAAGGCCGCCACAACACAAACGCCCTCGCGCTCGGCCCAGGCGCGACAACGCTCGAGCAGGTCCTCCTCGCGCAGGTTTGGCCAGCGCGAGCGGAGCACGTTTCTCGCGTCCACGAGCACGATCGTTTTCGTCTCGCCCGGCACGAGGTCAGAGTAATGGTGGAGCGGCGCCGAAACGAGGTGCCCGCAGCAAGGCCGCTCGTGCCAGCATGCCCACGCTGGGCGAGAAGATCGGAGTCAGGCGGCGCTTACTTCGAGCCGCTCGACCGCGCTGGCGGGGTAATTGGGAGTGTCGCAGCGAACGGAGCCTTTCTCGTTCGTGCAGGCGATCCAGTGACCGCCGGCTTGCAGGCGGATGCTCACCGCGGCGGCGGGTGCGCTGACGCGGAAGGTCACCGCCTGAAGCATGGCTCCGCTCGACTGGTAGTCGATCGCCCGCACCGCAACGCCGGCGGTCGAGACCCCCGCCTGGCTCGCGATCGCCTGCGTCGAGGTCGCTGCGTAGGCCTGCGCCACGCTGCCGATGACCGAGGCGATTGCGAGCGAGGTTACTACCGAGCGGAGTGACTGGAGCATCACTCCGGTAATCGCCCGGCGGGACGCTTTCAACCCTCTCGGCAGCGCGCGATAGGCGCTGCCGTTTCGGAGTTACCAACCTACCCGCCAACGTGAGCGCGGGTGCGTTCGGTGGCAAACTAGCCCTTGGCGACGACCGACAGCGTGTTGCCGTTCGCACCGGCGGCGGTGATCTGCGGGGCGGTGGTTGCGCAAGAGATCGTCGGTGCGCCGCTCTCGTCGCAGTCGTACCAGGTACCGCCGCTGTCGATCAGTCTGACGCGAACGACGGTGGAGGCGGTGGCACCGGTGAGCGTGAACGAGACCGAATCGAGGTTGCGGGGGCGGTTAGCATTCAGGGTGTAAGTCGGCGTACCGAGCGTGTACTTGTCGATCGAATCGGTGCCCGAGCCGAGGAGCGGTGGGTTGACGCCGCCGACCGCGTTGGCGAAGGCGAAGGTGCTCGTGGCGACGATCGCCGCGACCGCCAAAAGCGTCACAAACCGGTATTTGCGAATCATCCTTCGCACTTGTCACTCTGTTTCTTGCCTGCGTATCGGTTTTCCTTGGGAACGGGATGCGGTTGCATAAGTCGCTTGCGCTATTGGTACTGGTATTCGCAGCGGTTGAATGTGTCGTTTCCCGGACCCCCAATGCAGACGTCGGTCCCGGCGTCGCCGCGAAGCCTGTCGTTACCGCCTCCGCCCACGATGCAGTCGTCGCCGCCCCTTCCGCGGATTGTCTGTCGGGCGTTGGTACCGAGAATGAGGTCGCTGGCGTTCGTTCCGTTGTTTCCGGTGACGATCGACGTCGGACTCAAACCGGCATCCCTGCACTCCTGCGGCTGGAGCGCGGCCGGATTGATCCCCGAAGTGTTCTCACCGAGACGAGGGGAGTTGACGCCGAGGATCGAGTTTGTGAGGGCGAGAACGGCCGTGACGACAACCGCGACGATAAACACGGACAGGACGACATTGAGGCCGCGTCGGGCTTTCCTGCCGCGCCGACGCTTCCCCGCCTTATAGCGCCTGGTCATTCCGACCAGCCCGTATATGGCTCGGACTCGGCCGCAGCTCGCGTGGTCCCTGCTGCCGCCTGTGCCCGCGCCGCAGCCTCGTAGGCCGCCGAGCCCACCGAGACGTTCTCAAAGGCGACGTAGCGGTAGATGGTGCCTTCCTCTTCCACGATGTAGTGGTGCACGAGGCCGCCGTCGACCAGGTGCAGGATCGCTCTGTCGTAGCGCTCGGCCAGGTGCACGAGCGCCTCGATCGACTCCACCTCGACCGGGTCGGCCCAGCTCGGCTTGGCGCTTCCGATCGGGACGAGCAGGTCGCCGAAGCGCCGCTCGATGTCGGACGGCTCGTCCAGCGCAGGGCGCAGCTTGGTGCTCAAGACGAGCAGCAGGGCGAGACCGGCCGCGATGCCGAGCAGCGCCAGAGCCAGCAGCCGCGCCTGCGAGACGGTGGGCTTGAACAGCTTGAGCGCCAGATGGGCCGGCTCGCTCTTCGTGCCCGACTGGGTCTGGGTTCGCAGCGCGGTGTTGTCGGTCAGGGGCCCGGACGCTCCTTGCGTCTCGGGCACGAGCTGGTTGGCATCCATGCGCAGCTTGTAGCTGGGTGCGTAGTCCGTCTTGAGCGCAGTGCCGGCAACCAGGCCCGTACCGGTGATCTGCGGCGTCACGATCACCTCGAAGGAGTCGATCGTAACGCCGGTCGTCTCCTGCAGGCGGGTCATGAGCGAGTGCAGGTAGGCGAGGTTGAGCTTTCCTTCGAGATGGACATTTGGCTGCGCGAAGCTCTGCTCGGAGGCGAGGGTGACGTTGCGCGTCCACTGACCGCCGTCGCCTGTGATCGTGGCCACCAGGCGCGCCTTGCCGCTCATCGAGAGCGTGTCTCTGGACGATGCGCCGTAGTCGAAGCCGACCCGGAGCTCGCGAACGAGCCTGAGGAAGACGGGCTGGCCGGTCTTGACCGATCCGGAGGGATAGGCGACGCCGGGCTCAGCCTCGGCCTGATAGGAGAAAAGCCCCTTCTCTTGCCAGAGGTTCGGCACCTGCACCTGGTGCGTGGCGCTACGGCCGAAGGCGGCAAGCGCCAGGATCGCGGAAAACGCTCCCAACAGGCCGCAGGCAACCAGAGCGGCCGTCAGCGGGGGAGAGGCCGAGGGCGCGCGGCCGCGCCGGGGCAGCGGGGGAGTGGTGGTCTTGGGCCGCCTGCGCCGGCGAGAGTGGGTGGCGCCGACCGAGCCACCGGCCAGCAGAACCGCCAGCCCCGCCAGCAGCGCTGCGCTTTTCGGCTCGCGTGCGCGGGTGAGCCAGGTGCCCATGCCGTCCAGCTGGATCCATCTCTCACCCACGAAGTCCGAGTAGAGGGGACGCTGGCGATCGGGTCCCGGGGTGTTGTCGCCGCGCATGATGTAGCGCTGGCCGTCTCGTCCGACGACCCTGTGCAGGACCACCTGGTGGATGTCGCTCGAGCGGTAGGCGACGACGTCGTTGACTTCGTAGTGGCTGCGCTTCTTCAGGATGACCAGATCGCCCTTGTGCATCAAAGGCTCCATCGACACGCCCCTGATCGTTACGTACGAGGCCTGGCCGCCGATCTGGGTCGGGGCAAAGAAATACCAGACGACCGCGAGCGCGACGACGCCGATGATAGAGAGAGTTAGTTTGAGGGCTCTGGCCATAAGCTCGAGGCTTCTTCCGCAGTTACTCCGTTAATCGGCAAAAAGGGCGGGGGTATTGACCCCGCCCCTTCTTCGCCTAGCTGGTTGAAAAGCCTTTGCGCTATCAGGGCGTGGTTACGGACCCTTGGCTACGATCGTCAGGTTGTCGGCTGCCTCCGCGGTGAGGCCCGTCGTGGTGCAGGTCACCAGCATCGGGGGGGCGCCGGCCGGCGCGCCGCAGGCGTACCACGAGCCGCCCGTCACGGCCTGAATCTGCACCGAGGTCGCCGCCGACGCGTTGGCCAGGTTGAACTGGATCGAGTCGACGTTGGCCGGGTTGGTCGCGTTCAGGTTGTAGTCGATGTTGCTGGCCGTGTAGCCGCCGATCGCGCCGGAGCCCGAGCCGACACTCGGGGGCGTGACGCCGGAGATGGTGTTCGTATAGGCGAAGGCGCCGGTCGCGATCACTGCCGCCAGGATCGCCGTCATGAGTAGCGCTCGCCTGTTTCTCTTTCGCCGCATCTTCGCTCTCCTTGGTTCCTGTGGATCCCGTTGAGCCGGGAGTGAGTCCCTATGAGGTCAAACCTTTTTGGTCTTGCCGCATACGCGCTTCTGGGGATGTCCGTTGCGCGTTAATCACATCGTCGGCACCTTTTTTGGCCGCTTCATGACCCCTTTGGGGGAGTTGAAGACAACCGGCCAGAAGGCCGATTCGAGATCGCCGGCGTGGCTGCGCGTAAAAAAGAGGGGCGGGGTGTTGCCCCGCCCCTCTTATGACTGATGATGCCTGTGATCGGTACCCGCCGCTTTATTCCTCCGCGTAGACGTCGAGGCTGACGATCGTCTGAGCGTCTACGCCGCCGACGAACGTGCAGCTAACGGTTGCACCCGCAGTGCAGGTCTGCCAGGTGGAGCCGCTGTCGAGGCTCACGCGCACGACGCTGGGCGTCGGGGCGAGATCGAAGGTGACTCCGTCGACCGTCCGACCGGCCGCCGAAGTCCAATCGATGTTGCTAGCAGCGAAACCGTCTACGACCGAGGCATCCGCCGCCACGGCCGGAGGGTTGAGGCCGCTGATGGTGTTGGTATACGCGAAGACCGCCGTCACCAGGATCGCCGTCAGAAGCAGCGTCCCGAGCATTCCGCGCCTTTTCTTTTTCTGCTGCATTTGCTCTGTTCTCCTTCTAGCCGCAGATCCTGTGCCGGATCGGCCAGGCTGTAGTTGAGAGGCGGTTGACCTGGGCGTGAAATCTTTTCTTAGGTGATGCCGCCTACGCGTTTCCGGTTGGCCGCTACGCGTTATTCGAATGTTCGGCACGTTTCGGCGTACCTTCATGACCCGGATGGGTGAATTCGGCCTCGAAGATAGAGATCCGTCTATCTAATCGGGGAACCATTCGGTGTTCGCGTTTGCGTAAATCCCTTGCCTAGCGGCGCGGAAGCGGAGCAAGAGCCGCTCTGTTCAGAGGATGAGCCGGCTTCCGGCAGGAGTCGATAGCAATGAAATGGTGTTTCGCGGCCAGGGAAAGCTCGCCGGTTTCGTGCTCGGCGTCAGCTTGCTCTATGGCGCCGTAGCCGGCTTGCCGGCAACGCCGGTCGCGTATTCGGCGCCCGCCCGCGCCCAGGTGAAGACCGTGACCCCGCTCAACGGCGGGATCCTGCGCGAGGTCAATCACGTCCGCCGGGCACACGGGCTGGTGCCGCTCAAGCTCTCTTCTCGGCTGGCCGCGGCGGCCGCCGGCCACTCCCGCTCGATGGCGCGAAAGGGGTACTTCGCCCACCGCTCGGCAGATGGCCCGGTCTTCTGGAAGCGGATAGAGCGCTTCTATCCCACTAGCGACTATCGCTACTGGGAGGTGGGGGAAAACCTCGTCTGGGCCGCTCGGAAGCTCGGCGCGAAGCAGGCCGTGCGGATGTGGATGAAGAGCAAGCCGCATCGTGCCAACCTGCTCAACCCACGCTGGCGTCAGATCGGTCTCGCCGCCGTTCATTCGCCGTCGGCCGCGGGCACCTACAGGGGCATGGCCGTGACTATCGTCACGGCCGACTTTGGCGTTCGCAGCTAGCGGTCCCTACTGCAAAAGGATGCCGACGGGGGAGATGCTCATCGTGGTCGTCCCGTTGCCGAGCTGTCCGTAGATGTTCTGACCCCAGCTGACGACTGTGCCATCCGACAGGAGTGCACAGGTGTGCTCGTAGTTGTCGCTTCCGGCGCCGTCTGGCCAGTTACCACCACCGGCGCTGATCGCGGCCACACCGCTGAGCACGCCGTAACCACCCGGTCCGATGACCGTGACCGGGCTGGTGGCGTCGGCAGTCGTCCCGTCTCCGACCTGACCGAAGGCGGCCGCACCCCAGCACTGCGCGGTCCCGTCCTGGAGGCTGACGCAGCTGTGGTACTCGCCGGCGTTGACCGTGACAGCAGTCGATATCTCGCCGGCGCGCACCGGGATCGAGCTGCTGGTGGTCGTTCCGTCGCCCAGCTCGCCGTTGTCGTTGTCGCCCCAGCAGTAGGCGCTGCCGTCCGACAGCAGAGCGCAGCTGTGGAAGCGGCCGCTCGAGAGGCCCGTCACACCGGTGAGGTAGCCCGAGCCGCCGGGTCCGACGACCTGCCTCGGCGTCGTCCTGTTGAGGGTCGAGCCGTCGCCGACCTCGCCGTAGGCGTTGTAGCCCCAGCACCAGACCGTGTTGTCGGAAAGCAGGGCGCAGCTGTGGTTGTGGCCGGCCGCGACCCAGGCGGCGTTGTTGATGCCGGAGGCCTGGACCGGATAGGTGGTACTGGTGATGGAGTTGTTGCCGAGCTGGCCGAAGGGGTTGTAACCCCAGCACCAGACGGTGCCGTTCGAGCGGATCGCGCAGGTATGGCCGCCGCCGCTCGACACCTGGACGGCGTCGGTGAGGTAGGTGCCGGCGTTGAGGCGAACCTGGGTCGGCGAGTGGCGGTTGGTGTTCGTGCCGTCGCCGATCTGGCCGTAGGTGTTCTGGCCCCAGCAGTAGACCGTGCCGTTGGAGCGAAGCGCGCAGGTGTGGTACTTGCCCGCGCTCAACTGGGTCACATTGGTGGGATTGGCCAGTAGCACCGGGTTGTTTCGTTGCGTCGTCGTGCCGTCGCCCACCTGGCCGTAGTTGTTGTAGCCCCAGCATTCGACCTGGCCGCCTACGAGAGCGCAGCTGTGGAAGCCGCCGGCGCTGATCGCCGAGGCCGACCGGTTACTGACTACCACCGAGAGCGGGGCACTCGTGTACGCGCCGTTTGTGACTGTGACGTTGGCTCGCTCGAGCGCGTAGAGGTGCATGACCCCGTTCGCCGCCCCCGAGGTGCTGGCGATACCGTTCGTGAAGCTGATCTGCGTCCAGACTCCGAAGTTGCGGGCCACGCCGGTCGAGTCGGTGACGGTCGGGTTCTGCCCACCGCTCGGGCTCGCCCCCGCGAATCTCAGCGTCTCCAGGCCGCCGAAACTCGGCACCGTGTTCCCGTACGGGTCGACCGCCCGGACGGTCAGGTTGTCGGCGGCACCGGGCCTGACCACGATCTTCTCGGCCGAGAGCGAGAAACCGGAGATTGCGGCAGGGCCGACGGTGATCTGCAGCTCGTTGCCGTTGCCGTAGCCGCCGGCGTTGACGTGGATCTCGGCCGTCTCGACCGCGTAGAGCCGCATCACCGTGGTGGCGGTGTTGTCATTCGCAAAGTAGAGAAATGCCCCGTCTCCGAAGTCGACGGTGCCACCGTACTGGTTGGTCACGGTCGGGTGGACCGTTCCGATGGTGCTGGCGCCCGAGAAGGTCAGCGTGTGGCTGCGCCTGTAGGTTCTCGTCGGCAAGGTGTCGTTTCCGTAGGCGTCGGTAGCCGTGATCGTGACGTTGACGGCCTGGCCGGCGGTTGGAGTGGTGTCGTCGGCACTGAGTACGAAGCCGCCCATGGTCGTGAGCCCGTTGACGGCGAAGTTGCCGGTCGAGCCGCCGTTTCCGGTCGGCGCGTCGGTGGCCGTGAGCGCCGTCGAGGCGGTGTCGTCGTAGAGCGTGATGCTGACTCCCGTCGCGCTGCCGTTCGTGAAGGTCACCGCACTCTGCCCGGAGCCGCACGAGCCCTGGGACGGGTAGCTCGGAGCCGTGCCGTTCGGGCTCGCGCTCGGGCCGGAGAAGGCGAGGCACCGCGTACCCGTGTAGTTCGTGGCCGAGTTTCCGTAGGAGTCGAAGGCCGTGAGCGAGATGTTGAAGGCGCTACCCGCGGTGCGCGTTCCCGGATTGGGGATCGTGAACGAGCCGAGCGCTCCGGGGGCGACCGTGACGACGAGCGTGTTGGTGGTGAAGCCGCCTCCGCTGGCACTGATGTTCGCCGTTTGCATCCGGTAGAGGGTCATGGCTCCGTTCGCGGATCCCGAGACGGTGGCGACGCCGCTTACGAAGTTGAGCGCGGTGGCGGTTCCGAAGCTGACGGGGACTCCGCTCGAGTTGGTCACGCTCGGCGTGAAGGCGCCGATCGCGGTCGCGCCCGAGAAGGTGAGGCTGTGTGAGCCGGTGTAGCTCGTCGCCGTGTTGCCGTAGACGTCCCTGGCGGTAACGGTCAGGTTGTCGGCCTGGCCGGCGGCGGGGGTAGTGGTCGCAGCCGAGAGTAGGAGCGAGCTGGCCGCGAGCGGGCTGACGCCGAAGGCGCCGCTGGAGCCGCTCTTCCCGGATGCCGAGTCGGTGACCGCGAGTGTCGTCGAAGCCGAGGCGTTGTAGAGCGTCACGCTCGGGCCGGCGACCCCGGTGGTGAAGCTGACCGCGCTCTGGCCAACGGCGCACGCTCCACGTGGCGGGTAGCTCGGGGCCGTCCCGTTCGGACTGCTGGCCGGGCCGGAGAAGGTGATGCAGTGCGATCCGGTGAAGTCGGTTTTCGTGTTGCCGTACGCGTCCACGGCGGTGAGGGAGACCGGGAAGGGAGTGCCGGCGGTTCGCGTTCCCGGGTTGGGGACGGCGAAGGAGTCGATCGCGCCCGCGCCGACGGTGACCGAGAGCGTGTTACTCGTGTAGCTACCGCCCTCGGCGACGGTGATGCTCGCCGTCTCGGCCCTGTACAGCCTCATCACGCCGTTCGCCGAGCCCGAGACCGTGGCGACGCCGTTTGAAAAAGCAATCGTCGTAGCAGTGCCGAAGTTGGTCGCCGTGCCCGAACTGTCCGACACGGTCGGGTGGAAGGAGCCGATCGTGCCCGCGCCTGCGAAGCTGAGGTTGTGCGAGCCCGTGTAGGCCGTCACGGTGATACCGGCCGAATCCTTGGCGGTGATCGTCAGGTTGTCGGCCGCTCCGGCGGCGGGAGTCGTGCTTGCGGCCGCAAGCACG
>Ga0315542_1002003_pt1 | contig 12591 bp, 9 predicted proteins | sample SalMarSW160120MG_FD_202541 | JGI IMG/M metagenome (GOLD analysis project Ga0315542, IMG submission 202541) | Salt marsh sediment microbial communities from the Plum Island Ecosystem LTER, Massachusetts, United States - Salt Marsh Sediment SW1601-20 ... | reverse complement strand
GAAGAGTACCGGAGCCCATAATCCGGTTTCATCCAAAACATGGCTCAATGATTGGGGCGTGAGAAAATCCTTCAGAGGTGTAACCCGGTAAAGAGAAACAGCTCCGATAATAAAAAAGATAAGGATCAAGAATTTCCCTAATGCGCCCTCTGCAATTTTTTCTTTTTGATTAGACGTCTTTTTCATACGACATAACGAGCCCTAAGATAGCTCTCTTTACCAGCTTTTTGATGGCTAATCAACGATGAACGATCAAATTTTGGCCAATGTTCAGGTCCGTCAAGATTTTGGTAAGCGTTCAGAGGTTCAGCTTTCCCCCTGAAAGCGGGAAACCTTTGAACCCGTGAACGGTTACAGATCTTGCATGGCTATTCGGCGGTGCGATTAGATCTGTCTCCACAATTTTGCGCAGATCAACTCGAGATACTCATGCAGGGCGCGCGAAGAATTTTCTTAAAATGTTGATGGAATTGCCCCGGCATTGAAAAAAATATTGTAAAAAGAATTAATAAAAGATACAAGTCCCCCTTGATCGTTTTTCTCTGATCCTGGGAGTCTCGTGTGGTCGATAGGTTTATGGAGGAATCTTTATGGATGATATCTTAGATTTTTTTGTGTGTGATAGCTGTTCAAACAAGGACTTCAGTCCCCTTTATAATTTTGGCCTTCGGTTTCACGGGGTCAATTTCTCCGATGAATTGATCTATGATGAAATAGTAGAAGAGAGGTATCAATGCACAAAGTGCAAAAAGAACTTTACAAAAAAGGAAATAGAAGAGGGTTTGTCTGCACTCCGCAAAAAACGTAAAGAGGACTAAGGGTTTATCTCATATTGTTCTAAATGAAAGGTTTTTTTGCCGATGATTATGATTCCCCTGCCTATCCTTTTTTCCAAATCAATAATTGCCTTCTGCTCATCTTCCCTTAAGACTGTTTCTATTTCCGGGTTTACCAGGACATAGACTTGTCCCCCTTCATCAGGGTTAGTGTACTCTCTTTCCAGATTTCTGAATATCTCGTAGCAGATGGTCTTGGCTGACTTGAGGGTGCCTCGTCCCTCGCAGTAGAAGCAGCTATTGCTCAGTAGCCGATTCAGGTTCGCCCTGGTTCTCTTTCGCGTCATCTCAATAAGCCCTAAATCCGAGATCTGAAGGATGTTTGTTTTTGCTTTATCCCTGCTCAGTGCCTCTTTAAGGGTCATGGACACTCGTTCACGGTTTGAGGGCTTTTCCATGTCAATGAAGTCGATAACAATAAGGCCACCTATATTCCTAAAGCGAAGCTGGTAGGCAATTTCTTTAACTGCCTCCAGATTTGTCTTTAGAATGGTTTCTTCTAAGTTCCTTTTGCCAACGTAACTGCCGGTATTTACATCTATTGCTGTAAGGGCCTCCGTAAGTTCAATCACGATATAGCCCCCTGATTTTAGCCAGATCTTATTACCAAGTGCTCGCGAAATTTCTATTTCAATGCCAAAGGCGTCGAAGATAGGATCAGCCCCCTCATAAAGTTCAACAGAGTACTTCAGGGTAGGGTCGAATGTGTCGATAAATTCCATTATATTTTCGTACTCTTCATCCGAGTCAATAATCAGACGGTCAACCTCTTTTGTAAAGAGATCTCGAACCGCCCTCAGGGAAATGGATAGATCCTTGTGTAATAGGCCAGGGCTTGTCCCTTTTTCCATTTTTCCCTGGATGTTGCCCCAGAGCTTCAGGAGAAAACCCATCTCGGCCTCTAATTTCTTTTCGGTGCCATCTTCCGCGACTGTCCTTACAATGAACCCGAGAGGCCCAGGCCTGATTTTTCTGATAATTCCCTTGAGTCTTTCCCTTTCTTCTTTGTCCTCTATTCTTCGAGAGATCCCGATATGGTTAACAGTGGGCATAAGGACAAGGTGTCTCCCTGGGAGTGAGATATGAGAAGTCAGCCGGGCGCCTTTGTTCCCTAAAGGTTCTTTTGCTACTTGGACCATGATATTCTGATTTTCGTAGAGCAAATCCTCAATTCGCATAGAGGTTTCAGGTAGTTGCTGATTTTGTGATATTTCAGGATCGATTAGATCAATGTCTTGATCAGTACTGGAATTTTCAAGCATCATCTGCTCGAGATCTGAAAAATCCCTGTAAACATCTGCAACGTAAAGAAAAGCCGTTCTGCCTAAGCTAATGTCAACGAATGAAGCCTGCATACCCGGGAGTACCCTGGCTACCCGTCCTCGATAGATGTTCCCCATCAATTCCTGACCGCGGTCTCTTTCAATATGAAGTTCTACAACAACGCCGTTTTCAACAAGGGCGACCCTGGTTTCGTAAGACCTGGCATTAATGATAAGTTCATTAGTCATCGGCGGTCTCCTTGTCTACGATCGTAAGGCCTAAGGGCTCACTCAAAGCCGGAATAATAGGAATTGTTTACGCCAAAACTTGCCCGGTCTTCAACACATACATATTGAGAAGGTCTTGATCCGTTAGATAAAAAATGCCTTTTATTAGCTCCGTCGGTTTCAACCCTGGACCCTCCGTCTGTTTTACTGTCAATTGCAGCCTGTTTGGCGATACCAGGGAGATAGAGCTGACAAGCGCCCGGGCATCGATCTCATGATCCCCTTTTTTGTCGGTTTTGACAACCGAAAAATGGTCTGATTCAAGAAATCTTCTCAGGTCTTTTTCTTTAATTTCTGGTCCTTTAAGGGTAATCAGGAATTGACTTTCGCTTATACGCCTTCTTTTCTTGGTAAGGGAAATATCTTTGACATGGATCACATCAATGCCATGGGGGAGTTCATGATTGATCTTCTCTTTTACTGAAAGGATATCTACCGCTTCAATCAGTTCAATATCAACCAGCTCTTCCATACTTTCGGTCCCAACAGGTAAGGCGGCAAAAAATGAGACCTTGGGCATGGGGTGAAAACCTTTAGAGTAGGCCAATTTCAAACCTGCCCTTCTGAAGGCCCTTATGAGGACCCTCGCAAGTTCTAAGTGGCCAAGATGCTTTGCCCTTCCGAGCTTTCTGTAGGTGAGGCGATACCTCTTTTTGTATCCAGGCGCAGGCCGATTAGATGTTCTTTTGGCATACGATAACTCAGGGGATTTATGGAGTACCGGATCAATGGTTTTATGATCGCATACGCCGCACTCTATGCATTTTTCTCGGCAGTCAGGGGTCAGATTTTCTTCTTTGGCCTTTATCCATTCTCTCTTGAGGAAGGCCTTTGTGACCCCTGTTTTGATATGGTCCCATGGTAAGATCTCTTGGAAAGACCTTTCCCGGTGGAGATAAAAGTCAGGTTCCAACCCGGCACGAACAAAGGCTTCCTGCCAGACTTCTATCTTAAAATGCTCTCCCCATGCGTCGAATCGTGCTCCAAGGCCCCAGGCTTCCATAATGACACGGCCAAGTCTCCTGTCACCCCTTGCAAAGACACCCTCTAACCAGCTTAATTCAGGTTGATTCCATTTGACCCTGATCCGGCTGCCTCGGAGTCCTTCCTGGATTAATTGTATTCGCCTTCTGCTTTCCTCCGTGGAAATCTGAGGTGTCCACATAAAGGGGGTATGGGCTTTGGGCACAAACGTAGAAATGCTGACGTTTAAATTCGCCCTTTTTCCCTTTTTGCCGGCAAGGCGTATGATCTGTTTGGACAAGTCGACAATATCCTGAAGGTCGTCATCCCCCTCGTATGGGAGCCCAATCATGAAGTACAGCTTAATCAGGTTCCATCCGGCCCCGTAAACAACATGCGCAGTACCGAGGATATCGTCCTGGGTCAAGCCTTTGTTGATGATCGTCCTGAGCCGATCATTACCTGCCTCCGGGGCCAAGGTAAAACCTGTCTTTCTTACCCTCTTTATCTGTTCGATCATTTCGGTATTCAGGCTGTCTACCCTGAGTGACGGGAGGCTTACTCCGATATTCTTGTGGGATTGCCTGTCCATCAGGGTCTTGAGAAGCGGACCGATACAGCTATAATCTCCGGAACTAAGGGAAAGAAGAGAGAGGTCTTCATATCCTGTCAGTTTCAGTGCATTTTCAGCTTTTCCAACTATTGATTCGGGGGCTCGTTCCCGTACTGGGCGATATATCATCCCTGCCTGGCAGAATCGACATCCTCGAGTACAACCGCGTGAGATTTCAACTGAAACACGGTCGTGGATCAGTTCGGTGAAGGGGACGATTTGACGCTCGGGATAGGGGTAATCATCGAGATCGGGTAGGATAGCCTTCTTTACCCCCAGGTAGCCTGCATGATCCGGCTCAATCTTTTTAACAGACCCATCGGGGCAATAATGAATGCTAAAAAAGGAAGGGATGTATATCCCCCTGATATGCCGCAATTCATGCAGTAGCTCTTTTTTGCTCTCTATTTTTTTCTTCTTTGTTTCCCGGACAACACGACATATCTCTAAGGCCGCGGTCTCACCGTCACCGATTACAATAAGGTCAAAAAAATCGGCAACAGGCTCAGGATTAAAGCACGCGGGACCACCTGCAATGATAAGAGCTTCTTTGTCAGATCTATCTTCAGCTAAAAGGGGAATGCCTGAGAGGTCAAGCATGTTCAGGACGTTTGTGTACGAGAGTTCGTGTTGGAGGCTAAAACCCACGATGTCAAAGCTTGATAGGGGACGTTCCGACTCTAATGTGGTAAGGGGAATCCCTCGGTTTCTCAATTCATATTCCAAATCAACCCAGGGGGAAAAAACGCGCTCAGCAGCTATCCATTCCTGACTGTTAAGGATGTTATAAATGATTTTTAGCCCTAAGTGGGACATGCCTATCTCATAGACGTCTGGAAAGGCAAGGGCAATGGAGATCTCGATCCCGGAAAGATCTTTCCTGACAGAGTTAACCTCGTTGCCCAGATAACGACTTGGTCGGATGATCTTTGAAAACCAGTTTTGGTCTAAGATGGACATGGCGGCATTCTTCATTTACCGGGTTACTCCTTTTTTAAAAAGGCATGCATCTTTTGCTAACTTCAGGATACGGAAGCTTGAAATTAGAAATTGGATAACGCAGCCACACGCTTGTGGTGGTTCTTACGAATTTCAAGTTTCGAATTTCAAATTTCACTTCCAAGATACAAAATCAATCCCGTCAGGGTGGGATTAGACCCTGGAATTATGTGGCCCTGGTCGGACAGGGAGCAATATCGTGATTTCAGCTCCACCCCCAGTGTGATTGGCTCCGGATATTTTCCCTTCAAGCCGATCAACGATCCTTTTCACAATGGCCAGGCCCAGGCCGGAACCACCTTCCTTGGTGGTGAAGAAGGGTAAAAAAAGGTGTTGCAGACATTTTTCGTCAAATCCTTCTCCTGTATCACGAATGACTATTTTTGCCTTCTCCACCCCGAATTCAGTCTGAACAGGCACCAATGCAGAGGCAATATGTAGCGACCCCCCCCCATCCATGGCATCACATGCATTTAAAAAGAGGTTCCACAGTACCTGTTTGAGCTGGTCCGGATCAGATTCAACCTTAACAGAACATGGGAAACTTGTGAAAATTTCTATTTTGCTATTCCAACGTGGGCTATTTTGAAAAAGCTCTAAGGAGTCGAGGATTAACTGATTCAAGTCAAACTCAGTCAATTTTGTCCTCTTGGGCCTGGCAAAAAGGAGGAAGTCGGATACTAATTCATTGAGTCGATCCGTTTCTCTCAATATGATATTCATGAGGCGAACGTTAACATCGTTCTGCTCCATCCCCTCTCTTATGATCTCAATCGATCCGCTGATGGAGGCCATTGGATTCCGGATCTCGTGGGCCATTCCTGCGGCAAGTTCTCCTATGATCGCAAGACCTTCAACCTTCTTCATCTCCTCTTCAATCTGTTTCATTTTAGTCACATCCTGCAGGGTTAGTATTTGACCTTGCTGTTCACCCAAGGGATGCATTAGGGGGGAGATGGAGAGTCGCAGATCGGTTTTTGTTCCGTCAGACCTCTCATAAGTGAGGTCGGGAAATAACGATTTAGCCTCGACGAGACCGGCTGAAAGAAATTTTCGTCCGTTTGAATGTTCGGCAAAAAGAGGGAGAGTGTCGCCTATCAGATGCCCACAGATGCGGTTCGCCTTTATCCCAAATATCTTTTCTGCTGCGGGATTAAACAGGACAATTTTTTTGTGGTTATCCAAGACGATCAGGCCTGATGTCATGCTCCCTATTATGCTTTCGTTCAGGTCCTCCAATCTGTTGACATCTAACTGTTTTGCCCTTAATGCAACATGACTCTTTCTTGCCTGTTCAGAGAGGAAACTGCTGAGATATCCAACGAGATAAAAACCGGCCATATTTGCGAGTATCGTGAAGAACAGGTAGGCTCTTTGGTAGGTTTCAGGATGGATCGCCCGGCTGCCTAAAGGATGAATTACACCATAATAGTGAAGATCTAACAGTAGACCATAGAAAATGCTGCTGCTGGATGCAACGATCATACCTCCCCTGCGGTAAAGGAGTATGCTTCCGCTGAATATGCTGAGGATGTAAAGAAAAGAGAATATGCTCTCTATACCACCTGTAGAGTATATAAGACCCGTTATCATGAGGGTGTCGACAAGGAGCTGGATATATGCCTGCAAGGTAATGTTGTTTAGATATTTTAATAGGAAGGCGTAGATAATGCTGATGAAGTATACAGACGCAAGAAGAAGGTAGTGGGAGGTGTGGATTTCTCCGAAATGGCTTAGGGATCCCCTGGCCTGGATAAATATGAGGGCTCCTAAGAGAATAGAGATAAAGAGGACCCTTAAAAGCATTAGGGTTTTAAGGCCTCTCAGGAGCTCTGGCGGAGGGGTTTTCTCTGTAGGTCTTATCATATTTCTGAGATTATGACCCTATGGCTCCAGCCATACCGAAAATGGGGAGATACATGGCGATAACGAGCCCGCCTATGGCTCCCCCGAGGAATACCATGAGCAGGGGCTCCAGCATGGAGGTCATTGCCTCTACTGCTACGTCCACCTCGTCGTCATAAAAATCGGCTATTTTTGCGAGCATGGTGTCAAGTGCCCCTGTGGCTTCGCCGACAGCAATCATTTGAACTACCATATTAGGGAATATGTCGTTTTCCGAGAGTGGTTCGGCAATAGGTCGTCCTTCGGCAATACTTGAACGAACATCAAAAATGACCTCTTCGAGCACAACGTTGCCTGAGGTTTTAGCAACGATTTCCAGGGCCGTTATAATAGGTACTCCGCTGCTTATCATTGTTCCTAATGTCCTGGAGAACCTGGCTACCGCAACCTTTTTTAGTAGTGGGCCAAATATGGGCAATTTCAATGCCAAGGTGTCTGTGGCCTTTCTGCCACCCGTGGTGCTCCTGTATTTTTTGAACACGAAAGCAAACAGAATAAGGCCGCCGATTATGTAGGGGATGTTTCTTGTGGTGAAGTGACTCATTGCCACAACAATTTGTGTTGGTACTGGCAGGGCCTTGCCAAAGCTTGCGAACATTTCCTGGAATACCGGGATCACAAAAATCATGATTACGGCGATAACTATTATGGCAATAGCAACGACAATAATCGGGTATGTCATGGCTCCTTTAATCCGGGACTTCAGTTTCTCCGCCTTCTCAATATAAGCAGCCAAACGTTGTAAGATGGTGTCCAATATTCCCCCTACCTCACCGGCTGCGATCAGATTAACGAAGAGGCTGTCAAATACATCCGGATGCTTTTCCATGGCTTCAGCAAGGCTTGAGCCCCCTTCCACATCTTTTACAACCTCTTTTAGGATACGCTTGAATGTCTTATTTTCAGTCTGCTCGGCAAGGATGGTGAGGCCCTGGACAAGAGGTAGGCCGGCGTCTATCATGGTGGAAAATTGCCGGGTAAATATGACGATGTCCTTTTTAGTAACCTTGGGCTGCATGAAAGAAACATTTTCAAAAATATCCTTCGGCTTGGGCTTTATCTTTCTGATCTTAAGGTTACGCCGTTTTAATTGCAGTCCCGCCGATTTCTCATCTGTTGCTTCCAGCTCTCCTTTAATGACCTTACCCTTTTTTGTCTCTGCAACCCAATTATAGATCGGCATTTTGGTCCTCCGTAAGATCTCTCTTAAACAAGGAAACGGTTGAGTGTATTATTAGATTAACCTTTTCTTTAAAGTATACAAAATATTAGTTGAGAATAGATAATTCAGCTTCCTATGTCAAGGTAGCCGGCAGCAACTCTTTTCCTTAACCGTTTACGGGTTCAGGGCATGTGTCTTTGAAAACTGTTGTACTATCGGATATTATTCTTGACAAGAAGAGTGGATTAAATGTTATATATTTCCGACACAAAAAAGTGATGGAAAAACCATATTTTTGTCTCTGGATATTTTTGTTATTTGCTAAGAAAATCGAATCATATTGAGTTTAACCAAGAAGGATATTACTAAATTAAGGAGGTATTGAAAGTGAGTGATATTATTGCTCCCATGGGGGGAAAGGTTATCGATGTAAAGGTGAAGGCTGGTGATGCTGTAAACGAGGGTGATGAGGTTGTTATCCTCGAGGCCATGAAAATGGAACTGCCGATAGTAGCCGAGGTATCCGGTACTGTAATGGAGATCAAATGTAATAAAGGTGATACTGTCGAAGCGGAAGGCGTCTTAATAGTGCTTGAGTAATAACAATGTAAAGCATGCCTAAGCCAGCGTTTCTCGATCCACGGTTTTTTAGGTCGGGACAGCCGCTGTGCCTGAAGATCCGAACGTAACAAAAAAGCCTCTTCTTGGAAGCTGAGAAGAGGCTTTTTAATGCTTTGATTCAGGAACTCTCATTAGCGGCTTTTTTCGCTCCCATCCTCTGAACTGACCTGGAGATAATTTTCCCTGAAACAGACATTCCAATAAACAATATCATCAAGACTATAAAGACCCCTATATACCTGAGAACAAGGGTCCAGATAATCCATGTCCAGTTGTCTTTGACGATGACGACATCTGTACTCTCTTTTCCCCCCTTTGAGATAGTTATGGAATGCCATGGCATTTTTCCGTCATCTTCAATATATGTGGCGTCTTTCCACTCCCTGAATTTGATATTTTCGAACCCCTTCAATGCCTCCCTGTAGAATGAAACGACCTCATCATGGGATAATAGAGTCTTCAATTCCAAGCGCGAATCGGTTTTTTGGATAGCCTTTCCCTGCGGTATGACAGGCGCTCCGAGGAAATCTTTCGCATTTGCGGTGAGGGGGAAGAAGAGCGAGACTAAGAGCAAAAACACTATTTTTTTCATTGTTATACACCTTAAGATATTTTTTTGGAGGAAGTGAACTCGCGCAGGATTGAGGAATTCCTCAATTCCTCAATTCCTAAATCTATCTTAGTCAAACATCGCTATAAACATTCCGGCGGCTGCGGCAGAGCCGATAACCCCCGCGAGATTAGGACCCATGGCATGCATCAGGAGGTGATTGGTCTTGTCATACTTGAGTCCCTCCACCTGCGAGACACGTGCCGCCATCGGTACTGCCGAGACTCCTGCTGAACCGATAAGGGGGTTAATCTTCTCTTTCAGAAAGAGGTTCATGATCTTGACTGTCACAATACCACCGATGGTGCAGACTCCAAAATCGAGTAAGCCTAAGCTGAAAATGAAAAGGGGCTTCCAGCTCAAAAACTTATCTGCCTGCATGGTAGCGCCGACTGAAATCCCTAAGAATATGGTAACAATATTCATGAGTGATCCTTGGGCAGAATCGGTCAACCTGGCCACCACGCCGCTCTCTTTCATCAGATTTCCGAGCATGAACATCCCCATCAAAGGAATGACGGAAGGCACCAAAAGTGCGATGATAGCTGAGGTTACCAATGGAAAGAGTAACTTCTCCTGCCGCGAAACAGGTCTCAATTGACGCATCCGGATTTTCCTTTCCTTTACACTGGTCATTAATCTCATTATAGGGGGCTGGATAAGGGGAACCATGGCCATGTAGGAATATGCGGCTAAGGCGTTTGCGCCAAGGAGTTGGGGTGCCAAATGCTGGGTCAAATAGATGGTTGTGGGCCCGTCGGCTCCGCCAATGATGCTGACTGAGGCTGCCTCCTTTAGGGTGAAGCCCACCAACACAGTACCAGTAAAGGTAATGAAAACGCCTAACTGTGCGCCGGCGCCAACAAGGAGCGTTTTGGGGTTGGCAATGAGCGGGCCGAAATCGGTCATGGCGCCTAAGCCCAAAAAGATGACGCAGGGGATGACCTCCCATTGCAGCCCGTAGTGGTAAAACACCTGCAGAAGCTGGGGATGGCCATGGGAGTCGCCCATCAATGGTACCAGGGGAAAGTTGACAATAAATATTCCAAAACCGATCGGGAGGAGTAAAAGCGGTTCATATTTTTTTGCAATGGCCAAGTATATGAACAGGCAGCCCACGCCCCACATAATAATGACATTCCATTGGAAGTTGAATACCCCGGTTGTATGAAGGGTACCATACAACATGTCCAATATTTCATTAGCCGTCATGTCGAGATCCTCTCAGGAATTTGATATATTATAATTTATTTTAAGTAAGTTAGAAAGTTGATAGATTCAAGAAAACTGCGCTATGGCTATAATATAGCTATATTTCGTTGTCAAGGGTAAAATCGGTGGGACTGAATAATTTTATGGTAAGACATTTTTCAAAAACGGTTGACAGTCTTTACGTTGTTGCAATATTTTCTTGAAACCCATAAGATATGCGGGGTTCCACTTAACGAAATCTGAATTGAATGCAATAGGAGGCTGAGATGACAGAACACGCAGGTTACGAAGATTTGCAGGCCGCACTGAAGAGGTGGTCAGAAGGGGTGGAGGAGAAGTTGAGCAAGCGGCCGGAGAGAAAAGCGGAGTTTGTCAACACTTCCGGCATCCCGGTCAAGAGGCTCTATACTCCCTTTGATGGTGCAGACGCCAACTACCTGTCAGAGGTTGGTCTCCCCGGTGAATACCCGTTTACCAGAGGCGTTCAGCCCACCATGTTCAGGGGACGGTACTGGACCATGCGGCAGTATGCCGGATTTGCCACGGCAGAGGAATCAAACAGGCGATATCGGTTCCTGCTTGACCAGGGGCAGACAGGATTATCCGTGGCCTTCGACCTTCCTACCCAGATAGGCTATGATTCGGATAATGAAGTGGCCATCGGGGAAGTGGGGAAGGTGGGAGTGGCAATAGACTCATTGGAGGATATGGAGACCCTTTTCAATAAGATACCCCTTGATAAGGTCAGCACCTCCATGACCATAAATGCCCCTGCGGCAGTCCTGTTAGCTATGTACATCGCTGTGGCAGAGAAACAGGGCGTTTCAGCCGACAAACTGCGGGGCACCATACAAAACGACATCCTTAAGGAATACTCATCTCGGGGCACCTATATATATCCACCCAAACCCTCTATGCGGATTATCACGGACATATTCTCCTATTGCGCTGAAAATGTCCCCATGTGGAACACGATCAGCATCAGCGGGTATCATATCAGGGAGGCGGGTTCCACTGCCGTGCAGGAGGTGGCCTTCACATTGGCGAACGGGATTGCATACGTCCAGGCAGCGCTTGACGCCGGTCTGGATGTGGATACATTCGGTCCCAGGCTATCCTTCTTTTTTAATGCCCACTCGGATTTTCTTGAAGAGGTCGCCAAGTACAGGGCCGCACGGCGGTTGTGGGCAGAAATAATGAAGGAAAGATTCAAGACCAGAAATCCCAAGTCTATGATGATCCGGTTTCATACCCAGACAGCGGGGTGTACCCTGACAGCGCCACAGCCCAAAAACAACATTGTGCGTGTTGCCTTTCAGGCCATGGCCGCGGTCTTGGGGGGTACCCAGTCGCTGCATACCAATTCCATGGATGAAGCCCTTTGCCTGCCTTCGCAAGAGGCCGTTCAGATTGCACTCAGGACACAGCAGTTGATTGCCTACGAGACGGGCGTGACCGACACAGTGGATCCCCTGGCCGGGTCCTACTATTTGGAAAATCTCACCCGTGAGATCTATGAGCGGGCCGCTGCCTATATCAAAAAGATTGATGAATTAGGGGGGGCTGCAGAGGCTATTGAAAAGGGGTTTATCCAGCGGGAAATTCAGGACAGCGCTTACAGATATCAGCGCGAAATCGAACAGGAAGAGAGGATCGTTGTAGGGGTGAATCGATTCCAGGTTGAGGAGGATAAGCCGACCAATCTCCTGAGGGTAAACCCGGCTGTCCGCACATCGCAGATCGGGAGGCTGAAGAAACTTCGATCAAAAAGGGATGATGCCGTGGTGGGAAAGCGCCTATCCGATCTGAAACAGGGGGCCGAAGGGGATCAGAATCTGATGCCTCTCATGTTAGAGGCCGTCAAGGCCTACGCCACCCTTGGAGAAATCTGTGACGTATTAAGGGAGATATTCGGTGAATATCAGCAGGTAAACACCCTGGGATGAATGGATTGATGATTGACAACCAACGAATGACGAATTAGCAGGCGGGAGAGATCGGATATGATAAAAGAGAAGAAGATAAGGGTGTTGGCAGCGAAGCCCGGACTTGACGGTCATGACAGGGGGATCAAGGTGGTGGCTTCCGCCCTGATGGACGCTGGCATGGAGGTGGTTTAC
>Ga0315542_1002000_pt1 | contig 12609 bp, 12 predicted proteins | sample SalMarSW160120MG_FD_202541 | JGI IMG/M metagenome (GOLD analysis project Ga0315542, IMG submission 202541) | Salt marsh sediment microbial communities from the Plum Island Ecosystem LTER, Massachusetts, United States - Salt Marsh Sediment SW1601-20 ... | reverse complement strand
TCCCGTAGGCCACGGCGAACGGTTCGGAGACGATGATGAGGTTGTCCACGAAGCCCCGAAGCGCATCCCTCAGGTGCTGGCGGTTGACCCGCAGGGCCTCGGCGGGCACGCCCACCACCGCGCGCACTTTGGGGCGTTCCTTGCTGTTGGTGTCGATCCCCGCCGTCTGCAGGAGATGCTCGATGAGCGCGCGCACCGCCTGCTGGTCGCGCTCCGAGCCCTCCTTGAGGAGCCCTCTCTCAAGCGGCCGGTGCAGCTCCAACATGGGGCGGTTCTCGAGGGCTTCGGTGCCGACGAGCACCTCCTTCTTGAGCAGCTTCTTGGCCACCATGTCCACGGGCCACCCCACATAGCTCTCCACCATCTCCTTGCGGCCGTCCGAGGTGATGATGGAGGACCGGGACGTTCCCAGATCGATCCCGACGATGCGCTCTCCTTCTTTGTTCATCTCTCACTCCCTTGTGCAGTCTCCGAGGGTGCGGACATGACCTGATCGGCGTATGCCGTGATGCCCGCATAGAGTGCTTCGGCGATGCGCTCCCGATAGCTCGGCAGGGACAGCAGACGAGCCTCGCGATCGTTGGACAGGCACGCCACCTCGACCAGGATCGCGGGCATTTCGGTCCTCACCAGCACGGCGAAGGGCGCGGTCATCACGCCACGGCTGACGATCTCGGGGTTGTCCTCCCTCAGGGTCTCAAACAGCGTCGCCTGGATCTGCTCGGCGAGCTGCCGCGACTGGTCTTGCCGGACGTCCGCGTAGATGCCGGCGAGGAGGTCCCGGTAGTCGGCCATCGCGAACCCGGAGTCGGTGTTCTCCAGCGCCGCCAGGCGACGCAGGAACGGATCGTCCGTGGTCCCGAGGTAGTAGGTCTCGAAGCCCCGCGCCGTCCGATCCGGGAGCCAGTTCACGTGGATCGACACGAAGACGTCGGCCGCGGCGGCGTTGGCGATCTCCGCCCGCCGCTTGAGGGGGAGGCTCTCGTCGCCGGAGCGGGTGCTGACGACCTCCCAGGAGGCGGCCGTTAGCAGGCGGGCCAATCGGTTGGCGATGTCCTTGGTGAGGTCCTTCTCGAGGAGGCCGTAGCCCATGCTGGCGCCCCCGTCCACACCGCCGTGACCGGGGTCCAGCACAACCCGTCCCACGGACACGGGAATGACCTCCGGGAGCAGGGGAGAGGGGGAGGAGCGGGCGATGCGCGCGGCCACTTCCTGGGCTTCCAACCGGGGTGCCGGGATGGCGATGCGCTCGGCGACTAGCCGTCGGGACCCTGTCTGGGGGGCGTCCTCCGGCCCGCGCACGAGGCGGGCGGCGTCCACGGCGACGAGCGAAGCCCCGGCCACGACCGTGAGCACCACCGCGGCCAGGGATCGACGCACGGTGAGGGAGCGGCGTTCGCGGATCCGACGGGACGTCCCCAGAGGACGCCCGTTGATAGCGTCCAGGTTTTCGTCCACGGCCCCGCGCAGGATGTCGCGCCGGATTCTGTCGAGCCTTCCTGTGGGTGGCACCGCCCGCTCCCTCGTGCGACGTCAACGCCAAATTGCTGTAATAAAGGACTTTCCAGATCGATCGAGAGCCCAAACCATCGTACCACGAGCGGCGGATTTGATACGCCGTGCCCCGGTGGAGAATGCACCGGTCCAGGAACGGGTTCTTCGGAGTGTCCACAGTGGGTGATGGCGGAGCCCGGGGCGGTAGGCGATGATGACCCTCCACGGGGGGCGCTGCCGGTCCATGAGCTCGTTTATAGAAAGGAGGACAACCTTCATGACTCAGCGACACATCCTGACGAGGAGCGGTGCCTTCCTGCTCGGGATCACGGCCGTGGGACTGCTGGCGACGAGCGTGGCCTGCTCGAGCGCGGTCCCCACCTCGACGCCCGGCATCGAGCGCCTGGGCAGGTACGTCCTGCAGGAGAACACCAACCGAGTGGAGCTGGTGGTGGCGTACAAGTACGCCGCGATGTCCCTGGGGAACGAATGGCTGATCCTCGAGGTCGCGGCCACGTCGCCCGTGGGGAAGACCGCGCGGCTCGAGCGCGGGAAGATCGTCCTCACCATTCCCGATGGCAGCACGGTCCCCCTCGCCACCCAGAAGCAGTTCGGCGAGGCGTACTCCCGGCTGCGCCCGCAGATCGCGCAGGCGAACATCGTTCGCGAGCCCATGAACTACTTCCCGCCCAACCGCGAGGCCTGCTCACTGGGGCTGTTCGTCGCGCCCGGGGAGGGCGTGGTCTTCAACGAGGTGAGCCTCAACGACCGGCGGGCCTGCCAGGGCAAGCTGCTGTTCCGCATCCCCGGGGGCGTGCAGCCCGGCCGCTACGTGCTCGGCATCGACCTCGAGGAGAGCCGGATCAGGATCCCCTTCGAGCTGCCCACCGCGCCCCCCGAGTGAGGAGGAGCGGGACCAGCGGCGGCTCCCTCGGTCAGGGGAAGATCCCCCGGTCGCTATAGGTGGTCGCGATCTTGTCGATGGCGACCACCATGGAGGCGGTCCGGAGATCGATGCGATCACCCTGTCGCTTCCGCATCTCCCTGATCTGGTGGAAGCCGTCGATCATCGTCTCCTCGAGGCCGGAGTTGACGAGGTCGATCTCCTCCGGTCCCCGGGCGAACCGGCAGGCCTCATCCTCGGTGAAGACGTGGCCGGTGGCTTTTTCGATGGCCGCCAGCATTCCCCGGGCAGATCGCTGCTCGAACCGCTTGACCATGCGGCCGAAGCGCACATGCTCGAGGTTCTTGAGCCACTCGAAGTAGGACACCGTGACGCCGCCGGCATTGATGTACGCGTCGGGCAGGACCATCACCCCGTGCTCGAAGAGGTAGTCGCTGGCCTCCGAGCTGACGGGACCGTTGGCCGCCTCGGCCACGATTTTGGCCTTGACGGCGGCCACGTTGTCCATGGTGATCGCGTTCTCCAGGGCTGCGGGGACCAGGATGTCGCAGTCGAGCTCGAGCCCGAGCTCGCGGCGCTCGAGGTCGCGCGCTCCCGCAAAGCCCAGGATCGAGCCGGTGGCGCGTCGGTGCTCCATGAGTTCCTCGATCCGGATCCCCTCCGGCTTCGAGATGGCTCCTTCGACCTCCATGGCGCCGACGATCACCGCTTGGCCGTCCTCCTCGATGAACTTGGCGGCGTGGTAGCCGACGTTCCCGAGGCCCTGGACGACGACCCGCTTGCCTTGCAGGCCGGGCTCGAGGCCGAGCGCGGCCATGTCCTGGACCACGTCGCAGGCCTCCCGGAGGCCGAAGAACACGCCCCGCCCGGTCGCTTCCACCCGGCCGTGGATGCCCCCCTCGGCCACGGGCTTCGCCGTCACGCAGCCGAGGGCGTTGATGTCCTGGGGCGCCAGGGTTGCGTAGGTGTCGGCGATCCACGCCATCTCACGGGGGCCGGTGGCGAAGTCGGGGGCCGGGACATCGAGGCTCGGGCCGATGAAGTTCTTCTTGAAGAGCTCGAAGGTGTAGCGCCGGGTGATGCGCTCCAGCTCCTCGGTCGAGTAGGTCCGGGCGTCGATCTTGACGCCCCCCTTCGCGCCCCCGAACGGGACGTCGACGATGGCGCACTTGTAGGTCATGAGGGCGGCCAGGGCCTTCACCTCGTCCTCGTCGACTGCCTCCGCGTAGCGGATCCCCCCCTTGGTGGGAAGCCGGTGGTGGCTGTGCTCGGCGCGCCAGGCGTGGATGACCTCCACGGAGCCGTCGTCGCGCTTGATGGGAAAGGTAAAGTGGATGACGCCGTTGATGGCCCTGATCTGCTCCAGAATGCCCCGCGCGTAGGTCGTCAGGGCGGCGGCGCGGTCGAAGTTCCTGTTGACCTGGGCGAAGAAGCTGATGGCTGGCGACATGGGTCACTTCCTTGTGGTCCGTAGGTTGGTGGACATGGTGCGGCGATCATAGCAGGAACCTGGATGCGAGCAGCGGCGGAGGATCGCCGGCACGGGGAGGTTACATGGCGTCACGCGCGATCCACTTCGACAACGGGCGCGGCAACCGGCTGGCCGCCATCCTCGACGAGCCGGACGGAGCGGCGCCTGTGGCGTTCGCCGTGTTCGCGCACTGCTTTACCTGCTCCAAGAACTACAAGGCGGTCACCCACGTCAGCCGCGCTCTGGCGGAGGAGGGGGTGACCGTGCTGCGCTTCGACTTCACCGGCCTCGGCGACAGCGAAGGCGACTTTGCCGACACCAACTTCTCCTCCACCGTCGACGACGTGGTGGCCGCTGCAGAGTACCTGGAACGTGAGCTCGAGGCACCGGCCATCCTCGTGGGGCACTCGTTGGGCGGCGCCGCGGTCCTGCAGGCCGCGGCGCAGATCCCGTCCGCCAGGGTCGTCGTCACCATCGCCACGCCGAGCTCGCCGCGTCACGTGCTGCGGGCCATCTCCGAGAAGAGGGAGCAGATCGAGGCCGAGGGTGAGGCGGAGGTCGCCATCGCGGGCCGGACCTTCCGGATCAAAAGGCAGTTCCTCGAGGACCTGGAGGGCGACTCCATGCGGCGCGACATTGCCGAGCTCGCGCGCCCCATCCTGATCTTCCACTCCCCGCACGATGAGGTGGTCCCCATCGACAACGCCACCGACATCTTCGTGGCGGCCCGACACCCCAAGAGCTTCGTGTCCCTCGACCATGCCGACCACCTGCTGAGCGACCAGCGGGACTCCCGCTGGGTGGCGGGTGTGATCGCCGCGTGGGCGCACCGCTACCTCGAGGGGGCCTCGGAGGAGGCGCCGTAGGTGCTACGGTTTCGCGTCGCCTGCGGGCTCGGAGGGAGCCGTGGAGCCCCCTCCGACCGCCGGTGCGTCGGCGTACTGGATGGTCGCCTCGTCGTAGAGCGTCTTCAAGAGGTCCGAGACCAGCTTCCCGGTCTTCTGGTTGACCAGCAGCGCTCGCGCCCGTTGCCTCGCCTCCTCGGGGGGCAACGCCTCCCCGGGCGCGTCTCCACTCGTGGCCTTGGACAGCTCGGGGTGCTTCGCGATGAGCTCGTCCACCTCCTGGTCCGTGACCTGGACGGTGGGTCGGATCTGCTTCGCGACGAAGACCCGGCCGACATCGACCTCGCGGTAGATCCGGGTGAGCTGGTCGATGCTCGAGCCCCCCTTGGCGAGCCACGCGGCGAGCTCCTCCCGCCCGCCGAGCTGTGTGGCCGCGGCGTTCAGCAGGTTCTCGACCTCGGACTCGTCGGCGTGGAGGCCGAAGCGGCGCGCCTCCTGGGCCAGGAGCTTCTGCTCGATGATGCGCTGCGTGGCCGCGCCGAGGATCTCCTTCTGGGACGGCTGCGCGCTCCCCGCCTTGAGACTCTCGGCGACGGTCCTCATCACCAGGCTGATCTCCGCGGCGTAGACGGGTTCGCCGTTCACGGTGAGCACCTGGGGGTTGATGTCTTCCGCCGGTTGCGGCGTCGCCTGATCCTGGGCGAAGGCCGCCCCGGCGACGGCGACGACGAGCAGGAGAGTGCTGGGGGTCTTCATTGGCACATGGCTCCAGGTGCGGCCGACCGGGCCGCCTAGGGGGAGACGGACGGGGCGGCCACGCCGCGCTCCAGCATTGCGAGGGCTTCGGCCCGTGGCCGGCCGTGGGCCTCGTCCCAGTAGGGGGACAGCCGCCTCAGGTTGTGGATGATAGGAGGGAACACCTCGACGACGCGTTCCACGTCCCTGTCGGTGGAGTAGCGGCTGAGGCTGAAGCGCACCGAGCCGTGGATGGCGGTGAACGGGATCTTCATGGCCCGCAGCACGTGGGACGGCTCCAGCGAGCCGGAGGTACAGGCGGAGCCGGACGACGCACAGACGCCCTGGCTCGAGAGCTGGTACAGGATGCCTTCCCCCTCCACGAAGTGACAGGACAGGTTCAGGGTGTTGTCGAGCCGTGGCGCCTCCCCGCCGTTGACCTGGACGTAGGGGATGCGGGCCGTCAGCTCCTGCTCCAGCCGGTCCCGAAGGCCGCGCACCCGCTGCTCGTCTGACTCTCGGGTGGCGAGGGCGAGCTCCAGCGCGCGGGCGAGCCCGACGATGAAGGCGACGTTCTCCGTTCCACCTCGCCGACCGTCCTCCTGATGGCCTCCCAGCAGGTAGGGTCGGCAGGGCGTTCCCCGACGGACGAAGAGGGCGCCGATGCCCTTGGGAGCATGCAGCTTGTGTCCGGAGAACGAGAGGAGGTCCACGTTCGAGAAGCTGCCGCCGAGGTCGATGGGTAGCTTGCCCACGGTCTGGGTGGCGTCGGTGTGGAAGAGGATGGAGGGGTCCGTCTCCTTGGTGATGCGGGCCATCTCCTCGACCGGGAAGACGACGCCGGTCTCGTTGTTGGCGTGCATGACCGACACCAGCAGGGTGTCGGGCCGCAGGGCGCGCACGAAGTCGGCCAGGTCGAGCCGGCCCTGCTCGTCCACGTCGAGGACGTCCACCTCCCAGCCCCGGCGCTCCATGTCCTTGGCCACGTTCAGCACCGCGGGATGCTCCACCGCCGTCGTGATGATGTGGCGACGTTCGGGTCGGGCGGCCGCGGTCCCGAGCAGGGCGGTGTTGTTGCTCTCGGTGGCGCAGGACGTGAACAGGATGTCGGCAGGACGGCGCGCTCCGAGCAGCCGGGCGATGGTGGCGCGGGCGGCGCCGACCGCCGCGGACACCTCGGCGGCGGGCTCGTACATGGAGCTCGGGTTGTAATAGTGCTCCGTCAGGTAGGGGGTGAGCGCCGCCACCACCTCCGGGGCGACCATGGTCGTGGCGTTGTTGTCCATGTAGGTGACGTCCACTGGCCTCTCTCCTCTGTCCGGACCCTATCCTACTCTCTCGGCTCGGCATGCCGGGGAGCGGGACGGGCTCGCGGTCGGCGGGTCAAGGGTGGCGATGCCTGCGGCCCGGGGCCCCAGCGGCATCATGGCCGCCCCGACCGCTACACCTCCACCACCCGGATGCGCTCGTCGATCTGGTCCTTGAGGGCCTGCTCGACGAGGATCTTCAGGGTGTTGCCGCTCCCGGCGCACTGCGAGCACGCGCCGCGGAACCGGCAGTAGACGATGGTGTCCTTGATGTCCACCACCTCGAGGTCGCCGCCGTCCTGGCGCAGGCGGGGGCTGACCGACTCCTCGATGACCTGCTCCACCCGTTTCGCGAACTTGTAGGGCGACATCTCCGGTTTCGGTCCGGGGGCCGCCGTCCGCGCCATGGGCAGCACCGGCAGCTCCTTGAACGCGGTCGGTTGCTTGCCCCAGACCTGGACCAACAGGTCCTGGAGACCTCCCGGGGTGTGATGGCAGGACATGCAGGCGCCGCCCGCCTTGATGGCGTTGGTGATGTCCGGGATGGTCTTCAGCTCGAGCTCCTTGATCTTGCGCAGGATGTACGGCTCCGTCAGGCCGAAGCAGGTGCAGACCAGGCGCCCCTCCTCCTGCTCCTCCCGTTGGATGTCGATGCCCAGCTCCACCAGGTCGACGCCACGCTTCTGAGCCCAGTTGAAGACCGCCGCCTCCAGGGCCTCGGCGCCCATCACCGAGCAGTGGATCTTCTGCTGGGGGAGCCCCTCCAGGTAGGCGACGATGTCCTGATTGCTGATCTTGAGCGCTTCAATGGGGGTGTAGCGACCCTCCTCGAGGATGGCGCACAGGGCCTCGGACGCGGCGATGGCCGAGGTGCAGCCGAAGGTGAGGTAGCGAGCCTCGACGATCACGTCCTGGAGGGGATCGGTGGCGTGCCGGTCGACCCTGAAGGTGAACCGGAGCGCATCTCCGCACGCGATGGAGCCATGCTCGCCCAGACCGTCGGGATCCGCGATCTCGCCCATGTGGCTGCCCGGCCCGCCCTGGACCGCGTTCATGAAGAGCTCTGTGGTCTTCTTGCTGTAGTTCCAGGTCATCCAGTCCTCCGGAGGCGGTCCGCCGCCCCCATGGAGGGTTGAATGATACCTGAACCGGACGTGGCCGTGGGGCACGGCCCGTGTCCATGTGCTATCTTGAGCCGTCCTCATTCGGCAAACAGAGCGGTGTCGTGCGGAGCCCGAGGACCGTGCTCCGCCGACCGGAGCGGTGTGATCAACGCCAGGAAAGAACACGAGCGGAGGTCTCTATGTTGAAGGAGTTCAAAGAGTTCGCGATCAAGGGCAACGTGGTCGACATGGCCGTCGGCATCATCATCGGTGGTGCCTTCGGGACCATCGTGAAGAGCCTGGTCGCCGATGTGTTGATGCCGCCCATCGGCCTGCTCCTGGGGGGTGTGGACTTCACGGACTTCTTCCTCGTGCTGAAGCCCGGGGCGACCGCGGGTCCCTATGCCACCCTCACCGACGCCCAGGCGGCCGGTGCGGTGACCCTCAACTACGGCGTCTTCATCATGGCGCTGGTGAGCTTCCTGATCGTGGCCTGGGCCGTGTTCCTGCTGGTCCGCGCCATGAACCGCCTGCAGCGGGAGCCGGCGCCCGAGCCGGCGGCGCCCACCACCAGGGAGTGCCCCCACTGCACCACGATGATCTCGGTGCGCGCTCGCCGTTGTCCGAGCTGCACGGCGGAGGTCGCGCCGGTCTGACCCGCGGCCGCGCCGGGCGGATTACTCCTGGGGAGCCTCGTACTCCGGGAAGTGCTCCACCTTCACATCCAGGTGGCCGGCCATGTCCGCGAGCTCCCGGGTGAGGGAGCGTGCGATCACGACCCGCTGCACCTGGTTGGTGCCCTCGTAGATCTGGGTGATCTTGGCGTCCCGCATGTACTTCTCGATGGGGTAGTCCTTGCAGTAGCCGTAGCCGCCGAAGAGCTGCACGGCGTCGGTGGTCACCTTCATGGCGGTGTCGGTGGCGAACACCTTCGCCATGGCTGCCAGACGGCTGATGTTCTTGGCGCCCGCGTCGATGGCCCGGGCAGACGCGTACACGAGCTGGCGGGCGGCTTCCACCTGGGTCGCCATGTCGGCGAGCATGAACTGGATGGCCTGGAAGGAGAGGACGGTCTGGCCGAACTGCCGGCGCTCCGAGGTGTAGCGGAGCGCCCACTCCAGGGCCCCCTGGGCGAGCCCGAGGGCCTGGGCGGCGACGCCGGGTCGAGCCCGGTCCAGGGTCATCATCGCGTTGCGGAAGCCGCCGCCCTCCTTGCCGCCCAGGAGCTGCGATGCGGGGACGCGGCAGTCGGTGAAGGAGAGCTCGTTCACCGGCACGGTGCGGATACCCAGGGTGTCCTCGCGCTTGCCGACGACGAAGCCGGGGGTGTCCCGCTCCACGATGAACGCGGAGATCCCGCGCATCCCCTTGGCTGGGTCCGTGAGGGCGAAGACCGTGTAAATGCCCGCCACGCCGCCGTTGGTGTTCCACTTCTTGTGGCCGTTGAGGACGTAGGCGTCACCGTCCTTGATGGCGGTCGTCCGGAGACTGCCGGCGTCGGAGCCGGAGGGCTTCTCGGAGAGCCCGAACGCGATCAGGAGGTCGCCTGAGGCGATGCCCGGCAGGTACTTCTGCTTCTGCTCCTCGGTCGCGTTGAGGATGAGGGGGAAGGAGCCGAGGGCGTTGACCGAGTAGGCCACGCCGATGCCGCCGCAGGCCCGGGAGAGCTGCTCGACCACGAGGCAGAGGTCCAGGGCACCGGCGCCCTGGCCCCCGTACTCCTCGGGGATCCAGATGCCGGTGAGCTCGTAGCGCTTCAGCGCCTCGAGGATGTCCCAGCCGTACTCCGCGCTGCGGTCGAGCTCGGCGGCCCGGGGCCGCACGAACTTCTCGGCCACCTCGCGGGCCCGCTCCTGGTAGTCGACGTTCTGTTGGCTCAGCAGCTCGCGCATCCGTGCCTCCCGTGACGATCGGTGGGGGTCATTCTACACGCGCGACGACGCCTGCGAAGGGGCGGTCGGACGCGCCGCGGCGTTCCAGAGTCAGGACAAAGCGTGGCGGAGGGCGTCCTCGAGGTCGGGGAATCGGAAGCCGTAACCGAGCCCCTCCAGTACGGCCGGCCGGATCCGGACGCTCGCCAGCAGGAGCTCGTCCGCCATCTCGCCGAGCACCAACCTGGCCGCCGGGGCCGGCAGGGGCAGGACGGCCGGGCGGTGCAGCACCCGTCCCAACGCCTTGGCGAAGTCACGGCTGCGCACTGCGTCGGGCGAAACCACGTTGACCGGGCCGCTGACCTCCGGATTCGCCAGGACGGTCCGCACCGCGCCGACGAGGTCGTCTATCCCCACCCACGGCCACCACTGGTCGCCGGAGCCGATGGGGCCACCGAGGCCCAGCTTGAAGGGCGTGAGCAGGCGATCCAGCGCGCCGCCCCGCGCGATGACCATGCCGAAGCGCAGCACCACGACCCTGGTGTCCTCGGAGGCGGCCTCGCCGGCGGCCCGCTCCCAGTCGTCGCAGAGGCCGGCCAGGAAGCCGTCGCCGGCGGGCTCGGTCTCGTCCAGCTCGACCTGACCGCGGTCCCCGTAGTAGTGCGCGGCGGAGGCGTTCACGAGAAGCCTGGGAGGCGGGTCGGCAAGGTGGATCGCCTCCACCAAAGTGCGGGTGGGATCGAGGCGGCTGGACCGGAGCCTCTCCTTGAAGCGCTCACTCCACCGAGCGTCGCCGAGGTTGCGGCCGTTGAGGTTGATGACGGCGTCGGCGCCGGCCAGGACCCGGGGGTCGAGACGCTCCTGCCCCGGATCCCAGAGGACGGCGTCGGCGGCCCCGGCGGCGTCGGCCGACCGCACCAGGCGGGTCACCTCGGCTCCTTCGGCGCTGGTCGCCTGCACCAGGCTGGTGCCGATCAGCCCGCTGGAACCCGAAATGACGAGACGCATTGTGCCGATGAGGATAGCACGACGCCGCGGACGCCGACGATCAGATCCAGCCCGCCAGGTTGGTGAGGGCGAGCTCGGCGAGGGCGCGCCCGTGGTCGGGGCGATCGTTGAGGGCCGGCAGATAGCGGAACCGCCGGCCGCCTTCAGACTCGAACGCCTCTCGGCCCCTGATGGCGATCTCCTCCAGGGTCTCCAGGCAGTCCACGGCGAACCCCGGACAGAGCACGTCGAGGCTCTCGATCCCGGTGCGCCCGAGCTCCTCGAGCTGGTCGCTGGTGGCGGGCTCGAGCCACGGCTCCCTGCCGAAGCGTGACTGGTAGGCGAGGGACCACGCATCCCCATCGAGATCGAGCTCGTCCGCCAGGGCTCGCGCCGTGGCGACGCACTGCAGCGCGTAGGGATCGCCCTGCTCCGCGTAGCGCACGGGGAGGCCGTGGAAGGACAGCAGCAGGCGTCGTGGGGGACCTCCTCGCTCCCAGGCCTCCCGTACCGATGCCGCCAGCGCTGCGATGTACAGCGGGTCGGTCGCGTAGCCGTGGACGGTGCGCAGCTCGGGCACCCAGCGCCACGAGGCGAGCTCTTCCACCACGGCGTCGAAGGTGGATCCCACCGTTGTCGCCGAGTACTGCGGGTAGAGGGGGAGCACCAGCAGACGCCGGCAGCCGCTGGCGCGAAGGGAGCGCAGGGCGGACGCGATGGATGGCTTCCCGTAGCGCATGCCGAGGACGACCGGGATCCGAGCGCCGAGGCGCCGGGCGAGCTCGGATCGCACCGTCTCGGTGAGCCGGGCCGAGAGCGTGAGCAGGGGCGAGCCCTCGGCGTTCCAGATCGAACGGTAGAGCGCCGCCGAACGCCGCGGCCGGAAGGGGAGGACGAACAGGTTGAGGATCAACCACCACGGTAGCCGAGGCACCTCCACCACGCGGGGGTCGCTCAGAAACCGGCGCAGGTAGGTCCTCACCGCCGCCGGAGTGGGCGCCGCCGGCGATCCCAGATTGGCGAGCAGGAGGCCGGCAGCTGGGTCCTTCACGTCGCCGCCGAGATCGTGCCTTCGAGCCATGTCACCCTCGCCGCCGCTGCCGGAGGCTCCACAGCCGCCCCAGGCCCCAGCCGATCGCCATGAAGCCGAGGACGGCGCCGGTGTGCCACACCAGGACGTGGCTGAGGCTGGTGATCGGGCACAGCAGGTGGATGACAGCATCCGCAGCCATGGCCGCGCCGCCGCCGCCCAGCAATCCAGCCATGGGTGCCCGCAGGGGCCATGCCCGGAACACCAGCCACGAGGTGAGGACGAAGACGGGCAGGGCGAAGAGCGTGTCGTGACTCAGGCAGGCGATGCCGGCCAGCGCCCAGCCTCCGGCGGGTGGGGCTCCCGGGGAGTAGAGACGGGTGACGACGCCGACCAGGATCTCCAGCACGACGCCGGCACCCATGATCGGCCAGGCGATCCCCGCCGGGACCGCTCGACCCGGGACCGCTTCCCGGAGGGCCATGGCGATGAGGACGACGCCCAGCACCAGCTCCAGCCAGGAGCCGCCCCAGCTCAACCACGTGGGGATCAGCCGAAGGTCGGCGCGCAGCGACAGGACGGTGAGCGCCCCCGCCGTCACGACCAGGACCAGGGAGGCCACCATGACGGTGCGGAGCCACGGTGGGTGGATGGGACGGACCGGCCGCAGCTCGCGCGCGATGCGGTCACGGAGGGCGTCCGGGAGCGATGACCGGTCCCGGTTCACGGGGAGCCCTCCTCGGTGGATTCCATCCGATTCCGTAGGGCCTTGATGGCTCGGTGGGCCCGCACCTTGGCCGTGCCCGCCGCCAGGCCCAGAATCTCCCCCACCTCCTGGAACGTGAGGCCGAGAACGTGGTGG
>Ga0315542_1001997_pt1 | contig 12616 bp, 12 predicted proteins | sample SalMarSW160120MG_FD_202541 | JGI IMG/M metagenome (GOLD analysis project Ga0315542, IMG submission 202541) | Salt marsh sediment microbial communities from the Plum Island Ecosystem LTER, Massachusetts, United States - Salt Marsh Sediment SW1601-20 ... | reverse complement strand
TCAACGCGCCTGTCCTCTCCGACTCGCCCGGCTCACGTGCCTATTCTGCCCGGTCCCGCGAGGAGGTGTCTCCGCTCCCGTGCCGATTCGGTGGTCGAAGCAGGGCGCGAAGTGAGCCGGACACTGAAATCGCGCCTTCGAGATCAACTGTTTCCGCTTGGCATGTCCGCTTCGGACAGCCGGGGAATCCCTCGAATAAACGCTAGCGGCTGAGCTCCAACCTGACTGTGCCGGTTCAGCGACGAGATAGAACGACCAACTAAACCGTGACTCGATTTCGGCCGGCGGCCTTGCTCCGGTACATGCGCTCGTCGGCCCGGGCGATGAGGCTCTCGACCGTGTCGTCGGGCTCGGGAACCGCGGCGCCAATCGAGACAGTCACCGAGATCTCGGCCTTCTCGGTGCGCAAGCCCGAGTTCTCGACCAGTGAGCGGACTCGCTCGGCGGCACTGACGAGGCCCGGCGCGTCCGCCCCTGGGATGATCATCACGAACTCCTCCCCGCCCCAACGGCCGATGAAGTCGTGTACGCGGGCCATCCCCTGGAGCGTACGGGCGACCATCGCAAGCACCTGGTCGCCGACGGCATGTCCGTGCGTGTCGTTGATCTGCTTGAAGTGATCGACGTCGATGAAGAGCAGAGCGAACGACCACTTGTGGCGCTTCCATTCGCTCAATCGCTCGTCGATCGTGAACTCGGCAAAACGGCGGTTGCCGACGCGGGTGAGGGAATCGAGAAACGCCATCTGCTCCATCTGCTGCGCTCGCTCGAGAGCTTCGGCGCGAGCCGAATCGTCGTGGAAGGTCTCGACAGCGCCGACGATCTCTCCCCTCTCGTTCTTCACCGGCACGACTCGAATGGCGATCGGCACGCGGTGCCCGTCCCGGTGGTGGAGGTACACATCTGCGCTCCGCTCCTCTCCGTCGGCCATCGCCGCCGCGAGCGGGCAGCCGTCGTGGCAAAGGCGCTTCCCCTCCTTGTCGACGTGACCGAGGATGTTCTCGAAGCAGTGGCGCCCGACCACGCGGGCGCTGTCGAACCCGCTGATCGTCTCGGAGCCCTTGTTCCAGTAGACGATCGTCCGTTCGGTGTCGACGAAGTAGACGCCGTCCGAGACATTGTCGAGGACATGGCTCAAAAAGCTCGGGTCGGTGGTCTCGAAGTCGCCGGGCTCTTGGTTCGATGACAAGTCTTTCATCGGGAGTTCCTCTCAGACCGGCCGGGCGCGCCGGGAGATCTCAAGCGAAATTTCGCCGCATTAGTACTTCGGCTCGAACGCCCATTTCGTTAGTACCTCGCTCTATTGGAACGGAAACCCGCCGCCTCGACCGACACGGCGGGCACGCCTCACTCAACGCCGTCCCCCGGTCGTCCTTTCTTTCCGCCGCCGAAAGTCGTCATGCCCTCCGCAGGAGGGCAGACTTTCGGCGGTCTTCTGGGGCGCCAGGATTCGAACCTGGGATCACGGGACCAAAACCCGTTGCCTTACCACTTGGCTACGCCCCAACGCTGATACGCCCGAAGAGTACCGCGCATGCTGCGGCGGCAGCTCCACGCGAGCCGGAGGGGGAACGTGCTCGGCTGTTCAACTCCGGTCGGCGAGCAGAGAGGCCAGCACCGCTATCGCCAGAACGACTACGGCGACCACGACCAGCGCCGCCGTGACCAGCACGAGCACGAATACCAGCACTCCCAGTGCCTGCGAGGCGGCCACGATCCAGGCCAGCTCCCGCGGCGTTCCCGACAACTCTCGGCGGAAGAGCAGGAAGAGCACCAGCAGGCAGCCCGCGATCACGATCGCCAGCCAGAAGCTGAGCGTGCCGACGGCGACGAGAAGCGCCTCGACGATGACCAGGCCCAGGATCAGCTTGTATCGATTCGAGTACAGAAAGCGCTCGGCCTGCGAGCTACCGTGATCGATCGTAGGGTGCTCCCCCTGCAGCATGTGGCAAAGCTACCAGGCGGGCTCGGTGAGCCAAATCGCACCGAAAGCAGCCATCGCCTCGGCCGCCTGTTCTGCGCTATCGCGTCGCTCGAAAAGAGCGTAAACGGCCGGGCCGGCGCCGCTCACATCGGCGCGGAAGGCACCGAGCTCGCTCAATCGTGCACTCAGAGGCGAGACGGCCAGGTCGTTCGACGGAAGGAGAGCCAGATCGGATGCCCGGCGGGGAGACTCGGCGGCGGCGAGCAGGGCCGCCCGGCGCTCGGCGAAGCCCCGCTCGCCGCGACACTCGTCGAACGCGCGGTAGACCTCGCCCGTCGAGGACTTGACGACTCCGACCGGCAGGACGAGAAGAACGCTGTAGTCCTGCGGAAGCGCAAGCGAGCGAAGCTCGCTGCCGTCGCCCACGCCGAGTTGAGGACCCTCCAGGAGAAAGAACGGTATGTCGGCGCCCAGCGGACGGACGAGCTCGAGCAGCTCGGCGGAAGAAAGCGGGCTGTCGAGCATCGCGTTGGCAAGTCGAAGCGCGCTCGCCGCATCGCTCGAACCTCCGCCGAGACCGGCCGCGACCGGCACCTTCTTCTCGATCGACACCCGCCAGCGAGGTTCTACGCCGGCCCGCTCCGCCAGCGCCTCGAGAGTCGAGCGAACGATCGTATCCGCCGCAAAGCCATCGACTTCGAGCGCGGGCGCCGGCTCGAGCTCGATCCGGTCGGCAAGCGCTATGCGCTGGAAAACGGTCGCCAGCTCGTGCTTCCCGTTCTCCCGCAGCGGACCGACGACCAGCGCCAGGTTGAGCTTGGCCGGAGCGAGCGCGACCGTCACGGCAACACCTCGGCAAGCGCGGCGAACTCGGCCGGCGCCAGTGCCTCGGCGCGAATCCGTGGATCGTGCCCGATCCGGCCGATCACCGCCTCCGCCTCTTCTCTCGAGACGAGACCGGAGATGGCAAGCGAGTTGGCGAGCGTCTTCCGACGATGGGAGAAGGCCGCGACGACGAGCCGCTTGATCCGAGTGAAGCCCTCGGGCAGCGGCCTGCGCTCGAAGGCGACGAGCGCCGACTCGACGCGCGGCCGCGGCCGGAAGGCCTCGCGCGAGACGGGATGGACGCCTCTCTTTTCGGTCGCCAGCTGCACGAGCACCGAGACGGCTCCGTAAGCCTTGCAACGCGGCGAGGCAAACAGCCTGTCTGCCACCTCGCGCTGCACCATCACGCACCACAGCTCTATTTGCGGCAGGCCGTCCAGCGACTCGACGATGAGCGGCGTGGCGATGTTGTAGGGCAGATTCGCAACCAGCTTCGCCGCGGTCGGGGCGAGCCTCGCCAGATCGAGCGCCAGCGCGTCGCCGAAGTGAAGCGAGACGTTCTCGCACTCTGCAAGCCGCTCGCGCAACCGCGGCTCGAGCTCGCGGTCGAGCTCGACGGCGTCTACGTGACGGACGCGTCCGGCCAGGTACGCGGTGAGAACGCCGAGCCCGGCACCGATCTCGAGCACGCTGTCGACGGAGTTCAGCTCGGCCAGGCGCCCAATCACGCCGAGCATGTTCTCATCGACCAGAAAGTGCTGGCCGAGTCGCTTCTTGGCGGCGATACGAGACCGGGTCATGGCAAGCGGAAGGCCGCGCGGGTATTGGCGACCGTTCGCTCGGCCAGCTCGGCGACCGGTTCGCTGAGCAACTCGGCCAGAGCAGCAAGCGTGTGGACGATGAAGGCGGGCTCGTTCGGGCGGCCGCGCTCTGGTTGTGGCGCGAGGAAGGGACAGTCGCTTTCGACGAGCAGACGCCCGGGCGGAACGAGGCGCGCCGCGCCGCGCAGCTCGCCTGCGCTCGGATAGGTGACGTTGCCGGCGAACGAGATGAAGCAGTCGCGCTCGAGCGCCCAGGGTAGAAGCGCCGGCGAGGAGAAGCAGTGCAGGACGATCGTCCCCGGAAAGCCCTCGAGCGCCGCCTGCGTGTCGTCGTCGGCCTCGCGCGTGTGAATCACGGCCGGCTTGGCCAGGCGCGCGGCGAGCTCGAGCTGGGCGGCGAAGAGCTTGCGCTGAGCCGGGCGAGGAGCGCGATCGCGAAAGTAATCGAGGCCAATCTCCCCGAGCGCGACCGCCCGCGGCGAGGCGAGAAGCGCCGCGAGCTCGTCGAGGCGTCCGGCATCTGTGCCGCCCGCCTCGTGTGGATGGATGCCGAGGACGGCGAAGACCTCCTCGTGGCGCTCGGCAATGGCAACCGTCTCGCTGCAGGAATCGATATCCGTGCCGACGCTTAGCACCGTCTCGACTCCTGCGTCGCGCGCCCGCCGGGTCAGCTCCTCTGCAGCAGGCTCGCACGCGTCGAGGTGCGCGTGCGCGTCGATCATGCGCCGGCCACTTCTTCCATCCGCTCGAGCTCCTCGGCCACCACAGCCTCGGGATCGAGTTTACGAAACAGCGGCTTCGGCTCCAGCAGCTTCTGCCCGGCCGGAAGCTGGCTCACCTGCCAGCGCCCGTGCAAGGCTTCGTAGTCGCCGGTCAAAACGAGATGCGAGTCGCCCTCTTCTTGGTGCCGGGCGAACTCGAGCTTGCCCGAGACGTCGTCGCTGTAGCCGAGCAGCTCGTTCAAGACCTGCGAGGAGAAGGGCAAAAACGGCGAGAAGAGCGTCTTCAGGTTGTCGACGCAGCGCAGCGCGACGTAGAGGATCGTCGCCGCCCGCTCCCGGTCGGTCTCGAGCAACTTCCACGGCGCCTGCTCGCTTACGTACTGGTTGGCCAGCCCGGCCAGGCGCATGGCCTCGATCAGCCCGGCCTTGAAGCGCGCCGCCTCGATCTCGGCGCCCACCGAATCGAGACCGGCCTCGATCGCCGCGAGCACCTGCTCGTCGGCTTCGCTCAGCTTCCCGGGTGCGGGGACCTCGCCAAAATGGCGATGCACGTTCTTGAGCGTGCGATTGACGAGATTGCCCCAGGTGGCGACCAGCTCGTCGTTGTTCCTGCGCACGAACTCCGCCCAAGTGAAGTCGGTGTCCTGGCTCTCGGGGCCGGCGACGGTGAGGAAGTAGCGCAGTGCGTCGGCTTCGTAGCGCTCGAGGAAGTCTTTGACGTAGATGACCACACCTCGACTGGACGAGAACTTGCGCCCCTCCATGGTCAGAAACTCGCTTGCGACCACGTCGTAGGGAAGCTCCAGCTTCGCCTTGCCCGCGCCGATCTCGCCACCCGAGCCGTAGCCGAGCAGCATGCTCGGCCAGATCACCGTGTGAAAGACGATGTTGTCTTTGCCCATGAAGTAGTAGTGACGCGAATCGGGGTTCTGCCACCAGTCGCGCCAGGCATCCGGCGTGCCCCGGGCCGCCGCCCACTCCACGGTCGAGGAGAGGTAGCCGATGACCGCGTCGAACCAGACGTAGATGCGCTTGCCGGAGTCCTCGCCGTCGAAGCCCTCGACCGGAATCGGCACGCCCCAGTCGAGGTCACGCGTGATAGCGCGCGGAATCAACTCGTCGAGCAGATTGAGCGAGAAACGGCGCACGTTCGTGCGCCAGTGCCGCTGACGATCGATCCATTCGCGCAGCGCGTCGGCGAAGGCCGGCAGATCGAGAAAGAGATGGCTCGTCTCCTTGAACACCGGCGTCGTGCCGTCGATGCGCGAGCGCGGATCACCGAGGTCGATCGGGTCGAGCTGGCGCCCGCAATTGTCGCACTGATCGCCGCGCGCCTCACCGTAGCCACAGTGCGGGCAGGTGCCCTCGATGTAGCGGTCGGGCAGCGTGTGACCGCTGCTGGACGAGAAGGCGCCCATCGCCGTGTGCTCGACGATGTAGCCCTTCTCGTGCAGCGTGCGGAAGACGTCGCGCACGACTCGGTAGTGGTTCTGGGTCGTCGTGCGCGTGAAGATGTCGTAGGAGAGACCGAGACGCCTCAGGTCTTCCCGAATGACCTCGTTGTAGCGATCGGCCAGCTCACGAGACGAGAGCCCTTCTTTCTCGGCCGCGACCATGACCGGCGTTCCGTGCTCGTCGGTGCCACTCACCATCAGCACGTCGTTGCCCTTGAGCCTGTGATAGCGAGCGAAGATGTCGGACGGGACGCCGAACCCGGCGACGTGCCCAATATGGCGCGGGCCGCTGGCATACGGCCAGGCCACCGCGACCAGGATCTTCTTCGCTTTCTCGTTCACGCTCATCGCCGGCTGCTTCTCCTTCGGGACTCAACATCATACGAGGCGGCCGACGAGAACCGCGGGCGCGAGCGGCAACTAGAACGGATCCACCCGTCGCTCCGAGCAGGAGCACGAGCAGCGCCGTAAGAAAGAACCAGCGCGAACCGTCGGCATGCGAGTGCGTCACGGCTTCCAGACCGGCGCGTGACGATACAGAGCCGGAAACCGAGCCCACGTCACCTCCGGCTTTGAGTCGCGCCGTACTCGTGGCGACGGTTTCGCCCGTCTCGCCCGAGCGACTCCGGACGGTTTGAGCCTCTTCGCTCGACGTAGCGCCGCTTCCTGCCCCGCTCGACTCGCCGGCGGGCGAAGACGAAGGTGGATCGACCACGCCCTGGGGCTCGACGACCGATTTGATCGAGACGTGCATCTCCCTTGCCGTGGTCTCGGACGGTCGCTCGGCCGGCGAAGCCTCACCGACCGGGTTGCCTGCGCCCTCCGTCTGGGCACCGCTTGGCTGCGGCGGCACCGTCTCTGTGATCGCACCGACCGCCACCCCGACTGCGCCGGTTTCATCGGAGCCGACCTCGTCGGTCGGAGTCGCCTCCGTCACCGGCTCGGACGAGCTCTCGTCTCCGTCGCTCGCAGTCGGAACGCTCTCATCCGCCGGGCTCGAGTTCGCCTCGTCACCGGTTGGATCACTTACGGCCGGTTGTTCCACCCGTACGGGCAGGAGCGTGAGCGGATCGATGTAGCCGTTTGGATCCGAGGCGATCCTGACTCCGAGGTGAACGTTGGCCGGAGTTCCGTTGTCGGGTGCGGCCGCGACCGTTCCGACCGCGTCTCCTTCGCTCACCAGGGCGTTCTTCGCGATTCCGATCGAGCCCAGCCCGACCAGCGTGACGGCATAGCCGTCGCTCGTACTAATGGTGACCGTACGCCCGTTTCCGGGCACGAATCCCGCGAAGGAGACCGTGCCGGCCGCGGGTGCGCGCACGCTCGAGCCGGAGTCGCCGGCGATATCGATGCCACGGTGCTGGCCGCCCGCATACGGATCGTCACCGAGCGAGAAAGAACGGATCACCTGGCCGTCCGCCGGCCAGGTCCAGCTCGCCGCGGGAGCAACCATGACCATTGCAGCCAATGAAGCCGCAAGAGTAAGCACGATCGAGCGTCGCATCTAGACCCCCTTTCGTTGTCTGTTTTGTAAACAGCGGGAGCCTAGCGCGAGCACCTTGGTGTTGTCAAATCAGGCTACAGCGAGCGGCCGTAGAGCTTGTTTCGCGCCACTCCAGTCAGCCTCGCGACGAGCTCGACCGCGTGGCGCCGAGGCAAGCCGGCGTCGATCAGCTCCACCACGACGACGGCGGCGGTCTCATCCCCCTCATCCACCGCGGCGGCGGGGCCGATCACGAGCGTGATCTCTCCCTTCGGCTCCTGCTCGAACCTGCCGGCCAGCTCGCGTGCACTCCCGCGCGCGACCTCCTCGAAGCGCTTACTCAGCTCGCGGCAGACGGCAAGCTCACGCTCGGGATCAAAGTCCGCGAGGCTGGCCAGAGTCGCGGGCAGCCGCTTCGGCGACTCGAAGGCGACCGCCGGATGCGGCCAACGCGCAAGCTCCTTCCAGAGTGTCTGTCGAGCCTTCTCGCTGCGCGGCAGGTAGCCCAGGAACTGGTAGCGCTCGCCGCTGAGCCCGCTCGCGACCAGAGCCGTCTCGACGGCGCTCGGGCCCGGTAGCACGGTGAGCTGAAGCCCCGCGTCGAGCACAGCGCGAACGAGGCGCGCGCCCGGATCGTTGATCGATGGCAGGCCGGCGTCGGAGACCAACGCGATCCGCTCTCCGGCCTCGAGCCGCGGCAGCAGCTCGGCCACGCGCGCCGCCTCGTTGTGCTCGTGATAGCTGAGCGTGCGGGCCTCGATTCCGTGGCGGGTGAGCAGCTTGCGCGTCTGCCTGGTGTCCTCGCATAGAACGAGATCGGCCTCTGCGAGCTCGCGCAGAACCCGCAGGGTCACGTCCTCGAGGTTTCCGATCGGCGTGGCGCAGAGCGCGAGCGGCATCGTTCACTCTCCTGGATCGTGGCTGGCGGGACTCCCGACGATAGATAGCACTCGAGACGGAGTCGAGCGAATGGCGCTGATCCGCGATATTCGCTCGGTCGCGTATTACGGGCTGATGGATGCACTGAATTGGCGCATTTTCGCGAGTCTTTGTGCGCCCTTTCCCGATACCGTGTCCCGCCCCGTGGGGGAGTGGGGGGAGGTGGGTGGGGAAAGGCGCCCATTCCCCGAGAGACTGTCATCCGGAGCGGGAACAGAGGCCGAACGACTGTTAAAGCGTCGCGGCGGCGTCTTCCAGCGTTTCGAAAGCGACAAAGCCCGCACCGATCATGCCGGCGTCCGGCCCGAGTTCAGCCGCCACGACGCGGGTCAGCTCGGACATGTTGGGCAGCGATTCGAGCGCCATGCGCTCGCGCGCCGGAGCGAGGATCAGCTCGCCCGCCGCCGCGAAGCCGCCGCCGAGGACGATCAGCTCGGGGTTGAAGATGTTCACCAGGCTGCCGAACGCTGCGCCGAGAGACTCTCCAATTCGGTTCAGGAGCGCTAGCGCGGGCTCGTCGCCCGCCTTGCCGAGCTCGACCAGCTTGCGCGCATCGACATCCGGCCCGAGCTCTTTCCGCGCTGCCAGCGTGGCCGCATGTCCGGATGTCAGGGCCTCGAGGTGACCGTGGCCGGTGCAGTTTCCGTAGCAGGGTAGGCCGTCCTGGAGGATGACCATGTGGCCGAGCTCGGCGCCGGCTCCCACTGAACCCCGGTACGGCTTGCCACCGAGAATCAGCCCGCCGCCGACGCCGGTGCCGAGCGTGAGCATCACAAGATCGTTCGCGCCGCGACCGGCGCCCGCCTTCCACTCGGCGATCGCGGCCACGTTGGCATCGTTGTCGATGCCGACCGGAAGCTCGAAGCGTTCGCGCATGCGCTGGCGGAAGCAGAGCCCTTGCAACGGGAGGTTGACCGTGCCGAGCACCATGCCCGAGCGCTGGTCGATGCTCGAGGGTATGCCGAAGCCGATGCCCGCGATCTCCGGGCCGAGCAGTTTGGTTACGGCCTGATCGAGCCCGTCGAGCAGCGCCTCGGTCGAGGCGGTCGGGCTGGCGATCTGCACGCGCTCGAGCACGTTGCCAACCTCGTCGACGACGCCGGCCAGGACCTTCGTCCCGCCCACGTCAACGCCTATGACCTTCGATGCGCTCATGGCAGACGGCTACCATAACCCGTCGATGGCTCCCGGCGACAAGCCCTACCGTGTCTACCGCGGCGGCCGGTCGAGAGGCAACGTACCGCTGAAACGCAAGAGCAGCGCTCCCGGTGGCCGGAGAGCGGCGAGCGGCGACAGCGCCGGACCCCGCTCGCGCCGCTTCCGCTTCCCCCACTTTGGCCTGCGCCACGGCGGCTGGAAGCGGCGCGTTCTATTCGCCTTCGTTCTACTGCTGGTGCTCGTCTTTGTCTGGGCGATTGCCGGCTACCTGTCTCTGCGCAGCGGAGCTCAGAAGGCCAACGAGAGACTGGGTGGCAAGGCGATACAGGCGCTCTCCTCGACGCACGGCCTGATGCTCTCGAACGCGTCGAACATCCTCGTGCTCGGCACCGATCACGCCAACACGGCCGAGCGCCAGGGCATCAGCCACTCCGACTCGATCATGGTCGTGCACACCGATCCGTCCCGGCACCGAATCGTCTACCTCTCGATTCCGCGCGACCTGCGCATCAATGTGCCCGGGCACGGCTACGACCGCATCAACGCCGCCTTCCAGATCGGCAGCGCACCCCTGGCGATCAAGACGGTGGCGACCTATACCGGGCTACCGATCAATCACGTCATCGTCGTCGACTTCGGCGAGTTTCGACAGCTCATCGACGCGCTCGGCGGCGTCGAGATCAACGTACCGAAGCCCATCTTCTCCAACGCCTTCGACTGCCCGTTTACGGCCGCACGCTGCGCGAGCTGGCAAGGCTATCGCTTCGCCAAGGGCCTGCAGCACATGAACGGTCGCCGCGCGCTGGTCTACTCGCGCATCCGCGAGAACAGGCTCGACTTGAGCGAGACAGACGTCACGCGCGGCGCCCGCCAACAGCAGGTCGTTCAGGCGGTTCTGTCCAAGATCACGAGCCCGACGACGATGCTCAAGCTTCCCTGGCTGGGCGACGACCTGCTCCGCCCGATGGCGACCGACCTCAGCGCCTCCCAGCTGATGCAACTCGGTTGGATCAAGCTTCGCGCGTCCAACACGCTCCACTGTCGCCTTGGCGGCGATCCACAGATGGTCGGCGGCGCCGCGGAGATCCTTCCCAGCGAGGAGAACTACTCGGTCATCCGCATGGTCGAGGGAACCGAGCCGGCGCGCGCTCCGGCGACCGGTACGTCGCTCTACGCGCCCGGTTGCAGCAAGGGGGCATTGCTGCCTTGATAAGGTCGCCGCAATGAGCCTTCTGGCCTGGGTCCTTTTCGGCCTTCTAGCCGGCGCCGTCGCCAAGCTCGCCACGCCCGGGAAGCACCCGCAGGGCTGCATCGTGACAATCGCCGTGGGCATCGCCGGCGCGGTCGTGGGCGGATTCGCCGGAATCGTCCTGTTCGGAGAGAGAGTCGGCTGGAGCTTCTCGCTGCGACCGTTCTTGATCGCCGTCCTGGGGGCGATCGTCGTGCTGCTGCTGTTGCAGGCGCTCGAAGGCCGACGCAGACACTGAGGGTCAGTCGCCGGAGCTCTTACCGCTCTCTTTCCGGCTCTCGCTCTTGCCGCTGCCTTCGGCGGAGTCCGAGCTCGCCTCCTTGACCTGGCGACGCGAGCCGCGCCCGTAGTCGGTCGCGTAGAAACCCGTTCCCTTGAAGTGGATCGCGACGGGATGGAGCACCCTCTCTACGGGTCCCGCCCCGCACACCTCGCAGACGTCGGGCTTCGAGGCGTCCATGCGCTGAAGAACCTCGAAGACGTGACCTTTGGGGCAGCGGTACTCGTAGATCGGCATCGAGATAGAGCCTAGCCGTTAGGAAAGAGCGGTTGAGGTGGTCGAGGCGTGGATGCCAGGGGCCGCACGAGCTGCGAAAGCGCACTGGTAGTGCGGTGAACGGATCGGGTGGTTCCTGGCGCCGCGAATCGGCCGCATCGATTGTGCGTCCCTAATGGAATAGGCTCCGAGGCTGCACGGCTCGTCCTTTTCGTTCGCGCGCCTCTTGATGGCAAGGCGCGTCGTCGAATGCCGTGAGCCCGTCGGGGAAAATCTTCCGCTGCCGGCGACGACCACGGGCAGCCAGTGCAGCCGACGCGCCGACAAGACCTCCGAGCACGAAGGAGCCCGCGCTACGGAAGAACCCGCGTACACCACGTTTACCGTCGCTCATGAGGGCTTCTTCCTTTCCGGCCGTCCCGCCCGCCGTTCGGTTACAGAGAAGCGTTCGCCCATCACGCTAGCGACTCGCAGGCGCCGCGTGAAGAAGGGTCTCGATCGCCCGCATCCCCGTCTCGCCCAGATCGATGCTCGAGTCGTTCACGTACAGCTCGATGTGAGCTCGGCGCACCTCTTCGGACAGCTCCTGGGCGTTGGTCCGGACGTAGTCGTGACTCGCCTCGGGGTGACCGAAGGCGTACTCGACCGAGGCGCGAATCGCCCGCGCGGCCGCGGCGCAGGTTGCCGCGTCGAGATCGGAGCGGGCGCAGATACCGGCCAGCGGCACCGGCAGCCCGGTCTGCTTCTCCCACAGCTCGCCCAGGTCGCAGACGCGCACCAGACCGTGCTCGGCATAGGTAAAACGACTCTCGTGGATAATCAAGCCGGCCCTCACCTCTCCTTTCTCTACCGCGCCGAGGATGCGGTCGTAGCGAAGCTCGACTAGCTCGCCCAGTGCCGGCGCGAAGCGGCGTAAGAGCAGGACGGCGGTCGTCTGCAAGCCGGGCACGGCGATCGGCCCGGCGGCGGCGCGGGCCAGGTCGATCGGCTCGCGCGCGACGACGAGCGGGCCGCAACCGAAGCCGAGCGCGGCGCCGCTACCCAGCAGCCGGTAGCGATCGCCTACTCCGGCGAGCGCGCCGAAGCTGAGCTTGGTCAGCTCCAGCTCGCCCGTATGCGCGCGCCGGTTCAGCTCCTCGATATCCAGCAGCACCGGCTCTGGCTGGAACGGCGCCTCGACCAGCCCGTGCACTAGCGCATGAAAGGCGAAGGTGTCGTTCGGGCAGGGCGAGAAGCCGAAACGGAGCGTGCGCATCAGTGGTCTCCGTCGTGAGCACGGTCTCGTTCGGCCGAGTGAAAACCGAGCAGGCCTAGGACACAGGGAGCATTCGTATCGAAGAAGAAACGGACGCGACTGAGGACAACGGCATGCCAAGGTTTGCGGCCGGATGAGCTGGACGTGTTTGCGGCGGTGACCACTAACTCGACGGTACCGCAAAGGCTGCCTCCCCGAGCTCGAACAGAGCCGAGGCGCTCGCCGCTTGACTGAGTGCAGTTCCGACACGAAAACGGTTCACGCCCTTGCGTCTTTTCTCGATACTTCTC
>Ga0315542_1001992_pt1 | contig 12635 bp, 5 predicted proteins | sample SalMarSW160120MG_FD_202541 | JGI IMG/M metagenome (GOLD analysis project Ga0315542, IMG submission 202541) | Salt marsh sediment microbial communities from the Plum Island Ecosystem LTER, Massachusetts, United States - Salt Marsh Sediment SW1601-20 ... | reverse complement strand
CGACCGGGTTCCTGGATCTTCCTGAGATTCTTCGCCGCGATGACCAGAAGCGTCTCGAGAGAGATCTGGCCAAGGGCCCAGATGTCATTGAGCAGGTTGTCCCTGATCCCTATCAACACGCGACCAATCAGATTGCCTTCTTTGTGCAGTTCTACAGGCGATCACTCGCCGAGCGTGAGGCCAGTTATCGGGCCAGTGGAGGCGGTGACGCGGCGGTGCAGGAGCTTGCGGAACAAGCATACGAGGCGATCTGCCATAGGTTGTGGAAGCTTCAGCTCAGCGCAGCTGCCGCTGGATTGGAGTGCCTCGCTGATCGTGACATGCTCCTGGCAGCTAAAGAGTACACTGAAACACTGGTAACTCCGTTGTTGCTCAGCGCCCCATTTGTGAAACGGTCCTATGAAAAGCCGCTGGGGTATCCCGGTGATTTTCACGTCATGAGCTGGTGCTATGGTAACACCTACGAGGGCGACAGTGCCTTTGGGAGGGCAATCCATAAGTTCTTCGTAGACCACTACCCTTTGAGCGTAGGTGTGCGTCGTCGTAAGGACTTTATGGTTGACCTCATGGCTCAGGAGCATCGGCGAGTTATTCAGAGTTCGACGGCTTCGCCTGTCTTCAGGGTCGTCAGCTTGGGGTGTGGACCGGCGCGTGAAGTGTCTGACTACGTGATCCAACATAGATCGTGGTCTGGAAGCGTGACGTGGACACTGATTGACCAAGAGGAGGAAGCACTGAGCGTCGCTTATCAGGAGAGCAGCAGAGAGCTGGGTCGATCCGGGTCTCATGGCCAGCTGAACCTCCTGAACTTGTCGTTTGTTCAGCTCCTGAACGAAGGACTTCCACTTCAGCAGCCAAACAGCCAAGATTTCGTGTACAGCGTAGGGATGTTCGATTATCTGCGAAAGAACCGCGCCCAGACACTGGTGCGTGGGCTCTATCAGCTTCTGCGCGAGGGGGGCTTGATGGCGATCGGAAACGCGGTCGCTCCAAACGACTTCTTCTGGGCCGCGGAGTTTCTCGCCGATTGGACCCTCCTCTACCGCACCAAGGAGGAAATGCTCCAGTTGGCGGACCTACTCCCGGAGAGTGCGGAGAAGGAGGTCGTCGCCGAACCTTCAGGCGCCTACTACTTCCTGTTAGTGCGCAAGCATTGATACCTGTCCTCTTGCGGTTCTCTGTGGCGACCCGATGAACCAGATTCGCAGGCGCTCGTAGTGTTGCTAAGATGGCAGCAGTGGACGACACGATCCTCTACGTGGATGACGATGCTGCGAACCTCGTCGTCCTGAAGGCGACGTGTGAGGAGGAGTTCGACGTCATCACCGCCGCCAGTGGACCCGAAGCGCTCGACATCCTGAAGGAGCGGGAGGTGGCGGTCCTCCTGGTGGACCAGCGCATGCCGGGGATGACCGGAGTCGAGGTGTTCGAGGCCACCAAGGACGTCTACCCGGATACGATCCGGATCCTCATCACGGCGTACAGCGATCTCAACGACGCCATCGACGCCATCAATCGTGGAAAGATCCGCCGCTACCTGCGCAAGCCCTGGGAGCCGATCGAGCTGAAAGCCGTTCTGCGGGAGTCCATCGAGACCTACCAGACCCGCAAGAAGATCAACCAGCTCGAGACCCGGTTACTGGAGACGGAACGCACCTATGCCCTGGGTGTGGTCGCCGCGGGGGTCGCCCACGAGCTCCGCAACCCGCTGGCCGCTCTGGTGATGGGACTCGATCTGGCGAACCTGAGGCTCGACCGGCTGGCCCAGGGGCTCGTGATCGGCGCCAGGGTGGAGAGGCCCCACGTGGACGCAGTCGCCAGCGCCCGGCAGCAGCTCAGCGATGCGGTCCGGGCGGTGGAGCAGGTCACCGAGATCACGCGGGGCATGGACCTCAGCCACCGCCGCTCCGACCTCGAGCTGAGTGCCGATCTCCGCGAGATCGTCGAGCTCACGATCACTTTCGTGAAGGCGGCGCTGCTCAAGCGCGGCGAGCTCCAGGTCGATCTGCAGGAGGTGCCGCGGGTGGTGGGGTCACCGAACAAGCTCGGCCAGGTGATGACCAACCTGATGGTGAACGCGATGCAGGCGTTGCCCGACCGACCTCGGTCCCAGAACACGGTCGCCGTGAGGATCCGTCCGGAGGACTCCTGGGTGCGCCTGGAGGTGGAGGACAACGGTGCGGGGATTCCGCCCGATGTCATGGCGCGCGTCTTCGACCCCTTCTTCACCACCAAGACCCAGGGCGGCACGGGGCTGGGCCTGGCCATCACCAAGCGCATCGTGGAGGAGGCGCAGGGCACCATCCACGTGGACAGTCAGCTCGGCGCCTGGACCCGTTTCACGGTGCGCCTGCCGGTGGCGGAGTAGCGCGGGCGGACCTCGCCTTGTGGCCTCCAAACCGTGGGACTCGCCACGAGCCATCCAACGTCGGTCGTTTCCCCCGTGGATGTTTTTCTGCACTCATGGTGTTATTATCTGAGACGGGCTCTCGTTATCGACAGGAGTTGCACCATGATCAGCTTGTATGTGATGCCGGCTGGAGGAATGCCGTTCGAGCGGACGCTGGAGGGCGACGATCAGGTGATCGGCCGTTCTCCTGCGGCGGATCTGGTGATCCCTGACCGCTCCCTCTCGCGCCGTCATGCGCGGCTGTTTCGGCAGAACGGCCACTGGCTGCTCGAGGACCTCGGGTCCCGGAACGGAACGCTGGTCAACCAGCAAAAGGTGGAGGTGTCCAGCGTGGTGGCCGAGGGCGACGTGATCACCCTCGGTGCGAGCAGTGTCGCGGTCCGCCGACTGGCCGCCGGAGATTCCGGGATCAGCGGCAGCTCGAGTCACTGGGGAGAGCACACGGTGTTCCGGCCGGCCGCCGAGCTGCTGGAGCGCTCAGAGCCTTCCCAGGCCCCGCCCCCGGCGGCGGAGGGCGAGGCGCTCCGCCGTTACGCCGAGCGGATCAAGATGCTCAACGAGGTGCACCAGGCACTCGGCCGGTCCGTGGCCCTGGACGAGCTGCTCGACCTCATCCTGGAGCGAGCGTTCCAGCAGCTCCACCCGGAGGAAGGCGCGATCTTCCTGCGCAACGACGACGGCGAGTACGAGTGTGCCGCCAGCCGTTCGCGGCGCGGCTCCCACCATCGCTGTCTCTACTCGAGGCATCTGATCGAGGAGGTGGCGGACAAGGGGATGGCCGCCCTGGTGCTGGACATGGAGGTCGACGAGCGCTTCAATCAGGCGGTCAGCATGCTCAACGCCGGTGTGCGCAGCCTCGTGGCGGCGCCTCTGCTGGATCCTGAGGGCGCCCTCGGGATGGTGGTCCTGGGCTCGACGCTGACCGTCCGGCAGTTCGGCGAGGAGGACATGGAGCTGCTGACGTCCCTGGCGTCTGTGGCGGCCATGCGGATCCGGAACCTGCGCCTCACCGAGGCGGCGGCGGAGCGTCTCCGTCTGGAGCGGGAGGTGGCTCTCGCCCGGGAGATCCAGATGCGGTTGCTCCCCCAGAGCCTGCCCGACATCCCCGGCTACGAGCTGCACGGCGGCAACACGCCGTCGCGCGTGGTCTCCGGCGACTTCTTCAAGGTGATCGAGCGAGGCGGGGGCTCCGAGTGCGTGCTCTTCCTCGCCGACGTGTCGGGCAAGGGCATGGGCGCCGCGCTGCTGACCGGGTTCCTGGAGGCTCTCCTGAGCGGTCTTCTGGAGCGTCCCCTCGGGCCGGATGAGACCTGCGCCGCCGCCTCCCGGCTGATGTTCGAGCGCACCCCGCCGGAGAAGTACGCCACGGGCTTTTTGGCCCTGCTGGACACCGCCACCGGGACCGTGCGCTACGCGAACGCCGGCCACAACCCCGCGCTCCTGATCCGCGCCGACGGGGATACGGTGTGGCTGGAGTCGACCGGGACGCCCCTCGGCATCATTCAGGACGGACGATACGAGGCGCGGGAGGTGACCCTCGAACCCGGCGATGTCCTGATTCTGTACACCGACGGCATCACCGAGGCGGCCAACCACGACGATGAGGAGTTCGGGGAGGAACGGCTGCTGGCGGCGTGCGTCCGCCACCGGGCGCTGCCCCTGGCCGGCATCGCCGCCGAGCTGGGCAGCGAGCTTGACCGCTTCGCCGATGGCGTCCCCTTCGCCGACGACCGCACGCTTGTCATGATCAGACGCAGCCGCTGAGCCACCGGGCTCTGCGCGGTCATGTGAACCCCCCTGGGGCGGGCGGCCCCGGGAAGCGGGTACAATCCCGACACTCGGTACGGTGGGTCCGATCCCACGCGACACAGCGTGATCCGAGGGCAGAAAGGGGAGCCCATGACCCGCAAGCCAGTGTTCTGGATCGCCTTCGTTGTCGTGACGGCGCTGTGCGTCGTCTACGCGGCTCACAACTTCTCCAATGCGTTCCCGCTGGTGACCCTGGACCTGCAGATGGACCGCGCCCAGGCGATGGAGGCAGCCAGGAGCCTGGCCCAGGAGCGTGGGTGGGGGCCGGAGCATTCCCGCCAGGCTGCGGCCTTCGACCTCGACTCCCGGCTGCAGAGCTTCGTGGAGCTGGAGGGGGGAGGTCACGACGCCTTCCGGCGGATGCTCAAGGAGGGACTCGTATCTCCGTACACGTGGCGGGTGCGGAACTTCCGGGAGTTCGAGCCCACCGAGACGCGGGTCAGCTTCACCCCTGCGGGCGAGCCCTACGGTTTCTCCGAGAAGCTGCCCGAGAGCGAACCCGGCGCGGCGCTGGATACCGAGCAGGCCCGCCAGATCGCGGAGCGAACGGCCACGGCGGACTGGGGCGTTCAGCTCGCCCAGTACGACCTGGTGGAGCAGGCGGACGAGGTGCGGCCGAGCGGGCGCGTCGACCACACCTTCACCTACGAGCGGCCATCCCTCAGGGTTGGCGAGGACGGTCGCTACCGGTTGCGCCTGGTGGTGGCCGGGGACCGCCTCACCGAGCTCACCCGTTTCGTCAAGATCCCCCAGGCCTTCGACCGGCGCTACGAGCAGATGCGGTCGGCCAACAACGGCATCGCCACCGGATCCCTGGTCTTCATGGCGGTGATCTACGGGATCGGCGGCTGCCTGATTGGAGCGCTCCTGCTCCTGCGCCAGCGCTGGATGCTGTGGCGACCGCCCCTGAAGTGGGCGATCTTCATCGGCGCTCTGTGGATCCCCATCACCCTCAACCGGTTGCCCCTGGCCTGGATGGGCTACGACACCGCGGTGTCGGCCACCAACTTCGGCCTCCAACAGGTGGTGATGGCCGTGGCCCAGGCCATCGGCATGGCTCTCCTCTACGTGGTCACCTTCACGGCCGCCGAGAGCCTGAGCCGCAAGGCGTTCCCCCATCACCTCCAGCTCTGGAAAACCTGGTCGCCGCGGGTGGCGGGGACCCGGAACGTCGCCGGCCTCACCATCGCCGGATACCTGTCGGTGGCGGTGTTTTTGGCCTATGAGGTGTTTCTCTACACCCTTGCCAATCAGAAGCTCGGCTGGTGGACCCCCTCCGACGCCCTGATCGATCCCAACGTCCTCGCCACCTACGCGCCGTGGCTGAATGCCATCGGCATCTCCCTGCACGCCGGCTTCTGGGAGGAGACCATGTTCCGAGCGGTGCCCCTGGCTGCGGCGGCGCTCATCGGCAAGAGTCTGGGCGGGAGGCGGTGGTGGATCGCGGGCGCCCTGATCCTGGAGGCGGTGGTCTTCGGCGCCGGCCACGCCAACTACGCCCAGCAGCCGGCGTACGCCCGACTCGTGGAGCTGATCATCCCCGCCGCGAGCTGGGGGCTCATCTTTCTCGCCTTCGGGCTGCTGCCGGTCATCATCCTCCACTTCGCCACGGACGTGATGTGGTTCTCGATCCCGCTGTTCACGGCGTCCTCCTCGGGCGTCTGGCTGGATCGCGCGCTCCTCCTGGCGCTGGTCCTGGTGCCCCTCTGGGTCGTGCTGGCGGGGCGGGTGCGATCCGGCGGGTTCAGGGAGGTCGACGAGGACGTGCGCAACGGCGCCTGGCAACCACCTCCGCCGGAGGAGCCGGTGCCCGTGGCCCACGTCCCGGCGAGCACCGGTCTCAGACCCCGTGCCAGCCTCGCCCTGGCGGTGCTGGGCGGGATCGGAGTCGTGGTGTGGGCACTCGCTCACGGCTTCACCAGCCAGGTGCCGTCCATCCGGATCGGACGCGGCGAGGCCACCTCGGTCGCGACGCGGACGCTGGCCGCGCAGGATGCGGAGAAGGGGCCCTCCTGGCGCACGTTGAGCACGGTGCAAGGGGACTACGGCTTGGAGGACGTGTTCATCTGGCAGGAGGGCGGACCGGAGGTGTACTGGCAGCTCCTGGGCAGCTTCCTCGCTCCCCCCGACTGGTACGTGCGATACGCCAACTTCGAGGGCGACGTGGTGGCGCGGGCCGAGGAGTACGACCTGTGGGTGGACGGAAACGGCACGGTGCGGCGGGTCCGCCACCGCCTTCCCGACGACCGTCCGGGTGCGACCCTCGACGAGGCCCAGGCGCGATCCATGGCGGAGAATGTGCTCCGCTCGAAATTCGGTCTCGATCCGGCCGCGTTGAAAGAGGTCGCGGTCGAGCCGACCCAACACCCGAAGCGTAAGGACTGGCGGCTCGTGTACTCGGACCCGTCCGCCTATCCGCTGCACAGCGGAGAGGCCCGGATCGCGGTGAAGATCGCCGGCGACCAGGTCGTGGACAGCGAACGCTTCATCCATATCCCGGAGGACTGGGAGAGGGCGGAACGCAATCGGTCGGCGGCGGCCAATGTGGTGCGCATCGTCTGCACCCTGTTGGTGGTGTTGATCTACATCGCCGGGGTGGTGGCCGCGGTCGTGCGTTGGAGCCGTGGCCGGTTCGCGGTGGGCACCCTCGCGACGTTCTTCGCGCTGGTGCTCGTGCTCAGCGGTCTGGCGGTCTTCAACTCGTGGCCGTCGATCGTGGTCAACTTCTCCACGGCCCAGCCCTACGGCTTGCAGTCGGCGCTGGGCCTGGCCGGCTCGGCGGTGGTGCTGCTGCTCCTGGCTGCCGGGATGGGGCTCAACGCCGGCTTCGTCCACCGCTGGCTGCCGCCGCAGCCCGGAGCTCGGAGCGGGGCCATCGCCGGCGGGATTGGTCTGGGGGCCGTCATCGCCGGACTGGTGTCCGTCGGCCTCTGGCTGTTGCCGAACACCGAGCCCATGTGGCCGTCCTTCCGAGAGGCGGCGGCCAGGTCGCCGATCCTGGCCACCGCCATCTCTCCGGTGAGCTCGTGGATCACGAGCACCATCCTGTTGCTGCTGGTCGTGGGCTTCGTGCACGTCGCCAGCCGCGGCTGGACCCGTGCCCGCCTCCCCCTCGGCCTCGTGCTGCTCGCGCTGGGACCCGTCATGGTCGGCGCCAGCGACGTGGGCACGGTCACTCGCTGGCTGGTCAGCGGGCTCGGCGCGGGGGTGATCCTGCTGCTGGCGTACCTGGCCGTGCTGCGGTTCCATCTCGCATTGATCCCTCTCGCCACGGCCATGGTCACCCTGTTGGGGGTCCTGCACGAGGGGATCCTGCGTGCCTATCCCGGAGCCCTGGCCGGTGGGATCCTGTCGGCGGTGCTCCTGGTGGCGCTGGGCGTGCTCTGGGTGAACAGGCTGGCTGCCGACACCGCCGCGGGGGAGGCCGCCGCCATTCCCTGACGCGACATCGGCGCGGCGTCGCCCGCGGGTCGGGTCTTTGGCGGTTGATCCCGCGAGATCGATCGCCGGCGGGCCGGCAGAATAGGCGGCTCAGCCGACGCTTGGTCGGCGGCGATCGTCGGCGGGCAATGCCGAGGAGCGGCTTCCGAGGACGGTGCGCACGGCTTTCGCCAGGGTCTTCGCGGTGAAGGGCTTCTGGAGGAAGTACAGGTTGCCGCGGGCGATCTCCCGCCCCACGGTGTCGTCCTGCGCGTACCCTGACATGACGATGACCCCGATCCCCGGCCAGCGGCGCCTGAGCTCGCGGGCGATGTCGGTTCCGGAACCGTCTGGGAGGATGTAATCGGAAAGGAGGAGCTCGAAGCTCTCCTCGGCGGGGATCGCGAATGCAGCCTCCCGGCTGCCCACCGCGACCACGCCGTAACCCATCACGGCCAGGATCTCCTCGAGGCTGGTGCGGACCGCAGGGTCGTCCTCCACCACCAGGATGGTCTGCCCCTGTCCGTCGCCGATCGGTTCCCGTTCCTCTCGTTCGGGTGCGTGTCGTTCGCCCAAGTGAGAGGCGGGGAACGTCACACGGATCGAGGTGCCGCTGCCCACCTGGCTCTCGAGGTCGATGCGGCCACCGAGCCGGGTCACGATGCCATGCACCACCGACAGGCCGAGACCGGTCCCCTTGCCCCGCTCCTTGGTGGTGAAGAAAGGTTCGAAGAGCTGGTCGCGAATGTCCTCGGGAATGCCCTCGCCGGTGTCCCCGACCTCCAGCCACACGTTGCCGTTGCCCCGGTTGGTGGTCAACGAGAGCTTCCCCCCGTGAGGCATGGCGTCGCAGGCGTTGACGGCGAGGTTCATGACCACCTGCTCGATCTGCCCTCGGTCCGCTGTGAGGGGGAGGTCGCTCGTGGCCGGATTGAAGACGAGCTCGATGTTCTCGCGCAGGAGCCGGTGCAGCAGCTTCACCGTGCCCTCGACGACCTGGTTGAGATCCAGCGACTCCTGCTTGGAGGTGTCGCGGCGCGCGAACAGGAGGAGCTGTCGGGTGAGCTGGGAGCCCCGCTGCACAAGCTCCTCGAGCTCTTGGAGCTTGGGACCCGAATCCTCGGGCGAGGTCTCCGGCTGCCGGATGAGCTCCGTGACCCCCAGCATGGCCTGGAGGAGGTTGTTGAAGTCGTGGGCGACCCCGCCGGCCAGCCGCCCCACGGCCTCCATCTTCTGGGCCTGCAGGAGCTGCTCTTCCATCCGTTTGCGCTCGGTGATGTCCTGCTGGACCGAGACCAGGTGGGTGACCTTCCCGTCGTTGCCGTGGACAGGGGTGATGGTTATCTCTTCGGTGTAGAGCTGTCCGTCGGCGCGCCGGTTCACCAGCTCTCCGTGCCACGCCCGTCCTTCCGTGAGTGCGCGAGACACCTCGTCTGAAAGACTGCTCCCCTCGCCCCCGGACTTGAGCCGCCACAGGCTGTTGCCGATGGCCTCCGCGGCCAGGACGCCGGTGAGACGCGTGAAGGCGGGGTTCACCCACTCGATGGTTCCGCCCGGACTGGTGATGGCGATGGCGTTGGCCGCGGACTCCAGGGCGGCGCTCTGCAAGAGCAAGCGGTCGGCGGTCCGCTTGCGGTCGGTGACATCGATCATCGTGCCCTCGATGATGGTCGGTCGTCCCCGCACGTCGGCCACCAGGGTCATGTTGGCGAGCAGCCAGACCATGTCGCCGTTGAGACGGCGCATCACGATCTCCTGGTTGCGGAGCTCGCCGTGGGTGCGCAGGTCCTGCATCCACCCGTTGCGGCCCGCGGTGCCGGCGGCGAAGTCGGCGGCGTTGCGAGACAACGCCTCACTGCGGCTCGTGCAGCCCAGGATCTCGGCAAAGGCGTCGTTGCACTCCAGGACCCTGCCATCGAGGCTCGCCCTGAACACCGCCGCGAGGTTGCGTTCGAAGAGCTGTCGATACCGCTCCTCACTGTCACGCAGGGCTTCCTCGGCCCGCTTGCGATCGGTGATGTTCAGGAACATGGCGGTGACTGTCCCAGGGGCGGTGCGGAAGGCATGCACCTCGTAGGCCCCCCGGATCCGTTCGTCCTCGTACTCCACCTGCTCGATGTGCCACGGCGTCCCGACGGCCGCGACACGGCGGTAGCGCTCGGGGACCTCGGTGCCGGCGAGGGATGGGAACGCCTCCTCCATGGGCTTGCCGATGAGCTTCTGGCACTCGATGCCGAGGATCGCATCCGCCGCTGGATTGGCACCGGCGAAGACGAGGGCCCCGTCGCCCTCGAGGCGATACAGGTGCACGCCCATGGGCGAGCAGTTGACGATGCTCCGGAACCGCTCCTCGGACATCTGGAGGCGACGCTCGGCGCGAGTGCGTTGGGCGTTGGCCATGGCATGGGCCACCTGGTCGGACACCTCCCCGGCGAAGGTGATCTCGTCGGCCGCCCAGATGCGGCCCTCGCCCAATTGTTCGAACCGCACCGCGCCGACGACCTTGCCGCCGATGCGGACCGGGGCGTCGAGGAGGGATGCCACCCCCTGGGGCTCCAGGTACTCGGCCGCGTGCTCCCGGGTGCGCGGGTCGCCGACCGCGTCGTCGGCGTCGATCACCCGCCCGGCATCGAGGGCTTCCAGGTAGAGCGGGCAGCTCTCCAGATCCAGGGTGGCGCCCGAGGTGTGATCGCCGGTGCGGAGATCGAAGCAATCGACGCAGTGCAGGCTGTGGTCGTCCTCGCCGAGCAGCCACACCCCGACCCGGTTCACGCGCAGGGCGGTGGCGGACGACTCGGTGATGGTGCGAAAGGCCCCGTCGCGCTCACCGGCGGCCATGGCCGGTTGAGTGGCCATGGTGATGATCGCGGCCTGCTGTCGCTGGGTCCTGAGCAGCCGTGCGCGCTTGTCCGCCTCCTGCCGCCGGCGCTCGGTGAGGTCTTCCACCTCGCCGATGAAGTGGCGGGGCTCCGCCGCGGCGTTCCGGGCTACGGACACCGTGGCACGGGTCCACACCCAGGGGCCGTCGTGATGGCGCAGCCTGGCCTCCAGCTGGAGGGCCGGGACCTCACCTCCCACGAGCTGCCGAACCTGGCGCACGACGTTCTCCGCGTCGTCCGGATGGACCTGGTCCCGCCAGGTCATGGTCAACATTTCCGCTTCGTCGTAGGAGAGCAGGTCGCACAGGGCGCGGTTGACCCGGACGACGCGCCCGTCGGGATCCCACAGGATCTTCCCGATCACGCTGTGATCGAAGGCGTTGCGGAACCTCTCCTCGCTCTCTGCACGTTCCTGGCGGGCGCGCTCCCAGTCCGTGATGTCGGTGAGGTTGAGCACGACCCAGGTGCCGGCTTCCTCGCGGTGCGTGACCCCGGTGGCTGCTACGGACCGCCACTCCCCGTCGGCGTGCCGCAGCCGGCACACCACCGTGTGCGACCGCCCGGGCTCCTCCAGACCCTGCCGCACCACCGCTGCCGCCAGGTCCCGATCCTCCTCGTGGATGACCGCGAAGGCAACGGTACCGATCAGGTTCTCCGGTTGGTATCCCAGCATGCGCTGGACCGGTGGACTGATGTAGGTGATCAGGCCGTCGGCCGAGAGGACGCAGACGACGTCTGAGGAGTGCTCCACCAGCGGTCTGATCAGCCTCCCGATGGCGGTCGCTTCGGCCTCGCTGGTGGGCGACTGGGGCCAGGCGCCGGTGGCTCCCGCCGTGTGGAGATCGACTCCGACGCCGATGGTGAGTGGAGCCACGTCGTCGGCTGACGCCAATGGGTCGAACGACCAAAGTACCGGTGGCCGATGGTCGGCTCTGTTCCGCCAGTGCAGCCCGAGCGTCACCCTTCTCCGCCTCGAGGCCTCAGCGCTCAGCAGCTCGCGAAGGGACTCCGCCCCCTCGGTCTCGACCAGCTCGCCGAGCTCCTGCCCCTCGATCTCTGCCGGCGCGCGCCCGAGGGCTGTCGCGAGGGCGCTGTTGACGCGCACTACGCGCCCGCCACTGTCCAGGAGCACCACCAGGGTGGTCGTTGCGTCGAGAGCAGCCGACCACACAGCTTTCCCGACACCGTGCGGCAACTGCCCATTTTCGGTGCGGTTACGATCCATTGCGGTCACCTGACGTCCAGCGTACCACAGGCTCCTTTGACGACTCGGTCGGACCGGCGGGTGTGGGGGTTGCGGTGTGATCCACGGTCGTACCGGTGTGTAATAATGGCGGCTGCTATCACCGTTCGGAGGCACCCTCGCTTTCCGAGGACTGGGAGTGAACCATGGACATCACCAAGCGGCAGATGAAGGACGTCTCGATTCTCGACATGAACGGCAAGCTGACCATCGGCTCGGGTGACGTCCGGCTGCGGGGAGCGCTGCTGGACGAGCTCAACGACGGCCACACCAAGATTCTGCTCAACCTCGATGCGGTGAAGGCCATCGATTCGTCGGGTCTCGGTGAGCTCATCCGCTCCAAGGCCACGGCGGCCGCCAAGGGCGGGGAGATCAAGCTCCTCCACGTCAACCTCAAAGCGCGCAAGCTGCTCACCATGGCACAGCTCGTGGGCGTGTTCGAGATGTTCGACGACGAGCAGATGGCTGTCGATTCGTTCGAGTCGTAGCCCGCGAGCCGCCGCGGTGAGAGGTATGGGGGATCCCCCCATGTCCGCGGGGTCCCGGATGGTGGTTCGTGGGACGGCAGGGGTTCCCGGATCGCGATTTCAAGTCAAGACGATCAGGTGCCTTGGGTCCCTCTCGAGGGGTGTCCTGCGGGATTGATGTCGCGATCCGCGGCGTTGAACTGACAGACGGAGAAGGCTAGATTGATGGCCATGGGGACGGCACTCATCTGGGACCGGCTGCATTTCGCGTTCACGGTCACCTTCCACTACCTGTTCCCCCAGCTCACCATGGGGTTGGGGTTCCTGATCTTCGTGCTCATGACCATGGCCGTGAGGACCGGCAACGACCACTACAAGCGGGCGGCGGCCTTCTGGACCAAGATCTT
>Ga0315542_1001990_pt1 | contig 12638 bp, 8 predicted proteins | sample SalMarSW160120MG_FD_202541 | JGI IMG/M metagenome (GOLD analysis project Ga0315542, IMG submission 202541) | Salt marsh sediment microbial communities from the Plum Island Ecosystem LTER, Massachusetts, United States - Salt Marsh Sediment SW1601-20 ... | reverse complement strand
AATGATGTCTATCCTACCGCTATCAAGATAGCATCAATTTTTGGCTTGAGAGAGTTAGCAACATGTTTAGGGGACCTTATTTCTGCTTTAGATGAAAAAGCTGAGGAATTCAAGGATTTGCTAAAACTTGGTCGGACTGAAATGCAAGATGCAATTCCAATAACACTTGGTCAAGAATTTGGTGCATGGTCTGGAGCTCTGAAGAGAGACCAGCATCGGATAATATCAATCAAAGATGTTCTGAAGACTCATAATATTGGAGCAACTGCAATTGGTACTTCTCTAAATGCTGACCCTGAATACATTAAATTGGCTGAAAAACATCTAATTGAGGTCACAGGTATTGAAGAATTAGTGACTGCGGAGGACCTAATTGATGACACTCAAAACTCTGATGAGTTCGTCCATGCATCAGGCTTACTTCGAGTCATTGCTACTAATCTCAGTAAGATTTGCGGAGACCTTATTCTTCTATCCTCTGGCCCGGTTGGTGGTTTTCATGAGATTATACTACCCCCTGTCCAGCCAGGATCCTCGATAATGCCTGGAAAAGTGAATCCTGTAATTCCTGAATTGATTACACAAGTTGCGTTTCAAGTGATGGGTCATGATCTAGTCATCACTATGGCTTCTCAAGCGGGTCAGCTGGAATTGAATGCCTTTGAACCAGTAATTGCTTACAACTTCTTCCAGTCACTAAAGGTGCTGAAGAATTCAATTCCGATTCTAACAGAGAAATGCATCAAAGGTATTCAGCCTAATCATGCTGGACTTGAAATAGTACATCGGAGCGTCGGACTGGTCACTGCTCTCAATCCTGTTATTGGGTATAAGGCTTCGACACGAATTGCAAAGATAGCTTTAGATACTGGTCGTTCGATTCGAGAGATTGTACTCGAAGAGGGTATCATGGATGAAGACTGGTTGGACTTTCTACTCTCTCCAAAACGTATGACACAAGCAGGAATACCCGATCATGATCACCCGGAGAAACCCAAAGATGTGGATTAGTCACTTCAAGTATCCATAATGACATCGTATGCTATATTATCAGCATGGTCGCTTATTCTTTCGAGATTTCTCAATGTCTCGATGAAGATTCGGTCTGCTTGAGGACTGCATAAACCTGCATCCATTCGTTTGATGTGATCATTCTTGAGCTTCCGCTCCAGATCATCAACTTCGTCTTCAAGTTTCTCTGCTACTTTAGCTAGTTCTTTATTCCTAGTCTTTAGTGATTTGATTGCAGTTGAATACGTTTCTTCAACCAGATCAAACATCTCTGCAATAGCTTTGGAACCCTGTTCAGAAAACAGTGTACCATTATCAAGTTCTTCCATCACAAATTCTGCAATGTTTGATGCAAGGTCACCTACTCTTTCAATATCCGTCAGGATGGCGAGAAGTTTCACTCTCCAGATTGCATTCTCCTTCTTCAGCTCTTCTTCTCGGATTTTATCGATGAAATCTTCATTATCTCTACAACTCTCATCTACCTCATCCTCCATCCGAAGAACCTTTTTTGCATCATCAAGGTTTTGAGTTATAAGGGCATTTTTACTTAGTACTATCATCTCGATGGTTTTCTCTGCTGTATTGATGGCTTCTCGTTCTGCTTCCATCAGTGCCACTAGAGGCATATGTAACATTTCATCATCGAAGAAATGTTTCCCGATGACTTCCCCTTCTTTATCCGGTATCAAAAATTCGCAGAACCTGACTAGTAATCCGACTAATGGGACAAAAATGAAGCTTACAATCACGTTGAAGATTGTGTGAGCATTTGCGATTTGACGTGGTAGGTCAGCTGATGTAGTTGCAACTAATGATGAGAAAGGCCCTAGGAATGGCAGGAATATTACTACTCCGACAATATTGATTATAGCTTGAGCAACTGCTGTTCGCTTTGCAGGAGTGGTTGCACCAACTCCTGCCGCAAGTTCCAGGAAACACGTTCCAATATTTGCTCCCATGACAAGAGCGATTGCTGGACCTAGAGCGATAACACCTGCCGCTCCCATGGCAATAACAAGGCTTGTTGTAGCAGAGCTACTCTGGGTCACTCCTGCAATCAATGCACCAATGAGAATTCCAAAAATTGGAATAGCGCCAAAGTCATTGATTAGATTTGTGAAGAATGGGTAGTCGGTTGTAAGAGGGGCAGCTCCTTCTTTCATAAATTCCATTGCTAAGAATAGTAGTCCCAAACTAAAGACGACTGTTCCAACTAATTGAACATTCTCCCTTTTGGAGAACATTTTCATAAAAAAGCCAATTGCGACAAGTGGCCAGAAAATACCACCAATATCAAATGATACGAGTTGTGCTGTAACGGTCGTTCCAATTTCGGAACCTAGCATAACATTCACAGATTGTCTAAAAGTCATCATTCCTGCGTTAACAAAACCAATCAGTGTCAGAACAGTGATACTGGAACTCTGCGTCATGAATGTAGCCACAGTTCCTGCACCCATACCCCTGATAGGATCATCACTCACTTTTTCCAAAATTCTGACAACACGCTTTCCAGATATCTTCCCAAGACTTTCTCTGAGGAGCGTTACGCCATACATGAATAAGGCAAGTCCACCGATAATGTTGAATGCAATAGTTAGCTCTTCTATCATTGGTCAACGGGTGACGCACCCGACATATGCTACATATGAACCTTATGGGTTTTCAAACTTGAAGTGTAAAGAAGAAGAAACCGGGAATATTATTCCCGGAATTTCATTTGTCTATAGCCGAGAATGTCTACTAAAACCAGAACATGTGTATGATTTGATTCCTTCCTTTTGAAGTGCATCTAGAATGATATTCATTCCAATGGAGTCTGAGCTATCATGTCCTGCTATGACAACATAGAGACCCTCTTCCTCACATGCCTTTTTAACGTCTTCACCCATGTGCATTGTGATAATCGTACTGACTCCAGCATGAGCTAGTTTTGGTATTGATTTGGGTCCTGCAGAAGTTCCTCCAGTGAAGAAGACAAATTTCTCTCCAACACTACCACCAGAACTTCCAACCAAAATCTCAGGTCCAGCTCCTACTTTCTCTGCTTCCTGATACTCCGGAATCTCAAGTAAGACTTCAACGAGGTCTCCCAACGTACTCGGATCCTTATCTTTCAGATACTTTGTTAGAAACTGAAATCCAATGGAATCTGCAGGTGTATGAGAGCACATGAACGGCATATCGATCAATCTTGCTGCATCAATTACCTGGGTATGATTGCGAGGCTTTATACCGAAATGCACCTCTTTCAATCTTGCAGCCATTGCTGATTCAGCTTGAGCAATTGGAACACCTACTTGTGCCCATTGTTCAGGTTGTAGTTTCATAACGTAGTCCAGATTTGACAATCCAATGCCATGAGGATGATGAGCTAACACAAGATCAATCTTGTTACCTTTTTCAGCAAGTCTGTCTGCAAGAACAATCTCTCCTGTGCCAATATCAATACCACTGAGCAGGCTAGTTATTTCTCTATCTTCATCGCCATTTAGTAGTCTGCAATCGGTGTAAGGATTCCAAGTGACATCTTTGTCAGCTAGTTCCTTCTTCCTCCCTTCAAGCTTGTCCAGATCTTTCTTGGACTTTTCAAGAATCTGATTGACCCTTTCTCGTCCTCGAGGGTCTGCATCGATTCCCATATCGACAATCTTTCTGTAAATATCACCTAGTTTCATGTGATGAAATCACCCGTTCTCATGTTTTAGTCTTTCTACAAGTGCAGAGACTAACACTTATCACTGGTCATTGTTATTGAAGAACTTGAGTGATTGATTTGTCGAAGAATGAAAAGAGAAAAGTTGGTCCAGTATATCGTGTCTTTTCACAAGATCTACATTCCACTCATCTTCATGGTGAAGCTATTGGATTTCGTCAAGCTGAGATATGGCGTTCTAAGAGTCGTCAATTTTCCAAGGATGCTACAATTATTGGAAATGTCGATACTGCAAAACGTTCAGATGACAAGGAAAAATTACCAGACCTAGAACCAGCAGGATTCATTATCATTCGCCAAAGTCTTTGGTCGGATGTAGATAAGTTAGAAAGAAGGCTTGTTGTCAAACTCTTTACAAGTAGTGGTGGATGGATAGCCACTATGGAAGAGATGGTAGCAGAAGAATACGCAACCAGTTTTGTTTCAGACCAGCCCCTCGTTGCATTTACTGTTCTCTCGAAAGATAGTGAAATCATCACGTGGGTAAAACAGCAAAAACGAGGAGCGTTATCTACTGAGAACTATTCATTCTATATTCTTGGGCCAAAAAATACCTTTGAGGTATTCAGAATAGAAGGTGCCCGGGGTTCCATGGGTGACGACTTCGATGTTTTCCGATTAAACGGACATCAAAAAGTTGCTCAAATTGATAGCAAGTTCGGGGACCTTGGTGGGGAATTCTCTGTGAATGTAAAAGATCCTGTTCTTGCTGAAAATGAATGGTTCTGCAGAGTCCTTCAGTGCTTCTCAGTTATGATTGCATATCGCAGTGAGATTCGAGAAAAGATTGGCAAAGGAATCAATCTCTGGAAGAAAGGAAAGTGGATTCCAAAACAGCATAGATACGAAATCAGTTTGCTTGCTAATCCTCGAAAACTAACGTTGAAGCTCGATGAACTAGATAATGTCTAAAGATTCAATATGCTCTATCCAAATCCACCACATTTATGAAGTCTGTGCGACTTTCGGCAAATTTGGTTATGTTCTCAATCACCTCATCCCATCTCTTCAGATCATCCATTGGAGATGCCCCTCTATGAGGTGAGAGTACGACATTGTCTAATTCGTGAAAAGGAAAACTTGTTGGATATCTACGATTATCAACATCTGGTTCTGGGTGGTACTCATACCACACATCGATTCCTGCACCAGTAATGATTTTCTGATGTAGTGCATTGTAAAGAGCTTCCTCGTCAACAATAATTCCTCGAGATACATTGACAAGGAAACTCTCAGGTCCTAAAAGTTTGAGCTCTTCTTCTCCAATCATCCCGATAGTTTCTGCGGTCTGAGGAACTGCAATAATGAGCATGTCTGTTTCTTTCAAAAACTCACTCAGGTCCTTTGGTAGATACTTCTTCACGGGTGTTGGAAATTCCTCACCTCCCTCCCATGTTCTTTTCAGCACTAAAAATTCTACATCAAACCCTGAAAGAAATTTGTGAACCTTCTGATTTACGGCACCATACCCAAGAAGACCAATCTTTCGTTCACGTAATGGCGTTGATTTCGCATATGAATCCCCCCTTCGCCATTGACCTTCGACCATCCAGATATGATGAGGGATTATTTTGTTTGTTGCTGCGAGTAGAAGAGCTACGGCATGCTGGGCTGTGAAGTAGGTGTTACCATGACCATTAATCAGAGTGATGTCTCTATTCTGAGTAAGCTCTCTGAAGGTATCGATGTGATGTTGAACACCAACCCCTGGATTGATGAATAGACGCATCTTTTGTGCAGTATCTAGGAATTCTCTAGTGGGTCTCCAACCTATGACGATGTGAGCATCGGGAGCATGCTTCAAGAGATTCTCTTCAGATGTATCTTCGAGAAAGATCAAGTTCAGATTCTTAACCTCAGCAAGACCTCCCCGTAGATATTCCTGCAATTCTTCTCTAACATCCCAGATGAATAGAATGTTGGTCTCGGTCATAATACCTGAACAATCTGCCTTACCTAATAAAACCGTTCTAATAGTACATCTAAAAGGATAATCAAAATCGAATAATCAGAAGCCTACTTTATTCATCAACATCGCGTGACCAGTTATGATGTAGTCTCTAATGTATGTCATCATGACTGGTGAATTATTGGGGTTGCTCAGTAGGTCTTAATATTAGAGGGGTGATGCTAGTATCAGGACATCTAAGAGCCCTCAATATGTTAGCAGGAATTTTATAGGCAATTAGTATCATTTTATTCATCGTATTCTTTGGAGGAAAAAGTGAAGGTTCAGAAAAATTAACTGGAGCAGTTGATAATGAGTCGGAAAATAGATGAATTACATATTCACATTCTTGCGGATGGTCATGTTGATGTTGGGAACCTTATGGGAGAAGCAGGATTTGCAGCCCTTATCGATGTCTTCTATGATGATATGAGTGAATCACGATTGCTCTTAGATACAGGAAGTTCAACTCCTGCACTAGTTCACAATCTAAAGCAGATGGAGCTCAATCTTTCTTCGGTTGATATGATTATCCTCAGTCATGGCCACTGGGACCATGTAGGTGGTTTATTGACAGTGTTAAATGAAATTGGAAAACGAGTTCCTGTTCTCTATCATCCCCAGGCTATAACTCCCAAGATATACACAGATGATGATGGAAATGAACGCGATGTTGGGATTAAGAATTACTTCACTCCAGATGAATTGAACGCCTCCGCAGAAATAATTAGTACCACTGATCCTCATAAGATCAGAGAGGGAATCTGGACTACAGGAGAAGTTCCACGGACTAACGATTTTGAAAAGCTCACAGGAACGCTGATGAAGATACATACGATTAGAGATGGTGAAAAGATAATAGATCCGCTCGATGATGATCTATCATTGATTTTTCAACTAAAGGATGAATCTATTATCATCCTCACTGGTTGTTGTCATGCTGGTCTTGTAAATACGATGAAACATGCTGCAACCATAACTGGTTCATCAAACATCATTGGAGTGGTTGGTGGTCTTCATCTTCATGATGCATCGAAGGAACGTCTTGCGAAAACAGTTGAACATCTCAAAGGTTACAATCTCACTACCTTATCTCCCTGTCATTGCACTGGGCTTCGGGGTAAGGCTGCATTAATGTATGCATTCGAAGACAGCTTCAAAGAAGTTGGAGTTGGATCGATTCTGAAATTCAAATCCATATGAGATTGCAAAACTTAATTTACCAATTTACCAAATATTCTCTGAAGTGATGGTATTAATGAAATTGAAATTCTTGGCGATTTTTTGGATGACTGCTGTGGTAGTCATTTGGATTGCACTTTCATTTATTCTTGCTTCATTTGCAGTCGTAGCTATCATATTTGAGGAGATACTCATTCAAAACCTCACAAACATTTTGGTCATCATCTCGTCCTTAATACTTGGAACTATGGCCACTATTTGCTTCTATTATACACAATCTATTGAATGGACCGAAGCTGACAATCGAACTAGAATCTGAAGTACGAAATGAAGTTCTCAACAGGAAATAGTGAGTCAAGCTTGGCTGCAGTCTTTTCTGTACAATCAATCTTGCCAAGGTCTCTCAATACCTTTGCTGGTGTTCTACCTTCTATTACTAGCGAGAGTGCATGTGGCTCAAGAGTGATGTCGGGGTTTGCGGAATCACTAACTTTCTCCACAACTAATTTTCCATTGTTTGTTGAAAGTGAGAATACTCCTTCGTTCCAAGGACAATTCGCATCAATCAGTTTCATGGTAAGTTCTTCATTGCAATGATCTGATACCTTGATTGAAGAACAGAACTTCTCAAAGTCGATTATTCGCATCATCATCTTCCCAGATACTTTCGTTGTGAGCTTCTGGATATTCTGAATATACTCAGGGATTGGAAATTGTGGGTCCGTTACCCACTTGATCGTGCTACAGTCTGATGATATCTTCTTTACAAGTTCAACAACTGACGGTAGTACATGTATCGATGTCAAATAGTTGGAATAGATATTCAGTATCTTGCCATCATCTCCCTCATTGAAGATAAACCATGCACAACCAACTGGTGTGGAATTCTCTTCGAATAAGAAGAAGTTCCCTTTCTCTATCGAGCCAATATGCATCCAGGGGAATGCAAAAACTCTTGAACCAAATTGGACCATCTCTTTTGCTAAACTATCTATTGTTGCATGTTCCTTAGTATCACCTAATTCTCTGTAGGTAATTTTAGAATTTCCTTTGACAGATCTTAAGGCATCTGGTGGGAATTCGAAAATTGTGTATGTTTCTGCAAGAGCATACCCTAATTTCTCGTACGCAATCTGTGCACCCGGATACGGTGATGGTTCAAGGATTGATAGAAGCAATCCTTTCTCCCTCATATCTTTGAATGCTTCTTTGTAGATACTCTTGAGGATGCCTTTCCTTCTATACTCTTCTGCAGTAGCAACCGCCCAGATTCCTGCAGCTGGAATTGGACTACCTCTAATGACATTATTCTTGTTTCCCCAGAATGCAAGGTTAGCAACTACTTTATCATCCAAAGTCGCGACAAAGTTCCAATCATGATGCTCTGGTTTATTCATGTACTCTTTCCAAGAATGTATCCAACTTTCTTCGACTGTTCCCATGAATTCGAATGCTTTCACAAGTAGTTGGACCGATTGTTCCCTATCTTCTTCTGTTGCCTCTCGGATGCTATACATGGTTTCCACTGAAGAAAATCGATGCATTAAGGTAATATTCCTTTTGCAGTCAACGTTAAAATTCTGAGCTAGATTTTAATTCCAGTTTCAGCTATTTGCCTCAAAATTTCTCACATATTTTGTGTACAGGAGCAGTTAGAAATGAAAAAAGAAGTAACTATTGAAAGATAGGATAATCTTCTTTTGGGATGCAGAAATCCTGTATCTTTCAATAATTATTCATTGACCTTTGTGATTCAATCATTCCAAAATGATCAGAATCACAACGTATTCTTACTACCATGGTTCTGGAGGATTTCTTGGAGGTGTATTCATTGTTATCAAGAATATACATAACATAAAAATATACAAAGTAAAACGTAGCAATTGTTCCTGTAGAATGAAACTTGCATTCTGGAACGCAAGAGTTGCCAGTACCTAGGTAAATGCAACTTTCAGGATACTATGAGATAATGCGATGCACAAAGTATACAAGATTATCTTAAGACCTGAAGAAGAGTGAATATGTATCATGTCCAAACTGCTATTCCGATCAACTGAGTTTTGGAGACTATGCTCTAAAACAATTAATGATCACTTTGGAGTGGAAGCAGTACCTGCACCAAAACGAGTGACTATTATCGAACCCATACATGCAGTACGTTTTGGCGGTCAATATCAAGTGGGAACTGCAGAGCTGCAGGTAACTCAGAAAGTTGTTGAAAACGATATACCTCTTGAGGGGATTATCTACAGAGAATGTCTGTACCATGCATTACCTACAGATTTTTGCGATGAAGCTAAACGCGATATTGCCTCTTGTTTTGCACGTGTTCTACTTGGAAAAAACGATAGAGAAAGATGGATTGCATCATGGAAAAAACTACCTACACAACGTATCAGAGCAAATCTTGTGTATGAGTCATTCAAGATGATGGACTGGATGTATAAACTTGGAGGATACAATGAACTGGTCACCTTGGTCCATGAATTTGAAAGTATGGATCGATACGGAAAGAAACTCACTTTTATAGAATATTTTGAATATATGATAAGACGAACTCAGGACATTGTAGTTGGACTCTCTCAGACGGAGGCAAAAATAATTGATGCGCTTCAAAAGGATGCAGATGTTTCCTATCGCCAAGTTAGTGAATCCACAGGCCTGAGTGAGTCGTGGATTTCGACGACGATTAACCGATTGAAAAATAGGTATGTTCTTGTTGAGCTTACATCCACTCCATTTTCAAAGATTGGGATTCGAACCTTTCACATACTATTAGCAGCCTCATCATGGGATGATCCTACAAGATTCATCAAAGACTGCCCTTTTCTATATGACATAAGACCAATCCTAAGTGGTCCCTGGCAAGTCATCAGCAGATTAGCAGTGCCCGACAACAGAGAGAATATCAAAGCACTTGAACAGATGATATCAATATTTCAAAGAAATGGAATATCTGTCGATGTTTCTGAAACACATTCTGTAGGTATCACGAATTCTTTCTATCATTATAATACAAAGAGTAACCAATGGGATATTCCATGGGTCGCATTGGAAAGCTGGGGTCATAGAATACAATCTGAATCTTTACATCAGATAATTGAGCAGATTGATTATCCTGCAAAGACAACTGACCACTATCTTGACCCAATTGATATGCAGATACTTAAGTTAGTTCACAAAGGAAATGCATCTATGAGAGTATTGCGAAAAGAATTATCCATTGGTCAAAACAAGCTCTCTAGTCGCATTAAGAAACTAAGAGATGAAGAGTTGATTAGAAAAATCTGGACAGTTTATAATATTGGTTTAGTTGAACGTGTGGCTTTGAGGGCAACTGACAAGAAAACATCCAGTATGCTAGACGCATGGTCAAGGGAATTACCAAGAGGCTATTTGAGATATGAAGAGAATCGGAACTTGTTATTGATGGTCGAACTCCCCTCGGGCGGCTCAACAAAATTAATGGACGTTCTAAGAAAACTCAAATGGCCTGTCACTATCGCTCCAATTGGTAGCGGTGTATGGGGACAGTGGGATTTTCCCATACAGCTCTGGGATGTAGATAAACAAAGTTGGACATCTCCACGATCTGAAATAGTTACATGGCTGAATAAACTAGTCATCGAATGTGAAGATTCAGCTGAACCTACAATTGATGCCCATCGGCACTTTTTGCAAACACGATGAATTTCAGCTTTCTGCAACTAGTACCAGAATTCTTCTAGTTTTGAATATTAGTTAATATTCGCTACTACATATTGCCATCTTCACATCTTATAATGCCATAGAATGGCACAAAATCATTGTTTTGAAACTCAATCAACAGCTTATATACTAAAAAAACGAAGTATTCTACAAGGACAAAAAACCGCCTACTCTTGGGACTAGAAACATAACGAATACCACGTATAGGTGGGGGAATTATCGGGGTTGGATAAAATCCAACCCCAAACCTTCTCCTAAGTCCGATGCAATAATCGACAAGCCTGAACACGCGATGATAACAATTGATACACGGTGTCGCTACTGGTGAAGGTGATTGATTCCATTGTTATCATACGGGACCTGATCTAATGACTAAACAGAAAATACTTGTTGCACTGGTTGGGGAACCAACTGCAGTTGAGCGGATTGCCATACGACGACGTATTGATGAATTGTTCCTAATCTTCACAGATGAAGATCTTGAACTTGCTTCATCTATTGTTGAAAAGTTTTCAAGACTTGGAATGCATGTTCGCCTTATTCATATTCAATCAATGAAGTTCTCGAATATTCTTTCAACAATTCTTCGAGCTCTAAATCGTGAAACGTTTGATGACTATGACCTCGAGTTCAGTGTATCATCAGGAAATCCTGTTATGATACTAGCAACTTGCATAGCTGCAGCAATCGTGAATGCATCCATTCTTTACACAGAAGGAAGCAACTTTGTCGATATATCAGAATTATGGCCTGCTAAATTGGTTAATGTTACTTACAAGAAAAGACAGATTCTCAATTTCTTGGAGGAATATAGTGATTCAATTAATCAGAAAGACATCTCCAAGGAAACTGGTATCTGCCAATCTGGTATTTCAAGACATATTCGTGACTTAGAATTAGCTGGTTATGTTACTAGAACTCGTATTGCTAGAAAGAAGGTTGTACAAATTTCTGAACTGGGTTCTGTAATTCTTCATCAAAAGCAGATTAGAAAAAGGAGAATTTGGGCATCTTATTCCATAGAAACTCCAGCAGGCCTCCAAACTGCGAGTTGATACAATGGATGTACTAATCAACTATAGACTAGCTGAGTACATGATTTTGAGGAGGATGAGCTTGCATGATTGAACATGATGAAATTAATGGCGTTTCAGAAACTATTCAAGAAATCGATTTTGATTTCATTTCAGAAAGTTCTAGCATAAATGAAAAACTTCTATTGATATTGAATAGGGAAACAGGACTTGCGCCATATTCGCATGAATTCGTTGAAGGCTTCCAAGATCCGCAAATACTTTCAGGGTTTATTTCTGCCATCTCAAGTTTTATGGGAGAAGTGACTGGGAAAAATCATTTGCAGTGGAAGACCGTATTTGGTTCTGACTCGATCATGCTGGTTGAAGGTGGAGATTGGTCGATTGGAGTCCTAGTAGCATCAAAAGAAACAATTGAGCTTCGAAGCAAACTAAGAGGATTAGTACGTGAATTCGAGGATTGCTTCGAGTTTTTACGCGACATCGAAGGCATTCAAAATATTTTCAGTGATTTCGATAATTATGTGCGAAGAATGTTCGTTGATGAGAGAGTAACAAACAGGACTATAGTAACAAAAGTCCCTGATTGGCGTAATTCTATGTCAAAATTCAATCTGCCAAGTATCTCCTTTGACACACTAAAAGCTCTCCTGGGATTTGAGAAATCCGCGACTGTGCAAGAGATAACTGAAACTCAGAATATCCGAAATGACAAAGTGATTGAAATAGTATCAAATGCTTTTTGGAATGGCATTATACAATTGACCTATATTCCGTCAGATGATGATATCTTGAACCTATCAGAAAAAGCATCAAGTATCTTATTTAGCAAATCCAATCCATTGAACTTATCCTCCTCATGTTTGAGGATTGTCGCTCGTTTTGATGGACGGACTCCCTTTTCCCAATTTATCAATAATGTAACGATTCCGGATAAGGAATTAGTCCTCCGCGACCTTGGTTCATTAATCAATAGTGGTTTTATTCAAAGAATATCAGTAGAGAAACGCCTAGTTTTATTCAATGAGTGTATTCT
>Ga0315542_1001988_pt1 | contig 12653 bp, 8 predicted proteins | sample SalMarSW160120MG_FD_202541 | JGI IMG/M metagenome (GOLD analysis project Ga0315542, IMG submission 202541) | Salt marsh sediment microbial communities from the Plum Island Ecosystem LTER, Massachusetts, United States - Salt Marsh Sediment SW1601-20 ... | reverse complement strand
GCTGCTGACCTCCTTGCCGGCCGTGTTTCTGCTGGTGTTCAAAGTCGGCTACCGCAAGCGGCGGCTGGACGCTTTCCTGGATCCCTGGCGCGAACCCCTGGGCAAGGGTTTTCAGATGATCCAGTCTTTCCTGGCCCTGGGCAGCGGCGGGTTATGGGGGCGGGGCTTGTGCGAGAGCCAGCAAAAACTGTTTTATCTGCCCACGCCCCACACGGATTTCATTTTCAGCATCCTGGGGGAGGAATTGGGCTTCGTGGGCACGTTCCTCGTAATCGTGCTGTATGGGATTTTCATCTGGGCCGGGTTTTCCATCGGGCGGCGCTGCGCGGAACCGTTTGGCAAATTGCTGGCCTTCGGTTTGACGCTGCTGCTGGGTTTGCAGGCCGTGATCAATATCGGCGTGGTGTGCGGACTGGTGCCCACCAAGGGCACGACCCTGCCTTTCATCAGCGCGGGAGGATCGTCGCTGCTCTTTTCCCTGATGGCCGTGGGCATCCTGCTGTCCATTTCCCGCACGCTGCCGGAGGAGGGAGCATGAACGCGGCGGGCGCGGGTTGGGCGGTCTGCGGCGGCGGCACGGGGGGGCACATCTACCCGGCTCTGGCCGTGGCGGCCGAGCTGCGCCGGCTGGCGCCCGGAGACGAAATCTATTTCCTGGGCAAGGAAGGCGGCATGGAACAGGAGCTGGCCAGCCGCGCGGGCTTGTCCTTTTACGGGCTGCCGGCGGCCGGTTTGGAGCGCAACCTGACGCCGCGGAACGTGGTCGCCCTGTGGAAGGCCATGAGCGGGACCCAGCAGGCTTTGAAGCTTTTCCACCGCCTGCCGGTGAAGGCGATCTTGGGGACCGGGGGATTCGTGTGCGGGCCGGTGATCCTGGCCGCGGCCATGCTCAGGATTCCCAGCATCGTGCACGAGAGCAACGCCGTTCCCGGGCTGACCAATAAACTGCTCGGAGCCATGGTGACGCGGGTGGCCGTGGCGTACCCCGAGGCCGCCGCACCGTTTCCCGCGAAAAAAACCGTGGTCACCGGCTTTCCGTTGCGGCCGGACCTCAACCGTTCCAGCCGGGAGGAAGGCTGCCTGACCTTCGGCCTGGATCCGGCCAAACGGGTGCTGCTCGTGTTTCCGGGCAGCCTGGCGGCCAGGCGCGTGAACCGCGCCGTGGCCGAGGTCCTGCCCAAACTTTTCCGGCGCATGCCGGACCTGCAAATTTTGTGGATGACCGGCAAGGCCGATTACGCCCTGGCACGCCGCCTGGTGGAGAAGTTCGCCCTGCCGGTGACCATCCGGGAATTCATCCACGAAGTCCCGGCCGCCTACGCGGCCGCCGACCTGGTGCTGGCCCGCGCCGGAGCCGGGACCTTGGCGGAACTTGCGGCCACCGGCAAGCCGGCGATCCTGGTGCCCTATCCCTACGCCACGCACAACCATCAGGAACGCAACGCCGGCTTCATGCTGGCAGCCGGCTCGGCCGAGCTGCTGGCGGACGAATCCTTGGACGGGGATGCGCTGCTGGAGAAGGTCCGCGAGGTCTTCGCGAAACTGGAAGGCATGACCCAACGGGCCGCGGAGCTGCGGGCCCGATACCCGCAGGGGGCGGCGGAAGTTCTGGCCAAGATGCTGCTGGCGTTGGCCGCGGACCGGACGCCATCCGCCGGGGGACAGAAAGGGTAGAAGCATGCGTCATTATCATCGGGTGCACTTCATCGGCATCGGGGGCGCCGGCATGAGCGGGATCGCCGAGGTGCTGTTGAACCTCGGCTACCACGTGAGCGGATCCGACCTGAAGGCTTCGGACGCTACGCGCCGCCTGGCCCGCTTGGGGGCCGAGATTTTCATCGGGCACCGCGCCCGCCAGGTCCAGCCGGGCACGGACTTGGTCGTGGTGTCGAACGCGGTTCCCGACACGAATCCGGAGGTGCTGGCCGCCCGGGACAGGGAGATCCCCGTTTTCTCGCGGGCCCGCATGCTCAACGACCTCATGCGCTTGAAGCAGGGGCTCGCGATCGCGGGCACCCACGGCAAAACCACGACCACGTCCATGCTGGCCTGGATCATGGCGCAGGCGGGAATGGATCCCACCCTGGTCATCGGCGGCGTGCTGAACAACATTCACCGCAACGCGCGCAAGGGCAAGGGCGAATATTTCGTGGTCGAGGCCTGCGAGGCCTATTCCTCGTTTCTGCAGCTGAACCCGGTGGCGGTCATCGTGACCAACATCGACGACGACCATCTGGAAAACTACGGTTCCCGGGGAGCCTTGGACGACGCCTTCGTGGAGTTCGTCAACCGGGTGCCCTTCTGGGGGTTCGCGGTGCTCAACGGCGACGATCCCGGCGTGAAGGCCATCGCCCCGCGCATCGTGCCGCGCACCATCACCTACGGTTTCTCGGCTGAGGCGGATGTGCAGGCGGCTTCCCCGGTGCAAACCGGCTTGCGTCAGGATGTGCTCGTGACCTACCACGGCCGGGTCCTGGGCCACTTGCGGATCGGCCTGCCGGGCCGGTTCAATCTCGCCAACGCCCTGGCGGCCACGGCCATGGCCCTGGAACTGGGGGTCCCGTTCAAAACCGTGCAACGGGCCCTGACCACCTTCCGCGGCGTGCGGCGGCGGTTCGAATTCAAGGGCCGTCTCAACCGCGCCCTGGTGGTGGACGATTACGGGCATCATCCCACGGAGGTGGCCGCCACCCTGACGGCGGCGCGCACGCTCAATCCGGGCCGGCTGCTGGTGCTGTTTCAGCCGCACTTATTTTCCCGGACCCAAAGACTGTACAAGGAGTTCGCCCGCTCCCTCCTGCTGGCCGACGAAGTGTATTTGGCCGACATCTATCCGGCGCGCGAGCGGCCGATCCCGGGCGTGTCCTCGCAGTTGATCGCGGACCAGCTGCAAATCGAAGGCCGGCCCGTGGCCGCGGGGCCGCTGCCCTTGGCCCGCTTGGCGCCGCGCCTGCGGCGCGAATTGCGGCCCGGGGATCTGTTCCTGACCGTAGGGGCGGGAGACGTCTGGAAGTTGGGAGAACAGTTGGTCCGGCCGGCCAAGACGGCCCGGGCCGGAAAAAAAACGAGGAGCAAGTAGTGAAGCGGGACGTGCGTCCTTATCCCACGACGCAGCCATTTCCATCGCCGCCGACGCCTGCGACGCAACTTCGCCGAACACCCCGGCCCACGCCAGGGGTAAGGGTGCACGTCCGGCTTCACTACGCTCCCGCGGGAGGGGCCGCATGCGGGCAAGCGCGGCCGCGCTGAAAAGAAAAATACAGGCCCGCCTCGGCTCCAAGCCCCTGGCCGTGCTCATGGGCGGTTTTTCGGCCGAGCGCGAGATTTCCCTGCACAGCGGCGCCAAGGTCCTGCAGGCGCTGCGCCGGACGGGCCTGCGGGCCTTCGGGCTCGACGTCAGGCGCTGGGCCGATTTGGAAGCCCTGCGCCGCCGCGCCGGCGCGGCCTGGATCTGCCTGCACGGCACGGGCGGCGAGGACGGCCAGCTTCAGGGCGCGCTGGAGTGGATGGGCCTGCCTTACACGGGCTCCGGCGTGTCGGCTTCGGCGCTGGCCATGAACAAGTCTTTGGCCAAGGCGGTTCTGAAAGCGCATGGCCTGCCCACCCCGCCCTGGCGCCTGCTGGCCGGACCCGGCGACGCCCCCGGGCCCGGTCTGCCGCTGCCGCTGGTGGTCAAACCCAACCGCCAGGGGTCGGCCGTGGGCATCACCATCGTGCGGCGGCGGGCGCGGCTGGCGGCCGCCGTACGCGCGGCGCGGCGCCTGGACGCGGAGGTGCTGCTGGAAAAATATTGTCCCGGCCGGGAAATCACGGTCGGCATTCTGGGGGCGGAAGCGTTGCCGGTCATCGAGATCGTTCCGAAAAACGAATTCTATGATTTTCAGGCCAAGTACGAACCCGGCATGTCGGCGCACCTCTTGCCGGCCCGGATTCCGCCTGCGCTCCGGCGGCGGGCGCAGGCCTTGTCCTTGGACGCCCACCGGCTTTTGGGCTGCCACGGCGTCAGCCGGGTGGACCTCATGGCCGGCCCGGGCGGCTGCCTGCACATCCTGGAGGTCAATACCATTCCGGGCATGACGGAGACCAGCCTGCTGCCCGACGCGGCGAGGCACGCGGGGCTCGGCTTCGAGGAATTGGTGCTGCGCATCGCCGCCTCGGCCTGGGAGCCGCGGCCGTGACCTCCGTTTCCCGCCTGGCCTACGCGGGCCGGAGCCTGTCGGCCGGAAGAATGCAAAGCGTCCGCAGGCGGCCGAATCGGTATGTTTCCCGGCGCCGCCCGCGCAACGACTGGGAGCGGCTTCACACCACGCTGGGCGAGCGGCACCTGGCGCGGCCGCAGGGCTTGAGCTTGCCCCTGCGCATCCTGGTCACGGCCGCGCTGCTCGGCATCAGTTTCGCCATCGTCAGCAAGGAGCCCGGCCTGCACGATCAGGTTGCCGCGGCGGCGGAGGGAGTCTGGGACCAGGCCCGAAGCTGGTTCGCGAATTCGGAGGCGCGCCCGGCGGTCCCGGCCCGGGCACCCCGGACCTCGTACCCGGCAACCGGCGGCGGATTCCCGGGACGGTCCGGGGCCCGGGCGGCGGCCGACTTCCAGCCGCTGGCCTTGATTTCGGACGGCGGCGTCTTCGTCCTGGGGGTGGACGGCGGGGTCCATGCCTGGAACGCGCGGATGGCCGCACGCGGCTTGCCGGTGATCACCGGCGTCAAGGTCTGGGAAGAACCGGTAAGGATGGGCGTGGGCTTGAAATCCGACCTGCCGCCGGATTTAATCCGGCGGATTATCAGCATGCCGTTCGCCGTGTGGCTTTCGGAGATCCACCTGGGGAGCCCCGGGGATTTGATCCTTTACACGCGCGACGCCATCAAGATCAAGCTGGAAAACGGTCCGCACCTGGCCCGCGACTTGCGGCGCCTGGAGGCGGTGCTGGAAGACATCCGCGTGAAGCACAAGGCCATCGCCGCGATCGACATGCGTTTTTTGAACTGCATCGTGGTCAGGCCGCGTGACGGGAGGTGAAGACATGGCCAAGGACCTGCACGACAACCTTGTCGTCGGCCTGGACCTGGGCACGACGAAGATCTGCACGGTAATCGGGGAAGTCCTGCCCGAGGGGACCGTGAACATCATCGGCGTGGGCGTCAAGCCCTCGCGCGGCCTGCGCAAGGGCGTGGTGGTCAACATCGAAAACACCATCGAATCGGTCAAGGCGGCGGTGACCGAGGCCGAGCGCATGGCCGGCGTGCACGTGGGTTCCGTGTTCGCGGGGATCGCCGGCGGGCACATCAAGGGCCTGAACTCGCATGGCGTGATCGCGGTTTCGCGCAAGGACAAGGAAATCACCCGGGAGGACGTGGAACGGGTCATCGAGGCGGCCAAGGCCATCTCGCTGCCCCTGGACCGCGAGGTCATCCACGTGCTGCCCCAGGAATTCATCATCGACAACCAGGACGGCATCAAGGAACCGGTGGGCATGTCGGGGGTACGGCTGGAGGCCGAGGTCCATATCGTCACCGGCGCGGTGACCAGCGCCCAAAACATCATCAAGAGCGTGGAGCGGGCCGGCTACGCCGTGGAGGACATCGTGCTGCAGCCCTTGGCCAGCGCCGAGGCCGTCATGAGCCCGGATGAACGGGAGCTGGGCGTGGTTTTGGCGGACATCGGCGGCGGCACCACCGACTTGGCCGTGTTCATCGACGGGGCCCTGTGGCACTCCAGCGTCCTGGCCATCGGCGGCAATCAGCTCACGGCGGACATTGCCATCGGGCTGCGCACCCCCAACCAGGAAGCCGAGGCCATCAAACGCAAGTACGGCTGCGCCTCGGTGTCGCTGGTGGAGGAGGGGGAGGAGATCACCGTGCCCGGCGTGGGCGGGCGGCCGCCGCGGACCCTGCCGCGCCGCAGCCTGGCCGAGATCATCCAGCCCCGGATGGAGGAAATATTCGAACTGATCGACATGGAGATCAAGAAAAACGGCTTCGAGGAAAAGGCGGCCGCGGGCGTCATCCTGACCGGGGGCTCCGCCTTGCTGGCGGGCACGGCCCAGCTGGCCGAGGAAATCCTGCAGGTCCCGATCCGCGTCGGCGTGCCGCGCAACGTGACCGGCATGCTGGATGTGGTCAATTCCCCCGAGTTCGCCACCGGCGTCGGACTGGTCTGCTTTGGCGCCAAGAGCCGGCCCGAAGGCGTGCGCCAGCGATTCCGGGGGGAAGGCAGTCTTTTTACCCGCGCCCTGCAGCGCATGCGGGATTGGTTCACCGAATATTTTTAGCCGGCCGGGGCAGGCTGGGCCGGGATGAGCGGGATCGGGCCCGGGGTCCGTGTCCCGCCGGCAGCACATGACGACTGTGGGCGGCGAGCCCGGCGGCCCCAAGCCGCAACTTGACGGGGAGGTGGCGTGGCATGAAGTTCGAATTCGATGAGGAGCTCACGAAGTTGTCGGCCAACATCAAGGTGGTGGGAGTCGGAGGCGGCGGCAATAATGCGATCAACCGCATGATCGACATCGGGGTCCGGGGCGTGGAATACATCAGCGTCAATACGGATGCGCAGGATCTGCTGTCCTCGCGCGCCCCGACCCGGCTGCAAATCGGGCGCCAACTGACGGAAGGGTTGGGAGCCGGCGCAGACCCCGAGGTGGGCCGCAAGGCGGCCCTGGAGAGCCAGGAGGAGCTGGCGGCCGTGGTGGCGGGCGCCCACATGGTGTTCGTCACCGCCGGTTTGGGAGGCGGAACCGGAACCGGCGCCGCCCCGGTGATCGGGGAACTCGCCCGCAAACAGGGTTCCCTGACCGTGGCCGTGGTCACCCTGCCGTTTATTTTCGAAGGCCGGGCGCGGCGGCTGCAGGCGGAGCAGGGATTCCACGCCCTGCGCGAGGTCGTGGACACGGTCATTACCGTGCCCAACGAGCACCTGCTCAAGGTGGTCAGCAAGCAAACCACGCTGACCGAGGCCTTCAAGACCGCGGATGACGTCCTGCGCCAAGCGGTCCAGGGCATCGCCGAACTGATCACCGAGCCGGGCATCATCAACCTGGATTTCGCGGACATCAAGACCGTCATGTCGGAAATGGGCGGGGCCCTCATGGGCATCGGCCATGGCAGCGGCGATCAACGGGCGCTCAAAGCGGCCCAGCAGGCCATTTCCAGCCCGTTGCTGGAAAACGTGAGCATCGAGGGGGCGCGCGGCCTGCTCATCAATATCACGGGCCCGAAGACCCTGACCCTGCACGAGGTCAGCGAGGCCACCAGCGCCGTGTTCGAAAGCTCGGGCAAGGAAGCCAACGTGATTTTCGGGACCGTGGTGGACGAGAAACTCAACGACGAGGTCAAGGTCACGGTGATCGCCACGGGTTTCGAAAAGTCGCAGCTGCAGCGGGAACGGGACACGCAGCGCCTGAAGGGTGTCAAAGGCATGGACTTGAGCAGCTTCATCGCGGCGCGCGAAAACCAGCGCCGCCCGGCTCCCAGCGAAAACCTGTCCTTGGAGCCGGTCATGTCCGAGGCCGACCTGGACATCCCGACCTTCCTGCGGCGCAAGATCGAGGCCCGCTGACATGAACCGGGGGCCGCGGGGGGCAGGCGCGCGGCGCCGCCTGCTGCCCCGGGTTGCCGCCTGCGCGGTTTGCCTGGGTATCCTGGCGCCGGGTTGGCCCGGCCTGGCGCAAAGCCAGTCCGGTCTGGTCGCCACCCTGGACGTGCGGCTGGAAGCCGGCGGCCACACGCAGCCGCTGGTCCTGCCGGCCTGGGAAGCCTCCGGCGATCTCTACCTGCCGTTGCAGGCGGCCGCGGAATACCTCGGCCTGGAATACGCCTGGTATGGAACCAAGAACAAAGCGGCGGTATGGACGGCCAGCGGTCACAAGGCCGTGCTGACGCTGGCCATGCCGACGGCGGTGGTGGACGGGCAAAGGATGATCCGCCTCCCGCGGCCGTTGAAATTCGTGCAGGGTGGCGTCGCCGTGACGCCCGAAACGCTGCTGGATCTCCTGCAGGCCCTGGGCGAAGAAAGCCTCCTGTATGTGCCCGAAAGCCGCACCTTAAAAGCCGCTGCCCCGGAGCACGCCGCCGGCCGCGCCCGCGTTCCCGCCCGCGTGGCGCCGGTTCCCTGGAAACTGCGGTGCGTGGTGGTCGATCCGGGGCACGGCGGCAGGGACCCGGGGGCCGTCGGCCCCAGCGGGCTGAAAGAGAAAACCGTCACCCTGGAAATCGCCCGGCAGTTGGCGAAACTGCTGGAAGAACGGTGCGGCTGCGAGGTCATCCTGACGCGCAGCGACGATCGCTTCATCGCCTTGGACCAGCGCGCCCAGATCGCCAACGAAGCCAAGGCCGACCTCTTCGTTTCCATCCATGCCAACGCTTCCCGGGACCGCAAGGCCAGCGGCAGCCAGGTCTTCATCTACAACCGCGAGGCTTCCTCGGGCAAGGCCGCCGAAACGGCAGCGCTGGAGAACAGCGACAGCAACTACCTGGAAATGATCAAGGACGATCTCCGCCAGTCCGCACACGAGGCGGACAGCATCACCGCGGCGGGACTGATCAGCCAACAGCTGGAAAAACGCGGCCTGGATACGCGCCGCATCGAGCGGGCGCCGTTCTACGTTCTGGCCAAATCCCACATCCCGTCCATCCTGGTGGAAACGGCCTTCATCAGCCATCCCGGGGAGGAGCGGAAACTGCGCAGCCGGAGATTCTTGGCGGGGCTGGCCGCGGGCATTTTCACGGGCATCCAGGGATACGCGGCCGACAAGCGCCGGGGCACGATCGGACCCTGATCCGGGCACGGCGGTCGCGGGCCAGGCGGGTTGACAAGCACCGGGAAAAAACCGTATAATCCCAAGCCGAAAGCGGAAAGGAGCTTATCCATGCGCAAGCACTGGGGCACTTGGGTGATGGCTTGGGGTTTGCTGGTCTGCAGCGGCTGTGCCAGCGTGGCGGATCGGACCGGGGACGCGATGGAACCGTCCGGGAAAAATCAACCGTACGTGCAAAGGCGCATCCGCGTGGGCTTCAATCCCATCGGTGTGGCCGCCACCCCGGACGGGGATTTCGTCTACGTCACCAACAGCACGAGCAATTCGGTCTCCAAGATCGACGCGCACACCCTGACGGTCGTGTCCACCATGCAACTGGCCGTGAGCCCCATCTGGATCGCCCTGGCGCCCCGCCTGGGGCTGGCGTGCGTGACTTCGCGCGACGGGCACGCCCTGGTCCTGCTGGACATTCAGGGTAATTACCAGGTGGCCAGCATCGACCTGCCCTATTCGCCGGAACAGGTCGCCGTCAGCCCGCTCCGGCCCGTGGCGTACGTCACCAACGGCAACGCCGCTTTTCTCACGGTGGTGGACCTGGCCAAGCGCAAGGTCATCCAGAACATTGCCGTCAACGGCGACAGCGTGGGCGTGGCGGTCACTCCGGACGATCAGTTCGTCTACGTCACGACCCGCAGCAGCGGGTACAACCTGATGGTGATCTCGACGAGCGACCACGGCGTGGTCACCCGGACCAACGCGGGCTCCGCGCCCGGCTCGATCGCCATGGCCCCGGACGGCAAGTACGCCTACGTGGCCAACCATGACTCGAACGATGTTTCGGTCATTCACATTCCCACCCACCATCCGGTTTTGGTGATTCCCGTCGGGCAGAACCCCCTCGACTTGAAAGTCACGCCCAGCGGGCGCTACGTGTATGTGACCTGCACTTTGGACAGCGGGGTGTTCATCCTGGACACGGGCACCCATCAGACCGCTTTCCAGCTCTCCCTGGACGTCGCCCCCTGGGGCATCGACTTCGCTCCGGACGGGGCGCACGCCTTTGTCGCGAATTATCAGATGAAGCCCAATTCCGCCACCTACGACACTTCCCGGCCCAACCTGACTCTCGGCACCAGCGCCACCCAGCGGGTGGACAACAACAATTTAATCGTCATCAACACCGGCCGCTTCCGGTAGAAAGGCGACCGTCATCATTTTCCCGCCCGTTCCCAGGTTCCCGGATCCGTCATGCGCATAATCTTCGCCGCCTCCGAATGCGTGCCGTTCGCCAAAACCGGCGGATTGGCGGATGTGGTCGGCGCGCTGCCCAAAGCCCTGGCACGCCTGGGGCACGAGGTGCAGGTGCTCCTGCCCCTCTACCGCCAGGCAAAGACCGCGGGGGTTCCCCTGGAACGCAGCGGCCTTGCCTTCGAGGTTCCACTGGGTGCCGACCGGCTGAGCGTGGAGTGCTTCCGGTCCCAACTTCCCGGCAGCCGGGTCCCGGTGCAGTTCTTCCGCTTCGATCCTTTTTTCGACCGCGCCGCCCTGTACCGCACTGCGGAGGGGGATTACCCGGACAACGAGCGCCGCTATATTTTTTACTGCCGCGCCGTGCTGGAATGGGCCAAGCGCTCCGGGGCGGCCTGGGATATTTTCCACGCGCATGATTGGCACGCCGGTCTGATCCCGGTTTACCTGAAGACCCTCTATCGCTCCGAGCCCGCGGTCCGCGGCGCCCGGAGTTTGATCACCATCCACAATCTGGCCTACCAGGGGCTGTTTCCGCGCGAGACCCTGGATCTGGCCGGCCTGCCGAAATCCCTGTTTACATCCGAACGGCTGGAGTACTGGGGGCAGGTCAACTTTCTGAAGGCGGCCCTGGTTTTTTCGGACCGGCTCAACACCGTGTCGCCCACGTATGCGCGGGAAATCCAGGGCCCCGAAATGGGCTACGGCTTGGACGGCGTCTTGCGCAGCCGCCGGTCGGTCCTGAGCGGAATTTTAAACGGCATCGATCCGGAGGTTTGGGATCCGGAAACGGACCGCACCCTGCCGCGGCATTACTCCGCCGCCCGCTGGGACGATAAGGCGAAATTGAAACAAGAGCTGCTGGAAAAGCAGCGGCTTTTCGCGTTGCCCCAGGCGCCCCTGCTGGGCATCATCAGCCGCTTGGATGACCAAAAGGGGTTCGACCTCTTGGCCGAGATCAGCGACTCCCTCCTGCGCATGAACTTGCAGCTGGTCTTGCTGGGCACGGGCCTGAAAAAATACCACGACTTTTTCCTGGGCTTGAAGGCCAAATACCCCCGGCGCATCGGGGTGAACCTCACCTTCGATGAATCCCTGGCCCATTTGATCTATGCCGGCTCGGATATGTTTCTTATGCCCAGCAAATACGAGCCCTGCGGCTTAGGCCAGATGATCAGCTTGCGCTACGGCACCCTGCCGGTGGTCCGGGAAACCGGAGGCTTGGCGGACACGGTTCGGGAAGGGGGCGGGGACGGCGGCAATGGTTTCACCTTCCGGGACTATACGGGCGAGGCGCTGCTCGCCTGCATCCGGCGCGCTTGCGGCGCCTATCAGGACCGCCGTCTGTGGCGGGAAAAAATGCGCACCGCCATGTCGGCGGACTATTCCTGGGAACGTTCCGCCCTGGCATACGAAGCACTCTACCGCCGGATGCTGGGCTCCGCTCCGGATCCGCTGTAATCCCCGGGCCCCATGCGCCGCCGGCAAATTTCACTTGCATGTTGCGGGTTCTTCCGATATAAACGAGAGAACTTTTTCGTCCCCATCGTCTAGTGGCCTAGGACATCGCTCTTTCAAGGCGATGACACGGGTTCGAATCCCGTTGGGGACGCCAGATTTCCCGCCCGGGCCAACCGCGCTCCATCCTTTTCAAATCGCACGAGTGTCATGGGGAGGTGCCGGAGGGGATACCCTCCGGCTCCCTGAAGGGAGAAGCCTGCGCTGGGGCAGGCGCCAGAGGGGGAACACCCCCTCTGGGGAGCGGAGCGACGACACGGGTTCGAATCCCGTTGGGGACGCCAAATTAAATATATTTAAAGAAACCGCAGATAATCCTAGGCCACCGCGGTTTCTTTTGGTTCGGATGTAATTGCCTCTACGTCCCGAAAGATACTAACTTTCAAACCCTTATATATTCTTGACATAATCCTGATAGATTTTCCTTTGCCGTCATACCGGCGTAAGCCGGTATCCAGTGTACATAATTGTAAATGATTTTCTAGATTCCGGCTTAAAGCATGCCGGAATGACGAATTACGGTACTGTCACCATGGTGAATGCTGTATTATTGCTGTCATACCGGCGAAAGCCGGGGTTTAGGGATTTATTAAGGAGGAAAAATGATTCCTTCACAATCAAGTTCAATCAGACATTTGATAGATCAAATTAAAATCGCAAAAGAACTTTCAGATATGCATGAACAGAAATGCTATATGTTATGCTTTGCGGGTGTTTTTATTGCTCTTGATATCTTATCGCAAGTTTATCTTCACCAGAATAAAAACAGTTACCAATTTGAACAATTTAATGAAAGTGAAGAAAGATTTAAAGAATTTAATAATAAGATAACTAATTCAACTAACTCTAATGAAATATGTAAAAGCTACCCTGGGGTAATATTCCAGAACGGATTGAAAGGGCTTAAATTTAGTAATGATAAAGCTGTTATTAGTAAAATATATCAATTGAGATGTTCATTGCTACACAGATTTTCTACTAAGGACGGTTATAATATCAAGCCTGATAATTCAAAAACGGAGGAAATTATAGATAATGAAACCATTTATTTACCTGAAATCCTAACTTTTATAGAAACAAGCTATAACAATTTCGTTAGTCAGATGGGTGAGGATAAACTGAACCAAATAGTCGATA
>Ga0315542_1001987_pt1 | contig 12653 bp, 10 predicted proteins | sample SalMarSW160120MG_FD_202541 | JGI IMG/M metagenome (GOLD analysis project Ga0315542, IMG submission 202541) | Salt marsh sediment microbial communities from the Plum Island Ecosystem LTER, Massachusetts, United States - Salt Marsh Sediment SW1601-20 ... | reverse complement strand
ACAATAATTTTCCTGCCGCTTTGCAAGCTCACTTCCAGACAAGTGGTGTTTCCCCCGTAGAAGGTAGTGCCTTTTCCCGGGACAGCGATCGACCCCCTGGTTCCCCAAAACTTGATTTTCATACGCGGCGTTCCATCCGATAATGTCCGGCGAGGATAAGGTTGAAGATGTGTTAATGTACGGAATCCGGAAAACCGTGTCAATTTAAAAATTAGACATCTCGCATTCTTGGAGGAGATTCCGGGCTTTTCTTTGCAGATCCGATGCAAATTGATCATCCTCCCTGATGCCCTGTTCCGCCCGGTCAAGCGTGTCATAGAAAAGATCCCACGCTCGCCTTTCCTTCTCGAATCGATCCTTGAACGGATTCCCCTGTTTTGTACACGCATGGGCGACCTCTCCGATGCGCTGCATCCCCATTCTTGCCAGCCTGACCGCTTCCCTGTTCTCTTCCGCCTGAAAAGACGCGGCCACGTCCAGGGCAAACCGCAGGTACGTGATGGTCACGGGCAGGTGCGAGATAAAGCAACCGGTGAACGGGTCCACCTCCTTTTTGATGGATTTCATATCCTGCCCCAACACCCGGGTATAGGCAGAAAACGTGAGGATCCGCACATAATCTCCCACCCTTTTCCCTGTTGCAGCGGCTTGAATGGCCTCTTCCGCAAACACTTCCTTGTCGTGGCGCATGATAAGGCCGCCCTTGTGCAGGGATCGGAGCGCCTTCCCTTCATTGGAACCCAACATGGAGAGCAGATAGGCCTGGTCTTCTGCGCGGCCCACAAAACCCGGGGCAAAGGGGCGGTATTTTCTCAGGCGGTCGATCAGGATTCCCGTGGTTCCCCCGGTTACGTGAACGCGCTGGATCACCCTGGGAAGCCCGTCCGAGGGCGACGAACCGTATCGGGTCATCATTTCCGCTTCAGTTGAAACGGCCTGGGGCAGCCTGCTGAAAAAGACCCAGTCACTCCCCGAGATGTTCCCGGAAGGAAACCGCACGTCAGGGGTGAAAAGGGAAGTTTCGGCGTCTTCCTGGTTTACCAGTGCGCCGGCGATCATGCCGAGATCCACGCTCCGTCCCTGAACATCCCTTCCTTCTGCCCCCCACAAGGGTGTCCTGAAATGGTCGAGAGCAGAAAAACCGGTCTCCAGCACCAGCTGCTCTTGGGGGAATACCTGGTCGAGATCGATCTTGAAGGTGCCCCTCACACCAGGATCGGCAAACACCTGCCAGAAGGCGGCAAGGGCCTTGAGGAAGCTGTAATGTCTTCCGTATTCGCCGTCCACCCCGATGATCTCATGCAGCAGCCCTGCGTCGGGTGCGCCCAGCCAGTGTCTCGCCGCCGAAACAAGGACCTGCTCCACCATACGTTTCGTGTCGGCTTCTGTGAAGGCGAAGATCTGCAGGTGTTCCAGGCTTCCCTCGTTCCGGAGCAACTCCCGAAGGTACTGCCCTGCGATTTCCCGAAGTCCTTTGTGCGTGACGGAAACAGAGAGAGCACAACGCAATTTCAGGCGGCTGTCGACCGTGTTCCGGGCCTTTTCAAAGGCAATCGCTCTGTTCAATTCCCGGAGTCCATAGACGATCTCGTTCTTGAGGACAGGGGTCCCGATCTGGACAGGATGATCATACCAGAACCGCTGGGGCTCCCCTTTCGCCCGTTCAACTCCATCCTTCACTGTCGTTGAAAACGGGAGGATCTTTGCGTCCAGGTGATCCGGAGGGATGGTCAGCAATGCGTTTGCCGTGAAGAGGAGCTCTCTCAGGGGCTGCTGAATAGGGTGAGGGTTGAGCCGGTCAATTGAAACAGTGCGTCTCTCTCTGAGCGCCCGGATGTGCTCCTCTTTCTCTTCCAGGAGACCAACTCCTTCAGGGAAGAAGACGCTCCAGAATTTCTCGCGCGTCACTTCCGGTTGATCGTCGTACGCAGGATCTCGAAGCCACTCGTACAGCCTTGTCACTTTTTCTGCGAAATCCCTCTCCCGTGCACACTGATCCAGAAATTCCCCTGTGACCAGTCTTCGCCCCAGTTCGTAAAAGCGTGCAGCCTGTTCCCATTTCTTTGATCCGCATTTTTCCGACAGATAGTTTTGGGCTGTGTCAAACTGCGGGTGAGAGGGGCCGCAGAGTGCGATCAGGAAGGCCGCGTTGAGGTTCCGGAATGAGGCATCAGCGGTGTCTTTTCCGGGCGCAAACTGGAGACCCGCATGAATGCCCGTGAGGGGATCTTTTCCTCCGTCCGGATCACAAAGGGCCTTGAGAATAGTATGAAATTTCGTGATCATCTGCTTTGCCCGCGCCTTGCGATGAAATATCGTTTCGGGTGAGAATGGCAAACTATATCTGAAGCCTGCCGGGAAGACAAGAGCCTCGCCGACAATACAAAACCGGGGCATTTGGTACCATCTGAGCAAAAGTGTCCGGTTGTCTAATTTAAATTAAATATATCGGATAGTTAACTGCTAGATTGCATGTTATAAGGGGCAAAATGACGCATTACATGGCCTCGTTTGCTTTGCTTTTCTACCCGCTATGTGATTGATATCACAAGCCGAACCGTGCCTTCGTGAAAAAGGGCACGAAGTTTGCTGTTGTATATGAGCCCAGGGCCGGAGAGCTCCGCTTTAATATGCGCACGAGTTGATTTGCTCTATGAGCGTGGATGAATCCATATCAAATGCCAAAGCTCTCCAATGTCAAATGACAAAATCCAAATGCCCAATGAATTCCAAAGTTCAAATGTCCAATGCAAAACGTTTGTCCCTATCAGGGCCGTTCTTCCCGGCGATTTGATCCATGCTTTTTCGCCCTTTTGGCATTTGGCATTTGACATTGATTTGACATTTGGGCTTTGACATTTGTCGTTAGTAGGGCAGTCAATTATTCTTGCTAACACTGAAACATGCAGTGTATCTTTAATGAACATCCTATGAAGAGGCTCTCATGGATACTGAAAAGGCCGTCATAATCGCAGAACCGTCTGAGACGCTCATGACGGGGCTCCGGCCGTTTCTGGATGACAACGATCTGAGAGTCATTCATGTGCGAACCCAGAAAGAGGCACTCCTCACCCTGCAGAACCAGAGGGTGCACGCCATGGTACTGGACGCTGATCTCCTGGAGGAGGATTGCGAATTCATTTCCATTATCAAAGGAATGCAGGGGAACCTTCCCGTTATCGTTTGCGCAGAGGTGAATACGCCGGAATTTGAAACCAGGGTCAGGCAGAAGCGGATCTTTTACTACCACATAAAATCTTTCGGGAATGAGGATCTTGAAATGGCTCTCTCCAACGCGATCCTCAAGGTATCCCACGATCTTGGAGGACCACCGTATGGCCATAGATGACAAGATAAAGTCTGGAGAATTCGTTGTGCTGGGTGAATTCGAGCCGCCGAAGGGAGCTGATTTCTCACACCTGCTCGCCAACGCGAACCGGGTGAAGGGCCGTGTCGATGCGTTCGTCATTCCTGAAATGGCCAACGCCGTGATGAAGGCAAGCTCACTGGGAGGCTGCTGCTACCTCCACAGCCACGGCTTTGAAACGATCCTGCAGGTCTCGTGCCGTGACCGGAACAGGCTTGCACTCCAGGCCGACATTCTTGCAGCAGCAGGCATCGGCGTCTCTTCCATCATGGCTGTGCCTGGAGAGGAAATCAGGTACGGCGACCATCACCAGGCAAGGGCCGTGTACGACGTGGACCTCATGGGCCTGCTTGAAGGGGTCGCCCGGCTCCAGCAGGGAAAGGACATGGCAGGGATCGAGCTCCAGGGGAGCCCACATTTCTTCGTGGGAACCACGTTCAACGCCGGCGCCACCGGTGGTGCAATGGGCATTGAGGTGGAAGAATTGCAGAAGAGAGTCGACCTGGGCGTCCAGTTCGTGATTACGACGCCGGTTTTTGATGTCAAGGGTTTTGAGCATACCCTCGGGCACATAGAAAGCTTCGGCGCGGCGGTTATTCCCACCGTACTGCTCCTGAAATCGGCAGGGATGGCCAGATACATCGACCGGAACATCAGTCACATTTCCATCCCGCCCGACACTATTCGGTCCATCCAGGAGGCGCCGGACAAGGTTCGGAGGTGTATGCAGATTGCGGGGGAACTGATCGGCCAATTAAGGGAATTGAATGTTGCGGGCGTCCTTGTCTCGACAATCGGGTGGGAAGACAAGCTCCCGCAGATCCTGGATGCCGCCAAAATGTAATGACTTTGGAGTGACCAATGACAAAACCCCAATGACACGGGAGACTTTCACTAGTCATTCCGGCGGAAGCCGGAATCCAGAAACTGCCAAAAGGGGTTCTTATGAACGGACAGCCGGCAGTTTATATTCTGGCGAGCAAGAAAAACGGGACACTATACGTCGGGGTAACTTCGGACCTCATAAGAAGGGTATGGGAGCACAAGAACAACATGGTGGCGGGTTTTACTAAACGCTATGATGTTCACCAACTCGTCTGGTACGAAATACACGAGAATATGCAAACCGCTATCGAGCGAGAGAAACGAATAAAAGAATGGAAGCGAAAATGGAAGCTGGAACTGATCGAAAAGAGAAATCCGAACTGGGAGGATTTGTTCGATAGGATTGTTTGACTGGATTCCGGCTTCCGCCGGAATGACAACTACAAATGAAAGGAAATCAAGACATGTCTCAAAATTCCTCGAACAAGCTGTCGGGTTCCGTCATGGTGGTCGGCGGCGGCATCGCCGGGATGCAGTCGGCGCTGGACCTTGCCAACTCCGGCTACTATGTGTACCTGGTAGAAAAATCATCAGCCATTGGCGGGCTCATGTCCCAGTTGGACAAGACGTTTCCCACCAATGACTGTGCCATGTGAGTGATCTCGCCCAAACTGGTCGAGGTCGGCCGGCATCTCAATATCGAGCTTCTCACAAATACGGAACTCACGGACCTTCACGGCGACGTGGGGGATTTCAGGGCACATGTGGCCCAGCAGCCGCGGTACGTGGACCTCAGCAAATGCACCAGCTGCGGCGAATGTGCCAAAGCCTGCCCGATTGAGCTGGAAGATGAATACAACGAGGGACTGTCCACACGCAAGGCCGCCTATAAGCTGTACCCGCAGGCCATCCCCGGCGCTTTTGCCATCAACAAGCGGGGAACGGCGCCCTGCAAGGCCACCTGTCCAGCCCACGTGAGCATCCAGGGATACATTGCGCTGATCAGGCAGGAGAAGTACCGGGAGGCCCTGGAGCTTTTCAAGGAAGCCCACCCCTTCCCTTCCGTGTGCGGCAGGGTGTGTCATCACCCCTGTGAAGAGATATGCACCCGGAAAGACGTGGAAGATCCCTTGGCAATCCAGTACCTGCACCGGTTCCTGGGCGACCTGGATCTCGCGAGCAAAGCCCCGTATACCCCGGAGCCCGAAGAGGAAAAGGGAGAAAAAATAGCCGTGGTGGGGGCCGGCCCGGCCGGACTTTCCGCGGCATATTTCCTCGCATGGAAAGGATACCAGGTCACGGTATTTGAAAAACTGCCCGTCGCGGGCGGCATGATGGCCGTGGGCATCCCCTCGTACCGGCTGCCCAGGGATACCCTGGCCGCGGAGATCAAAATTATCCAGGACATGGGCGTAGAAATCCGGACCGGCGTCACTTTCGGAGAGGATGTAACCCTCACCGGGCTTCAGGAGGAGGGGTACAAATCCGTCTTCCTGGCAACCGGGCTCCATCTGAGCCGGGGCCTGGACGTTGAAGGAGAAGATCTCCCCGGCGTGCTCAAGGGCGTGGATTTTCTCCGTGAAACGGCGCTGGAAAAACCGGTCTCGGTGAAGGGGAAAACCCTTGTCATCGGCGGCGGCAATGTTGCCGTAGACGTGGCCATGACCGCCCTTCGAAAGGGCGCCGAAGAGGTCACGCTGGTGTGTCTTGAAAAACGCGAGGAAATGCCCGCGTGGGACTATGAAATCAAAGAGGCGGAGGAGGAAGGTGTCAAGATCGTCAACAGCCTGGGGCCGAGAAAATTCCTCGGGGCGAATGGAAAACTGAAGGGCATTGAGTTCAAGCGCTGCACCGCGGTATTTGACGAAAAAGGGGCATTCAACCCCCGGTATGACGAAAAGGACCTCACGTCCATGGAGGCGGATACGATTATCGTCGCCATCGGCCAGGCAGCCGACCTCTCTTTCACCGAATCCGAAGGCGTCCCTGTTACGCCGAGGGGCGGGCTCGAGGCCGACCCGGTCACCCTCGAGACATCCGTCGAAGGCGTGTTCGCAGGCGGTGACGTGCTTTACGGCCCCAAGAGCGTGGTTGAAGCGGTTGCCTGCGGAAAAGAGGCCGCGATCAGCATTGATCGGTACGTGAACGGGCTTGACCTCCGGGAAGGAAGGGAAAAGGAATGGGCGTACGAAAAACCCGACCTGGGAGAAGAGCCCTACATGCAGAGGACCCCCGTAAAGATGCGGCCCCCGACAGAGAGAAAGGGGAACTTTGAAGAGATTGTTGCCGCGTTCACCGAGGAGGAAGCCAGGACCGAGTCCGAGCGGTGCCTCAGGTGCGGTATCTGCTCGGAATGTTACCAGTGTGTGAAGGCATGCCTTGCGGGCGCCATAGACCATGAGCAGCGCGTGGTGGAACGAGATATCCGCGTGGGCTCCGTGATCCTCTGCCCCGGGAGCGCCCCTTTTGATCCTGCCCCCTATGAGGCCCTCTATCCCTACCAGGAGCACACCAACGTGCTGACCAGTGTGGAATTCGAAAGGATCCTGAGCGCTACCGGCCCGACACTCGGACACCTCAAGAGACCGTCGGATGACAAGGAACCGAAGAAAATCGCATGGCTCCAGTGCGTGGGATCGAGAGACCTCGCCCATTGCGGGAACGGGTACTGCTCTGCGGTCTGCTGCATGTACGCCCTCAAAGACGCCATGATGGCCAAGGATCATTCCGAGGGGCCCCTTGACGCGGCGATCTTTTACATGGATATGCGGACCTTTGGAAAGGACTATGAGAAATACATGAACAGAGCCCGTGATGAGGCGGGGGTGCGGCTCGTCAGGTCCCGCGTACACACCGTCTACCCCGTTCAAGGGAGTGACGACCTGGTCATCAAATACTCAGACGAATCCGGCATCATCCAGGAAGAGGTCTTTGATATGGTGGTTCTGTCCGTGGGTCTCCAGGTAACATCCGAGACCGTTGAGCTGGCGAACAGGATCGGTATCGACCTTAATCAATACCACTTCGCAGCGACCGATCCTTTCAGTCCGGTCGCCACGTCCCGCGAAGGGGTTTACGCATGCGGCACCTTCGAGGGGCCAAAGGATATTCCCAGTTCGGTTGTGGAAGCCAGCGCTGCAGCCTGCGCCGCGGGCGTGGCGCTGAGTGAAGCACGAGGAACGGATACCCAGACGCTCGAACTCCCTGCAGAAGTGGATGTGACAGGGCAGGACTTGAAGATAGGGGTGTTTGTCTGCAACTGCGGCATCAACATAGGAGGAGTGGTGGACGTCCCGAGCGTCGTGGAATACGCCCGGTCACTCCCCCATGTCGCCTTTGCCGATGAAAACCTGTTTACCTGTTCACAGGACACCCAGGAAAAAATGAAGGAGATTATCAAGGAGCATGGACTGAACAGGGTCGTGGTAGCGTCCTGTTCTCCGCGAACACATGAGCCGTTGTTCCAGGAGACCCTTCAGGGCTGCGGGTTGAATAAGTACCTCTTCGAGATGGCAAACATCAGGGATCAGAATTCATGGGTTCACGGCAATAATCACGAGGGCGCCACCGTCAAGGCCAAAGACCTGGTCAGGATGGCCGTGGCCAGGGCCGCTCTTCTGGAGCCCTTGCAGGAAAAGAAGATTCCCGTAAACCACCGCGCCCTCATTGTCGGAGGCGGGGTAGCCGGCATGAATGCCGCCCTTGCCATGGCGAATCAGGGTTTTGAGACGGTCATCGTGGAAAAAGAGGCCCAGCTGGGAGGCCTTTCCAGGAAACTCAACACCACTATTGAGGGGGCTGATATTCAGACCTACCTGGACGGTCTCGTGGATCAGGTCCAGAACCATGAAAAGATCCAGGTCCTGACCAATTCCCTCATCGTCAATTTCGGCGGCTTCAAAGGGAACTACACCACAGAGGTCATCGTGGGCCCCGGCATGTACGAACGGAAGATAGACCACGGCGTGGTGATTATCGCGACCGGCGCGGTTGAATACACCCCGCATGAATTCCTCTACGGCGAAGACGAACGGGTCGTCACCCAGATCGAACTGGACAAGGTGCTGAAAGAAAAGGGGGCCGACGACCTGAAGCAGGTTGTGATGATCCAATGCGTGGGATCCAGAAATGAAGAAAACCCCAATTGCTCCCGCATCTGCTGCCAGAGCGCGGTGAAGAATGCGCTCCACATCAAGGGGCTCAATCCTGATACCGATGTGTACGTGCTCTACCGGGACATCAGGACATACGGCCTCCTCGAAGACTACTACCGGGAAGCCCGTGAGAAAGGGGTGATGTTCTTCCGTTTCGCCAAGGAGAAACCACCCGTCGTGGAAAGCGCCGACGGGAAGCTCTGGGTTACGTTCAAGGATCACGTGCTCGACCGGGAACTCAAGGTTGAGACGGACCTCCTGGCGCTCAGCGCCGGAATGGCCGCGCAGGACACCGAGGAACTGGCAAATATCCTGAAGGTGCCGCGCAATCCGGAGGGTTATTTTCTCGAAGCACACGTCAAACTGCGCCCCGTCGACATGGCCGCCGAAGGGCTCTTTGTCTGCGGCACGGCCCACAGCCCGAAACTGGTCAGCGAAACTATTGCCCAGTCCCTGGCCGCCGCCTCCCGCGCCACGACCTTCCTGTCGCAACCGGAAATCCTGCTCTCTGCCGTTACCGCGAGGGTAAACCCGGATCTCTGTGCTGCGTGTCTCATCTGCGTCAGGTCGTGCCCCTTTGGCGTGCCCCGCATCAATGAGGCAGGGGTGAGTGAAATCGATGAGGCCATGTGCCATGGGTGTGGTATCTGCACGGCGGAGTGCCCGGCCAAGGCCATCGAGCTCAACTGGTACGAGGAAGAACAGATCTTGAGTAAGGTGGACGCGCTGTTGGAAGGGGTGTTATGAGAGGCTTAGGGCGTAGGGCATAAGGCGTAAGGGCGAGGCTAAAGGACAAAGGATAAAGGATAAAGAAGGGAAAGGAAGCGAGGAGCGAGCTTCGCCCGTACAGAGAAATGACAAATGTCAAAATCCAAATGTCAAATCAATGTCCAATGTCAAATGCCAAAACAAGTGAAAAGGCCAAGCGGCTGGTCGGAGCGAAGCGGAGATCCCGCTGGAATCGGGAAAAGCTTGGCAGCTGATAGGTCATAGGAGATAGGACAAAGGATAAAGGCTGGGAAGCTTGGCAGCTGGACGGCAATTACATACGTGTTCACGCGAAGCGTTGACTCTTTTTCCTCTGCCGTCGTCGGCAGAGGAAAGGTCTGTGTCTGTCTGTGCGAGTCTGCGGCTAAATATAGTAGGAGGAAGGATTAAAATGACGGAATTTAAACCGGTTATTCTGGCGTTCTGCTGTAATTTCTGAGGATACACCGCAGCGGACCTGGCAGGTTCCATGCGTCTTCAGTATCCGGATACAATCAGGGTCATCAGGGTCCCGTGCACGGGCAAGGTGGACATCCTTCATATTCTCCGGGCCTTTGAAAAAGGCGCGGACGGGGTGTACGTTGTGGGCTGCATGGAGGGAGACTGCCGCTTCAACCAGGGAAACCTCCGGGCCAGGAGGCGGGTGGAACAGGCCCAGGTGATCCTCAATGCGATCGGCATCGGAGGGGGGCGGGTGCACATGTACAATCTCTCGTCCGGAGAGGGTACCAAGTTCGCCGCCTATGCGACGGAAATGACCGAAAGGATAAAAGAACTGGGGCCAAATCCCCTGAAATCAGCCAAGGCGAGAAAGGCGGCATGAGCCTGAGAGAAAGAGAGGGCATTCGAGATGATTGTTGCGGACAAGAAACCCATTGAAGAAATCATTGAAGAAGTGAAGGATTACAAATCCATTCTCATTGCAGGGTGCAATGAGTGTGTGACGGTGTGCGAGGCCGGCGGGAAAAAAGAGGTCGGCATTCTCGCCTCGGCCCTGCGCATGTATTTCATGAATCAGGGAAAAGATGTGAAGATCGACGAGGTCACGCTGGAGAGGCAGTGCGACCATGAGTACCTGGAAGAAATCAGGAATACCATCGATCAGTACGATGTTGTTCTCTCCCTGGCATGCGGGGTCGGCGTCCAGTTCATGGCCGAAAAATACGTTGAAAAACAGGTCCTTCCGGGGGTGAACACCTGTTTTCTCGGGGTAACGGAAGAACGGGGCGTCTGGACGGAACGGTGCCAGGCATGCGGGCAGTGCATCCTCGCCAGGACAGGCGGCGTCTGCCCTATCTCCCGCTGTGCCAAGAGGCTCCTGAACGGGCCGTGCGGCGGCTCTTCCAAGGGGAAATGTGAGATCAATCCTGAATTGGACTGCGCATGGCAGCTGATTGTGGACAGGCTCAAGGAACTGGACAGGCTGGAAGACTACGAAAAACTGACCCCCATAAAGGACTGGTCCACGGACAGGGCCGGAGGACCCAGAAAAGTGGTGAGGGAGGACGTGAAACTATGAGCACGGTTGCGGAAGCGAAGACACCCAGTAAACTGGAAAAGATTCTTGCGGCGGGACATCTTGCGGTTACCTCTGAATGCGGCCCACCCCGGGGAAGTGACGGGGAGATCATCACCAAAAAAGCCGAGATGATCAAAGATTACGTGGATGCCATCAACATTACGGACAACCAGACCTCGGTCACGAGGCTGTGCAGTCTGGCGGCATGCATTCGCCTGAAACTCATGGGCCTCGAACCCGTGCTCCAGATGGTGGTCAGGGACCGGAACCGGATCGCGCTCCAGAGCGACATCCTGGGGGCGGCCTCATTCGACATTAACAACATCCTGTGCCTTTCGGGTGATCACCAGATCTTCGGCGACAATCCCACCGGCCAGAATGTCTTTGACATCGATTCCATGCAGTTGATACAAACGGTCAGGCTGATGCGCGATGAAGGCAAGTTTCTGGGAGGAGAGGAGATCAAACGCCCCCCTCGAATGTTTGTGGGGGCGGCCGCCAACCCCTTTGCCGATCCTTTCGAGATCCGGGTGTCCCGCCTTGCAAAAAAAATCGCCGCCGGCGCAGAATTCATTCAAACCCAGTGCATATACAACCTGGATAAATTCAAACTGTGGCTGAAACAAGCAGGGGACAGGGGGCTCCTGGACAAGGTCTATATCCTCGCCGGGCTCACTCCCCTCAAGTCCGCGGGCATGGCCAAATACATGAAAAACAGGGTCCCGGGAATGGATGTCCCGGATGAGGTTGTGAAACGCATGAGCGGGGTCCCGAAGGAAAAGCAGGCCGAGGAAGGGATCAAAATCTGCGTGGAGTCCATTCAACAGCTCAAGGAAGTGGCAGGGGTGAAAGGATTCCACATCATGGCCATCGAATGGGAACAGAAAGTCCCTGAAATCGTCGAACAGGGGGGGCTTTATCCGAGACCGGATGTGGGAGAGTAATCGAACATGAGAGATGGAGAAGGGAGGGTGCTATGTCTAACCCGTATATCCTGGTAGTTGATGATGATCCGGATCTGGTGGAAACCGTTGCAATGATGCTGGAAAGCAAAGGATGTGAGGTGGGCCGCGCCTATGACGGCGTTGAAGGAGAAGAATCGATCAAGGAGCGTCGCCCGGATCTTGTCATCCTCGATGTGATGATGCCCCGGAAAGATGGGTACATCCTCTGCGCCGAGTTGAAAGCGAAAGCAGAAACACGGGACATTCCCGTGGTGCTCCTTACCGCCGTCGGAGAAGCGGTTCCGACCACCAAGTACACCCACGCGGATGGGATGTCAACCGAGGCGGATGATTACGTTTCCAAACCAATAGATACTGAAGGCTTGTGGAACCTGGTGAGCGGTCTGCTGTAACAGCCGGGTTCAAGGTTCCGCCCTGATCCGCCATCAAGACATCATCTGTGGCGTTGCCTTCGGTCGCTCCTCCTTGCGACGTATTGTTCATACGCCTCAGTCGTCGCTCCTCGGCGCCTTGCATCTGACGCCTTGCTGGCGACCAGGAATTTCGCCAAATAACTCGGTTAAACACATGACGCGAAATTTAGATGGTTGATTTGGGTTCCGGGGATCATGGTCAAGGCCGGGAGACCATCCTGAGCTTTGCCCGGATTTCTCTCCACCATTCTGCTGCGCCGGGGAATCAGCCTTGCCGGATGCGTCCAAAAGACTCGGTGGCTTCAAGGTCCTGAAGGAGATAAGGGAGATCTCCCTTATTTATCCCAAGGGAAATGATCTCCGTCTCGTGGAAGTGCTGCATGCCCTGGCGGAAAAGAAGATAAACATTCCTTTCCTGATCTGTGACAATCAGGAGAAGACCGTGGGCCTTCAGATGACAGTGGAGGCCGGCAGGGCCCGGGAAACCGAAGGGATTCTCAAGGGTTTTCCGGGCCGGAAAACTTCAGGAGAAAACAAAGACGCCATCCTTTCCCTGTTCCCTCACCGGAACGATCCCAACATCGCCGCGGCCCTGCTCCAGGCGTTCGGAGAAAAAAACATACCCTTTCACGCGCTGGCCCA
>Ga0315542_1001986_pt1 | contig 12657 bp, 8 predicted proteins | sample SalMarSW160120MG_FD_202541 | JGI IMG/M metagenome (GOLD analysis project Ga0315542, IMG submission 202541) | Salt marsh sediment microbial communities from the Plum Island Ecosystem LTER, Massachusetts, United States - Salt Marsh Sediment SW1601-20 ... | reverse complement strand
TCCGGGTCGGGAAAGTAGCGGTAATCGTGGGCCTCTTCCTTGCCCCGCATGGACACGGTCTGATTTTGGGCCGTATCCCACAGGCGGGTCTCCTGGACGATTTGGCGCCCCGCGGCCAAGAGCGCCCGCTGCCGCTTGATCTCATACTCCAGGGCCGCCTTGACGAACCGGAAGGAGTTCATGTTCTTGAGCTCGGCCCTGGTGCCGAACTCGGCCTGCCCCACCGGGCGCAGGGAGATGTTGGCGTCGCAGCGGAGGGAGCCTTCCTCCATGTTGCCGTCGCAAATCTCCAAATACAGCAGGATGTTGCGCAGGCCCTTAAAATACTCCACCGCCTCTTCGGGGGTGCGCAGATCCGGTTCGCTGACTATCTCGATGAGCGGCACCCCGGTGCGGTTGAAGTCCACGAAGCTCACCGGCCGGGACTCGCTGTGGATCAGTTTGCCGGCATCTTCCTCCAGGTGAATGCGGGTGATGCCGATGCGCCGGGTCTGGCCCTCGACCTTGATGTCCAGGTGGCCATGCTCCGCCAGGGGCAGCTCATATTGGGAAATCTGGTAGCCTTTGGGCAGGTCGGGATAGAAATAGTTCTTCCGGGCGAAGACCGACTCGGGATTGATCCGGCAGCCGGTGGCCAGGGCCATTTTCAGGGCAAACTCCAGGGCCTTCCGGTTCAGGACCGGCAGGCTCCCGGGCATCCCCAGGCAAACCTCGCAGACCTGGGTGTTGGGCGGGGCCCCGAAATGGGTGGCGCAGCCGCAGAAAATCTTGCTGGCAGTTAAAAGCTCGGCGTGAATTTCCAGGCCGATAACGGCTTCATATTCCACGGGGGGCGCCCTGCCTTACCATTCCGTGGTCAGCCGTTCGTGAATCAGGCCGGCCACCTTGAGGCCCGAGAGGAGCATACCGCCGAAGATGGCCCCCATGCGATTGACGCCGAAGGTGGCGGTGGCCGCCATCCCGGCCACGAAAAAGCCCGGATAAATCTCTTTGGTATTCTCGACGGTGCCTTTCTCCCCCTCTTCCGACCACATGGAGCGCTCCCCGCCGATGCCGCCGCTGGGAGTGAACAGCGTGATGGGTTGGTTCTTGCGAAGCAGCACTTTCACCACCTCCAGGTCGTGCCCGGTGGCGTCGATGGTGCACTTGGCCCGGATCACCAGGGGGTCCACGTGGAGGCGGGCCATCTCCACCGCGGTCCAGGAAATCACCAGGCCGTTGACCCGGTCCTCCCGGACCATGACGTCTTCCACGCTGATACAGTTGAACACCGCGGCCCCGGCCTTCACCGCCCGGGAGCCCAGGGTGGTCACCGCTTCCACCGCGTCCGCGGTGTAATATTGGTCATAAATGGGCTTGAGGCGAATCCCCAACTCGTCCATGACGGGTTTGGCCGCCTCCTGGATGACGATTTCATTGAACATCATGCCGCCGGCCCACATGCCGCCGCCGACGGAGAGCTTGCGTTCAAAGATGGCGACCTTGTGCCCTTGCTGGGCCAGGCGCCAGGCCGCGGTGAGCCCGGAGACGCCGCCGCCCACCACAGCCACATCCAGGTCCAGGTTGGCCAACAGCTTTTCCGTGAAGCGCTCAATGATTGCCCTGGTGATGAGAACTTCATCCAGTGCCATGGCGGGTCCTTTCTCGAAGATAAACTGTGTTAAAAATATCTAACCCCCCTCGTTCTGTCAAGTAGCTCCCGCCGTGCCTCCGGCCGGGCCGGGAGGCAACATCTCAGCCGGTCGACTTTCCCCAGGGTGCCCCCTGCCCTGCTGCTCATTTGCTTTTGCCCGGCGGCAATATCCACGTTATACTGAGGAGAAATTTCTCCCAGGACCGATCATGCCGATTGTCAAGCTGAAGGCCTTCGCTTTATTGGAAAAAGTCCGGACCCAAAGCCCCGTGGTGCATCACCTGACCAACTGGGTCAGCATTTACGACTGTGCTCAGGTGGTCAAGGTGCTGGGCGCCTCCCCGGTCATGGCCCACGCCCAGGAAGAGGTGGCGGAGATGGTCCAGATCGCCGCCGCCCTGGTCCTCAATATCGGCACCCTGACTGTAGAGGTTGTAAAGGCCATGAAGCTGGCGGCCCAAAGCGCCAACGCCAAGGGGATTCCGGTGATCCTGGACGTCTGCGGGGCTGGGGCCACCTCCTTCCGGGACCGGAAGTGCTTCGAGCTGTTGGACGAGGCCAGGATTGATCTCATTAAGGGCAACGCCTCGGAGGTGGCCCGGATCGGCGGTGCGGAGGTGCGCACCAAGGGCGTGGACGCCGCCCGGGTCGATTTGGACCTGGAGGAAGTGGCCCAGAGTCTGGCCCTTAAACGGCGGTGCACGGTGGTCATCACCGGCCCGGAAGACCTGGTGGTGGACGGCAGCCGGCGGTTTGTGGTCAAAAACGGCCATCCCCTCATGTCCCGGGTGGTGGGCACCGGCTGTATGGCGGCGTCGGTGATCGGCGCCTTTGCCGCGGTGGAGCCGGACCTGGCGGTGGCCGCGGCCGCGGGCCTGGTCTGCTTCAACGTCGCCGCGGAGCTGGCCGCGGAACTCTCTCCAGGGCCCGGCACCTTCAAGGTGAGGCTCTTCGACTGCCTGGCGGACCTGGACGAGGCGACCCTGGCGGACCGGCGGCGGGTGAGCGATTGAGGGGATACTATTTCATCACCGACGCGAGCTTGAGCCGGGCCGGGAACCTGAGCGACGTGGCCGCGGCGGTGGCCGCCGGGGTGCGAATGGTGCAGTATCGGGAGAAGCGGGACTGTACCCGGGACCTGGTGGCCCAGGCCCGGGAACTGCGGAAGATTTGCCGCCCTACCCTCTTTCTGGTCAACGACCGGGTGGACCTGGCCCTGGAGGTGGGGGCCGATGGGGTCCACCTGGGCCAGGAGGACCTGCCCTTCCCCGAGGCCCGAAGGCGGCTGGGGCCGGAGAAAATTATCGGCGTCACGGTGCACGACTTGACCGAAGCCCTGGCGGCCCGGGAGATGGGCGCGGATTACCTGGGGGTGTCGCCTATATTTGCCACCGCCACCAAGGCCGACGCCGGCGCCCCTACCGGGGTGGCGCTCGTGGCCGAAATCCGCCGGCGGGTGTCTCTCCCCCTGGTGGCCATCGGCGGCATCACCCTAAACAACGCCCCGGCGGTCATCGCGGCCGGGGCCGACGGGGTGTGCGCTATCTCCGCGGTGGTGACCAAACCTGACGTCCGTGGGGAAATCAAAAAGTTCCAGAGGCTGTTCCGGCTTGGGGGAGGCGGCTGAAGGCGCCTTGCTCTCCAATCACGAGGTTGTGCCAGGGGCGGGGTTTCCCCCCTTCACATCAGCGCCGCGGCGCTAATTTGTTCTTGGCGCAGCCGGTTATCTCCGGTACATTAAACATGCCACTTGTATGATCGCCATATTCTCCTGTAGAGACGGATCCTTGGGTCCGCCCGGCGCCTACGCCCAACGTCCCCTTATGGTGGGCCCTCGGGGTGTGGGGAATGACGTAATCTGCAGGATTCTTAATTTTTCTTAAATCAATAATTCTGATCCTCGAGGTATCGTATGTCGCACATCGCATTTTTGTTTCCCGGGCAGGGTTCCCAGTACGTGGGCATGGGCCGGGACCTGTTTGACGCCGATCCCGGCGCCCGGGAGTTGTTCGGCCTGGGGGAGGAAACCACCGGGCTGCCCTTAAAGAGGCTGTGTTTCACCGGCCCCATGGAGGAACTCACCCTGACGGTTAACCTTCAGCCTGCGGTCACCGTAGTCAACCTTTGTCTCTACCGGGCCCTGGCCGCCGCCGGGGTGAAGCCCACCGCGGTTTGCGGCCACAGCTTAGGGGAATACAGCGCCCTCTGCGCCGCGGGGGTGCTGAGCCCCGCCGACACCCTCACCGCGGTGCGGGAGCGCGGCCGCCTCATGCACCGGGAGGCCGAAAAATATCCCGGCGCCATGGTCGCGGTCATCGGCTTGACCCCGGAGAAAGTCAAGGGGCTGGTCCATCCCTTCACCAAACAAGGCCCCATCGCCCTGGCCAACTTCAATACCCCGGAGCAGACGGTAGTTTCGGGCGCCCCGGAAATCGTGGCCCGGGCCGGGAATGCGGCCAAGGCCGAGGGCGCCCGGGTGGTGCCCCTGAAGGTCTCCGGGGCCTGGCACTCGCCCTTGATGGAGGGAGCCAATCTGGATTTTGCCGCTGCTTTGTCCACCCTCAACTTCCAGGCCCCCCAAATCACCCTCTACCTGAACGCCACGGCCGCCCCGGAAAATGACCCTACGAGGCTGCGCCAGGCCATGGGCCGGCAGCTCACCTCCCCGGTGCGCTGGGCCGAACTCGTCTTCAATCTGAAGACCGCCGGGGTGGACACCTGGGTGGAGGTAGGGCCCAAAAACGTCCTCAAGGGCCTGGTGCGGAAAATCCTGCCTCAAGAGCCCCCCGAGAGTTTTCACAACGTGGAGAACCGGGAAAGCCTGGAGAAGTTTTTGAAGGCCGTCCAGGGCTGAAGAAAGCGGCGCATGGACTGGTGGGCATGACCCACCACTTAATGTGCGGCCACGCCTCGCTCTGCCTTGTCCTCACAACTCATCCCTATCCCATCTCATCCAATCCGCCAACGCCTCCAAGGCCCGCGCCGCGTAGGCCGCGCCCCGGAGTTTCTTTGGGGTGCGGCCCGGCAGCGGCGGAAACAACCCGAAATTGACGTTCATGGGCTGAAAATCGCGGGTTTCGGTGTTAGTGAGGTGGCCGATGAGGCCCCCCAACGCGGTCTCCCGGGGCGGGGTGACCAGGGGACGCTGCTGCACCTGGCGGGCGGCGTTGATCCCGGCCAGCAACCCCATGGCCGCGGATTCCACGTAGCCCTCCACCCCGGAGATCTGCCCCGCCAGAAAGAGCCGGGGGTGTTGGAAAAAATTGAGATACGCGGACAAAATCCCAGGGGAGTGGATAAAGGTGTTGCGGTGGATGGAGCCCAGGCGCACGAACTCCGCGGCCTCCAGCCCCGGGATGAGCCGGAAGACCCGTTCCTGCTCCCCGTACTTGAGCTTGGTCTGAAAGCCCACCAGGTTGTATAGCGTCCCTTCCCGGTTTTCGGCCCGGAGTTGGGCCACCGCAAAGGGCTGCCGGCCGGTATGGGGGTCGATGAGCCCCACCGGCTTCAAGGGGCCGAACAACAGGGTGCGATAGCCCCTGGAGGCCATGATCTCCACGGGCAGGCAGCCCTCGAAGTAGCGGGGCTCCTCAAAGGCTTTCAGGGGCACCTGTTCCGCTCCCATCAGGGCCTCGTAAAACGCGGCATACTCGGCCTCAGTGAAGGGACAGTTGAGGTAATCCTCCCCGGCCCCGTAACGGGAGGCCCGGAAGACTTTGCCCATGTCGATGGAATCCGCGGCCACGATGGGGGCGATGGCATCATAGAAGTGGAGATGGGCCTGGCCGGTAAGTTGTCCCAGGGCCGCGGCCAAGGGCTCTGAGGTCAGCGGCCCCGTGGCAATAATGGTGGTGATATCCGGGTCCAGCCCCTGGACTTCCTCCCGGAGAATTTCCACCCGGGGTTCGGCTTCCAGGGCCCGGGTGATGAAGGCCGCGAACTCCCCCCGGTCCACCGCCAGGGCCTTGCCCGCGGGCACCCGGGTAGCCGCGGCCGCGGCCATGATCAGGGAATCCAGGCGCCGCATCTCCTCTTTGAGGAGCCCCACGGCGCTGGCAACGCTATCGGCCCGGAGGGAATTGCTGCACACCAACTCTCCCAGGAGCGGCGACTGGTGAGCCGGCGAAAATTTTTGGGGCTTCATCTCATGGAGACGGACCCGAACGCCCCGGCGGGCCGCCTGCCAGGCCGCCTCACTCCCGGCCAGCCCCCCGCCGATGACGATTACTCCCGGGTTCTGGGTTCTGGGTTTTGGGTTTTGGGTGGTCATTAACTGCCGGGTTTTAGGTTTTGGGTTCTGGGTTTTGGGTAGCTATTCTTTGGCTGGCTTTAATCTCCGCTCTGCCGGGCTATGTAGGGGAAAAGCTTAAGGTTAATTAATATCAGAGGCTTTTTGACCAAAGGAAGACCTTTTTCCCCAGAACCCAGAACCTAAAACCCAAAACCTTTACTCATTAACGGCTGCGGCAGCTTCCTGATAGCCGCATTCGTCCCGGGGGCAGAGGATTTTCTTGCCTTTTTTCATGAGCCAGGGGAACTGGCATTGGGGGCAGGGCCGGTCAATGGGCGGCTGGTTCAGGGTAAAATCACATTTGGGGTAGGCGCTGCAGCCGTAAAAAATCCCCCGGCGGGAACGGCGCTTGGCCAGGTGACCGTTGCAGCCCTCCCGGGGGCAGGGGTGGGCGGCCTCGTCTTCCGAGGACTGGGGGACTATCTGCCCCTGGGCGTCCCGGGTGAAATTCTGGGTGAACCGGCACTTGGGATAGCCGGAGCAGCCTAAAAATTCCCCCAGCCTGCCTTTGCGCACCACCAGTTCTTTGTTGCACTTGGGACAGGTCAGCCCGGTGGCCGCGGGCTTGCCCCGGACCGCGGGGGCGGGTTCCGCCTGGTCTCCCGCCGCCGTGGGTGCGCCCGCTTCCGGGCCCTGGAGGATGATCCGACCCCGGGCATCCCGGGAGAAATCCCCGGTAAAGCCGCACTTGGGATAGGCGGAGCACCCGATAAACTCGCCGTTTTTTCCCCAACGTACCACGAGTTCAGCCCCGCACTCCGGGCAGATGAGGCCGGAGGGGACGCTCTTCACCCGGCGCATGCCGGCCTTGGCCGCATCCAGATGCTGGACGAAGCCCCCGTAAAAATCCCGCATGAGCTGCTGCCAGGGGACCTTGCCATCGGCCACCCGGTCCAGGTTGTCCTCCATGCCGGCAGTGAACTTGGGGTCCATGATATCCGGAAAATTCTCCACCAACAGATCGCTCACCACCAATCCCATTTCCGTGGGCTTGAGCGCGGTTTTCTCCTTCACCACATAGAGGCGGTCCTGGAGGTTGGTGAGGATGGTGGCGTAAGTGCTGGGCCGGCCGATCCCCTGGACTTCCAGTTCTTTGATGAGGGAGGCCTCGGTGTAACGGGCCGGGGGCTTGGTAAAGTGCTGCTGGGGGTCAAAATCCCGCAGGTGGAGGACGTCCCCGGCGGCCAGGGGCGGCAACTTCTCCGGAAGCGCGGCCTCCGCGGTTTCCCGGGACTCCTGGTAAACCTTGGTGAAGCCGGGGAACTTCAGGACCGAGGCGGTGGCCCGGAAGAGGTAATCGCCGGCGCTGATGTCCACGGTGGTCAGGTCAAAGACCGCCGGGGTCATTTGGGAGGCCACGAACCGCCGCCAGATCAATTCATAGAGGGCCAATTCATCCCGGCCCAGGTGCGCCTTGACGTCCTGGGGCCGCCGCATCACCCCCGTGGGCCGGATGGCCTCGTGGGCCTCCTGGGCTCCCTTGGGGCTTTTGAACCGGTTGGGGGCCTGGGGGAGATACTTATCGCCGTACGTCTCACCGATAAAGGTCCGGACCGCGTCCAGGGCCTCCGCCGATATCCGGGTGGAATCGGTGCGCATATAGGTGATGAGGCCCACGGGGCCTTCATCTCCCAGTTCCATCCCTTCATAGAGCCGCTGGGCCAGGCTCATGGTCTTTTTGGGGGGAAACCGGAGCTTGCGGTTGGCTTCCATCTGCAGGCTGCTGGTGATGAACGGCGGGGCAGGATGGCGCCGCTGGGGCTTGGTCTCGATTTTGGCGACCCGAAACTCCGCCGCATCCAGGGCATCCAGGATGCGCTCCACCGCCACGACGCTGCCGGGCTTGATATTCTTGTTCTTGTGCTTCAGGAGATGGGCCACAAAGGGCGGGGGCGCCCCGGCCTCCAGACAGGCGTCCAGGGTCCAGTACTCTTCGGGTACAAAGGCCATGATGAGCCGCTCCCGGTCGCATACCAGCCGCAGGGCCACGGACTGCACCCGGCCGGCGCTCAGGCCGGTTTTGACCTTCTGCCACAAGAGCGGGCTGATCTGGTAGCCGACCAGGCGGTCCAGGATGCGCCGGGCCTGTTGGGAATCGTAGCGGGCCCGGTTGAGCTTAACCGGTGCGGCCAGGGCCGCCTTGATGGCCTTGGGGGTCAGTTCCAGGAGCAGGACCCGGTGGAAGCGGTGGTTTTTTTCGCCCAGGGCTTCGGCGATGTGCCAGGCGATGGCCTCGCCTTCCCGGTCCGGGTCTGGCCCCAGGTAGATCACCGGGATGTCCGCCGCGGCTTTCTTCAACTCCTGGATGACCTTGGCCTTGCCCAGGATGGTGACGTATTTGGGTTGAAATTCGCGCTCCAGATCCACTCCCAGCTCGTTTGTGGGCAGGTCCTTGATGTGCCCCTTGCTGGAGACCACCTGGAAGTCGGCGCCCAGGTATTTTTGCAAGGTCTTGGCCTTGGTGGGTGATTCCACGATGAGCAATGATTTAGGCATAGGCTAAGTTATATACAATTTCCCGATTCGGGGTCAATGCGGGATAGGGGGTTATCAGGAGGTTATGGTGAAAAGCAGGGGGCCAGATTATCATCACCGCCTGGCAGTCATTCTGTCAATATTTTGACATTCGGCGCCAAGATTACCGACGGATCAAGAAGAATATCCGCAGAACCTCTTGCAAAATTCACCGAAATGTTTGTAGCCGCAGGCGGATGCACGCGCCCCCACAGGCTGGAATGCTGTCCCCGGGGTATCAATTGCAGAAACCGGGAAATTTCCAGGCGTTAAAAGAGTTTACCAGAGCTGCATAATTAACGAAAAATTGAGGTTTCCATTAATATAAATCGCCATATTATCGATTGCATTACTAAACGGATAATAATCAAATATCTTTAATAAAATCAGCGGACATCACCGATTTCAATTCCCCAAGACATAGCACTTGCCCGGCAACTCCTTCACCAGACCCTGGAGTTCCAGGAGGGTGAGGCGGGTGAGCACGTCCTGGACCGGGAGGCGGGCGGTTTGGACCAACTCGTCCAGTTGCATGGGCTCCGAGCCCAACAGCGGCAGCAGGGGGTCCTCCGGCGCAGGGCGGATGGGGCCCGGGGTTTCCGCCACCCGGCCCGGGGCCGCGACCCCGGCGAACAGGGGGCCTGCGGCCCGGCTCAGGGGCGGCAACTCGCTCAAAATATCTTCCACGTCCTGAACCAGCTTGGCCCCCTCCTGGATGAGGCGGTGCGGCCCGGAGCTGGTGGGCGAGTCAATGGGGCCGGGCACCGCAAAGACCTCCCGGCCCTGGTCCAGGGCGTAGCGCACCGTGATGGCGGTGCCGCTCCTGACCCCGGCTTCGATGACCACCAACCCCAGGGCCAAGCCGCTGATGATGCGGTTGCGGATGGGGAAATTCCGGGCCTCCGGGGGGGCGCCCAGGGGAAATTCGGTGACCAGGGCGCCATGCTCCGGGATCTCCTGGTAAAGCTGGCGATTTTCCGGCGGGTAAACCACGTCCAGGCCGCAGCCCAACACCGCCAGGGTGCGGCCGCTCATCTCCAAGGCCCCCTGATGGGCCGCGGTGTCAATGCCCCGGGCCAGGCCACTCACCACGGTCACGCCCCGGGCGCCCAGGGCCCCGGCCAGGCGGCGGCCCACCTTGAGCCCGTAATAGGAGGCGCTCCGGGTTCCCACCACGGCCACCGCCAGATTGTCCTCCGGGGCCAGGGTCCCCTTGACAAAAAGAAACGGCGGCGGGTACGGGATCTCCCGGAGCCGGGCGGGGAAACGGGGATCGTCCCGGGTGATCATTTCGGCCCCGTACGCCGCCAGCCGGGCCAGGCGCTCCTCCAGTTTGTCCCAATCCCGGAAACCGAGGATAGCCTGGGCCAGGGCCGGTGTGATGCCCTTGACGGCCACCAGGTCCGGAAAGGCGGCCTGGAAAACCGCGGCGGGGCCGCCGAAGCGCTGGAGCAGGCGCTGGGCCAGCACCAGCCCCACGCCGGGGATGCTCCGTAAGCCCAGCCAGGGGAGTTGGTCGGTCATAGGGTTTTTCTGAACTTTTTGGGGTGATGTTCTCCTTTCGGTTCTAATCGAATTGGCCTGGGAGCACAAGGAAAAAGCTTATAGCCCAGATGAATCTTTGACCGGAACTACCGGGCTTCCCCTCCAGGTGAGGGGGAGCCGTAGATCATATTGATATTTTTCCAAGAAATATCGTAAGTTAGGTTTTGACATGGAGTCAAACCAGCCCTGAAATGCCGCCGTTGCCATACCTGGTTCCACCCTGGACGGAGTTCGAGGCGCAGGGGTTTCACTATAAGGGACGGGAGCAAGACTGCCAGAACCGGGGTGACGGTTGACCGGGTTTTATAACGGGCCGGCCGCCAGGGGCGGCTGAACCTGCACAGGGATAGATGTATGGGTATGGGCCAAACCTTGACGATCTCCCCGCGGCCTTACCCGCAAGCGCGCTGACGATATGCCGCGTATATGACAACTCATGGATATTTTAAGGATATTTTACTAGAAGAAGTTTCTTCAGGGCTTGCCTGGCGCGCCTTCTTGACCATGGCACCAATTATAAGCAATAATGTTAGCCTAAAAGTGAAGAGCATCCAGGACCAGGCCGTACCGACCTTATCCCCGGAGGCAGGCATGAATAAATTGCGGCATGTTCTTGTCCTGCTGCTCCTGATGGCGTTGGCTCCGCTGGGGTCGGGATGGACGCCCCGGAAGGCCGGCGCCGCCAGCGGGAATGAAGGCAGCACCGCTGCCGAGGAAAGTGAACCCCCCGACACCTTCGGACCCATCCTCACCGATACGGCGGTGCCGGCGGCTAAAGGCGCCCTGTACTTGCAGCCCTTCTGGTCTCTCGGTTCGGTGACCGGCGCGTTTAATACCCATGGAAAGCGAGTCAGCGCTGGTGGCAATTTTAATTCTTTCGGATGCGATCTACAGATAACCTATGGCGCCTGGGATAACCTTGAGGTCTTTACGGTTATCCCGGTGGTGGCCAACTGGGCCAATAGTGTGGAGGAGCCGGGCCCAGCCGGGGAGCGGTCCGCCAATCATGCAGGTTTCAGCGACATCAACCTGACCCTGAAGTACCGCCTGGTGAAAGAAGGTCCCGTGGCGCCCACGATATCTGCCGTGTTCGCCACAGATTTCCCCACTGGCCACTATAAGAATTTGAACCCTAGCCGTCTGGGGACCGACGCGCTGGGCGGCGGGGCCTACGTCCCCACCACCGGAGTGAACCTGTCCAAGTGGGTCAAGCCTTTCATTTTTTACGCCAACCTGTATTACTCCATGCCCACCCCGTTCTCCAATGATGAGGGAAAACAGTACCCCAGAGATTTTGTCACCGTGAACCTGGCGGCGGAATACCCCGTTACCAAGAAATGGATCGCCCTCCTGGAGTTCACCAGTTTTTGGGATGGGGGGCGGTTGTACGGCCCCAGTGCCAACGTGGCCCCGGCTCACCTGCTCTCCATCTTGCCGGGAATCGAATTCATGGCTACGGAAAGGTTGTGCTTTTATCTTGGAGTGAACATCGACCTCATCGGCAGAAACACCGTTGCCACGGTGACGCCGATATTATCTCTGGTGTGGGTGGTCCATTAACGGTCAAGAAGGCGTGCTTTTTAGGCTAGGCGAGGGCGGTCAGGGGGATGAGAATCGCTTGCGGCACGAGATCACGGTCATTGAGCTGATCTCCGGTCCGCGTGTGCTAAAGGAAAAATATGGGGATTAACAGAACCATCCCCGCGAGATAGAAAAGGGGATAACCCCAGAGGAGGCAAGAGTCGATTTTCTGGGTCAAGGCGATTTTACCCGAGTCCTCCAGGCGTTTGAGGGCGACATTGAAGATCACCGTCAGGGCGGTGACGGCGAAAGCCACAATGAGCATGGTGTCCATGAAGGTCAGATAGCCCAGCCGGGGCAGGTCGGAGCCGATGGTGAAGTTAAAGGCGATGAACACCAGCAGGTTGGCCCCGGAGATATCGACCCGCTTGGAATAGTCTTTGAGAAAGAAAGAAACCCAGGATACGGTGACAATCAGGATGAGGGGGATGAGAATGCGGAAGATGTAGTAGCTCAGGTGACGATGAGCCAGAAGCTGGAAGGAATATCGGGAGTAGAGTGAACCATCCGCCGCGGCCGTGCTGCTCACCGCGACATTGTGTTTAGTGAAATACCATTCCTCCTCGCCCAATTGCTTACCCAACCCGGTATATTCCGGGAAAGAGGTAAAGACATAGTCCTCCTCAGGGTCCACGCATTCCATATGGATATAGAACTTCTGAGTGTCCAGAGGGAATTTCCGGAAGTTAAAGTCAGGGGCCTGGAAAGTGGCGGAAAAACGCTCGTAATATTGCACCCTCCCCGAGGAGTACACCCAGAAGACCTTCCCCTGGGACCAACGCTTCCCTTGTTGGTTGAAAAAGACAAAACGAGGCCATCTCAGGCCTTTTTGGACAACCAATTTCTCGAATTCAAGGGGGGTGAAAGCCTTGTAGCTGCATTGGCAACTGTCAGGGTTGAAGGCGTAGGCCGGGTCGTTCCATTCCAGGACGAGGTCTGCTACGGCACCGAAATTTTCGCCTCTTTGGTTTACTCCGCTGATCTGGTCCAAATGAATACCGGCACGGACCTGGATGGGTTGCCGTATAAGAGGCTGGCCCACGGGCTCACCTTTGCCTTTGAGGACTTCCGGGGCGTCGAGCCCTAACAGCAG
>Ga0315542_1001980_pt1 | contig 12681 bp, 11 predicted proteins | sample SalMarSW160120MG_FD_202541 | JGI IMG/M metagenome (GOLD analysis project Ga0315542, IMG submission 202541) | Salt marsh sediment microbial communities from the Plum Island Ecosystem LTER, Massachusetts, United States - Salt Marsh Sediment SW1601-20 ... | reverse complement strand
GAAGAATTTGACCCCTTGTTTGAACAGATAATGAAAGAGCACATCCGTTCCGATGTGCCCTATGGCCTTTTCCTGTCCGGCGGTGTAGATTCCGCGGTTGTTCTGGCAATGCTCGAACGCTTCCAAGACCGGCCGATCCGGACATTTTCAGTGGGCTACAAGGATTCAAGCATGGAAAACGAACTTGAACCTGCGCGGTTCATTGCCGCTCAATATAATACCGACCACCGGCCACTCGCCCTTGATAAAGACCGGCTCTTCAACCGTCTCCCCTACATCATCTGGGCAACAGATGATCTTATGCGTGATTACGCCTGCTTGCCAACTTCATTCCTCGCTGAAGAGGCATCAAAGGAACTCAAGGTCGTCTTTACGGGTGAAGGAGGGGATGAGGTCTTTGCAGGGTATGGGCGGTACAAGAAATCGCCGGTTGAAAAATGGGTGAAGAATCTCCTTGCGCCTGGCTCAGGGGGGTTCAGGACCAGGAGCCAGATACGAGCGCGTTGGGCAAAAAGCCTCTTCGGTTCAGAGCTCCTCGCATACTCCCATGATTTTCGAAAACCATTTGTCCAAGCCTGGGAAGCCTGTCCCGCAACATGGTCCGAAGTGCAAAAGAGCCAGTACGTGGATATGACCACAGCGTTGCCCGACGATCTCCTTGTCAAGGTGGACCGGATGCTCATGAGTTTTGGGGTGGAAGGCAGGGTTCCGTTTCTTGATCATCGTGTTGTTGATTTCGGGCTCTCACTGCCGGATCACTTGAAATGGGAATCACATTATGGAAAACTCTTCCTGAGGCACTGGGCCGAAAAGCATGTCCCGAAAAATCATTTATGGAGAAAGAAGACCGGTTTTCACGTACCGGTGGGGGATTACCTTTCAAAAGAGTTTCGGGATGATCTCCAGGGAAAACTTCTTCAAAACAACGCAGTGAAAACCTGGTTTGACCCTGAAGGCTTGAAACACCTGTTTCATTTTCAACGTCACGGGGGACATGGAACCAGGGCGCTATGGTGTTTGATGCAATTTGCCATCTGGCACCACATCTTCATCGAAAATCATGGTGAAACGCCAACGCCTGCTGAAAACCCACTTGACTGGATAGGTTGAGGCGATTGGATATGGGGTAATGAGGAATGATTTGCATGCACCATAGTACACTGAGAGATGTGCTTCTTCACCGGTTCTGGTTGATATTTTCTTTATCCGGTGTCCTCTTTTTTTTCTTTCTGCCCAATCGTGGTATCCTGGAGTGGTTTATCCGGCTCACCGGCATACTGCTCTTTATCCAAATTTTCTACGGGGCTTATCAAATCAGCTCCATTCCCAGAAATTTTCTGCTATTGCTCTGGGCGGCTGCCATTCTTCTGCTGCTCAGCACCCTTTTTTCAGGTGCCCATACGGATACGCACCGGATGTACCGCGTCATCAAAATGCTTATTATCGTTTTCTCCATCCACTGTCTGAGTCAGGGAGACTTTGACAAGCGACTCATTTTCCTGTTTGGAGCTCTCTTGGCAAGTCTCATCATTCTGCAATTTGTCGCCCGGAGTGTCCTGGGCATGCCTTACGGTACCTATTCCAATCGCCATTACCTTGCCAACCTTGCCTCGTTGACCCTTCCTCTCTTTTTCTATTATTACTTCGTCACCCCGCGGCCTTACAATTTTCTGATCGTTCCATTGGCATTTATGGATCTCGATCTTCTGCTCAGGACTTCATCCAGGCCCGCGATCCTTGCCCTGAGCGTCGGTACGGTGTTCACCGTCTTTTTCCTGATCAGGAATCGACGCAAGTGGATTGCGCTGGCCGCCTTTGCAGGCGGTTGCATTCTTCTCTATGTAACAAATTATGCGCATGTTATCGGTAGGATAGAAGACTTGATCATCAATCTGCCGACTGAGGAACGAGTTCAGTTTTGGACCGACACATGGAAAATGCTTGAACACAACTCCATCGGTGCATGGCTTATAGGAAATGGGATTGGAAGCTTTCCGGAGTCTTTCCATGTTTATTCAATTCCACAATACAACTTTTTTTCATTTCCCCATAATCATCTCCTGCAGATTCTTTTTACGAGCGGTATCATCGGACTTCTACTTATCGTGGCTGGACAAGTATTCTTATTGTTCCTTTTGATGAAATTATCGTCCCGTACCGTCGATCCTAAACGCAGGATATTCATCAATTGTATGACGGTAATTTATGTGACCTGGCTCATCTTCTCAAGCCTGGTATTCGGCTTTTATTCCCGGTTTACACTCTATCCATTTGGATTTATCATCGGTATCACCTTCTTCCTCGGCGAAAAACTGCCTGAACCTCGTTCCGTGAGGAAGATGTACCTAATGGGGCAGGGTTTTAGACCAACTCGATGGCATCAGAACGATTCCCATCAACTGGCGGGATCTGGAGATTAACATGCCCGGTAGCGGTGTGAGCATCATTATTCCCAACTATAATGGTGAAGCCCTCTTGAAAAAAAATCTTCCCTGTGTCCTGGAAGCGTCAAAGACCTATGCTGGATCATGTGAGGTCATCGTGGTAGACGATGCCTCCCGGGATAAGAGTGTCAATCTCATTGCAACCCTTTTTCCAGTGGTCAAGCTGGTCAGGCACCATATCAACAAAGGTTTTGCCGATACCATTCACACCGGCGTACGGCATACCCTTTATGAACACCTCATTTTTCTCAATTCCGATGTGCGCCCGGAACCCGATTTCATCGTGCCACTCGTAGCACACTTCCAGGACCCCACCACATTTTCAGTTTCTCCACTCGTCTGCGACCCTCAAGGCACCCCGCAGACGGTCTCCTGGAATCGTGGCATCATAAAACGTGGAAGCATAAAATTCCCCTCCTGGAACCTGGAAGAAGCAAAAAATCGAGTGAAAAAGGGTCAAACCTTGAAAAGCCTCTTTGCGTCCGGAGGGTCAGTGGCTCTGCGGAAGACCATGTTCCATCAGCTCGGCGGATTTCTTCCCCTATATAAACCATTTTATTATGAAGATGTTGATCTTTGCACCCGTGCCTGGATAAAAGGTTGGCGAACGCTTTTTGAGCCGCGAAGTCAAGTCATTCACGATCACGTAGGAGTAATCAGGCAATATTTTGATGCCCGCCGTGTCCGAATAATTCGCCTGAGGAACAGGCTTTTCTACCTCTGGCTCTACCTTTCCGGAAAGGCGATTGTCACGTCACATATCCCAGGGATTCTGTATCGGCTCCTCTTACGTACCCTTCAGCTTGACATGACATATGTGAGTGCGCTGTTTCTGGCCTGTAGTCAATTGAAGGAGGCCATTGCATTTCGTGCACAGATGAAATCCGGCATGGATAGACTGAAATCGCTTGAAAAAATTCTCATGGAAATCGAAAGCGCTGTATGAGGAGCGATACCAGTTCAAAAAAATAACAACACATCTTTGTGACAAAAATGGGAAGTAATTTGGACACCAACAAATACCAATTCACGTTCACGGTTTTTATACCCGCTTACAACCGTGCCCATACCATCGGCCGCGCACTGCAAAGCATACATGACCAGACATTCAGGGACCTGGAAGTAGTGATTGTAGACGACGGTTCCCGGGATGACACACGGAAACTGGTACACGAATGGCAGGAAAAGGCCTGGTTCCCCATCCAGTATTATTGGCAGCAAAACCAGGGTAAACACGTGGCCCACAATAACGCAATCAAACATGCAGAAGGTTTTTTCTTCGTGCTTCTTGATTCTGATGATATGCTTCATCCAAAGGCGCTGGAACGTCTCAAATACCACTGGGACACCATCCCCGATGAACAAAAACACGCATTTGCGGGAGTAGAAGGACTTTGTGTCGACTCCCGTGGAAAGGTCTCCCGTGACAAATACCCATCTGATGTCATGGATTCCAATTACCTTGAAATTACAAAAAAATATAACGTCATGGGAGACAAAAAGAATGCCATTCGAACGGAAATCCTGCGACACTTTCCCTATCCCCATTTTAAAGGGGAACATTTCATGAGAGATGATATCATATGGAAACGAATTGCCATGCACTATAAATTCAGATATATCAACGAACCCATACAGATCATCGAATACCAACCTGACGGACTCTCCGCCAATGTCTTCTCCCTGCGCATGCGGAACCCGAGGGGATTCCGATTTTACTTTCTTGAGGAAATTAATACCTATTCGTCCCTTACCAGGAGGCATTTGAGATTCAGGTACAACGCAAAATTCGTACGCTATTCGCTCCATTGTGGTGTGAGTTTTTTCCAGCAGTACAGGGACGTCCATTCGAAACTTCTTTGGATGATAAGTATTCCAAGAGGCTTTATCGGTTGGATGGAAGATCGGGCCAAGGTGTTGTACAAACAAATATGACGGGATCTTTGCTCATGGACGTGAATCCGACCAACGTCACATTACGTTCCACTGTTACCCCAAATATCAAGAAAAGAGGCATGGTCTTACGAAATAGAACGGAGTGCTTCGGCCTCCCCCATGTGTGCCATTGGACTGGAACAACAGTAATTGGAAATGGTGCAGTCATCGCGGCACAAAGCGTCATCACCAAAGATGTTGAGCCTTATACAATTGTTGGCGGAAACCCTGCACATACCTTGAGGAAACGATTTGACGATGACACTGTAGAAAAATTGCTGGAAATTAAATGGTGGAACTGGCCTCTCGAAAAAATAAAGAAAAACATTCCTCATCTTTTGTCTGGTGATATTCAGCCTCTCGTGGAAATCCAACAGGGAATATCTTGGCCACCAGCAAGAAACATGATATAAGATATGCAGATTTTGAGCAGCACAGAGGGCAAATGGGAACCTATTTCGTAACCGGTGGAGCCGGGTTTATCGGCAGCAATTTCGTGCTCAGGGAACGGAAAAGAGAGAAAGCAAGAATCGTCAATCTTGATCTGCTTACCTACGCGGGAAACCTGAAAAACCTCGATCCCCTCCAAGGGGATCAAAACCATATTTTTGTACAAGGGGATATCGCTGACTGGGAACTCATTCGAGAACTGTTTGAACGGTATCAACCGCACGCAGTGATTCACTTTGCCGCTGAATCTCATGTGGATCGCTCCATTAATGGCCCCGCTGCTTTTATTCAGACAAACGTTCTTGGAAGCTTTCACCTGCTGGAAGAGGCAAAACGATACTGGAACGGCCTCTCCGCGGAAGAAAAAAAGGCCTTTCGCTTCCTGCATGTTTCAACCGACGAAGTATACGGATCTCTTGGTTCCAACGATCCGCCGTTCAGTGAAGAGACCCCGTATGCCCCGAACAGCCCCTATTCTGCCTCCAAGGCAGCCAGTGATCATCTTGTACGGGCCTATTTTCACACCTATGGGCTCCCGGTGCTGACCACCAATTGCTCCAATAACTACGGACCGATGCAGTTTCCAGAAAAACTGATTCCGCTCGTTATCCTGAACGCCATTGAAGGAAAAAGCCTTCCCATCTATGGGGATGGTTTAAATGTCAGGGACTGGCTTTACGTTGAGGATCATTGCGAAGCCATTGAAATGGTACTCAACAAAGGCATCATTGGAGAAACGTATAATATCGGGGGGCACTGTGAAAAGAGCAACCTTGACATGGTAAAATCCATTTGTTCTATTCTTGATGAATTGCGCCCCCAATCCCCGTGCAATCCCCATTCCTCTCTGATCACTTTTGTAAAAGACCGTCTCGGTCATGACCATCGATATGCTATAGATTCCTCAAAAATCGAGAAGGAATTGGGGTGGTTCCCGAAAAAATCCATTGAAAGCGGCCTGCGAAAAACCATAGAATGGTACCTCGATCATGCAGATTGGGTGGAGTCCGTCAGGACCGGGGCCTACCGTGATTGGGTTGCCAAACACTACGGGTAGGCGGAATGCGGAAGTGGGATTGTGGAAGGTGGAAGGTGCATAGGATAGAGAGACGTAAACCACACAGAGAAAAATATCTGTCCTTTGCGTTCTTGGCGTCTCTGCGGTGAAAAAACTCGGGAGTCGGAGGAACAAGAGAACCATGAAAGGAATCATCCTGGCAGGTGGCAGCGGAACCCGGCTATTTCCCATTACCCGAGTCGTAAGCAAGCAGCTCTTGCCGGTGTACAACAAGCCCATGATTTACTATCCTCTGTCTGTTCTCATGCTGGCAGGTCTTCGGGAAATCTTGATCATATCGACGCGTCAAGATCTCCCTCTTTTTCAAGACCTTCTGCTCGATGGATCCCAGTGGGGTCTCCACTTCACCTATCAGGAACAGCCAAGACCTGAAGGTCTTGCGCAGGCATTTATCATCGGAAAAGAATTCGTGGGGAATGACCCTGTCTGCATGATTCTTGGAGACAACATATTTTATGGGCACGGCTTTCCGGAAAAACTGAAGAAGGCTATGCTGCGTGACAAAGGGGCGACCATCTTCGGTTACTGGGTGAAAGATCCCCAGCGTTATGGAGTAGTCACTTTTGATTCCGAGGACAACATTCTTGCGATTGATGAGAAACCTGCACATCCAAAATCAAACTATGCGGTCACCGGGCTTTACTTCTATGACAACCGGGTCCTGGATATCGCCGCAGCCCTGAAGCCTTCACCAAGGGGGGAACTGGAAATTACTGACGTGAATCGCGCGTATCTTGAAATGGGAGAATTATTTGTGGAGAAACTGGGTCGGGGAATAGCCTGGCTCGATACAGGCACTCATGAAAGTTTAATGCAGGCCTCCACGTTCATCCAGGTCATTGAGGAGCGGCAGGAATTGATGGTTTCATGCGTGGAAGAGATCGCCTTTCGCATGGGCTACATAGATGCTGCGAAGTTGGAAGCGCTTGCAAGACCATTGCAAAAGAATGGTTACGGAGAATACCTCCTCCGGATTCTTGAGAGCGCAGGGAACCGGCCATGAAGCTACCAAAAACATCCCTTGAAGGAGTGGTGATTCTCGAACCGCATGTCTATGAAGACAATCGTGGCTATTTTATGGAAACGTATCAGGAAGCACGATATCGTGATCTGGGCATAAGTTCTCGATTTGTACAGGACAATTTGTCCTTCTCCAGGAAAGGCGCACTCAGGGGCCTCCATTATCAATATCCTCATGCACAAGATAAACTGGTCCAGGTGATCAGAGGAGAGATATTTGATGTGGCAGTAGACATCAGGAGGGGTTCCCCCACTTTCGGCCAATGGGCTTCCGCGCTGTTATCGGATAAGAACCACCGGCAGTTATTCGTCCCGGGCGTCTTCGCTCATGGCTTCTGCGTGCTCAGTGAAACCGCGTACGTCCTTTATAAATGCAGCAACTATTACTCTCCGGAGACCGAAAGAGGCATTCTTTGGTCTGATCCTGATCTGGCCATCCAATGGCCTATTCAAGGCCCTCTCGTTTCCCCGAAGGACACAGCCCATCCCCGGCTTTGCCACGTGGCTCAGAACAGGCTGCCTTCATTCACTGAGAGATCATGAGAGACCATATCCCCGGCGTCAGGACGCCTGAAAACCCAAAAATAGCTGTTTTTGTCTCCTTTTCGGGAGATGGAGGCGTGGAAAGAATGGTCGTCAATCTCATGGAAGGCCTGCTTGGGCTTGGCTGCCGCGTTGACTTGTTGCCGATTAAGACGCGAAGCATTTATTTTGGGTCGGTCCCAGCCGACGTAAGGATTATTCAACTTGGTAGCTCCCACTCTCTGACCTCCCTCATGGCGCTCGTGAGATACCTGAGGCTAGAGCGTCCGACTGCCCTACTAGCCGCCAAGAATCGCGCCAACCAAGTAGCCATTATCGCGCGTTCTATTGCAGGGGTTTCCACACCAGTCATGGTCTGTATGCACACGACCCTATCGCGTGCTCTGGCCGACAAAACTTTTATACAACGGTGGTCCTGGTATATTCTCATGCGACTGCTCTACCCGCGGGCCAATGCTATTGTGGGCGTTTCAGAAGGAGTAGCCAGTGACATGGCAAACATCACGGGCCTGCCATCTTCTCGCATCCATACAATTCCTAATCCAGTAATCACCCAAAGACTTCATACACTGGCAAACGAACCACTCGTTCATCCTTGGTTTGGAACCCATAAGCTACCGGTTATTCTAGGTGTAGGACGATTAACCAAGCAAAAAGATTTTTCCACTCTCCTCAAGGCATTTGCCAAGGTGCAAGCAATCCGCCCTTCTCGCCTTGTCATTCTTGGTGAAGGGAAGGATCGTTCATCGCTTGAGGCCTTGGCAAGCAAATTGGGAGTAAAAGATGATATGGCTCTTCCAGGATTTGTTGCTAATCCCTACCCTTTCATTCGTCAGGCATCCTTGTTCGTACTTTCCTCAATATGGGAGGGTTCACCGACTGTGCTGACAGAAGCGCTGGCACTGGGGACCCCGGTCGTTTCCACGGATTGCCCAAGCGGACCGAGAGAGATCCTCGCAAACGGCCGTTTCGGCCCGCTCGTGCCCATGGGCAATCCTGATACCATGGCTCATGCCATCCTGACCACCCTGGATGCACCTCTTGAAAAATATTTTTTAAAGACCGCCGCGCGTACTTATACTGTAGAGGAAAGCAGCAGAAGATACCTGGAGACCCTGCTCGGCACAAGTGAAAAAAGGGGTCACGGTAGGGGTGCCGGATAACCGGCATCCCTACCGTGACCTGCCAAAGATCAATCGAGAGGGAGCTATGAAGTTCCCGTCCGCCCACAGAACTGTGCGTACGGGTCCGTACACGGCTCCTCATGTGTCCTTTATCCACTGATCGAGGCTGAACCAGCGGGGCTGCGGGAGAGTTTCACCCAAAATCCCGTGATTTTCCGTCCTTTCATCATGTTCAATTCTCCTGGCTCCCTGTCGGCATCTACGCACTTGCCGGGCTCTGACCTCCGTCTCAGGCCCACGCGTTGCAGACACAACATCCTGCATCCATCTTTTCCTTGACACACAAGGCTTTTTCACTATACTCTTTACGCCAAAAAGCAAGTTCTTATCAGCCGGTTGAGGGATCGCATGATCCGCTGCATGCGCCTTCTGACATCGTCCCGCAGCCAGTAGGCAAAGACCGCGCCGAAGCAGCCGAGCTTTTGCCCTGCTGAAAGAGGCGCACGGTGCACAATCTTAGCGCAGCCAACGTAGAGCATCGCGCGGTGACCCCGTTGGCCGAGGCTTTCGTGGTAGCGGGGCAGGCGTTCTTTCCACCGTTCGAAGACGGCACGCCGTGTCGATAGACAGTCGTCCAGATGGCAGAAGGACCCCAAAAGGCAGAGTTCAACCGCCAAGAGGCGGTCTGTCCAGGGGTTGATCGGGAGCAAACCGGTGCGTTGGAGTGCGTTGCGGCGGATCAGGCTGTAGATGGGGTCGAAGAGCAACGCTTGGGGATTTTGCAGCAGCCGCAGAGTGAGGCAAAGGCGTTGATAAGGGGTGGGCGCATCAACACGCGGTCCGGGTACGTCGATGGACTCGACGCGACCCGCGTCGTTCATGAAGCGCCACTGGGTTGTGACGCCGACAGCGTCCGGGCGTGTATCGAGAACCGCCACGCACTTGCGTGCGTAGTCGGGCTCCAGCCAATCGTCAGCGCCGACCCAGCGGAAGAACTCGCCACGGGACAGCTCGTATACCCGATTGAAGTTTTCGATCTGACCGATGTCTTCCTCGTTCAGGATGCAGCGCACACGCCGGTCACGTTCGGTATAGCGCCGGATCACATCTGACGTTTTGTCGGTCGAAGCGTTGTCGCAGACAACGACCTCGAAGTCTTCGAAATCCTGGGCCAGGAGCGAATCGAGGGCACGGCCGAGGAAGCGTTCACCGTTGCGCACCGGAATCGCGAAGCTCACCCGCGGAAGGGGCCGGACTGAGACAGACCTCGAATCAATAGAGGAGATGGGCGCAGCAGCCTGTGGGTTCACCGGCTGCCTGTTCCCGTCGTTTTTTTCGCCGGAAGTCATCACGTCGTGTTGAGCCTTCTTCAGAATCGAAGGATTTCGGTTTAGATGCAGGAAAATGTACCAAAGCTATCAATTTTTGTAAAGGGCGAAGGTGGAACCGAATTCCGGGCCGAAGATTTTCTCTCTCCTTGTCGTCTTCGCCTTTGATGTAATCGCTCATAGGGAAAAATTGACCATTTTGGAATTTGAAGCCAAAGATCGATATTTTTCCACATTGTCGGATTATTCCGTTATTTTTGGCGCCGAAAAACATGAAGCCGACGCGGGTGAAACGAACCCATGCGGTCATCTATCGACGCAAGGATACTGTGACTGTTTGCGCACTCGTTTTCCCACTTTCACTGCCGGCGGCCTAGTTAATTATGACATCTCATGAAAAAGAACAACCATTACCAGATCGATCGCATCGACAAAGAGGAGTTGCGCAATGATCGTCGCCATCTTAGCAGGAGGTCTTGGTACGAGATTGGCCGAGGAAACCGAAATCCGACCTAAACCGATGGTCGAGATCGGCGGTAAACCGATCTTGTGGCACATCATGAAAATCTACGCTTATTACGGCTTCAATGATTTCGTCATTGCCCTCGGCTACAAGGGTGAGCATATCAAGAAATACATTGTGGATTGCTACTCTCTGACCAGCAATCTCACCGTCGATCTGAAAAACGGCCGAGTCGTGCGACACGAGGGCAACAATCTCGATTGGACGGTTCAGCTGATCGACACCGGTATGAAAACCCAGACCGGCGGTCGGATCAAGAGGTTGGCACCATACCTCCACAACCAAACTTTTATGCTGACATGGGGGGATGGCGTTGCCGATATCGATCTGACCAAACTCTTAGCGTTTCACCGTTCGCACGGCAAACTGGCCACCTTGACGGCCGTGCGGCCGCCGGCAAGATACGGCCACCTCGAACTGGACGGCGACAGCATCACCGAGTTTTCCGAAAAGCCTCAGACCCGGGAAGGATGGATCAACGGCGCCTTTTTTGTCTTGGAACCGGGTGTCTTCGATTATATTGCGGGCGATGACACCCAGTGGGAAAAGGAGCCGCTGGAAAATCTCGCCCGCGACGGCCAGTTGAAGGCCTACAGACACTCATCCTATTGGCAGTGCATGGATACCCTGAGAGAAAAATACATCCTGGAAAATTACTGGAATTCCGGCAACGCTCCCTGGAGGGTTTGGAAGGATTGAAGATGAAAATTCTGGTCACTGGATCGCGGGGGTACATCGGTACGGTTCTGGTACCCATGTTGCAACAAAAAGATCACGAGGTGATCGGTCTGGACACCGATCTCTATCAAAGATGCACGTTTGATGGAGAGGTGCCGGACATCAAAACCATCTCAACAGATGTCCGGGATCTGCACGAGGACGATCTTGCGGGCTTCGATGCGATTATTCATCTGGCCGGCTTGTCAAACGATCCCCTCGGAGACTATCGGCCCGAACTGACCAAAGAAATCAATGAGAGGGCCGCCATCAGGCTGGCTGAACTGGCCAAGGCCGTGGGAGTCAAAAGGTTTCTATTCGCCTCGTCGTGCAGCAACTACGGTGCGGCGGGGACGGACTTTCTCTCAGAGGAGGCGGCTTTCAATCCAGTAACGCCATACGGAATTTCGAAAGTCAAGGTGGAGGCGGCCTTGAGAAAAATGGCGGATGGAGGCTTCAGCCCCATCTTCATCAGGGCCTCCACGGCCTACGGCTTGTCGCCCCGCATGCGCTTCGACCTGGTTACGAACAATCTGACGGCCTGGGCCTTTACCACCGGACAGGTCTACCTGAAAAGCGACGGTTCACCATGGCGCCCGATCGTTCACATCGAAGACATTTCCCGGGCGTACATCGCTGCCCTGGAAGCCTCCCGGGAACTGATCCACAATGAGGCCTTCAACGTCGGCACCACTACGGAAAATTATCAAATTCGCGACATCGCGGAGATCGTCCATGAGGTGGTTCCCGGCTGCAGGATTGAATACGCTCCCGACGCGGGGCCGGACAAGCGCTGTTACCGGGTGGACTGCAACAAGATTGCCAGAGTGCTGAGGGATTTCAAACCCCAGTGGACGGCGCGGCGCGGTATAGAGCAGCTCTATGACGCCTACAGACGTGTCGGCTTGACCCTCGACGAATTCGAAGGACCCAAATTCAAACGAATCGCACACGTCAAAAAACTGGTCGAAGAGGGGAAGCTGGACGAGAACCTGCGCTGGACGGACGGTTACAAGGCATAAACCAGCAATTCTCGGCAAGAATATGAATTCTATAGATTATATCGGGTAACCGAGAATTGCTGGTGACAAACAGGAAGGCGGGTGGCAGGTAAACATGTTGAGATCATCGAACCAAAAGGTCGCATGATGAATGTGGTGGATGCAAGATGTCGTTCATGCCAAAAAAAAGGTCTGGAAATCTTCTTGGATTTGGGAGATAGACCGCCATCAGACCGCATATTGACGGAAGAAATGCTCAATCAGGCCGAACCGTTTTATCCACTTGAGGTCGCTTTTTGCCCAAATTGCAGTCTGGTGCAAATCTTAGAGACCGTTCCACCCGAGGAATTGTTCACCGTTGGGTATGAGTATTATTCTTCTTTCATACCGACTCTCTTGCAACACTCGCGTGATAATGTTCTGGAGCTCATCGAATCGTTTCAGCTTGGCGCGGGCCACCTTGTTATTGAAGTGGCCAGTAACGATGGGTACTTGTTAAAAAACTATGTCGCAGCTGG
>Ga0315542_1001979_pt1 | contig 12688 bp, 13 predicted proteins | sample SalMarSW160120MG_FD_202541 | JGI IMG/M metagenome (GOLD analysis project Ga0315542, IMG submission 202541) | Salt marsh sediment microbial communities from the Plum Island Ecosystem LTER, Massachusetts, United States - Salt Marsh Sediment SW1601-20 ... | reverse complement strand
ATCTTCGTGGCCGTGATCATGTTTCTGCTCGAGATCAAGGTGACGAGCTACGGCCTGCTCACCGTGGCGGGCCTCATCTCGTTCGTGTTGGGGTCGCTCATGCTGTTCGATGCGCCCATTCCCGCGATGCGGGTGAGCCTCGCGGTCGTGCTGCCGACGGCCGTGGTGGTGGCCGCGGTGACCGTCTTCCTCCTGTCCCGGGTGGTGCGTGTGCACCGCAGCCGCGTAACCACCGGCGAGGAGGGCCTGGTTGGGGAGATCGGCAAAGCGCTCAGCGAGATCGCGCCGGAGGGCAAGGTGCTGGTCCATGGCGAGTACTGGGACGCCCGGTCCACCGGCCAGGTGATTTCGGCCGGGACCAGGGTGCGCGTGCTCGTGGTGGACCGGCGACAGATCGAAGTGGAGCCTGTCGAGCAAGGAGGTATGTGATGCCGTTCATCGGATCGGGCCTGGGAGTCGCGGCCTTCATCTTCGTGCTCCTGCTGTTCAAGTGGATCAACATCCTCAACGAGTACGAGCGCGGGGTGGTCTTCCGCCTGGGCCGGCTGCTCAAGGAGGCCAAGGGCCCGGGGCTGGTCATCGTGCTCTGGCCCATCGATCGGCTGGTGAAGGTGGGCCTGCGGACGGTGGTGCACGACATACCGCCCCAGGACGTCATCACCCGCGACAACGTGTCGGTGAAGGTCAACGCGGTGGTCTACTTCCGGGTGATGAACCCCAACAAGGCCGTCGTGGAGGTGGAGAACTACATCTACGCCACCTCCCAGCTGGCCCAGACCACCCTGCGCTCGGTCCTCGGCGAGGCGGAGCTGGACGAGCTCTTGATGAAGCGCGAGCAGCTCAACCTCCGCCTGCAGACGATCATCGACGAGCACTCGGACCCGTGGGGCGTCAAGGTGTCCCTGGTGGAGATCAAGCACGTCGACCTGCCGCAGGACATGCAGCGGGCCATGGCCAAACAGGCCGAGGCGGAGCGCGAGAAGCGGGCCAAGGTGATCCACGCCGAGGGCGAGCTGATGGCCTCCAAGAACCTCGCCAAGGCGGCCGAGGTGATCGCCGCGAATCCGATCACCATCCAGCTCCGGTACCTGCAGACGCTGACCGAGATCTCGACCGAGAACGCGTCCACGATTGTCTTCCCGGTGCCCATGCAGATTATTGAAGGGCTGTTCAAGGGGACCGGGAAGTGACGGCGATCTACCGCCGCCATCGCGTCGGCCGGACATGTGGAGCGCCGTCCCAAGGCGGCCGCTGAGGGGGAGTAGTGGCTCCTACCTACTACGTCATCGAGCTCAGCCCGCGCTGGCTGACCATCTTGCTGGTGGCGCTGGCCCTGGTCATGGTGCTGGCCTTCGCCTTCGGCTACGGCGCGGCATGGTCTGTGCTGTCCGCCTCGGCGCCTCCGCCGGGAGCGGGGCCGCTGACAGCGGCGGCTGCAACCGCCACTCCGACGCCCGCGGAGCAGGTGATCGAGACGGTGCCCGAACCAACCGCCACGGTGATGCCGACCTCACCGCCCATCGTTCCTCCTCCCACCCCGAGCGTGGTGCCGACCGCCCCCCTGGAGCCCACGCCCCCGCGGGCCGCTTCGAACGACGAAGCGTTCTGGGTCCAGGTGCTGGCATCCTCCAGGCGGGACAGCCTGGGCGAGGCGGCGGAGAAGCTGACGGGCCTCGGCTTCGGTCCCGAGCACCGGGAGGTCATCACCGCCAGGGTCGCCGGCGGAAATGTGCTCTACAAGCTGCGCGTTGGACCATTCCCCGACCGCGAGTCGGCGGACCGGGTGGCGAGCCGCATGCGCGCCTCCGGATATCCCGATGCATGGGTCGTGACGCCGTGAGCTTTGGCGGACACATTCCAGGGCCGGTTCTCCCGCCGTGGATCCGCGACCACAGGCTGCGCCTCGGTGATCTGCACCAGGTCAAGCGGCGGATGCGGAGCCGTGGGTTGCACACGGTGTGCGAGGAGGCGAAGTGCCCCAACCGGGGTGAGTGCTTCGGTCGCGGCACCGCCACCTTTCTGATCAACGGCAGGATCTGCACCCGCAGCTGCGCGTACTGTGCCATCGACCACGGTCGGCCCCGTCCCCTCGATGCCTCAGAGCCCGAGCAGCTCGCCGAGGCGGTGGTCGCCATGGAGCTGCGGCACGTCGTGATCACCGCCGTGGATCGGGACGACCTCGCGGATGGGGGCGCCTCCGGGTTCGTGGCGTGCATCCGCCGGGTCAAGGGCCTTCCCGATCCGCCGGCGGTGGAGGTCCTGACTCCGGACTTTCGCGGCGACATGGGAAGCGTCGATCGGATCCTGGAGGCGGCCCCTGACGTCTACAACCACAACGTGGAGACCGTCCCCCGGCTGTACCGGAAGGTGCGGCGGTCAGGTCGTTACCGGTGGGCGCTGGAGGTGCTGCGGCGGGTTGCGGAGCAGGCTCCCGACATGGTGGCCAAGTCGGGCCTGATGGTCGGTCTCGGTGAGACGCGGGAGGAGCTGCTGGAGGTGGTCTCGGACCTCGCACGCAGCGGCTGCCGGGTGGTGACCATCGGCCAGTACCTGCAGCCCACTCCGGCCCAGGTGCCGGTGGAGCGATTCTGGACCCCCGAGGAGTTCGCCGAGCTGGAGGAGCTGGGGCGGCACATGGGCCTGGAGGTGTTCGCCGGCCCCTTCGTGCGTTCCTCCTACCGCGCCGAGGAAGCGTACCTCAGGGTGCTGCCGGCGCGCGCGGCAGGGTAGCTCACACCGGGCAGAGCCGTCAGCGGCAGTGGCCGTACCCAGCGTCAGCGACCGCGACAGCGTCAGGTATTAGTGGCAGCGCCAGTATCAGCGCCAGCGGTCGGTGGCAACCAGCAGCGCCGACGGTCCGCGGCAGTCGTCAGCGGCGGCGCTCTGCGGCGGCGTCCCACGGCAGATATCAGATGCAGCGGCCGCAGCCGCCGATCGCAGCCGCCGTCGGCAGCGGTGCGCGGGCTATACTGCCGACCATGGCGCGGGGTTGGCTGATCACTTTCGAGGGTGGGGAGGGCACCGGCAAGAGCACCCAGCTCGCCCTCCTGGAGCGTCGCCTGGCGGAGCGGGGATTTTCCACCCTCACGACCCGCGAACCTGGAGGCACCGCGCTGGCCGAGGCGATCCGGGAGCTGCTCCTGGATCCTGAGTACGGCCCGGACGGCCTCACCGAGGCTTTCCTGCTGCAGGCCGCGCGCCACGATCTCGTCGAGCGTGTCCTGAGGCCGGCCCTGACGCGAGGTGCCGTGGTGCTGTGCGACCGTTTCAGCGACTCCTCCCTGGTGTACCAGGGCGTCGTGCGGGCGGTCGGGGTGGAGATCGTGGCCGAGCTCGACCGGCTGGCCACGGGCGGCCTCCGGCCCGACCTCACCCTCGTCTTCGACCTGGAGCCTTCGCAGTCCCTGGCCAGAGTGGAGGGCCGCAATGCCGGGCCGGCCTCGGTCACGAGCCGGTTCGACAGCGAACCGGAGGCGTTCCACCGGGCGGTCCGCGAGACCTACCTGGAGCTGGCTCGCCGGGAGCCGCACCGGGTCCGGGTGATCGCTGCGGCCGGGCCGACCGAGGAGGTGGCCCGCCGGGTGATCGCGGCGCTTCCGCGGGAGCTGCAATGACCTGGTGGGCGCCGGAGGTGCTGGATCGGGAACGCTGGGGCGCCCTCGTCGCCCCCGCCCTCGAGCGGGTACAACGGGCACAACGGCGAGGCCTGTTCCCTCACGCGCTGCTCCTGGTCGGACCGTCGGGCCTGGGCCGTGAGGTGGCCGCTGTGGAGATGGCCACCCTCCTGGTGTGCGGCGGCGGACCTGCCGGGGGAGAGGGAGGCGCGGACAGGGTGCGGCGCGGGGTGCATCCCGACGTGGTGGTGGTGGCTCCAGAGCCGCCCTCCGAGGCCATCAAGATCGAGCAGGTCCGGGAGGTGACGGCGTCGGTGCCAGGGCGGCCCTTCGAGGGAAGGGCGAGGGTGTGGATCCTGGACGGGGTGGAGGCGGGGCGCTTCGGGGCGGAGGCGGCCAACGCCTTTCTGAAGACCCTGGAGGAGCCGCCCGAGCATGTCCACTTTCTCCTTCTGGCAGCGAACCCTGCGGCGGTCCTGCCGACGATCCGTTCCCGATGTCAGACGCTCCCCCTGCCCGGCCTGGTGGCCGTGTCCAACCTGGTGGGGTGTGACGTGCCACCGGAGCTGGCGGGCCACCCTGGGGCAGCGGGAGCGCTCCTGGAGGCGGTTCGGCAGGCGCTGGAGGCGGCGATGGCGGGGGAGGTGCGCGGGCTCCTCGGCCTGGCCCGCCTCGGGGACGGACAGGCCGCCGTCTTCGAGGTGGTGGCGGCTGTCGCCCTGGAGATGGCCGGAAGTGCGCGATGGCAGGAGCACGCGCGCGAGCTGGTGGGTCTGGCCTCCGACCTCCTGGCGGTCGAGCGCCGCACACGGGCCCTCAACCTGAACCGGGAGCGCCAGCTCCTCTCCAGCCTGCTGGGGTGGTACCAGGAGCTCGGCGCGGTCGGCGCGCCCTGAGGCACTGACGGCGGCAGCGATCGTTCAATGGTGAGAGGCTGCGGGGAGCACCAGAGAGGGCGCCTGGCACCGCCCCGCGGGGCGGGTACACGAGAGATGCTCGCTCGGGGTGTGCGACGCCCGCGCCCGGCACCCGCTCCGGCCTTCCCCACGGGATTTCACCGCCGTCGACGGGTGTTGTCCGCTGCGGAGGCACTCATGACGATCCTGGTCAAGCGGGTGTACGAGGACCCGGCGCCGGCGGACGGACAGCGGGTGCTGGTGGACCGGCTGTGGCCGCGCGGGGTGTCCAAGGAGCGGGCCGCTCTGGACGACTGGTTGAAAGAGGTGGCGCCCTCGGACGATCTCAGGAAGTGGTATCACCAGCACTCCGGGGAATGGGAGGAGTTTGTCAGGCGCTACAATGCCGAGCTCGACTCGCGTGGCGAGGACGTCGAACAGCTCCTGCGGAGGGCGCGCCAGGGCACCCTGACCCTTGTCTACTCCTCGAAGGAGACCGAGCGCAACAACGCCGTGGCTCTCAGGGACTGCCTCGAGCGGAACCTGGAGTAGGCGCACGGAGTCCGTGTCGTCGACCGTTGGTGCCATCCCATGACGAGCTCGCACACGAGACGCCAGGAGATCGAGGCCCTCCTCGGTGAGGAGCGCTGGGACTTCGAGGATCTCCGCCACCACCTGGAGATCCCGGTGCATGTGCTCAAGGAGGATCTGCGCCACATCCAGCGCAGCGTGCGCGCCACCGGCGCGCGGCTGCATGCCTCGCCGCCCCAGTGCGCGGCGTGTGGCTTCCGTCTGCGAGAGGGGAGCCTGAGCCGGCCGGGCCGCTGCCCGCGCTGCCACGACCACCGCGTCCGTGGGCCCGAGCTGTGGATCACCCTGCCAGCGGCGCGCGCCGCCGATGGGGGTGGTTCGGGTTAGGAAACACGCTCGCGCAGGGTCACTCGGCGGCTTCCGGGGGCTGCCAGCGGACACGCAGGTTGCGGGCCGCACGCACCTCGTCGACCCTCCGCGCGGGAGCGTCGTGAGGGGCTCCCCGCACCAGCTCCGGCTGCTCGGACGCCTCGCGGGCGATGGCCAGCATGGCCTCGCAGAACGCCTCGACCTCCTCGGGTGAGGCACTCTCGGCGGGCTCGATCATGAGTGCACCGTGGACGATGATGGGGAACGACATGGTCGGGGGGTGGAAGCCATAGTCGAGGAGGCGCTTGGCGATGTTGATGTTGCGGACCTCGTGCTCATCCTGGACGGCGTCGTCGAACACCACCTCGTGCATGCAGGGGGCGTCGTAGGGAAGGTGGTAGGCGCCGCGCAGCCGGTGCCGGATCAGGTTGGCGTACAGGACGGCGACCTCCGACATCAGCTTCAGTCCACCGGCCCCGAGGCTGCGGATGAAGGCCAGGGCGCGGACCAGAACCAGGAAGTTGCCGTAGAAGCCGCGCATGGCACCGATGGAGGCATCGTCATCCCAGACCAGGTGAAAGAGGTCGCCGTCCCGGAGGACCCTGGGCACCGGCAGGTGCGGGACGAGGGCCTCGGAGACCACCACGGGACCGGCCCCGGGACCGCCGCCGCCGTGGGGGGTCGAGAAGGTCTTGTGGAGGTTGATGTGCATGGCGTCGGCGCCCATCAGGCCGGGCAGGGCGCGGCCCACGAACGCGTTGAGGTTGGCGCCGTCCAGGTACAGGAGGCCGCCCCGGGAGTGCACCAGCTCGGCAATGTCCACGATCCGGTGCTCGAACACGCCGAGGGTGTTGGGCACTGTCAGCATGACGGCGGCGACCCGATCGGTCATCAGCTCGTCCAGAGCGGCCATGTCCACGGTGCCCCGGTCGTTGGACGGGATCTCCACCGCCTGGTAGCCGGCGAAGGCCGCCGTGGCGGGATTGGTGCCGTGGGCGGAGTCGGGCACCAGGACGACGTCACGGGCGTCGCCACGACTCTCCAGCGCCTTGCGGATCATCAGGATGCCCGTCAGCTCGCCGTGGGCGCCCGCGGCCGGTTGGAGGGTGGCTCCCGCCATGCCGGTGATCGCCTTCAGGGCCTCCTCCAGCTCCCACATCAGGCGCAGCGCCCCCTGCACCTGGTCCTCGGGCTGGAGGGGGTGGAGCTGGGCGAGGCCGTCCAGACGGGCCACGACCTCGTCCACCCGCGGGTTGTACTTCATGGTGCAGGAGCCGAGCGGGTAGAGGCCTTCGTCGACGGCGTAGTTGAGCTGACTGAGGCGATGGAAGTGCTGGACCACCTCGAGCTCGCCGACGTCGGGGACGGCGGGGTCGGCGTCCCGCAGCTGATCAGCGGGGAGCACCGAGGCCGGGTCGACGTCGGGAACGTCGAGGGGGGGGAGGAGGACGCCCTGTCGCCGCGACCGGGTGGGGTTGCGCTCGAAGATGAGCGGCTCCTCGCGCAGGGCCCGCCTTCTCACGAGATCCTCCCGAGCGCCGCGCAGAGCGCGTCGAGGTCGGCCGCCGGGTTGCGCTCGGTGACGGTGACGAGCAGTCCGTCCGGCCATGAGCCGCCCCAGCGGCGCGCGGCCAGGCCCCCGAGCACGCCTTCGGTCGCCAGGCGACGCACCAGCTCTTCGCCGCCGACCGGCCCGACGAGCAGGAGTTCGTTGAAGGTGGGGCTGTCCGGGTAGGCCAACCGCCAGGTGCCTCCGAGGTCGGCCAGGCGGCGCTTCAGCTCCTCGGCGCGGGCCAGGTTGGAGCGCGCCAGCTCCTGCAGCCCGTGGCCGCCCACCAGCTCCAGCCACACCGTGGCGGCCAGCGCCATCAGGCCCTGGTTGGTGCAGATGTTGGAGGTCGCCTTGGCGCGGCGGATGTGCTGCTCCCTGGTGGAGAGGGTGAGGCAGAACGCCCGCCGTCCCTCCTCGTCCACCGTCTCGCCCACCAGGCGGCCCGGCATCTGGCGCAGGTTCTTCGCGGCGCAGGCGAAGAAGCCGAGGTGAGGGCCCCCGAAACCGGGCGCGATCCCGAACGACTGCGCCTCGCCGCACACGACGTCACACCCGTGGGCGCCGCCTCCCTCCAGCAGGCCGAGCGAGACCGATTCGGTCACCACCTGGACGGCGAGAGCTCCGGCCTCGTGGACCACCCTGACCAGGGCCGGCAGGTCCTCCACCACGCCGACGAAGTTGGGCGACTGGACGGCGACACAGCAGGCGCCCTCTGCCGCCACTGCCAGGCGTCCTGGATCCGGGCGGCCGTCGGCCTCCGGCTCCACCACCACCACGTCCAGCCTCTGGGCGCGGGCGTAGGTGTCCAGCACGCGCCGGTACAGGGGATGCAGGGTCTCGGCCACCACGACCCGGTCGCGCTTGCCGCGCTGCACTCGGTGGCAGAAGAGGACCGCCTCCACCAGGGCGGTGGCGCCGTCGTACAGGGAGGCGTTGGCGACCTCGCACCCGGACAGCTCAGAGATCAGGGTCTGGAACTCGAAGATCGCCTGCAGGGTCCCCTGCGAGATCTCGGGCTGATACGGGGTGTAGGAGGTGAAGAACTCGGCCCGGGAGAGCACGGCGTCGACCACGGCCGGTTGGATGTGTCGGTAGACGCCGGCCCCCAGGAAGCAGGGGCGGTTGTCCGGCACCACGTTGCCCGCGGCCAGCTCGGCGAAGGCGCGGCGGACGGCGTGCTCGTCGGCCGCCGGCGGCAGCGGGAGATCCGTGATCCGCACCGCTTCCGGGATGGCCGCGAACAGGTCGTCGATGGACCCGATGCCGAGCTCGGACAGGATCCGCGCGCGATCCTCGTCGCCGGCGCCGATCCAGGGGTGCATCAAGCGCCTTCCTCCTCCTCGAGGAGCCCGCGGTAGCCGTCGGCGGTCAGGAGCTCGTCCTCCTGCACCGACCCCGACATGCGCACCAGCCACCCGTCCCCGTAGGGATCCTCGTTGACCAGGTTGGGCTCGTCGGCAAGGCGCTCGTTGACCTCGATCACCTCACCGGCCACGGGAGCGCTGAACTCCGCCACCGCCTTGACGGACTCGATGGTACCGAGCTCGTCGCCGGCGTCGGCGGCGGTCCCCGCCTCGGGGAGCTCGACGTACACGACCTCGCCGAGCTGGTCCTGGGCGTACTCGGTGATGCCCACCACCACGCCGTCGTCGTCGACCCGTGCCCACTCATGGGAGCTGGTGTAGAAGAGATCCTTCGGTATCGCCATGGCTTCCTCCTCAGCCTCTCATCTGGACATCACGTCTTCGCTTTGGTCCGCGAGTAGAACGGCAGCTTCACCACCCGCGCCCGCGCCGGTCGACCGCGGATCAGGACCACGAACTCCATCCCGGGGGAGCTCGCGCCCACCGGGAGGTAGGCCATGCCCGCCGCCTTGCCGAGGGTCGGCAGCTGGGTGCCCGAGGTGACCACCCCAGCCGGCTGGTCGGTGCCTGCGGTGAGCAGGACCGGAAACCCGTGCCGAGCGATGCCGCGATCGATCATCTCGAAGCCGACGAGGGTGCGCTCCACCCCCTCGCTCTTCTGGCGCTCCAGCACATCGCGGCCGATGAAGTCGCCCTTGTCGATCTTGACGATCCAACCCAGGCCCGCCTCATAGGGCGTCGTCGTGTCATCGATGTCGTTGCCGTACAAAGGCATGCCGGCTTCGAGACGGAGGGTGTCGCGCGCTCCGAGGCCCACGGGGACGAGGCCGTGGGGGCGGCCCTCCTGGAGGATCGAGCGCCACACGGCAGGCGCTGCGTCCGGGCTCAGGTAGAGCTCGAAGCCATCCTCGCCGGTGTAACCGGTTCTCGCCACCATGGCGGGCTGACCGGCCACCTCGCCCCACGTGAACCGGTAGTAGCGGATCTCTTCGAGGGCGAGCGGCGTCAACGGCGCCAGGATCTGCAGCGCACGGGGCCCCTGCAGGGCGAGCTGGGCGAAGTCCGGGGAGCGGTCGTGGACCTGGGCTCCCTCGAAGTCGGCGGCCAGCTCCGCGAGATAGGCGAAGTCCTTGGCGGTGTTGGCGGCGTTGACCACCAGCAGGTACTCCTCGTCCCCCATCTTGTGCACCAAAAGGTCGTCCACGAAGGTGCCCTGGGGGTACATGAGTCCCGTGTACTGGGCGCGCCCCACCGTCATCCGCGAGTGGTCGTTGCACGAGACGAGCTGCACGAAGTCGAGGGCCCTCGGCCCGACAACCGCGATCTCTCCCATGTGCGACACGTCGAAAAGGCCGGCCCCGGAGCGAACCGCGCGATGCTCCTCGCTGACGGAGGTGTACTGGATCGGCATCTCGAAGCCGGCGAAAGGCGCCATGCGCGCCCCGGCCGCCATGTGCTCTTCATACAGGGGTGTCGTGCGGGGCTCGGTGTGACTCATTCCCTCCGCTCCTCAACGTCGGACACGGTGCAGGGTACCATCACTTCCAGGCGGGAACCGTCAACGGTGGGTTGGATCAGGCAAATTCCTTCATCGCCCGCCGTCGGGCACGATCGCTGCCGCCCGTGCCTCGTGCATCGATCGCGTTGTCCCCCTCAGGAGCTCGAGAACAGCCTGTCGAGCACCTTTCGCGCCTTCTCCATGCCCTCCGACCGCTGCTCCACCTGCGACATGAGGTAACCGTACCCGTCCCGCAACGCGTCCAGGTCGCCGGAGCGGACCAGATCGAGGAGCTTCTCCACCGCGTTCCGGTCGTTGTCGGGCTGTCTGGGATGGCCGAGCTCGCGCTCCAGGATGACCCGGACAAGGGACAGCACCTCGTCCCGCTGCTGGAGCCGCTCCGAGTCGGTCTGAGGATGGTCGGCGCTCTTCTCGAGGTTCGGCGCCGCCTCCCGCTGCATCTGCGCCGTCTCCCGGTCCCGGCGGTCGAGGTTCTGGGGCAGGTCGCGAAGCTGGCGGCTGAACCTGCCGAGCATCAGGTAGAGCTCCTTCTCGGACGAGAAGTTGCCCACCAGTCGGGCGTTGCGGTCCAGCTCCAGCTCCTCCGACTCCTGGAGGATGATGTTCGCCTGCGCGCCCTTCTCCAGGGTGATCTTCCGTGCCCGCACCCGCCACGCCGTGAGCTCGCCGGCCACGAAGCAGGAGTCCGCCGCCTGCACCGACACCGCTTCGACCTTGACGTCGGGATCGATGCGTACGGATCCGTTGCCGGACTCGATCACCGAGTAGACGCCCGAGTTCTGGATCACCAGGTTGCCGGGGGTGCGGATCGAGAGCTGGCCCTGCTCGTTGACCCCGATGTCGGTGCCGTTGGGGATGATCATGGTGGGGAAGTTCTTGATCTCGTCCATCCTGCTCACCTCAATCTCAGACGTGACGGCAGTGGATCGAAGGCCGGAGCCGGGACCTCCCGCTGCCGGACCAGCAGTGCCTCGTGTCCCGACCACTGGTGGTCGAGGATGTAGATGCGCGGGTCGACCGGCACCGGTTCGGAGCCGTCGTCTCGCACCACGCGCACCTCGTAGTGGAGATGGGGTGAGGTGCTCCAGCCCGTGTTGCCCACGGTCCCCAGCTGGTCACCGCGCTCGAGCTGCTGGCCACGGCGGACCATGATGTCCTCGAGGTGGGCGTAGATGGTGAGGTAGCGGCGGTCGTGGGAGAGGACGACGACGTTTCCGTATCGCCACCAGCGCACGTTGCGGCTCAGGGGGAAACGACCGGCGAACACCACCCGGCTGCTGCCGGTGGCCACGACGGGCGTGCCCTCTCGAGCCGCCAGGTCGAGCCCGGAGTGGAAGTCGGCGCTGTTGGTGAATGGAGACACGCGCTCGCCGAAGGGTGAGGTGAGCACGAAGCTCCCCGCCGGGACCGGGCAGATGGAGGGGACCGCGGCCGTCAGCTCCTGGTTGCTGCGAGCGAAGCTGGCCAGCTCGTCGGCCAGGGCGAGCAACGCCTTGCTGTCGGTGTCGAGCTTGAGCGACTGCTCCACGGCGGCTCGGGCCTCGGGCGTCGTGATCCGTCCCTCGGCCTGCTCCGGAAACCCGCCGAGCCCGTGGGAGCTCTGGGGGGCGCCCAGGATGAGGCTCATCTGACGTTGCCGGGTGCGGGCCGCGCCCACCGCTTTGGAGAGCTCGTCCAGGGATCGCTGACGCTGATGAAGGACCTCCCGCTGCAGCCTGTTCTGCTCCCTGAGGACGCGCAGCTTGCCGCTCAGGAGCAGGGCCTGCACACCGAGAGGAGACAGGGCTGCCCCGGTGGCGAGCAGCACTCCCAGGAGGATCGCCGATGCGACCGTCCAACGAAACGCCCGCCTGGACAGGAACTGGTAGCGTACCTGCTTGCGGATATCGGCGGGGTGAAACTGGATCTCGTACATGATTCCGTTCGATTATTCATCAGCCCCTGGGCGAGTCGTGTGAGAGTGCTCACGGGAGGCTCGAGATCGTGCCGGGGCCCTCCGACGGAGAAACTCTAGCACGCAGACCGCTATTCTCGCTCGCGGAGGCCCTTCCCGGCCCTCACACCGCGCGCAGGGACGCGACCGGGTCCTCCCGCGAGGTCTTGAAGGCCGGCCACAGGGAGGCGATGAACACCAGGAGGATGCAGACCCCCACCACCGCCAGGATGTGCACAGGTCGGGGTTCCAGGGGGATGTGGTCGACGCCGTACACCTGCGCCAGGCCCGGCGGAAAGCGGATCGCGCGGGTCAGCGTGAGCACCAGGCTGGCCAACCACCCGACCACGACGCCGAGGGCGACGCCGGCGCCCCCGAGCAACAGACCCGACCACACCAGCACCCTCCGCACCATGGCCGGCGTCGCACCGAGGGCCTGGAGCATGCCGGCGGCGCGCCGCTTGTCGATGGCGAGCACCACCAGCGCCGAGCTCACCTGGAAGGACGCGACGGCGACGACCAGGGACAGGACCACGAAGAGCGACAAGGTCTGCCAACGCAGGGCCGCGAACTGGGCGCGGTTCATCTCCCGCCAGTCCGTGAAGAGGAGGCTCGGCTCCGCGTCCTCCAGCCGGTGCCGCATCCGAGCCACCGCCAGCGGATCGGTGAGCATGACCTCCAGCCCCGCGACGCCGGTTCCCGGGACGGCCGCCGCGACCCGCTCGAGGGGCACGATGATCCAGCCCTCGTCGAACTCCGAGTAGTCGAGGCGGAAGGTCCCGGCCATCTCCAGGCGGAGGCCTGGCAGGATCCATGAGTTGCCCTGGGGCGGCAGGCGCACGGTCAGCCAGTCCCCCGTATGGACACCGAGGTCGTGGGCCAGCGCGACGCCGGGGACCGCCGGGTTGCC
>Ga0315542_1001977_pt1 | contig 12691 bp, 9 predicted proteins | sample SalMarSW160120MG_FD_202541 | JGI IMG/M metagenome (GOLD analysis project Ga0315542, IMG submission 202541) | Salt marsh sediment microbial communities from the Plum Island Ecosystem LTER, Massachusetts, United States - Salt Marsh Sediment SW1601-20 ... | reverse complement strand
CGGGTGCGTAACGGCGCGCGCCTGCGGCCGGCGATCAGGGCGGCGGCCCGTCCTTGGCCAGGCGCGCGATGCCGGCGGCCAGGGCGTAGGCCTGTCCGCGAACGAGAGGTGCGCCGGGCGCGAGCCCCTGGGGGGCCAGGCCGGCCCGCTGCAGGGCGGCCCAGGTGGGCTCGGCCGGGCAGGCCCCGAGCTGGCAGGCGGCGTCGTAGCTGGCGCTGAGCGCGATGGCGGGGGTGAGCGGCACGCGGCGCACGCCGTATCGGCTCACCAGCGCGGGACCGACGCTTCCATTGTCGAAGAACCGTTGTGCGACGTTGCTGAGCAGGTACAGGAAGCTCTGCTCGGTCACCGGCTTGTCGAGATGGGGATCGTTGTTGTAGCCGCCGACGGCCAGTCCGCGGCCCAGGAGCAGCCGGAAGTCGTGGAAGTAGGGGCTCGACACCGGACCTACCGGCGGTCGAGCTTCGACCGGCGGAAGGTAGGCGCCGCGGGCGGCCAGGGTGGCACGCACCGCCTGGACCTGCGCCGGGTCCGAGGTCAGCTTCGCGGGATCGACGCCCAGTGAGGCGGCTCGCGCCGCAGCCACACCGACCGCCTCGCCCAGCGCCATCCCGAAGGGCACGACGCGGGCGCTGGCGAACGCGATGGGATCGAACCCCGCGGTCTTGCCGACGACCCACAGCGGGGCGGGGTGGGGGGCGACGGCCATGCACAGCCGAGCCCCGTAGATCACGGGCGTGCCGAAGACGAAGCCGGTGTCGTGAAGCGTCAGGCTCTGAACGTCGAGCGGGTAGCCGCCCGCCGCCACCGCCTCGTCGGTCACGCGGTTGTCCAGCACGTCGGAAGCGTGGAGCACGCACTGCGCCTCGAGGTGCCTGGACTCTCGCACGTAGAGCTGCGGCGCTACGCCGCTCACATGCGCGTGTTCGAAGCCGGGGATCCCGGCAGCGAGGTAGCGGACCACGGAGGGGACCTCGGCTGCCGCGCGCTGCCGTGCCGCCGCCCGGCTGGCCGGGTCGAGGGGATTTGCGCCGTAGACCAGCAAGGCGTTCACCAGCACGGTGCCGTCGCTCTCCAGGCCGAGGTTCAGACCGCGCAGCCGCAGACCGGGACGCGTCGGGTGGTAGGCGGCGGGGTAGCCGCCGAACGGGCCCCATACGACGTTGTCGCGCACGTGGGCATAGGCGGCTCCGCGCGCCTGCACGGCCTGCGTCAAGGCTTGCCAGTCGACGCCGCGCACTCCGAACACGAGCGTGTCGGCCATGCGCTCGTGTACGCCGATCGAGGCCCATCCCACAGTGAAGGGCGCGCCGGCGGCGGCCGCGAACTGCCCCTCGGCCTGACCATCGATCACCTGCTTGGCGAGGACGGTGCGGTCGCCGGCGCGGGCGCCGAGCAGCCTGCCGTTGGCATCGAGCAGGGGCACCGGCGTCGAGACGCCCTTGATGACCTGCACCCCTGCTTGGGCCAGCATCGCGCCGAAGGCTCGCTCGGCCGTTCCCACGTCGAAGGCCGGCCGGCTGCCCACCCTTCGCCACCAGCGCAGGAACAGGCCGCGCTGGTAGAGCTGCGGCTGGGTCCGCAGGTCGAGGACGTTCAGCTCGCCCAGCACGAAGAGGCCGCCCAGGCGGCGGTCGGACGTGAGGAGCACGGTCCGGGCACCCTGTTCGGCGGCCGCCACCGCCGCCATGATCGCCTCCGGCTGCGAGCCGATCACCAGGACGTCGGCGAGCTCGGCGCCGTCCGCTTGCGCCGGCGCTGCGCTCGTGGGCGTGGCGCCCGCGGTGGAGCCGGTCTGGGCGCGAACGCCGACCGGCGTTGCGGCCGTCAGCACCAGCGTTGCGAGCAGTGGCAGCGTCAGGGCGCGCAGCCGGCGGGTTGCTCGAGCCGAGGGAGGCTGCCCCAGGCTCACGAGGGAATACCGGCATCGTCGCCGAGCAGCTCGTCGCGAACCGATGCGACCACGGCGCGCGCGGCGTCGGGCCGGCCGATCTTGCGGGCTGCCTCGCGCATGCCGCGGCGGCGCTCGGGGTCGGCGAAGAAGCCACGTAGCTTGTGCGAGAAGGTCGTGACGGGGGAGATGCGCATCGCTGCTCCCTGCTCGAGCAGCACGTTGGCGTTGGCCTCTTCCTGGAGCGGGTACGGTTGCACCACGGCCAGCGGCAGACCCGCCGCCAACGCCTCGCTGCTGGTGAGGCCCCCGGGCTTGCCCACCAGGAGGTCGGACGAGGCCATGAGCAGCGGGATGTCGTCCCTCCGGCCGTGGATCTCGAACGTGATCGGCCCTTCGTAGACGTCGACGGCGGCGTGCGCCACGGCTTGGAGCTCGGGGCTCCGGCCGCAGACGAGGTGCGTCGTGAGCGGCCAGCGCAGCTCTTCGAGCTCGCGCAGCAACGCCGTCAGCGTGCGAGCGTCGAGACCCGAGGCCATGAACAGCAACACGTCGCGATCGGACGCCATGCCGAGCGCCGCGCGTGCCTCGTCCATGGGTGGCAGCGCTGCGAAGCGGAGATCGACGGGGATGCCCGTCACCCGGATCCGGGAGTCCTCGACGCCGGACGCGTGAAGATGGACGGCGACCTCCTCGGTCGCCACGTAGTAGCGCAGCAGCCCCGGTTGCAGCCACAGGTTGTGAGCGAAGAAGTCCGTGATCACCTCGACCTGCGGGGGTGCAGCACGCTTGCGCCGAAGCCTGCCGCCGAGGATCTCGGCGCCCAGGAAGTGGGTGTGCACGACCACGTCCGGTCGGGCCAGCGCGATGTGGTTGGGGAGCTCGTAGCTGAGCATGCGGGTCAGGCGGACCCGTAGACGCTGCTGGCGCGACTTGTCCTCGCTCGGCGTCTTGTCCATGCGGCGTCCGAGCCACTCCACCAGGTCGGGTGCGGTCCGAACGAGGTCGAAGTAGGCCTGGCGATAGAGTCGACGGAACGGCGCCGCGGTGTACTCGAGCAGATCGATGTGGTCCGCGACGATGCCGGCCTCCTCGAAGGCCCCCTTCAGCGCCCGCCCCGCTGCGACGTGACCGCCGCCGATGGACGCCGACACGATGAGGATGCGGGGGTCCTCGACCGACACCCCCGCAGCATAGCAGGGCGTCTGCGCTCCTGCGGGAGCCGACGCCGTCCCTCAGCGGGTTCTCAGGCACGCAGTGATAGCATGCGCCGAGGAGGTACGCATGCGATTCGCCTTGCCGGCCCTGGCCGTGCTCGTCCTACTCGCGGGCTGCGCGCCGCAGGCCGGACCCAAGCTGCACGACGTGTACGTCTACGGCGTGCTGAATGCCCGCCTGAGCTACCTGTACGGGTCTCCGCGGACGTTCGAGCTGGACGGAAAGCAGGTGACCTTGACCCAGGGGAGCTCGTCGGCGCCATATGCCGTTGACAGCGCGTTGCTGGTCGACGGTCAACCCTTCGTGCGCACCTCCATCGCCCCTCTCGATCCTCCGCCCGTGGTCGTGTCCCACATTCCGCAGACCACCGATCTCGAGATGACGGTCAACAGCGACGTCGCGCAGGTCGTCTACTACGATGGCAGCGACTACTTCAAGCTCGTCGACAGCGCCAAGGCCGGCACCACGCAGCGGGTGGTCCCGCGGCCGCGGCTGAACCGGCTCCGGGGCCTGGGGCAGCTCACCGATCCCGAGGCCGACGCACTGGCCAACGGCCTCGAGAAGGCGGGCCACTCCTACGTGCTGGCGGTGCTTCCCGCCTCGACCCTTGCGAAGCACAGCGTGACCAACACCAGCGAGTACCTGCACACCGGTGTGTACGTCCAGGAGGGCCTCAAGACCGTTGCCGCGGCGCCCGGGAGCAGCGCTCAGCAGGTGCCCTGGGAGGTCCTGGCGCAGGGGCAGAACGCGATCGGTTTCGACAAGCCGCAGTACGTCCTGGTCAGCAACCAGGATCAGCTCACCAACCTCTGGTACAAGGCGTACGGTTCGCAGCTCAACGTTCCGCCCGTGCCGACCATCGACTTCTCGCGTGAGACGGTTCTGGCCGTATTCGACGGGCAGAAGCCGACGGGCGGCTACGGCCTCGAGGTGCGCGGCGTGACGGTGGAGAACGGTGAGCTGTACGTCGATCTGGTCAAGAAGCAGCCGGCGAAGGGAGCTCTCACCACGCAGGCGGTGACCAGCCCCTGGGTCATCCTGCACGTGCTTCGTGGCGGCTTCGACGTGGCGTGGTTCCGCAACCCGGACGACGGAAGCCTCACGGGGGTGGCGCGGGCGACGCAGTAGCGCCCCCGGGCACTGGGCGCGGTCGACTCAGGTCAGCACGTCCGGATCGAACAGACGGCGGTACTCCTCGCTGGCGTAACGGTCGGTCATACCGGCGATATAGTCGGTGACCGCGCGCTCCAGTCCGAGCTGCCCGGCCTGGTCCTGCACCTCGAACGGAAGCATGGTCGGCGCGGCGACGTAGGCGGTGTACATTCTCTCCAGGAGGGTGTCCGCCTTGTGCGTCATGCGGATCTGGCGGTAGTGGAAGTAGAAGCGGTCGAACAGGAACTGCTTGAGCTCGGCGAGCTTCTCCCGCATGGCGGGGGAGTTCGACACCAGCTTGCCGGGTGCGTTGCGCGCGTCGGCCACGCTGGCCACCCCTGCCTCGACCAGCCGGGCATGCGTGTGCTCCGCCGCGTCCGTGATGACGTCACCGAGAAGCTCGCGGACCAGGTAGTAGCGCTGGGTGTTGGCGAAGTCGCGTGGGTCGATCCCGAGCCGGTCCATCAGCTCGCGCACGATGCGCACCTCACCGATCGCCAGCGGTGACAGGTGCCCCGAGCGCAGGCCGTCGTCCAGGTCGTGGGCGTTGTAGGCCAGCTCGTCGGCGACGTTGACGACCTGGGCCTCGAGCGATGGCTGTCGATCCGGCTCCCAGCTCGCATCGGGGAGGTCGTACTCGGTCTCGTGCTTCATGATCCCTTCGAGGGTCTCCCAGCTCAGGTTCAGCCCCGGGAAGTCGGGATAGCGCCGCTCGAGCTCGGTCACGATGCGTAGGCTCTGCTTGTTGTGGTCGAAGCCGCCGATGCCCTGCGCCAGGCGATCGAGCGCACGCTCGCCGGCATGGCCGAAGGGGGGGTGGCCCAGGTCGTGGGCCAGGCCGATGGTCTCGGTGAGGTCCTCGTTGAGGCCGAGCGCGCGGGCGATGCTCTTGCCGACCTGGATCACCTCGAGGGTGTGCGTGAGGCGCGTGCGATAGTAGTCGCCCTGGGTGTTGACGAACACCTGGGTCTTGTACTCCAGGCGGCGGAAGGCGCTGGTGTGGATGACGCGGTCGCGGTCCTTCTGGAACGCGGTCCGGTAGCGGCTCTCCGGTTCCGGGTGCAGGCGACCGCGCGACGCCGATGCCAGGCTGGCGTAGGGTGCGAGGGTGCGGCGCTCGCGTTCCTCGAGCAGGGCGCGCTCGTACAGCATGTTGGGCGTATCGTAGCATTCACGTGGTAGTCGAGCTTCCGGGCCTGCGGCCGGAGGGCTTCGGCGGGCGGGCCGGACAGCGGAGGTTGGGCATGGCGGAGAACCCTCTCGAGGTAGCCATCACGGTGGCCCATGAGGCCGGGCGACTGACGCTCGCGAGCTTCCAGGCAGGGGTGCAGGCCGAGTTCAAGGCCGACGGCACCCCCGTCACACCGGCCGACCGGGCTGCGGAGGAGCTCATCCGGGACCGGCTCCACGTGGCCTTCCCGGAGGACGGCATCCGCGGCGAGGAGTACGGCGAGGAGCGCTCGAAGAGCGGCCGGACCTGGTGGGTGGACCCCATCGACGGCACCAAGAGCTTCCTGCGTGGCGTTCCGCTCTACGCGGTGCTGATCGCACTCGAAGCCGACGGCGTGGTGCAGGCCGGCGCCGCGTACTTCCCGGCGCTCGACGAGATGGTCTATGCCGCTCGCGGCCACGGTGCCTTCCTCAACGGCCGGCGCATCCACGTCGCTCGGACGTCGCGCCTGGAGCGGGCCTTCATCTCGTGCACCGATCCCGGAAGCTTCGCGAAGTACGGCCGCGAAGAGGCGTGGCAGAAGCTGCAGGCGGCGAGCTACGTGCGCGTCGGCTGGGGCGACGCCTACGGCCACGCCTTGGTGGCCAGCGGGCGGCTCGAGCTCATGCTGGACCCGAAGATGTACCCGTGGGATTGCGGTCCCTTCGGCGTCATCCTGACCGAGGCGGGCGGGTACTTCGGCGACTGGTCGGGCCGCTCGACGATCCACGGCGGCGAGGCCATCAGCACGACCGCCACGCTGCTGCCGGAGGTGCTGGGACTCATCGGTGGGGAGCGGTCCGAACGGTGACGAGCGCCTCGCGCCACAGGGGCCCACATCGTGGCCTCCGGACCACAGGGCGGGCGCGAGACGCAGATAGACTGGGGCGATGAGCAGCGCACGTCGACGCACTCCTACCGTCTGGGTCGGATCGGTCCCGGTCGGCGGCGACCACCCCGTCGTCGTCCAGTCCATGACCAACACCGACACCGCCGATGCCGCCGCGACCGCCGAGCAGGTGGCCACACTCGCCCGCGCGGGGAGCGAGATCGTGCGGGTCACGGTGAACAACGACGCGGCCGCCGAGGCGCTGCCCGAGATCCACGCCCGCCTCGTGGACGAAGGCGTGGAGGTTCCGCTGGTCGGCGACTTCCACTACAACGGCCACAAGCTGTTGACCGCCCATCCGGAAGCCGCGCGCCTGCTCGACAAGTACCGCATCAACCCTGGCAACGTGGGGGTGGGCAAGCGGCGCGACGACAACTTCCTGGCCATCATCGACGTGGCCAGGGAGCACGGCAAACCGGTGCGTATCGGCGTGAACTGGGGCTCACTCGACCAGGACCTGCTCACCCGGCTGATGGACGAGAACGCGCGGAGCCCGGAACCGCTCGAGGCCAGCGCCGTGGTCGTCGAGGCGATGCTGCAGTCGGCGCTGCTCTCGGCAGAGCTCGCCGAGGAGCACGGGCTGCCTCACGACGCCATCATCCTCAGCGCCAAGGTCTCCGGGGTGCGTGCCCTGTGGGACGTCTACCGTGAGCTCGCCGGCCGCTGCGACTACCCGCTGCACCTGGGCCTGACCGAGGCCGGCATGGGGGTCAAGGGGACGGTCTCCAGCAGTGCCGCCCTGAGCGCGCTCCTGGCCGAGGGCATCGGTGATACCATCCGTGTCTCGCTCACGCCCGACCCGGGCGCTCCGCGGGAGCGGGAGGTGGAGATCGCGCAGGAGATCCTCCAGGCGCTCGATCTGCGGAGCTTCGCGCCCACCGTGACGGCCTGCCCCGGATGCGGGCGGACCACGAGCACGCTCTTCCAGGAGATGGCGCGCGACATCCAGGCCTACCTGCGCTCGCAGATGCCCGCCTGGCGCGAGCGCTACCCGGGCGTCGAGGCGTTGCGTGTGGCGGTCATGGGGTGCGTGGTGAACGGTCCCGGCGAATCCAAGCACGCCGATATCGGGATCAGCCTGCCGGGCACCGGCGAGTCGCCGCGGGCGCCCGTCTACCGCGACGGCGAGCTGGTCGGCACGCTGCAGGGCGACACCATCGTCGAGGACTTCAACCGCATGCTCGACGAGTACGTCGAGCGTCGCTTCGGCCGCCCCTGACCGCGGGCACCCGAAGGAATGGCGGGATTTGGGTCCCGCTCCTAGTGACGAGGCGCGGCCGACGCTAGCGTTGGCCCATGGTCGATCCGGGAGTCCGATTCGGGTGGGGCCGAGCGGCGCCACAACGGGGCCCGGCGGCGCCAGGGGCGCATGTCGGCGACCCGCCCCATCGTGCGCTCGCCCGCTGCCGGGAGATCACCCGGCAGCACTCCAGCACCTTCTACCTCGCGTCGAGATTGTTCGCGCCGTCGGCACGGGAGGCGGCGACCGTCGTGTACGCGGTGTGCCGCACCGGCGACGACGCAGTCGACACGGCTTCCTCCCCCGGTGAGGCGCGGGTGCGCCTGGAGGCCTGGTGGGCGGGCGTGATGCGGGCCTTCGCGGCGACCCCCGACCCGCGGGCCCCGCTCGAGGTGGGCCTCCACTGGGTGTTGACGCGCTACGACCTGCCCCTGCAGGCCTTCGAGGAGCTGAAGCGGGGTCTCGAGCAGGACCTGGCGTGGGAGGAGAGCGCAGCGGCCGGGCGGGTCGCCACACTCGCCGACGAGGACGAGCTGATGGCGTACTGCTACCGGGTCGCAGGGGTGGTGGGGCTGCTGGTCGCACCGATCGCCGGCTATCGCGGGGGCGAAGCCACCCTCGCGTGTGCCGTGGCGCTGGGCCAGGCGATGCAGCTCACCAACATCTTGCGTGACGTCGGGGAGGACCTTCGGCGGGGGCGCTGCTACCTGCCCGCCACGCTTCTCGAGCGTTACGGCGTGGGCTTGGACGCCCTCGGGCGGGGCGAGGTCAGCGACGGCTACCGGCGCCTGCTGGAGGTGCTGGCGAGCCGCGCCGACGCCCTCTACGCCGAGGGGAGGAAGGGCATCCCCCGCCTTCGGGGCCTGTCGGCCGCCGCGGTCGCGCTCGCCGCGCTGAACTACCAGGGCATCCTCGGCAAGCTGCGTGCCAACGGCTACGACAACCTCACGCAGCGCGCTCACCTGCGGAGCTTCGAACGTCTGGCCACCCTGCCACGGGCGCTGTTCGCGCTTCTGGAGCCGTCGTGAGGCCGGTGGGCGCCGTGCCGCCGGGGGCCGCGGGGAAGCCGTGAGCGACGTCGATGTCGCGGTCGTCGGGGCAGGCCACAACGCCCTCGTTGCGGCTGCCTACCTGGCGCAGGCGGGCCGGAGGGTGGCGGTGTTCGAGCGTGCCGATCGGGTCGGGGGGGCCGTGACCACGGAGGAGCGCATCTCCGGCTACCAGTTCGACCTGGGCGGCAGCGCGCACATCCTGATCCGCTCCACGCCGGTCGTGGAAGAGCTGGGGCTGGAGCGCCACGGCCTCGAGTACCTCGAGCTCGACCCGCTCTTCTTCGCGCCCTTCGAGGACGGCGACCACGTGATGCTGTACCGTAGCGTCTCGCGCACCGTGGCCGCCCTGGAGGCTCGCTTCCCGGGGGAGGGGGAGGCGTACGCCAGGTTCCTGGACGACTGGCGCCCCTTCGCAAGGAGCGTGCGCGACGCGTTCCTGGCGACCCCCGGCCCGCTCCAGCTGGGGCGGACGATGGGGTTGAGGAGCGGGCTGGCGCGCGACTTCCGTCGCCTCCTCCCGATCTTGATGCGGCCGTACGGCAGCGTGGTGGACGCCTACTTCCGCGAGGAGAAGCTGAAGGCACCGCTGGTGTGGATGGCGGCGCAGTCCGGGCCGCCTCCTGGAGAGGCGCTCACCGCGCCGTTCCTGCTGTGGCACCCGCTCTACCACGAGGACGGCATCGCGCGCCCGCGCGGCGGATCCGGCATGCTCACGGCGGCCCTGGCGCGCGCGATCGAGAGCCACGGGGGCACGGTCAAGGTCTCGACGCCGGTCGAGGCGATCGTGGTCGAGGGGGGTCGCGCGGCCGGGGTCCGGGTGGCGGGCGAGACCGTCACGGCCGAAGCCGTGCTGTCGGGAGCGCACGCTCTCGAGACCTTCGGGCGCCTGCTTCCCGAGGAGCACCGACCGGCGGCGGCCCGCCACATGCGTCCAGGCAACGGCTTTGGCGCGGTCGTCCGGCTTGCGCTGTCCGAGCCGGTGCGCTACACGGTGGGACCGGAGCCGGACGCCCGCGTGGCGCTGCAGCTTCTGTGCCGTGACCGGCACCAGATCGAGGCGGCCTACGGCGACTACCTGCGGGGCGACCCGAGCCGTGACCCTCCCATCGTGGCCATGACCTTCAGCGCCGTCGACCCCGGCCTGGCGCCCCCCGGCGGCGAGGTGCTGTGGCTGTGGGCGCAGTACTTCCCGTACGAGCTTGCGGGCGGGCGCAGCTGGGACGAGATCGGGCCCGCGGTCGCCGCGTCCATCCTCGACACCTTCGAGCGTTACGCGCCCGGCACCCGCGAGAAGGTGGTCGGCAGCCTCTTCCAGCACCCTCTGTGGCTCGAGCGCGAGCTGGGCCTGGTACGCGGCAACGTCATGCACCTGGAGATGAGCCTGGACCAGATGTTCGGCTTGCGCCCTTTCCTGGGCGCCTCCGGCTACCGCGCTCCGCTGCGGGGCCTGTACCTGACCGGTGCCAGCACGCACCCGGGCGGCGGCATCATGGGCGCCTCGGGGCGGAACGCCGCACGGGTGCTGCTGGGCGACCTCGAGCGGCGCCGCTGGTGGCGCGGGCTCGCTTCCGCGAGGAGCGGGGCGTGACCTACCTCCAGTTCCATCTGCTGTTCGTGCTGCCGCCCCTCCTGGCCCTGGTGGCCGTCCACCGGCTGGCACGGGCGCCGAAGCCCCGTCGCCTGGGGGTGGCGCTGGCGGCCATGGCGGGGATCGCGCTCATCTACACGACCCCGTGGGACAACTTCCTGGTCGCCAGGGGCGTGTGGAGCTATCCACCGGGACGGGTCAGCTTCACCATCGGGTACGTCCCGTTCGAGGAGTATCTCTTCTTCGTGCTGCAGACGTTGCTGACCGGCTCGTGGCTGGCGCTCTTGTGGCCGCGCCTGCCGGTCCGGAAGCAGCCGCGCGGAGCGGGCGCCGGCATCCGTGTGGCGGGCGCAGCGCTGTTCGTCCTCGCCGCGGCGGCCGGAGGGGTGTTCCTGGTGCGCTCGAACGGGCTCTACCTGGGACTCGTGCTGGTGTGGGCGGCGCCGGTGCTGGCCCTGCAGTGGGGCTTCGGCGGCGACCTCTTGCTGGCGCGCTGGCGGCTGCTCGCCGCGACTGTCGTGCCCTCGACCCTCTACCTGTCCCTGGCCGATCGCTTCGCGCTCGCACGGGGCATCTGGTCGATCGCGCCGGATGCGAGCACGGGCGTGTTGCTGGGGGGGTTGCCGCTCGAGGAGGGTGTGTTCTTCTTCGCGACGAACCTGATGATCGTGCTGGGGCTGGCCCTGGTGCTCGATGCCCGCTCGCCGTCGCGGATCGCCGCGCTGCGCGCTCGTGTGTGGCCGGGCTCGTGGCGTGTCGGCGGGTGGCGAGCGGCGCTGGTCGCCTGGGCCGTCCTGATGGTGCCGGTGCCGCTGCTGGGAGAGACGGCCTTCGTGCCCCTCGCCTACCTCAGCACCGCGTTGCTGACGCTGGGTACCCTCGGGCTGGCGGTCGAACGGGCGGGTCGGCGGGCCCTGCCGGCGGCGCTCGTGGCGCTGGCGTTCGGCTGGGGGATCGAGCTCCTCGGGAGCCGCACCGGGGTCCCCTTCGGTCGCTACCACTACCTGACGGCCGGTCCGGAGCTGCTGGGCGTCCCGCTGCTGGTGCCTCTGGGATGGTTCGCGTTCGCGGTGCTGGCGCTGCAGGTCGCGCCCGGAAGGCTCCGCTGGCCCGGCGCGGCCGCCGCGCTGGTGGCGTGGGACCTCGGGCTCGACCCGCTGATGGTGCGCCAGGGTTTGTGGCGCTTCGAGCCGGCCGGCGCCTACGCGGGCGTCCCGGTGATGAACTTCCTGGGCTGGGCTGCAGCCGGAGTGGCCCTGGCCGCTCTGCTCGTCTGGCTGGCTCCCGGGCTGGGGCGCGGGAGGGCGCCGGAAGCCCGCATCGTGTACCTGGCACAGGCAGGCTTCATCGGTGTGGGGCTGGCGCTGTTCGGGTTGCCGCGGGCCGGCCTCGTAGCGGCTGCGGCCATGGTGGCCGTGGTCGCGACCGCCCTCGGCCCTCGGAGCGTGCGCAACGGGGTGATCGCGTTCTTGACCCGCGTCATCGCGTGGTGGGTGCCGATCATCGTGGTGGGGTCGCTGCGGCGGGGGCTCGCCGGGGTATGGGTCCGCGACGAGGGCGCCCTGCCCGAAGGCGGGGCGGTGGTGGCCGCCAACCACCACTCCTGGTGGGACGGCTACCTGCTGTTCCTGGCGGCGCGCCGGCGCCGGCGCCCGTTCACGGTGCTGATGGACGAGCGGCAGCTGGCGCGCTTCCCGTTCTTCCGTCCCCACGGAGCGATCGGGGCGGGAGAGGTGCGCACGGCGCTGGTGCGCCTGGCCGGCGGCCACCTCGTCGCGGTCTTCCCGGAGGCTGGCCTGAAGAGCGCCGGTTCGCCGACGGCGTTGGCGCCCGGGGCGGCCTTCCTGGCCAGGCGCGGGCGCCGGCCGCTGGTGCCGGTGGCGCTGCGCGTGACGATGCGGGGGAGCCAGCGTCCGGAGGCGTTCGTCCGGTTCGGCCCGCCGCTGGAGCCAGATCGGCCCGACCTCGCGGCCGCGCTCGCCGGTGCTCTCGCTGACCTGGTGCAGCGCCTGGACGCGGAGCTCGCGGCGTGCGACCCGGAACGTCCGCCGCCTGGCTACCGCCGCTGGCTCGCGGGCCGCGCCTCGACGGACCGTCGCATGGCGTGGGGGGTCCGGTTGTGGGGGCGTCAGGCGTGAGCGCGGCGGCCACCCTCGTTGCCACCACCGCCTGGTGGACCGCCATCGCCTTCCTCGGGGCGCAGCTCCTCGTGCTGGCCGTCAACGTCGTCACCTTCCCGCGCCTCTCGGCCGCGGCGGGCGACGCGACGGCCCGCAGGAAGGTGTCGGTGCTGGTGCCGGCGCGCGACGAGGGCGCCAACCTGCCCCGCACGCTGCCCGACCTGCTGGCGCAGGGAGCGGGCGAAGTCGTGGTGCTCGACGACGGATCGAGCGACGCCACGCCCGCCGTTCTCGCCGTCTTGTCCCGGCGCCACCCGCGCCTGCGGGTGCT
>Ga0315542_1001973_pt1 | contig 12703 bp, 9 predicted proteins | sample SalMarSW160120MG_FD_202541 | JGI IMG/M metagenome (GOLD analysis project Ga0315542, IMG submission 202541) | Salt marsh sediment microbial communities from the Plum Island Ecosystem LTER, Massachusetts, United States - Salt Marsh Sediment SW1601-20 ... | reverse complement strand
TCAGGTATCTGGTCTAGGCGGTTCGAGCCGAAGAAATGGATTCCACGTTTCCGATTGATTCAGACCTGTGGGTTCGTGTTCTTCTGGGTATTTGCAACGATAATGTTCCTATTCCCACCTGCTGATGCATCATCTGTGAACGTTATTAACATCTACTGGCCATTCACAGGGATTCAACTCTTGACACTGCCTGTTGAGAATCTCTTGCCCATCGTACTGATATTCTCAACTTTTGTGCTTACATCCTTTTTCGGAGGGTTCGCAGAGATCCTTACTCAGCGAGTGCTACTGGATGTCATCCCGAACAAGATTCGAAACAGTATGTACTCTCTTGCACCAACAATTGCCACTATATTTGCGATTCCACAAATTGCAATCTTCGGATGGTTACTGACCATCATTGGGTTCCCACTAACACTGATGTCTTGTGGGGTAGTTTCTGCACTAGGAGTGATTCTGATTGTCCATGGATTCAAACACGAACGTCCTATCATCGAAGAAGCTACATGGGGTAATGGAAAAAAGATTCCTGAGGAAGAAGTTCTGGGAGAATTGACTAAAGAAGAAGTGCTTGCTGAAGTCGAATCAATTTCATTAATTGACGAATAATAGAGAATAGACTGTTCTTTGGGCGGTCTCTCTCTATCCCTTTTTATAATCCATTGTCATCAATTCAATGGCAACAAAGTTAATACATGCTCAGGTAAAGGTTTCGTCGGTGTTTACATATGAGTGATAGGCCAGGATTTCTGATGGTGGCCCATGGTGGGTCAGGTCTTCAGACAATGGATTACGAACGTAAAATGGTTCGTGAAAAAGATGTAAAATTTGATGGAGAAGATGGATCTCTAGAAGTAACCGATGTACGCCTCGTCTGGTACAAGGCACCAAAGAAACAAAGTGGCTTCAAAAGATTTGGTGCACTTGCTGGTGCAGTAGCTGGAGCAGCTCTCCTAGAAGGCGCAGGAAGACAGATAGGTGGTATTGGTGGACACGCACTACGAAGTGTTGGTCGAGGAATTGGATATGCTGCAGTCGGAACAGCCGTTTCTTCCTGGACACGAGATTCATACTATAACAAGGATGACAAGGGTAACACTGAGAGCATTGCACTACCCCTTATAGCAATCAGTAATGCTGCTCAAAGCGGAAAAAAACTCGTTATTGAATTGAAAGCTGGAGGAAATATGCAGTTTGAATTCAAGCAGGACAAAGTAATTCCCGGTGTAGTTGCTAATGTCAATAATGCTCAGGATCAAGGAAAGTGCCCTTACTGTGGAACTGGAGCTGGAAATGCAGTTTCCTGTCCAAAGTGTGGAGCTCCTCTTGGTGGTTCTGGTGAAAGCGGTGGTGGCCATGCAGCATCCCATAGCGGTGGTGGCGGTGGAACTACTTTTGATATTCGAGGAGCTCAAGGTGCCGGTCGTGGAGGGTCGATGAGAATCACCTATGGCGAAGACGCTGATGGCGACGGTCAACCCGACTCTGTTCAAGTTGACTATGGCGGCAGCGGTGGTGATGGCGGCGGATTCTGTTCTAACTGTGGCCAGGCATATCCCGCAGGAGCTAAATTCTGCAATGGCTGCGGCCACAAAGTATGATAGTCTAAAATCAACGATCGATTGGGTTCCTCTACGGAGGAGCCTGACTTCTCTCTTTTTACCTAAACATATCTTCATGCTTAGGTCTATTGATATCCTTAGCCTCTTCTTCTGAATCCAAGTAGGAATATCCTCGTACAAGGACAACTGGTGTCTGCTGCCCTGCTTGTCCCATCAATTGTTCTGCAAGCATTGCAATCTCATCCACTTGACATACAGTGGACCTCTTCAAAACCCTACCATAGAGGTCTCTCTTACCCTTGTTATACTTGAACGGTGCAATTCCCGCACAACCAATGGATACGTTAACTGAACCTTTTCTCCATGGTCTCCCTTGTGTATCCGAAATTATGACAGCTATTTTTTTTCCTGTTACCTTCATCAAAGCCTTACGTAATTGATGTGCAGAAGTATCGGAATCCATTGGTAAGAGAATGTAGATTCCTTCAGGTGCATTCGACTTATCTATCCCACTGAAATTACATACTAATCCAGAGTGTGTTTCAGTGATGAGAACTCCCTTTGTCTGAATTACATCCGTACTCTCTCGCAAAGCAAGTTCAACATGCAATGGGTCAAAGCCATTCTTTAGAGCAATTTTTCTTGCTCTTTCTGTGGGTTCGACATCATTGGCTCTCATTATTCTATTCTCAGATACTGAAATGATTTTTGATGCAATTACAAGAATATCTCCATCGTCCAATTCATTTGCCGAGTTTTCTAACGCTTCTAAAATTAATTTACACACGTCGTTATGTGGTTCAACAACTGGAAAATCTGTAAGTGGAAATGCTCGAATCGTTTCAGGTGACATCGAGTTTATTTCGGTTGCATACCGCATAAAGATATTTATCAATATATTAGAACACGTGTTCTTAGTTTAAATTAGTAAGCATCTCAAAATACTGAAACACTAATGACTTTCCATTCGCAACTTAGGGCTGTTTAACAGGGCTAGCCACGGAAAAGAGTAATATGGCAATAAACGCACTCGAGCAGTACTGGTCAATGCGCAAAACACTTTGAAATAGGGTATGATACGCGATTAATGACAACAGCCTCACAAGGAGAGATATGAATTGAGTCCCGAAAAGAATGCACAACCAAAGAAAACTACTCCTGCTTCATTTGCACCTTCAGGTGACATCAAACAAGGTACAATTGCGAAGTTCATGAGAAAAAGAACACAGCTAGTAGGCTTTGAAACAGGGCTCAATAAACACACACAGTATACAATAGAATTCTTGGATAATGCTATAGATGCACTAGAATCATGGTGGTGGAAAGGTAAGAGCCGTCCTCGACTCAAGGAGCGTCCTGACCCCGAAATAATCGAGCAGGTTATAAAGAAAATAGAAGAAGAACAAATTGACTCGATTGCACTGAGTAAGAAACTAGAGCGGGATGTTAGGGCTGGAAAAGATGTAGAACTCCCTCCTCGTAAAAAAGACACAATTGATGAAAGCATAACCGAATTTAGAAAATTCTTGATGCCTCTTCGTCCGTTATTAACCAAGAGAGAACCTCTTGTTGTACTGCAACTTACTGAAGTTCAGATGCCTGATCTTGTGCCAATAGATGATGAGGAAGGTTTCAAGGTATATGAATTCACATGCTTTGATACTGGTGTTGGAATGGTTCCCTCTGATCTTGAAAAATTTGGTATCTATTTAGCATCAAGTAAATCCGAGAAGCTTCGTCAGACGAGAGGTAGTCAGGGTTTTGGAGCACCTTCAGCATTCAGTGACGCTCAGAACACAACTGGAAAACCTATCTTCACTGTATCAAAACGATTCAATGCTAATGACGCAACTGCATCATCTTTCTATACGACCACATCAAATACAAAGGATTACACTGGTGGCCCTATTAATCTTGAATTACCGTTCAATCATGGGACATACATTCGCCTTCATTATTTGAATATTCAATACAGACGTGGGTATGCAGATATTTACGCTGAAATGGCGTCGCTACTTAATTCGCATGTAAATATTATTTTTATCGACCCCTATGGTGCAGTTAATTTCTATCCCCGTCGTGTTGATATATTCCCCGATGAACCCAAATATGCACAACCACATCCTTCAAGCATTAGGATAGGTGAATTTCAGGATTTACTTCGTGAAACAACCGAGTCCGATCTGAAGAGTTTCTTAACAAAGGCATTCGTTAGATTAAGTAGCAATAAGGCAAAAACGATTGTTAATGAGGCTAGTAAAGATCTTCGACGACGACACCTTGATGCTCTCTCCTTGAAAACTCCAACTGATTCTTTGTCTAAAATCGAAGTTGAGCTTCTTTATAGAGCCTTTTCAAATGAAGAATACATTGCACCCCCTACCGACACAGTAGTTACTGTTGGTGAGGAAGTCTTTGAACGAACGATTAAATTGGCTTACAATCCCGATTTTGCTACTGCAGTAACAAGAAAGCCAACTTCTGGAAAAGGACTATCATTTGCTGTCGAGGTCTGTATTGCTTATGGAGGCGAAATTAAACCTGCAACGTCTGCTCCTATGGTATTATGGCGTTTTGTAAATAGAGTTCCAAAATTAAGAGACAATAGCGATTGTGCTACTTGGAAGGCTGCTACTACGGTTAATTGGAAGAATTACAAGGTACAAACTTTCGATAATGGTATTCCTCGTGGTCCCATAATGGTGTTCATTCATGTTTGTGGTGCATATGTACACGTGATGTTCAAGGGTCAGTCAAAGCAGGCATTGGCTGAAGATGAAGTACTGCTTCGCGAAATCAAACTCGCTCTTGAAGAAGCCGGACGTAAATTTAGAAGGTTCATCACACGGAGAGAAACAGATAGAAGAAAGGCTAAGCGTGCTGGAATTCTTGCCATGTATGCTGATCAATTTGCTCAGAGTCTTGTGATGATTGCGAATGATGGTCATAAAAAACCAAAATATGATGTCGAAACAATTGCGAGTAGATTGCGAGATTCTATCCAAGGTTTTGAAACCGAAGACGACCAAGAAGAAAGCGAAACTGATGGAATTGGCACAGATTTAGTCGCAGATATGCCCTTAGATGAATCTGATGAAGAATCAGTCGATGATGGAGGTGCTTTAGATGAGTAAGAAGAAATCCAAGAAGCAGCCCGATATTGTTCAATCTACTCTTGGCGACCTAGTTAAGGAGGAGCCAAAGAAAAAAGCAAAAGAAAAGAAAACTCCAGCTAAGAAAAGGTCCACCAAAAAAACAACTCCAAAAAAGAAAGCTAAACCAAAAGCAAAGACTGCAGTCAAGAAACCGAAAAAAGAAGGTGTAGTGAAAGCAGCTCCGAAAAAGAAACCTAAACAAAAAACAAATGCTACAGTCAAAAAACCGAAAAAAGAAGGTGTAGTGAAAGCAGCTCCGAAAAAGAAAGCTAAACCAAAGGCAAAGACTGCAGCCAAGAAACCGAAAAAAGAAGGTGTAGCGAAAGCAGCTCCAAAAAAGAAACCTGATTCTACTAGCGTTTCAGAGTCTGGAATCCCAATCACAAATCTTCCTGGCGTTGGTTCAAAATTGGCAGACAGATTAATTGCTGCAAAATACGATTCTGTCGAGAAAATATCGAGGTCACGCGCACCATCACTCTCAAAGAAGATTGACGGGTTAAGTAGTACGGGAGCTCAAAATTTAGTTATTGCGGCAAAAGACTTGCTTAGAAAGATGGATCAACCTGCAAAACCTGACACTGAAATCAAATCTGAAGATGATACATCAACCCCCACAATTCCCCTTAGTAAAGTTCCCGGTGTTGGGTCTAAAATGGCACTTGCTCTTGAAAGAGCTGGTTACAATTCAATAGCTCGGTTATCAAGGTCCCGACCTGATGCCATTGCTTCGAAGGTTGATGGACTGAGTGTTGCAGGAGCAACAAAGATTGTTGCTGAGGCACGAGAGATGATGCAACGAAGAGAGATTGATAGAATCATAGGTGATTCATCAACTCCAACTATCATTACTGGAAAAGACACAAAGCCACCAAAGGAGAAAGTATCTGCAGTGAAAAAAGAAATCCCCATCACTACTGAAGAAAAACCTACGAAGAAACGGTCCAAGAAGAAAATTGAACCAACGATAAAACCTTCAAGGAAGAAAACAAAGGTACCTGCACCACCAAAGAGAACGAAACCCAAAGCAATCAAGAAATCTTCTGGATTGCCAGTTCCTAAGTCTGTGACTGATCTTACAACAGAAATGAAGGAGAAATGGGTTGCTGCTGATATACGTGCTAGAGCACCAAAGAGTGTAGATGATCCTGAACAAGTTGAAACTGTACAGGTTGTTTCTCTACGCCCCGAAGATACTCTTGAAAGATTAGTAGAAGTTGCCCTAGAGATGCTAAATGAAACAATGATTTCTGGTCGTCCTGCATTTGAAATTCCTAGTAGATCCGGTGATAATATCGTTTGGGATGAAATACGTGATTTACTACTACTTGGAATGCGAACAATATCCAGACCATATCATTCACTTGCATCTGTTGTAGACGCAACACGAACTGCTCGTGTTATGGAAATAATCTACAATCTTCTAAAAATCAATCTTCATGCTTCGAAAAGGGAGGTCTTCTATAGCGACGTGAATCTCTTTAGAGATCAAAAGTATAGTGATAAAATCGTAGAAGATGTTTCATCAATGCTAAGAACAACTCGTGATAGTGTTCACATTGTTGCTTCTGCACGAGGTTCTGCTATGGGTAGAGTCAAGATTCGTGATGGTGGAGATCTTATCGATCTAACTAAAATGGGAACCGGTGGTTGGGCTGTAACACCCTTCCTTGACCAGTTAGAGATAGTCGAAAGTGATGCTGAATTCATTCTGCTTTCTGAAAAGGATGCGGCTGTGATGCGTCTTGCAGAAGCCAAGTACTGGAATCGTCAACCCTGTATTGTACTTACAGGAAAAGGTTCTGGCGACATTGCAACAAGAGCATTTCTAAAGATGCTCGTGAAGGAACTTGAAATTCCTGCCTTTGCCTTGGTTGACTCTGATCCATATGGACATTATATCTACTCCGTTTTCTTACGAGGGAGTAAGCGTCTCAGTTATGAATCACCATTCATTGCAACACCCGAACTCAAACTTCTAGGTGTTCTTAGTAGAGACCTGGATGAGTACAAAATTCCTAAAGCTGTCAGGATTCCAATGCAACCAACTGACATCAAACGTGTGAAGGATATGCTGAAGGAACCCTTTGTGCAGCAAAATAAAGAGTGGGTCAAAGACCTCCAGCTGATGCTTCAAATTAAAGAGAAAGCAGAGATACAGGCTTTTGCAAGCCATTCTTTCCAATACTTGACTGACGAATACCTCCCCAGAAAGCTTGAAACAGGCGACTGGATTTAAAGACGACCATACGTGAGGTCTTATTACGAAACCTCGCTTTGGTTTTAACAATAGTTATTCGATTATCATAGGTGAAACAAGAGATGGTAGTTTCAAAAGTTGGAATAGAAGTCGTCGACTCGCATGCACACTTTTTCACGTTTGCTACAATAAAGCAATGGCTTGATAGTGGAGCTTCACTTGAACGAATGCAGAAGAGAGTAGGCAATTACACTGACATGGGAACTTTGACAGTTCCAGATGAGAGCTGGGATGCTGGTCAGATGTGGATTGATGAATTAGACAAATATGGAATTTCTGCAATTGGTATGATGATAAGTCCTGAGGTCTGGGATGAATTCAATGAAACTCGTAGAAGATTCCCTGGCCGGTTTCTTGGCTATGCGAATATTAATCCTGCAGAAGAAAACGCAGTAGAGTTGGTAGAACGAGCAGCAAAAGATGGTTTTCAAGGAATCAAGTTATACCCGAGTTCTTGGGATTTTCATGTATATGACGAAAGGGTCTATCCAATCTATGAGGCCGCACTAAAACATAAACTCCTTGCTATTCATCATTTTGGAATCACAATTGGAACCACTGCAAACCTAAGATTTGGAAATCCATTAGATATCCAGAAACCTGCCCAAGATTTCCCTGATCTTAATTTTATGATTGCTCACTTTGGCGCTGGTTTCTTCAGAGAAGTCCTCATGCTCATGTATCAGACTGATAACGTCGTCATGGATACAAGTGGAAGCAATAGTTGGATGAAATATCAACCATATGATCTTACGATTACGAAGATTTTTGAAAAAGCATTGAGAGCAGGTTCAGCGGAAAGAATTGTATTTGGAACTGATTCATCGTTCTTTCCACGAGGCTTCAGGTTTAACATCTTAGAGGAACAATATCAAGCAGTGAAGTCAATATGTCCTCAATATTGCTACACTGATGATGATATAGATTTGATATTCCGAAAGAATATTCTCCGACTCACTGGGTTCAAACCCAAGTGAGCATTCATCTACTATGCTTTCCGTATCTTTTTATCGAGACCTTTCAAACGCTTAGAGTCGCCACCTTCTCTATACTTCGCAGCAGCCTCTTGATATTTGGCAAGAGCCTCTCTTGTCTTCCCATCTTTCGCTAGTTTATCTCCTTCGTCTTCAAGCGCTTTACCCCAGATAACATATGCCTCACGGGCGCGTTCAGCACATCTAGCTCTCTTTTTGGCATCCGTGGTAAACATATACAATTCTCTTGCTTTCTTGAATTGTACAATGGCCCATTGGAAGCTATTTTCTTTCAAGAGCCCTTCTGCTTCATCATAGTGGAACTGAGCCATTGCATCATAGCCCATATCTATTTTCCTCAAGGCTTCTGCAGTATTCTTCTCTGTTCCAGATTTTTCAAATAGCATCTTTGCCATCTCATAGTACTCGATAGCACGTTCATGTTCATTCTCACTCAATAGTTGATCGCCAAAATCCGACCGTGCCTTTCCCATTGCATCAAAAACATATGCAGGATATTCAAATCCATCTGAAGTGATTACTACACCGCAATTTGGACATGATGCATGCTCAAGTTCTTTCAAAGGCGACTTGATTGAAATCTTCGAAGGCTTTCCCACCACAACATCGATAAACGATGCACTTGTGCTACCTCTCCCTTCTGGGAAAAGGTGGCTGACAGCATCTCTTGTTGCATCGTCTTGGACTTCAGGAAATAAATGTGTAAGAGCATCATCTGTTGATACTTCAATTGCATGAGCCTCTGCAACAATTCTTGGAGGGTCCACTTCTTTGAAAGGCATACCTTCTTTGATCTCTTGAACACCTTCGTCCCACGATAACTGAGATTCATTACTAGTCACGGGTTCCCTTGCTTCTGGTTCGCTTTCGATTGAGATTGGTGATGGTGTACTTGTAATGGTTTCACCATGATCCACAACAGTTTCTCCAGTAGGTAAATCCGGAATTTCATCATCCCAGCTGAGTTCTTCCGTTACTGGTGCGATTTCTGGTTTCGCTTCTGGACGAGTTGGTTCAGCTACTGAACCGGATTCTACAATATCTGCAAGACCCGATTCTTCAACACTCGGTAAAATATCTGGTTCTGGAGTAGAGATTGTTTCTAGACCTTCTGGAATTTTATGCCCACATCCGATACAGAATGTTGATCCTTTTCCTAAACTTTTGCCGCATTCTGGACATTGTATGTGGTCGACCATATTGAAATCCGCTGTTGTGTTTTTTCTCAGTGACAATAGTGTAACTGAGATTCTCAACATATTTTCTAAGACAATACATATGAACGCTTTTCGTACAGCATCACTTGCAGTATTATTAGATAATGTACACAAAAGGGTACGTACAAAGAGTGATGATGATTCCGAGCAATACTCCAGCAATTGATTGTATTAGACTGTGCTGCTTGAGAACTGTACGTGACCAGATAACCAGAATCCATACGATGATTACAGGAAGCGCAAAACAACCAAAAACAAAGAATAGTGCTGTTCCTGGTCCTCCTATTCCCGCTCCATGGACAGAAACTTTAGATTTCTGATTAGCTATTGTGACACCACTTGTTACTGTAAAATACGCAGCTGCAATGGCGCTCATGACTACACACCCAAGTAACCAATATACAATAAATGCCGCGGCGTAAAATGGTAGTGAGAAAAGGAAGAATTTTTTCCTGCTTTCCCAATCAGAAACATCAAGGTCGACTGTCCCATTTCTTGCAGAGTATAAAATTGGTGTAATCGGTAAAATTACCATCATGATAATGCATAACAAAATATTAGAAAGAGGTGTCAGAATTGGTCCGAGACCAATGGGTGAATAAATGGAGAAAATTATACCTATATAGAGATTGATAAGAGGTGCTGGAGTCAATCGTGAAATCGCACGTGCCATTGCCACACGTTTTCCATGCAGATCTAGTAATTCATCTCCATATTTCATGATAGAAAAATCTACTGACTCTCCTATATTTCCTCCCTTTATTATAGAATCATAGTTTACCTTAACTAAAAACCAAATCAATATCAAAAGAAAACAGCGGAACATATAACAACAAACCTTTTCTTTGCTATCTGATACGTTTTTTTCAAGGGAACTAGTTATTCCGTTAGGATGTACATCAATATGCCAGCAATGCCAAAGCGTGAAATCTTCGAGCGAATTATCCAAAATATCACAAACAAATTTCCAGATGTTTACGCAGCCTTATTCATTAGTCCAGAAGGATTTCCCATAAACACATGGGGTGTGTCACTGGAACGTGCTGAAGAAATATCCGCTTTATTAAGCGCATTGATTGGTAAGACTTGGGAGATCGTAAAAGGAGTCAAAGAAGGTGGAGAACTAGCTTTCATCCAGATTCAGACAAATATGGGTGGAATCAGAATTGCTCCCCAAGATGAGTTCATTCTTGTCACTCTAACAAAATCCTAAACATCATTTCAATCATCACCTGCAATATTATCTGTAATTAGTGGATAGCAGATTTCTAAGTCTGAATACTTATGGTTTCCTTACTCGGAAAGAGCACTAGTGCCATTTTTATACTGTTTACTTCGACTACATCATGTCCACATGCAGATGCTCGATAGTATCTGAGGGAGGTCTTCATAATGTCCCCGAAGAAGAAAGATGTCGAAGATGAAACAGAAGAGGCTGATGATTACGAGAAATTCGAAGAAGAAGCAAGCGATGAAGCAGAAGAGATTGATATTGGTTCTAGCGATTCGGTAGCTGATATTGAAGTAACGGATCTTCCAGGTGTAGGTCCTGCAATTGGAAAGAGATTAGCTGAATCTGGTTATAAAAATGTAGAGGCTATTGCTGTAGCATCACCCAATGAATTAGCTGCAGCTGGAGCCATTGGAGAAACCACTGCAACGAAAATCATCAAAGCTGCTCGCGAGATGCTAGATATTGGTTTTGAAACCGCGGACTTGCTACTTGAACGACGAAAGGTAGCAGGTAGAATCTCAACAGGTTCAAAAGCTCTTGATGAACTCTTTGGAGGTGGTCTGGAAACACAGTCTATAACTGAGATGTACGGTTCATTTAGATCAGGAAAGACACAGATGGCACATCAGTTATCTGTAATGATTCAACGTCCTCCTGAAGAGGGAGGTTTGAGTGCAACCGCTATCTATGTCGATACTGAAGGTACATTCAGACCTGAGCGTTTAGTTGATATGGCTGAAGCATTGGGTATGGATCCCGCTAAGGTTCTCAAGAATGTTGTCTGGGCACGTGCCTATAATTCCGACCATCAGATACTTTTGTGTGATCAAGCAATGGAGATGGCTCCCGAGAAGAACGCAAAATTACTCGTAGTAGACTCTGTAACTAGTCACTTTCGTGCTGAATATACTGGTAGAGGTACACTAGCTGCAAGACAACAAAAACTGAACAAGCACCTTCACCATCTACAGCGAGGAGCAGAGATTAATAATATGGCAGTCTATATCACCAATCAGGTCATGTCGCGACCAGATGCATTCTTTGGAGACCCAACGGCGCCTGTTGGTGGTCACGTACTAGCACATGTACCTCAGACTAGGTGTTACCTTAGAAAGTCAAAAGGTGAACGTAGAATCTGTCGACTTGTTGATTCACCAAATCTCCCTGAAGGAGAAGCTGTCTTTACGGTAATGAAAGAAGGTATCAGGGATGTATAATCTCTAATAACAAATGTTGGATGGTTTCTAACCATCCTTCACTTTTCTATTCGAAACCGGCATTTTCAATAATGCTCAGAACATTTTTCTCCCAAGCATCAAGTCCTGCCGAAGTTGATGGATATGCTGCGTAAAGTTTGTTCATTTTCTTCATTAGACTAGCAGCTTTCTGGATTTTTAGGAGTAGTCCTATTTTCCCAGCTGCTCGTCGTATTCTTTTCATTTTTTCAACAGCACTGAGTGAGAATCCATCTCCCCTATTTGCAGCCATTAGGTCTCCAGCTTCAAGAATTCTTTTCTCAAAGCCGTAGTCCATATCCTCATCTGATACTGCTTGCAATAATCTTCTGAAGATTTCAAGAGATGCAAGTCTTCTACCGAAGTTGGTTAGATAGCGCATATTGTATGGCCAGAGTCCCTTTGCTGTTACATCACGTCTGGCAATTGCTTCTCGCGCAACCTCTCCTAGAATGATTCCTGCACGCATTCCTGCTCCTATACCTCCACCATGAATCGGATTCACTTGCAAGGCAGAATCACCTACGAATGCAATCCCATTTCCTACTAAGCTCTTGAGAGGTCGTCTAACGGGAACTGCACCTCCTTTCCCATCAATGACTGTGCTCTCGAATAGAAGTGGGTATCTTTTCTTGAAATCTATGAAGTATGCCTTTGGAGAACTTTTCCCCTCTCCTCCAGTTACACCAATTCCTGCATTGACGTCCTGCAAACCTTTCGGAAAAATCCAAGCATAACCTTGCGGTGCAGTTCCTTCTCCGAGAAAGACTCGAGCAACCTCTGGTTCTGCTAGTGGAACCTTCAATCTTAGATTCTCTCTGTAACAAAGAGCAATATCTCCTTTATCGATATTATTCTCAATCAATGGTGAATCCAGTTTGTTCCTAATTACTGCTGCAAAACCACTAGCGTCAACAACTAATTTTGCTTTGACAATCGTCTCATCACCAGTTGCAATCTCTTTGTATTGAACTCCAGTAACTTGATCGCCGATACTAGTAGGACCTCCGACGTGAATCCCTGCACGAAAAACAACCCCAGCTCG
>Ga0315542_1001972_pt1 | contig 12710 bp, 3 predicted proteins | sample SalMarSW160120MG_FD_202541 | JGI IMG/M metagenome (GOLD analysis project Ga0315542, IMG submission 202541) | Salt marsh sediment microbial communities from the Plum Island Ecosystem LTER, Massachusetts, United States - Salt Marsh Sediment SW1601-20 ... | reverse complement strand
GTGACCTTCCACGAAGGAGTTGGCGTAGCGGAACCAGTTGATCTTGAGGGTGCCCACCATGTGGCCCAGATCGCCGTATTCGCGCCGCCGGTCCCGCAGATGCTCCACGACACTGGTGATGGTGAAGGAGCCCACCAGCGGCAGGTCCTTGTCCTTCAGCAGGTGCAGCATGTAGTCCGCCCCCGGCGTCACCTCGACGATCTGAAAGGTGGCCTCCGGGAAAACCGCGTACCAGGTCATGTCCGCGGGACCCGGATTGGCCTGCACCGAGTCGGGCAGGTCGTAGCGCGGCGCGTACACGAAGTTCTCGATGCCCGACTGCACGGCGATCTCCTCGCCGCCCTCCTCCTGGGGCATGAAGTCCTTGATCCTGGACGTGCGCTGCCAGCTCAGGTCGCCCAGGTTGGCCCCGGGCGTCTGGAGATCCACGGCATTGGCATGGCGGACCTTGGGCATCACGAAGCTCGTGCAGGAGTCCACGGGCTGGACCACGCCGGCCCGCTTGACCCGCTTGATCATCAGGTACTGCGTCGGCGTGAAGAACTTCTGCACGCCAAGCAGCGCGCCGCTGTAGCTGCGGTACTGATTCTCGAGATTGGTGCCGACCACGAACTCCAGCAGATTACCGTCACGCGCGATACCCGTGTTGCCGCGCACGTAATCGAAGCGCGGCGCATCGATCTCGAAGAGGAAATCGTTGCTCAGCGTATCCCCCTCGATGACACCCCGGAGGGAGGCGTAGACATAGGGATCAGCCTCTTTTTCGCCGCCGCATCCCACGAGCCCAGCAATGGTCACTCCGCCGAGCAGAACCATCAGGAGCAGAGCCCAGCGACGCGATGAAGAAACAACCGACATGGAAGAACCTCCCTTAGGGATCACGCATTGCCTTGCCGGTGGGGTCGCAAGGCCAACCCAGCAGATCGAATCCGTTCGACAAGGGAGCATCTTAGCCCCCATCCCACAGCGCCGTCAACCATCGCTGCTGGGTGCGCGGGCACCCATGAAGGTGCATCTTCAGCCCTGAAAAAGCAAACAAAAGGTTGGGCCATCGAAAAGGCATCCGGGCGGTTAGGGCCGCGTTGTCTGCGTTCTGGCGGTCTTATTCAGCCGGCGTGTTTCAGGTCGTAGCGGTGGTGGACAGCCAGACCCCGCGCCGGACACCTTCTCGATGGCCCAACCGGAGGAAGAGCGGGGGGGCACGCTAGTGGCGGAGGCGGGGCAGCTTGCGCAGCCACTCCAGCATGCGCCCCTGCTCCACGGGATCCAGCTCCCACAGCTCGTGGAAGATCCGCCAGTGTTCGGGCAGCAGGACCCCGCCGCGGCCGAAGACGCGCGAGAAGCGGCGGCGGCGCTCGGCCGCCGTGAAGCCGGGCCAGCGCTGCCGGCGCAGGCGGCCGTCGACGGTGACAGCCCAGGCTTCCTGGAAGGCGTTGGCGCTGTCCGCCGGTACGGCGGCCGGATCGATGGTGCCGTCGCAGAGATCGCGCACGGACATGAGCTGGTGATAGAGGAAACGCTCCAGGTTGGCGCGGGAGAGTTCCGTCCGCGGATCCTCCGCGGGGGACGCGAAGCGCGGCCCGCGCATTTCCCAGATCTCCGTGCCGGGCAGCAGCGAGGTGGGCGGGCGGTCCTTGAGCAGGTGTCCCGGATGCAGGTAGAGAGTGACCTGACGCGGCGGCCGGCCCGCTGTACCGGGATCGCGCGGCAGGTCGGCGAAGGAGATCCAGATCCGCTGGTCCTGCACGAGATCGTCGAGACAGAGCACCAAGCGCGCCAGGTAGCGGTCCAGCACGAGCCGCTGGGCGGCCGCGGCTGCGCTTTCACCGAGCAGCGGCGCGAAGGGCGAGTCTCCGGGCAGGCAGAGAACCTCCACCGATCCGAGACCTCCGATGCGGGACCAAGCGGTCCTCAGATGGTCGCCGGGGAGGCGATGAGCTCGCCACCGCCGACCGGTCGCAGGCGCGCGGTGAAATGGCGCAGAACCGGCGGCTGCCAGGCGATCTCCAGCCCCTGCAGCCGTTCCTTCAGCTCGGCGACGCGCCCGCAGGCCTCCGCCACGTAGTCCAGCTGGCTATGAGTGTAGACCCGGCGCGGCACGGCCAGCCGGACCAGCTCCATGGTGGGATGGACCAGCGCGCCGCCGTCCGGATCCCGGTGCTCGAACATGAGGCTGCCGATCTCCACGGCGCGCACGCCTCCCTCCAGGTAAAGGGCGGCGGCGAAGGCCTGGGCCGGAAACTCGCTTTGGGGAATGTGCGGCAGGGCCGTGCGTGCATCGATGTACACGGCATGCCCGCCCACCGGTTGCAGGATGGGCACGCCCAGCCTCGTGATCGCGCGGCCCAGTCGAGCCACCTGGCCGATGCGGTACGCCAGGTACTCCTCCTCCAGGCCCTCGCGCAAGCCCTGGGCGACGGCGGCCAGGTCCCGGCCCGCCATCCCACCGTAGGTGGGAAAGCCCTCGAACAGAATCAGCAGGTTGGTGGCCGCCTGCGCCCAGCCGTCGTCGTTCAGGCAGAGAAAGCCGCCGATGTTCACCAGGGCGTCCTTCTTGGCGCTCATGGTGCAGCCGTCGCCGCAGGCGAAGACCTCGCGGGCGATCTGCTTGACGCTCATCCCGGCACAGCCCGGCTCCCGCTGCTGGATGAACCAGGCGTTCTCCGCGTAGCGGCAGGCGTCGAAGAGCAGCGGCACGCCCTGCTCGTGACAGTAGGCGGAGACCTCGCGCACGTTGGCCAGGGAAACGGGCTGTCCGCCGCCGCTGTTGTTGGTGATGGTCAGCATCACGAAGGGTATCCGCTCCCGCCCGTACCGGCGGAAGGCGGCCTCCAGCTTCGCGAGCGACATGTTGCCCTTGAAGGGATGATCCAGGCCCGGGTCGAGTCCCTCGTCGATGACGCAGTCCAGGGCGATGGCCCCCACGTGCTCCACGTTGGCGCGCGTGGTGTCGAAGTGGGTGTTGTTGGGCACCACGTCGCCCCGCCGGCAGGCCACGGAGAAGAGGATGCTCTCGGCGGCGCGTCCCTGGTGCGTCGGGATGACATGGGTGTAGCCGAAGATGTCGCGGATGGCGGCCGTGAAGTCGTCGAAGCTGCGGCTGCAGGCGTAAGCCTCGTCTCCGGTCATGAGCGCGGCCCACTGGCGATCGCTCATGGCCGAGGTCCCGCTGTCCGTCAGCAGATCGATGTAGATGGCGGCCGAGGGGATCCTGAACAGGTTGTAGCCCGCCTCGCGGAGCAGCTGCTCGCGCTCCGGACGCTCCACGCGCTGGATGCGCTCAACGACCTTGATGCGGTACGGCTCGAACGGCAGGTCCATGCTCGCTGCACTCCTTTCGCGGCCCGGGACGCCCTCCGTGGCGACATCAGTTCGGCGCAACCGTCCGAAGTTAGCAGCCGCTGGGGTGGCAAACAAGGGCGCTCTGGCGACGCGCCGGCCGGGAGCCGGCGCGCCATGCCTCCGGCTCAGGTTCCCTCGCGCTCCAGGTCACCGGCCAGGGGGGAGCGCTCCTGGTAGAGAACCAGGATGCGGTCGGTCAGGCGGCTGAGGACCTGGTAGTGGTCCCGCGCCGGCTCGACACCCTGACAGAGGTAGACGCCCGCGGGAGACCAGCGACCCTGCGGCCCGGGTCGGGCCAGCGTGACCAGCGGCGTGCTCCCCTCCCTCTCCACCGCGGGAGACGGCAGCCCGCGCGCGCGGCGCCAGGCCTCCCAGAGGGGACGGCGCTGGAAACGTTCGGGTGTCTCCTCCCCCACGTCCGCCAGCAGATGTTCCACGCGGCGCCGGGCCCACGCAGCGGACAGGAAGGGCCCGGCCCAGCTCCGCCGACAGATCGCCCGGTAGAGATCCTGCAGGCTGGACGAGGCGGCGAGGAGCTTGCCCTCCGGCAGCCAGTCCTGGTAGGCCGCACGCGCGACCACCGGCAGCCAGCCGACCAGCAGGGACGACGGGCCCGCCTCACCCGTCACCTCGGCCAGGAGCGTCAGGAACTCGCAGGGGCCCGGCAGGAGCAGCTCGTCCAGCTCCTGCCGGTAGACCGGCAGCCAGCCACTGGCCGCGAGCCGCCGGCCGAGATACTCCAGGTCTCCCGGTTGAGGCGCGGTGAGGGCCAGATGATCGGCGAGCCCACCCGCGGCCCGCTCCTGCTCCAGGCAGGCTAGGCACTCGTCCAGGTTGGCGGCCCATTGCACGCGGCAGCTGCCCTTGTCCCGGCGCCTCGACTTCATCCTGCCGAACCCGGCCGCCGGAACCAGGGTCCGGATCTCGCGCCAGGGGGCCCTGGCCAGGCGAAGCTGCACCGTCAGATCCACGACGTCCTCGTCGCGCGGGGTGGTCAGGAAGAGATGCTCCCAGGGTTCGACAACCTCGGCCGGATCCAGGGTGGCCAGCAACGCCCCGTGCCGCAGGTGCTGGGCGATGCGGTAGCGCTCCTCGGTCGCGAACCGCTGGACCTCGATCAGCAAGCCCCACCGGTCGGCCATCGCCGGTCCCGGCAGGCGACCGCCGCCCTCGCCCCCGGCGGGCAGCTCGGCACCCGCCAGCGCGAGCGGGGGCTGCAGCTCCGGCAGCGAGCGCCGCCAGGCCACGTGAACGCGCGCGGCCGTGCCCACGTCGGGGCAGTAGAGCGTGCCGGCCGACAGGTTCAAGCCCGCCTGGCCCGCCCGCTGCAATCCCTCCAGCGCGGCCGCGAGCCGGCCGCTGCCGGCGGGCCCGCGCAGGACCAGCAGACCCGGTTGTCGCTTCTGAAAGACCTCCTGGACCCGCTCCGCCGCTTCGGCGATCTCGGGACGGAGGGCCGCCCGCTCGGGCTCGGGCGGCGCCTGCCGTGCCGCCGCGGAGGCTGCGGGCTCCAGCAGGCCGAGCGGAAGCGCGCGCCGCAGATCGCCGGTCCAGACGATCTCCGCGGCGGCGAGGGTCGTCAGCAGGCGCGCCGCGCGCGCGGGAATCCGCAGGGTACCGGTGACGGCGAGCCGCCGCAGGCCGGCCAGGTCGATGCCCCCTTCCGCCGCCGGCCCGTGCCAGCGCCAGAAGCCCAGCAGCCAGCCCAGCTCCAGCACCTGGGCATCGCAGACGAGGGCCGACTCCGCCGCCAGCTCCACCCGCCAGCCCTCGCCCTCCCGCTCGGCACCGGTCAGCAGCAGCTTGACCGCCGCCAGGAACAGGTCCAGGTGGTGGCGCAGCCTCGCGGTCACGTCGGCGACGCTGCCCAGGTATCCCACTCGGCGGCGGCTGGAGGCCATCAGGCCGGCCAGCGGCTGGTAGAGCAGCTCCGGCTCGCCGGTGTCGGGCTCCTCCGCCGGAAGCAGCTCGGTCGGCGCGGCCAGCCGCTGGGAGCTGGCCAGGAGCAGGCAGTCCACGCGGGCCAGCACGGCCTCCGGGAGCCGGGCGGGCAGGGCCATCAGGTCGCAGAGCGTGACGAGCCCGGGGCTCGTGCTCGCCAGCATGAGCGGGACGAGCAGATCCATCGCGTCGTCCAGCTGCTCGATCTCGTGCTCGATCTCCAGGTAAGGGCGGTCCAGGTGCAGCCAGGACGAGCCGGCCTGGACCGCCCCGGTCGCCTCGGGCAGCGCCAGCTCTCCCGCCATCATCGCCAGCCACTGCAGCGTCCGCAGATCCGCGCGCAGGATGCTGCTCGGCAGCCCGCTGAGAGCCTCCAGGTAGGAGAGGGGGATCAGCTCGCGCCCGGCGGTCTCGGGCGCCTCCTGCCGCCTGGGCAGCCAGTCCTCCAGCTCCCCCAGGAGCCGGAAGATGCGCTGGACCCGGTCGGCGGGAGCGGGGCCCGCATCGCCCACCAGCTCGTCGGACCGGTACCACAGGGTGGTCCGCTCGCGGAGCCGGGGATCGACCAGCCAGGGGGCATCTTGCGAGGGGGGGAAGAGGAGGGCATGCCGCTCCTCGCCTCGGCTCTGCGGTTCGGGGCCGGTGCAGCCGAGATGCCAGATCCGCTCGGCATCCGGCCTGATCTCGCACCGGGACCCGCGCGTCCGACCCTCCAGCCCCAGATCGCTCAGGACGGCGAGGGCCACGGGGAAGTCCGAGGGCTGCAACCAGATCTGCAAGGGGACACCGGCGCCCAGGTCGCGCCGCTCGCGCAGGGCCTCGAGCTTGTGCCGCAGGCGGAGCCGCACCGCGCCCCCCTCCTCCGCCGCCGGCAGCCAGGCCGCCAGGTCGAGGCCGCAGCGCGGGCAATCCCGCGGCCAGCCGCGGCGGCTGACCGGCGTTCCGCACGCGGGACAGATCTCCTGTCTGACGGGCAGCCGGCCCACCGCCACCCGCCCGGCGGAGAGGTCCCTTTCCGGGCCGGCGGCCTCCGGGGACGCCATCACGATCCGCCCCCGGCCGCCCGTCGACTCCTGCCAGGAGTGGCGCAGGACGGACTCCCAGGCCGGCGGCAGGGATGAGGCGTAGAGATCGGCCTGTTCCAGCTCGCTCCGACCGAGCCAGTGCAGGATGGAAGCCCCGCCCGCTCCAGAGCCCGCTGCCGTCGGCAGCCAGCCGCGCAGATCACCCCCGAAGAGCGCGGGGGGATGCCGCTCGGCCAGGCCGTGCGGCGGCCCCCCCCGTGCGAAGTCCTCCGGCCGGATCCAGAGCACGGGGCCGATCCCGGTGGCGGTCTCCACCTGCCCGCGGGCCCGCTCGCTCCCGGCCACGACCGTGGAGGCCTCCGTGGGATGGGCGGCGATCAGCGACGCCGCGCCTGCGGGCGGACGATCGGCCAGGATCAGCAGCTGCCGATCCTGGCGCCCCCGCTCCCGCTGCTCCGCCAGCCAGCCGGCACAGGCGCGCCAGGCGGCGTGCCCGTCACCGAGGTGCAGGCGCAGGCCCGGGCCCGCCGGTGCCGCCGACTCCGTGGCCGCCAACGGCGGCAGTCCCGGCGGCGAGCCGCGATCGTCGGGACCGAGGCGTCCGTTCGCGCGCAGCCAGCCGCGCAGGCCTTCCAGCCACGGCATCCTCTCGCCCTCCACCCTGTGCCTGCGCTCGAGGCGGCCGTCCTCGCCGCCGGCACCCAGATCGTAGGGCCGTCCGCCCGCGGCCTCGACCAGCTGAGCCGCGCTCTCCGCATCGCCCGCGGCCGGAGGGCCGCCGCCGGGATCCGGCAGGCGGAACCGCCGCCACCAGCGAGGATCGGCCACGTCCACCACGGCCAGGCCGCAGGCCAGCAGGGCGTTGATCTCCAGGGAGAGCAGACCGCGCTCCTGCTCCAGCAGCGCCCGGCGCTGCCGATCCCCCGTGCTCCAGGCGGCGAGATCGTCGCCGGCGGGCGCGACCTCGTCGCCCGGCTGCAGGCTGCTCAGCACCGGAACCAGCAGGCGCCGGCCGTCGCGTCGCACCCCTGCCCGATCCTGCCAGAACTCCACGGCCTCCAGGCAGAGCGGAGCCGGCAATCCGCGCTCCCAGGGCAGTCGTCCCGCCGCCAGCTCCCGCCACCATCCCGCCGGTCCGGTCTGCGGCGGTAGCAGGACGAGGGGGGACTCGCCTTCCGCGCAGAGATCGGCGGCATGCAGCAGCTGGTCCCGCGCGGCGGTCAGGCTCAGCACCAGGGCGTCGGGAGCCACTCCTCCCACCGCCAGCTGCAGGAGCGCCGGGCGGGCGTCGCTGAGCGACAGCCCGTAGGCTGACCCGTAGGGTGCGAGCCAGTCCGCCAGCAGCTGCTCCAGGCTCTCGCGCAGGAACTGGCCGCCCAGCAGGAGGGAAAGGTGACGGCGTCCCCGCAGCGCCAGCCGGGAGTGCAGGCCGGCGAGGTCGTCGCCCCAGAGCTCACGGAGCTGCCAGTGCACGCCGCAGCTGTCCAGGAAGATCCAGGCGGCATCCCCTTCCCGGCGAACGCCCCAGAGTGCATCCAGCTGGGCCTCGTCTCCCGTGAGGGCCGCGGCCGGTCCGACCACCAGGCGGGAGCGGCGAGCCCGCTCCCGGTACTCCGCGCACCAGGGATCCGCCTCCGGTCCCTCAGCGCCGGGATCCACCGTCGGCAGGTCCGCGATCAGCTCGGCGTAGATATCGTGCAGGGGCAGCGCACCCCGGGGACGCGGGCGCACGGCCTGCAGGTCGAGCAGGTCGCCGTTGTGACATTCCACGAGCCGCGTCCAGTGCAGGAGCGCCAGCCAGCTGCCGCGGTCCGCCTCCGGCCGGCTCGGGCCCGCGGCGAGCAGGCTCTCCAGGAGGTCCAGCGCCGCCTCGCGGGCATGGGGACGGTCGCCGCGCGGCAGGAGCGTCACGCTGCCGGCGGCCCCCAGCGATCCGGCGAGCTCTTCGCCGTGCCCGGGACGGTCCAGCACCACCCGCCAGTGCGGGGCGGCGGCGCCCCAGGCGGCCAGCACCGCCGCCGGTCGTCCCGTGCTCACGATGGCCACGCGATTGCCGGTCAGATCCGGCCGCGGCCCATCTACCCCCTCGGTCCTCCTGCTGACGGCACCGGGGCGGGCCAGCGGATCCGGCCGCGCGGCCAGGGGAGGCAGGCTCCAGGCCTCTCGGTCGCCCGCGACCTCGCGCGCGCCGCCGTCCCGGGACGCCAGGTGGGAGATCAGCAGACCGGCGACGGGATCGCCGCGGTCGGCCAGCTCCAGCAGCCCGGCACGCAGCGTGGGATCGGAATCCTGCAGCCGTTCGAGGACGGCCAGCCAGAGGAGACCCGTGCCGACGGCCCGGCCCACCGCGCTGCCGCCGAGGGACTCGGCCTCGAGCCCCTGCCGGGGCGGCCGCAGGAGCGGATGGCCGCGCGCGCGGTCCCAGCCCCCGCGCCAGCACGCCAGCTTCGAGAGCGCTATGCGCCGGACCGCCTCCTCCGTCAAGCCCTCCAGCGGCAGCTGGGCCTCGAGGAGCGCCTCCACGAAGGGCGCGACGGGCCAGCCGCTCGTCTCGGCCGCACCACCGGCCACCAGATCCCCAGCCGCCGCATCGTCGGTCCAGATCAGGCGCTCCCGGCAGGGCGCCAGGAAGCTCCGTAGCGGCTCGCCGGGTGTGCCGGGCCGCCAGACTGCCACGTCACGAGGGGAGTCCTCCCACCACAGGATCGCGAGGCACGAGCCGTCGGCCTCCCGGGCCAGGGTCGCCCAGGCCCGGCTCGGCTCTTCCAGCGGATGACGCCAGGCCATCGTTCGCAGCGCGGCCGAGCGCCGGCGCAGGGCCGCCGGATCCGTAACAGCGGCCTCGGCCTCCCGGGCGGCCTCCGCGTAGCGCGGCACCGGGAAGGACTGGGCCTCCAGGTTGGCCAGCAGCTCCAGGCAGCGTACCCGGGCCAGGTCCGACCGTCCCGCCTGCCCGGGGTAGGCCGCCATGTAGGCCCGATAGCGCGCGACGCTGGCGCTGGCGTTGCCGAGGTGCCGATCGCTCAGCTGCGCCTCCAGCCAGGCCCGCTCCTCGGGGTGGCGGCCGTGCGGCGCGAAGTAGACCGGTTCGAGGAGCTGGAGCAAAGCCTGCGCCCATTCCCGTCGCACAGTGCTCGCTGCGGCCGGATCCGTGACGTCGAAGAAGGCCTCCAGGAGGTCGTCCCCCTTGCGGGCCAGCCAGAGCCGATCCTCCTCCGTCAGGGGGAGATCGGCGCGCAGCAGCTCCACGTCGAAGAGCTGGGCCGCCCGCAGGGCCAGCCGGAAGATGGCCTTCAGCAACGGAGCCGCCGCACTCGGTTCGGCAGGAAACAGCTGGCTGCGGGTCAGCAGGTGGAGGGCGGCCAGCAGCTGGGCCTGGGAGCTCTCCCCCTCGCCCTCGGGCAGGAACTCGCTCAGGCGCATGGCCTCGCGAACGGTGACCTCGCCCTCCTGGCGGAAGCGGGCGCGGAAGAGCCCGCTGGCCTCGTCCCAGCGCCCGCCGCCCGCCGGCTCCGGGCCCGCCCCTCCGTGCAGCCCCCCCCACAGGCGCTGCAGTCCGTCCCTCAGCTTCTCCGATAGGAAAACCCGGCCCGGGGAATGCGCCCTCTCCGCCTGTGCCGCGTGGAAGAGACTCTCCGCCTGCACGAAGTCGTGCGCGGCCAGGCGCCGCGAGGCCTCGGCCAGGGTGTCCCAGTAGTTCATCCCCTGCCCATCCTTCCCGGAGCGGGCCTCCTTGCGGGGCGGGGCACGGGGCTGGCGGCCGGCCGGGCCGCCGGTCCCCTCAGATCACGATGTTTACCAGCTTGTTGGGGACGACGATCACCTTGCGCACGGTCCGTCCCCCGAGGAGCTCGGGGATCCGCCCGTGCTCCTGTGCGCGGCGACCCAGCTCCACCTCGTCCAGATCCGTCGGCACCTCCATGCGGTCGCGGATCTTGCCGTTCACCTGCACGACCACCGTCACGGTCGCGAGGGTCAGCGCCGCCTCGTCCCATTCCGGCCAGGCCTGGTCGAAGACGTGGCCGCCGCCCTGCAGGCGCTGCCACAGCTCCTCCCCCAGATGGGGCGCGAAGGGCGACAGCATCTTGACCAGGTTGACGATGCCCTCCTTGTAGCGAGGATCGCTCAGGCCGACGGCCCGGCGCCCCGCGTAGGCGTACAGCGCGTTGGTCAGCTCCATCAAGCGGCTGAGCGCGGTGTTGAAGTGGAAGCGCTCGGTGTCGAGGCTGCAGCCCTTGATGCTGTTGTGCATGATGCAGCGCAGCGGCCCGGCGCGCCGCTCGGCTTCCGCCGCGGGCAGGGGCTCCGCGTCGCTGGCGGCGTCGCCGGCGGGGGACCGGCCGGCGCAGGCCGCGTCCACCAGACGCCAGACCCGTTGCAGGTACCGGTGAATTCCCTCGATGCCCTCGTCGACCCAGTCCCCGCCCTCCTCGAAGGCGAAACCGAACATGATGTAGGCCCGCAGGGTGTCAGTGCCGTAGCGCGCGATGTACGCCTCGGGATTGACCACGTTGCCCAGCGACTTGGCCATCTTCACCCCGTCGCGCGTGATCATCCCCTGGTGGTTCAGGCGCTGGAACGGCTCGTCGAAGGGCAGCCAGCCCAGATCGTGCAGGACCTTGGTGACGAAGCGCGCGAAGATGAGGTGGCCGTAGGCGTGATCGGCCCCGCCGACGTACTGGTCCACCGGCAGCCAGGCCGCCACCCGCTCGCGCGAGAACGGGCGCTCCGTGTCGTGAGGATCCAGGTAGCGAAGGTAGTACCAGGAGCTGCAGACGAAGGTGTCCATGGTGTCGGGATCGCGACGGGCTTCCTCGCCGCAGCGGGGGCAGCGTGTTCTCATGAAGGACTCGCTGCTGGCCAGCGGCGCCTTGCCGCGCGGCTGGAAGTCCACGTCGTCGGGCAGCAGGACCGGCAGCTCCTCCTCCGGGACCGGGACCTCGCCGCAGGTCGGGCAGTGCACGATCGGGATGGGCGCCCCCCAGTAGCGCTGGCGGCTCACCAGCCAGTCGCGCAGGCGGTACTGCACGGTGGCGCGGCCCAGCCCGCGCGCCTGCAGATCGGCCACCACGCGCGCCTCTCCCTCCCGGGTGGACAGACCATCGTAGTCACCGGAGTTGCACATCAGGCCGGGCTCCGTGTAGGCCTCCGGGAGCGGGTCGGCGGCGCGGCCGTCGGGCGGCCGGATCACCCGCCGGATGGGCAGGTCGCAGGCCGCGGCGAACTCGAAGTCGCGGCTGTCGTGGGCCGGCACGGCCATGACGGCGCCGGTCCCGTAGGTCGCCAGCACGTAGTCGGCCACCCAGATGGGGATCTCCTCGCCGTTGACCGGATTGATGGCCATCGCTCCCGTGGGCACGCCGGTCTTCTCGCGCACGCCGCTGGCCCGGTCCACCTCGCTCAGCAGGCGCGCCTGCTGCAGGTAGGCCGCCACCGCCGGGCGCTGCGGCTCCGCGGTGAGCAGCATCACGAGAGGATGCTCCGGCGCCAGCACCATGTAGGTCACGCCGAAGAGGGTGTCCGGACGGGTGGTGAAGACCCGCAGCTCGGCCCGTCCCTCGGCATCGCTGCTCCACGTCTCCGGCAGCTCCCCCTGCAGGCAGCGCGCCGGCACCTTGAAGACCACCTCCGCGCCCTCGCTGCGGCCGATCCAGTAGGTCTGCTTCTTCTTGGTCTCCTCGGGCCAGTCGATCCGCTGCAGCCCCTCGAGGAGCTTGTCGGCGTAGGCCGTGATGCGGAAGCACCACTGGGTGCGATCCTGGCGCTCCACCATGCTCCCGCAGCGCTCGCAGGCGCCGTCCCGGACCTGCTCGTTGGCCAGGACGGTCTGGCAGGACACGCACCAGTTGACGGGCATCCTGGCCCGGTAGGCCAGCCCGTTCTTGAAGAGCTGCAGGAAGAGCCACTGCGTCCACCTGTAGTAGTCGGGGCGATGCGTCGCGATCTCGGCGGACCAGTCGAACATCGCGCCCAGCGCCTGCAGCTGCTCGCGTATATAGGCGATGTTCTCCTCCGTGTGCAGGCGGGGGTGGACGCCGCACTTGATGGCGTAGTTCTCCGCGGGCAAGCCGAAGCTGTCGAAGCCGATGGGCATGAAGACGTTGAATCCCCGCATGCGGCGGTAGCGCGCCCAGGCGTCCGGCGGGGCGTAGGACATCCAGTGCCCGAGGTGGAGCTTGTCGCCCGAGGGATAGGGATACATCACCAGGCAGTAGCACTTGTTCTCCACGCGCGAGAGATCGGTGTGGTAGCATCCCTCTTCTTCCCAGATGCGGCGCCATTTGGCTTCGATGCGCGCGAAATCGTACTGCAACCTGCCGGTCCTTCCACTCCCCGGCCTCAGGAGCCAGCCGCGGCTTGCGGGGTTCCATTCGGCAACGAACCAAGCCGTTCCCCTCGAAC
>Ga0315542_1001971_pt1 | contig 12710 bp, 11 predicted proteins | sample SalMarSW160120MG_FD_202541 | JGI IMG/M metagenome (GOLD analysis project Ga0315542, IMG submission 202541) | Salt marsh sediment microbial communities from the Plum Island Ecosystem LTER, Massachusetts, United States - Salt Marsh Sediment SW1601-20 ... | reverse complement strand
GAGCACCAGGGTGACCCCGAAGCGGGCCGCGGTCTCCCGGGCCAGGTCCAGACGCCGGGCCTGGACTTCCGGGGTGGTCAGCCCCACCAGCCGGGCCATTTCTCCCGGGTGAGGGGTCAGAATCCGAAGACCCGCGGCGCCGGGCAAACCGGTGGTAGCCGCGGCCAGGTTATTGATCCCGTCGGCGTCGATGACCATGGGCTGGGGCAATTCGTGCACCAGCCGCCGCACCAATTCCCCGGTTTCCGGGTGGGTCCCGATCCCCGGCCCCAAGGCCAGGACGGACTTGGGGGCCAGAAACTCCCGGATGGGGGTCAGGGCCGCGGCGCCCAGGGCCCGGGTCCCCGGGGCCTCGGGCAGGGGCAGGGTCATGGCCTCGGTGAGCTTCACTTCCAAAATATCGTTGAGGCTGGCGGGAATCCCCAGGGTCACCAGCCCGGCTCCGGCCCGGAGCGCCGCCTCCGAAGCCATGGCCGCGGCCCCGGTCTTGCCCGCGGAGCCGGCCAGAACCAGGAGGTGCCCGAAGTTGCCTTTGTGGCTGCCGGCGGGCCGGGGGGGCAGGAGTTGCCGCAGGTCCCGGGCTTCGGCCAGTTCCACCGGCGCCTCCCCGGCGAGCCTTGGGGGGATGCTGATATCCACCTGCCAGAGGCGGCCCACGTAATCCCGGCCCGGAGGCAGGACCTGGCCCAGCTTGGGCCAGCCGTAAGTGACGGTGACTTCCGCCTGCAGGGCCGCGCCCAGGACTGCCCCGGTATCCGCACAGAGGCCCGTGGGGATATCCACCGCCAAGACCGGCGCCCGGAGATGGTTGACCCGTTCGATCAAGGCGGCCATCAGGCCCTGCACCGGGGCATTGAGGCCGGTGCCCAACAGGGCGTCCACGATGAGGCCGGCCCGGGCCAGGCGGTGCAGGACGGGGTTCAGGTCGGCCTCGGTGAGGACTTCCGCCACCTCAACCCCCAGGTGGGCCAGGACCTCCAGGTTGACCCGGGCGTCGCCGCTCACCCGGTCCCGGGGTCCCAAGAGGAAAACGGTTACCGGGAGGCCGGCGTTGGCCAGATAGCGGGCCACCACGAAGCCGTCGCCGCCGTTGTTGCCCCGGCCGGCCAGGACCGCCACTTCCCCCGCCAGAGCGGGAAATTCCCGCCGGAGAATTTGGTAGGTGGTGCGCCCGGCATTCTCCATGAGGACCAGGGAGGGAATTCCGAGGTCCTGGATGGCCCGGCGGTCCAACTCCCGCATCTCCGCAGCCGTAACGAGTTTCATATCTTAACCTGGATCAGGAATTTTCGGTTAAGAATAACACAGCTTTCGGGGGATTAGCAATTAGCGGTTAGCAGTTAGTGGTTAGTCAAGACTTGGGATGGTTATACCGATTCGCAGTCGGAAGCCAATTTTTGTAATCGCGGGCTTCAGCCTGCGCCGGCGCAGGCAGGACGCCTGTGCCACCTGTTTGACCGTGACTTGGTATGAAATGGCTTTGGTATCGGTTGAAAGCTAACTGCCAATTGCTAACCGCTCACTGCCATGGTCACAGAAAAGGCGGCCCGGGGGCCGCCTGGTGGACAAGGGAAAAGGGGCGTTTCCCTACCAATGGTAGGCCATGCCTATCACCACTCTATGGGTGGCAAAATTAAAAGTCGTCATATTCCGGCACGCCGTGCCGTTGGGTAGATAAAAGGGGTGGGATTCAATTTCCACATTCCATTGGTAGTTGAATTTGTATTCCACGAAGGCCCCGATATGTTGGGTGATCATGTAGCGCAACCCCGTCATCACGTCAACCCCGAAATTCTTGGCCGAATCCACCTCCTCATAGAGGCAGGAAAAGCACGGACCGATGCCCACGTAAGGCTGCAACCGGCCAAACGACACTTTCTGATCCGGGAGAAAGCCGTAGCGGCCGACGATGTGCAGGGCCGTGGTCCAATTCATCCAGAAGTCATTGGGCACGGTACCCGTGGTATACCCCTGGATGGGGTGGCTCATGGCCAAGGTGCGCCGGTTGACGTAACTGTTGTTGACGCCGGACTCCACTTCCAGACCCAGGTAGGGGATGGCGTGGGTAAAGTAGCCCAACTTCACGCCCCCGGCCAGGGAGTTGGCAAATTGGTTGTTAAACAGGGTTACCGGACCTGCGCGGCCATTGACCCCCCCATTGAGGGTAACACCACTAAGATATTGGAGATCCTGACTGGGGGTAATTGCCATCCCCAGAAAACCCCCGAAATAAAATTCACCGTTGAGCAGGCGCTCCTTATATCGGCGGGAGGGCAGGTTCTCATAGATCCCGTAGCCGATCAACGGGCTGGCGAGCAACCCGAGGATGGTGCAGCCGATGGCCAAATCTTTCTGCAAGGCGTAAACCGGCGTCGGCGCCGGCATCAGGAAACCGAGGGTTAACAGGATGATGACACACCCCAGTAACCACTTCCTGGGTCTGGCGTTTCCCCCACGCGGCATCGTCTCCTCCCCCCTGAGACCTTTAAATTGGGTTATTCTAGTTTTTAAGGATGTTAGATGTCAAGGGAAAATAGATGTCCAGCCCTTAGGGATGGTAATGAGATAGGAAAGTTTTCCTTAAACGGTGGCAAAGACGTCCGGGAGTCGGGGATAATCATGTTGACTCAAGGCCACCGGATTGATAAATTTTAAGGTGTAGAAATTTCCTGGCTATTTTAAGGTATCCGTGATCGTCATTATCGATTATCAGGCCGGCAACCTCACCAGTGTGGTCCGGTCCCTCAAGGCCCTGGGAGTGGAGGGCGCCGTAACCCAAGACCCGGCGGTGGTGGCCCAGGCCAGTCGGGTCATCTTTCCCGGAGTGGGCGCGGCCGGCCAGGCCATGGCCACGCTCCGGGAGCTGGGTCTGGATCAGGCCCTACGCCAGAGTTGCCAGCGGGGCATCCCCATCCTGGGCATCTGCCTGGGGGCGCAAATCATTCTGGAGGGCAGTGAGGAAAACGATGCCACCTGCCTGGGCTTGCTGCCGGGCCGCACCCGGGCGCTCCCCCGGGTCCAAGACTTGAAGATTCCCCACATGGGGTGGAATCGGGTCCGTTTTCTCAAAGACCACCCGGTATTCAAGGAGTTGCCGGAGGGTGCCGAATACTATTTTGTCCACAGCTACTATCCGGCGCCGGACCAGGCGAGCATGGTGCTGGGGGTGACGGACCACGGCATTGAATTTCCCAGCGCCATTGGCTGGCGCAACCTGGTGGCCACCCAGTTCCACCCGGAGAAAAGCGGCCGCTTCGGGCTCCAGATCCTGGAGAATTTCCTGGCCTGGGACGGCACCCATGCTGAGTAAGCGGATCATCCCGTGCCTGGACGTCCGGGACGGCCGGACCACCAAAGGCATCAGATTCAAGAATAATGTAGATATCGGGGACCCGGTGGCCATGGCCCGGCACTACTATGAAGCCGGGGCCGATGAACTGGTCTTTTACGACATCACCGCCTCCAGTGACCGCCGGAACATCATGATCGACGTGGTCCGCCGGGTGGCCGCGGAGATTCTCATTCCCTTTTCGGTGGGCGGCGGCATCCGTAATCTCAACGACATGCGGGAGGTGCTGCTGGCCGGGGCCGAGAAGGTGAGCGTCAACAGCGCCGCCATCCTGGAACCGTCGCTGATCACCGCCGGGGCCCAGGCCTTCGGCAGCCAGTGCATCGTGCTGGGCATGGACGTGAAGCGGGTCACTGCCTCCCCCGCCATCCCCTCGGGTTATGAAATGGTAATTCACGGGGGCCGCACCCCCATGGGGATCGACGCCCTCTGGTGGGCTCGGGAGGCGGTGCGGCTGGGAGCCGGGGAGATCTGTCTCAACTCCATAGATGCCGACGGCACCCAGGCTGGTTATGAACTGACCCTGACCCGGATGATTTCTGAAGCCGTGCCCATTCCGGTGATTGCCTCCGGCGGCGCCGGGACTCCCGACCACCTCTGTCAAGTGCTCACCCAGGGCCGGGCGGACGCGGCGCTGATTGCTTCCATGGTCCATTACGGCACCTATACCATGCAAGGTATTAAAGAGTATCTGGCCCAGCGCCAAATCCCGGTTCGTCTTATCTGGTAAAGACCGGAAACTCATCCAGGATGGAGCCATTGAACGATCAGTTCGACAGGGATATTAACGAGTTTCCGGAAGAATTGCCGGATATCCTGGAGCCGGAGATCGAGGAGGACAAGGAAGAGGTCGAGGCGGCGCTGCCCATGCCCAGCGATATCGACCTGGTGCAGCGCTATATCCGCGAGGCGAACCGCTTTGCCTTGCTCACCCCGGAGGAGGAGAAAGCCCTCACCACCCTCTACCATGAGACCGGCGACCGGGAAACCGGCTCCCGGCTGATCACCAGTAACTTAAGGCTGGTGATCAAGATTGCCCTGGAGTTCCAGAAATACTGGATGAAAAACCTGCTGGACCTGATCCAGGAAGGCAATATCGGTCTCATGCATGCCATCAAGAAATTTGATCCCTACCGTGGCATCAAGCTCTCCTATTATGCCTCTTTCTGGATCAAGGCTTACATTCTCAAGTTCATCATGGACAATTGGAAGCTGGTGAAGATCGGCACCACCCAGTCGCAACGCAAACTCTTTTACAACTTGAAACGGGAAAAGGAGAAACTCCGGGCCCAGGGGTTTGAGCCGGGCCCTAAACTCCTGGCTGAGGCCTTGAACGTGCGGGAGGAGGAAGTCATCGAGATGGACCAGCGCCTGGGTGGGTGGGAGCTTTCCCTGGACGCCCCCTTGAAGGACGGTTCCGATGAATATCACAAGAATTTTTTGCCCGCCACCGACCCCCAGGTGGAAGAAGTATTGGCCGATGCCGAACTGAAAAATATGTTCCGCCGGAAACTGGCGGATTTTCGCAGCGAACTCAATGAGAAGGAATTGGATATTCTGGACTTGCGCCTGTTGGCGGAAAAGTCGATGACCCTGCAAGAGATCGGGGCGCGGCACCACATCTCCCGGGAGAGGGTGCGCCAGATCGAAGACCGTCTCATTAAACGATTGCGCCAATATCTTAAAAATGAAATCGCTGATTGGGAGGATTATCGGACCCCCCTGGGAGATTAGCTTACCCGAGGGTCGCCTCCTGAGGCTCAACTGGTCTAAGTGGAAAATGCTCACGAAAATGTTTGGTATCTTAACCAATAGAACTGCCCTATTGCGGGTCCTGTGCTGCGGTTTCCTGGGACTATGGGTGTCCGCGGCGGTCATGGGCTGCGCTTCCCTAAAGCGGGTGGTGCCCGGCGAAACCGGGGTTTCCAAGACCACCGAAACCCCCAAAAGCCTGGCATATTACCACTTCCTCAAGGCCCAGCAGGATCTGGGGGCCGATGACGTGGCGGCGGCCATCGATGAATATGAGATGGCCCTGAAAAATGATCCTGAGTCTGCCACAATGGAGATAGAACTGGCGACCCTCTACCAACGCCAGGGCAATGTCAAGCAGGCGCTGGCTCACGCCGAGAAATCCCTCAAATTAGATCCCAAGCAGCAAGAGGCGTATTTCCTCCTGGCCGGTCTCCACGTGGGGTTGAACCAGTTGGATGATGCCATCCGGGAATACGAGCGCATTTTGCAGTTAGACCCGGAAAGCCGGGAAGCCCGCCTCTTCCTGGCCACCCTTTACGCCCAACAGCGGCGGTATCCCAAAGCCATTCATACCATCCAGGGACTTTTGCGCCTGGATCCCCAACTGGTGGTGGGGCATTACTATCTGGGCCGCATTTATCTGGAAACTGACCGTTTGTCGGAGGCGAAGAAAGAATTTTTTCTGGTCCTCACCATGGACCCCAATTTCATCCCGGCCATGTTCGACCTGGGAGTCACCCTGGAACGGGAGCACCGTTACAGCCGGGCCCTCTCCATGTATCGCCGCATTCTGCGCTCCCAACCCCGTAATAGCCGGGTCTGGGCCAGTATCGCCCGCCTCTATCTGGTGATGAACCGCTACGGCGATGCCCAAAAAGTCTTCCAGAAGATCAGGACCCTGGAGAGGAATGACCCCGCCGTGAACTTCAATATCGGCCTGATCTACTTGGAACAGAAACTACCGGACAGCGCCATCCGGTATTTGCGCCCCCTCCTGAGCCATCCCCGCTACCAGGAACGGGCTCGCTACTTCATCGCCATGGCCCTGGAGGAGAAAGGTGATCTGAAAGCGGCGGCCCGGGAGTATCAACTGGTATCCCGGAGTGACGAGCACTTCATTCAGGCCCGCCTGCGGATGGCCTATCTCACTTTTCAAACGGGCGACAAAGTGCGGGCCCGGCAGATCATCAATAATCTCCTGACCCTGGCCCCCAAGCAGGAAGAGATTTATCTGACCAGCTCCTACTTTTATGAAGAAGATAACCAGTGGGATCAGGCCATCCAGGCCCTGAAGGCCGGGTTGGGCAAGGTGGAGCGGCCGGTGGAAATCCATTTCCGCCTGGCGGTGCTTTATGAGAAACAGCATAAACGCGACGACAGTATCCAGGAGATCAAAAAAGTCCTGAAACTGGAACCGAATAATCCCGATGCCCAGAACTTCCTCGGTTACACTTACGCCGAAAGCGGCATCAACCTGGATGAGGCCGAAAAGCTGGTCCGGGAGGCCTTGCAGGCCAAACCCAACAGCGGCCACATCATTGACAGCCTGGGGTGGGTCTTTTATAAGAAAGGCCAGTATGGCAAGGCGGTGGCAGAGCTGGAACGGGCTCACCACATCATGCCCCATGACGGCACCGTGGCCGAACATTTGGGGGATGCCTATTTCCAGCAAAAGCGCTACCGGGACGCCTTGCGCACCTATCGGCACGCCCTGCGGCTGGAGAATGCCAATACCGCTGAACTGCACAAGAAAATCAATCATCTGGAAGTCCTGATGAGAGATTCGACCCCGTGACGTTCCGGGGCGTCTTCTGGCTGGTGCTGTCGGCTTTCCTCTTGGCGGCGGGGTGCCGAACTCTGCCCCCGCCCCCGCCACCCGTGGCGGTCACTTCTGCGGAGGCGATTCTGGCCCGCCTGCAATCCCGGCAAACGCGGGTCCAATCCTTCCAGGCTAAAGGCCGCATTACGTTTTTATCCCCCCGGCAGAATTATTCTGGCACCTCGCTGCTCACGGGACGCCTGCCTGCCGATCTCAAGGTGGATGTCCTGGATTTCCTGGGGCGCACCATCCTGATTTTTGCCACTGACGGCGCTGAGGTCCAGGTGCTGTCTCCCAGTGAAAACAAGCTGTTTAAAGGCCCCGCTACTCCCAAGAATCTGGCCGCTTTCATTCCGCCGGCGGTCAGCCTGCCCCAGACCTTGCGCCTGCTGGTGGGGGCCCTCCCCCTGAGTCCGGGGCCTCCGGACCACTTTGAATACCAGGCCGCCAGTGGCCGCTACCTGCTGGAGTGGAGCCGGGGTGGCGCCCTGATGGAACGCCTGTGGGTGACGGCCCAGGGGCTCTACCCGGTGGAGGAAGAGTGGTACGGCGGCGCCCCGGCGCCCCGCTTTACCGCGGCACTGGCCGACTTCGGCGCCCTGGTCCCCGACCTTCCCGGAAAAATCACCCTGAAAACCACCACGCCGAAGATGGAACTGCGCCTGGTATACCGCGACCTGCACCCCAATCCGTCCCTGACCCCGGCGGACTTGACCCTGACGCCGCCTGCCGGCATGGCGGTAGTGCCTTTGCACTAGGTTTCCGGTTTGCAGTTTTGGATAAATGATCAAAGAAAACCTCGAGGTGTCAGGACTGATGCGGTTTCTGGTGGATCAGCCCCTGGGCGGCCTGGCCAAATGGCTGCGCTTCTGCGGCTTCGACGCCACCCTGGTGCGCCTGGCCCCGGATAAACCCGGGAGCTGGCCGGCCCCCCGGCCCCAGACCCACATCCTGACCAGCCAGGTTGCCTGCCGCCCCCTGCAGCGGCCCGATACCCTGATCCTGGCCGGGTCCGACCCCGAGACGCAACTGGAAGAGGTGATTCGGCGGCTCAGCATCTCACCCCGCCGCCTCAACCCCTTGAGCCGCTGCAGCCAATGCAACGAGCCGCTGGCGCCCCTGGACCGGGACCTGGTCCAGGGCCGGGTCCCGGAGCATGTCTTTCACTACCACGATCATTTTTCTGAGTGCCCCCGCTGCCGTCGGGTCTACTGGCCCGGCAGCCACATCCAGGGGATTTCCGGGACCTTGCGGGAGAAACTGGAGCGCCTGGCTGAAGAAGATTGACGGCAGGTTAGAATAATTCCAGCAGATTCCAGGATTATTACGGTTGCACAACCTCACATGCGGTCCTATATTTAAGGAAAATAACTGGGGGCGCGCCGGCCGGTTCAGGGACAGATAACCATCCCGGTTGTCTGCCGGAGCCGGTTGCCTTTTTCCCATTGCCGCCCCCAGCCGCAGAAGGAGGGATTCATGAGCACCTATTCCGATATGGCCGCGCAAGGACTCAAAGGCACCTGGTGGTTATCCAAGAATTTGGCCATCAATTCGACGCGCCGGGGTCTGATCCTGGGCCGCCATATCCTGGGCGCCTGGCAGCAGCGCCGGCTCAACAAAGCCATGAACCGGTTGGGTTCCCAGTTTTTTACGGCATTGGAACAGGGCGAGACCAACCCGCTGGTGGTGAGCGCAGTGAGTGACGCGGTGCAAAAGGCCAAGGATTTAAAGGCGCTTAAGGATAAGAATTGTCAGGCCATGGAGATCATCCGGGCACGCATCCGGGCCACCTGGAAGAAAGAGGCGCCGCCCCCCGGGGCTACGCCAGAAGCCGCCGCCCCGGAACCGGAAGAAGCCCTGGAAGCGGAACAAGCTATGGAACCTGAGGTAGCCGCGGAAGTTGTAGAAGCGGTGGCGCCTGAGGCGGCCCAAGAGCCTGAGGAGGCTCAACAGCCGGCAGAAGCTGTGCAGCCGGAAGAAACCGTCAAGTCTGAGGAAGCTGAAAAACCCGAAGAAGTTGTGCAGGCCGAGGAAGTGGAGAAGCCGGAAGCAACTGAGAAGCCAAAGGAAACTGAAAAGCCCCAGGAACCGCCGGCGCAGTAGTTAAGGGTCCGCCCCTGGACGTCACCAAAACTCCCTCAGGCTCCCTCCCCCAATCCCCATAAGCAAAAAGGGGTGCGCCCGGCGCACCCCAGCTTTTTGGTGGGGCGCACCTCCGGGTGCGCCCCTACCGATCTGACATCATGGCGCCCCGCACTCCGCGGGGCTGCCCCGGAGTTTTTCCAGGGCGTGGGGCAGGGCCGGGGCCACCGCCGCCAGGTTCTCCCGGGCCCCCTTGGGGCTGCCGGGGAGGTTGATAATCAGGGTTCGGCCCCGGATCACCGCCACCCCCCGGGAAAGCATGGCGTGGGGAGTGATGGCCAGGGAGGCGGCCCGCATGGCCTCGCCAATCCCCGGCACCAGGCGGTGGGCCACGCGCAGAGTGGCCTCCGGGGTGGTGTCCCGGGGGCTTAAGCCGGTGCCCCCGGTGGTCAGGATGAGGTCCAGGCCCTCGGTATCGCTCCAGGCCGTGAGTTGGGCCGCGATGGCCTCGGGCTCGTCAGGCACGAGCGCGTGAGCGGCCACCGCGAAGCAGCGGGGGTCCAACTGGCGGCCCAGTTCGGGCCCGGCGGTGTCCTGCCGCTCTCCCGCGTGCCCTTTGTCACTGATGGTCAGGATTCCTACTCGGAACATAAACCACCTCGATCACGTCGCCCGGCTGGACCAGGCCCTCTTTGAGCACCCGGGCAAAGACCCCTTCCCGGGGCATGACGCAGTCGCCCACCAGTTCCCGGATGGCGCAGCCGGCGTGGCATTTCTTGCCGATCTGGGTGATTTCCAGTTCCACCGCCGCGCCCACCTTGAGGCGGGTGCCCACGGGCAGGTGCATGACCTCCAAACCATCCACGGTGAGGTTCTCGGCAAAATCCCCGGGTTTCACCGGCGCGCCCGCGGCCACCATCTTATCGATGCTGGCCAACGACAACAGACTCACCTGGCGGATGCCGCCTTCGGCGTGGGCGTCGCCTTCCAGACCGTGCTCCACCAGCAGCCGGGCCTGGTCCACGTTGTGCTTGACCTCTCCCTTGCGGTGGCTGACAGAGACTGCGTGGATGCGGCCAGGGGGAAAGGGATTTTGGGGTTTTGGCTTCATATCACGCCAAGACGCCAAGGCGTCAAGATCTCATATTACCTTTCCTGGAATTCAAATACTGTTCTTATGGGGTTGGGGGAGGGAGTTTGAGGGAGGGGGCAGGGGCCGTCGGCCCCTGGCCCTCTCCCTCAAAAAATCATTCCTTCTCTTTCTCCACCTTGGCTTCGGCGATGATTTTTTCCGCCAGATGGGGCGGGGCCTCTTCGTAGTGGTCGAATTCCATCTCGTAGGTGCCCCGGCCCCCGGTCTTGGAGATCAAATCCGGGGCGTAGAGCAGCACCTCGCTCATGGGCACGTGGGCAGTAACCACCTGCTGCCGGCCGTCGGCTTCTACTCCCAGGACCCGGCCCCGGCGCCCGTTGAGGTCGCCGATAATATCCCCCATGTTCTCTTCCGGCACCGTGACCACCATCTTCATAATGGGTTCCAACAGAGTGGGGTTGGCCTGCTCGCAGCCCTTCTTGAAGCCCTTGGACCCGGCGATTTTAAAGGCCATGTCCGAGGAATCCACGTCGTGGAAGGTGCCGTCGTACAGGGTGACCCGGAAATCCACCACCGGGAAGCCGGCCAGGATACCGGTATTCTTGGCCTCGGCGATGCCTTTTTCCACCGAGGGGATGTACTGTTTGGGGATGGCGCCGCCCACGATCTTGTCCACAAACTCAAAGCCGCTGCCCTTGGGCAAAGGCTCCAGTTCCAGCCAGGTGTCGCCGTATTGCCCCCGGCCGCCGGACTGGCGTTTATGTTTGCCCTGCACCTTGACGGTGCCCTTGATGGTCTCCCGGTAAGGCACCTTGGGGGGCTTCAGGTTGACTTCCACCCCGAACTTGCGCTTCAGCTTTTCGGCGGTAGCCTCGATATGGACCGAACCCACCCCGGACAGCAGGATTTCCTTGGTTTCGGCGTTGCGGGTCAGGGCCAGGGAGGGGTCTTCTTCGATGAGCTTGGAAAACGACGAAAAGACCTTGTCCTCTTCCCCCTGCTTCTTGGGTTCCAGCGCAAAGGTGACCATGGGCCGGGACGGCAAAATAGCCGGGAGGATGAGAGGCGTGGCTTCCGAGGTAAGGGTATCGCCGGTGACCGTCTCCTTGAGCTTGGCCACCGCGCCGAAGGCCCCGGGGCCCAGGCTGGGCACGGCCTTCTGGCCCTTGCCCTCCAGCAGAAAGAGCTGGCCGAAGCGTTCCGGCACCGCCCGGGTGGCATTGAGGACCGTGGAATCGGCATTCATGACGCCGGAGTAAATCCGGAATATGGACAGGCGCCCGGCGTAGGGGTCGGCCACGGTCTTGAAGACCTGCGCCGCCAGGGGGCTGTCCGGATCGGGGTCCAGGGCCACTTCGGCCTGCTTAACGGGGTCCTGCCCCTTGATCTGGCCCCGGTCCTCCGGGGAGGGGAGATAGAAGTTGATGGCATCCAGGAGCAGCGGGTAGCCCAGATTGTTGTGGGTGGCGCCGCATAACACGGGGACGAAGTTGCCGTTCAGGGTGCCGACCCGGAGGCCCTGATAGATCTCCTCGGGGGTGAGTTCCCCTTCTTCCAGAAACTTTTCGATGAGGACGTCGTCGCTTTCGGCGGCAAAATTGAGCAGATCGCCACGCAAGGCCTCCACTTCATCCTTGAGGTCGTCGGGGATGGGGCCGGCTTCCAGCTTGGTAGCGGAACCCGACGCCAGGTAAGCCTTTTGGCTGATCAAATCCACCACGCCTTTAAAACCGGCTTCCCGGCCGATGGGAACCATGATGGGCACGGCCTGGACTTCCAGGACCTCCCGGATTTCCTTGAGCACCTGGTTAAAATCGGCCCGCTCCCGGTCCATCTTGTTGATGAAGACCAGGCGGGGCAGGCGGTATTGGTTGGCCGTGCTCCAGACCTTTTCGGTGCCCACTTTGACGCCGTCCACCGCGTCCACCACGACCACGGCGGCGTCCGCCACATGGAGGGCGGCCCGGGTGTCCGCCAGGAAGTTGTCATCCCCGGGAGTGTCGCCCACGTAAACCGTATGCTTCTTCCACTGGTAGTGGTGAAAAGCGCTGGAGATGGTGATATTACGCTTAATTTCCTCGGGCTCGTAATCCAGGACCGAACTGCCGTCGTCGACTTTTCCCAGCCGGGAGGTGGCCCCCGCTCCGAACAGGAGGGCTTCGGCCAGGGAGGTCTTGCCACTGCCCCCATGGCCGATCAGTACTAAGTTGCGGATCTGTGTGGTTTTGCCGGACATCAAACTCTCCCTTCCCTCAAGGTCGCCTCCCCGGTTGCCGATGCGCGGCCGGACCGGGGCAACCTTTTAAAGCTAACAGGTTTGTTCATAAATCTCAACCGCTTTTCCGCCCTCTGGCGCCAGCCGTGTTTCAGCCTAAATTATTCATGAAAATCGGCAGGGCTTGGACAGAAATGGCCCCGGGAATTGACAGGCGCAAGTCCAGTTGATATATTTCCTTGTTGTCGGGACGTGGCGCAGACTGGTAGCGCACCTGAATGGGGTTCAGGGGGTCGGAGGTTCAAATCCTCTCGTCCCGACCATAATAAGGCCTAGCCATGATTTAAAAAGGGTGTCTGCAGGTCTCAGACACCTTATTTTTTTATATTTTGCCTGG
>Ga0315542_1001970_pt1 | contig 12725 bp, 14 predicted proteins | sample SalMarSW160120MG_FD_202541 | JGI IMG/M metagenome (GOLD analysis project Ga0315542, IMG submission 202541) | Salt marsh sediment microbial communities from the Plum Island Ecosystem LTER, Massachusetts, United States - Salt Marsh Sediment SW1601-20 ... | reverse complement strand
AACTGCCGTTCGCTGTTGTGGGCAAAGGCGACGCGTTCGGCCGGTCCGCCCTCGAACGTGGCGTCCCCGCTCAGACTCCGGCCTCTTTCAACGCGGGTACTTCAGCGCCCCAAAGCGCGTGGATTTCGCCTTCGAGCTCTTCTTGGACGGGCCCGACGGCGATTCCGAACACACCCTGCCCCCTCTGGAACACGTCGACGACTTCTTGCGAGGAATGCGCAGCGTAGATGGTCTGGCCATCCGAGAGAAGCGTCACATCGCCGAGGGGCCGGTCCGATTGCAGCTGTTCGCGGAGGATCTCGATCGCCTGACGAATCTTCTTCAGGCTCATGCCTGCGTCCAACAGCCGCTTGACGACCTTGAGTTGTACGACATCGCCGAACGAGTAGAGCCTCTGGGATCCGGATCCCCGTGCCGCCTTGAGCGACGGCTTCAGAAGGCCGGTACGTGCCCAATAGTCGAGCTGTCGGTAGGTGATACCGACGAGATCACAGACGTGTGGTGCTCGAAATCCCTGTTCAGCCACGATCCCTCGCTTGTCAGCTTACACGGTCGTAATTTGCAAGTTACCCATGGCAAGGTCGAGTTGTCAACAATCCCTGTGGATAACTCTCACCCGGTACAGACCGCCACCAGCCGTTCGAGCTGATCGGGAAGGCCCACCCCCACCAGTGTGTCCCCCGTGCGCAGCACCGCCGACGGCCCCGGATTGAACGACAACTCGCCTGTTTCACCGTTCTCGATTGCCAGAACCATCGCGCCTGACCGTTGCCTGAGTTCGGCCTCTCGAAGGGTGAGACGCTCGACCTCACACCCCATCTCGATCGGTACGCGTTGCACCCTGTACTCGATCGGCCCTCGCCGGGCAACGAGGTCGATGAAGTCGGTCAGTTCGGGCTGGAGGACGAGGGAGGCCAAGCGTCGTGCGCCGACGGTCTGGGGCGACACGGCCTGGTGTGCACCGGCGAGGAGCAGCTTGTGCTCGGCTTCCAGGTCCGATGCGCGCGCGACCACGCGTACGTCCTTGTGCAACGCTCTCGAGGAGAGCACGATGACGAGATTGTCGGAGTCGGAGTTGACCGCCGCCACGAGCGCTCCCGCCCGCTCGATCCCAGCCGCCTCGAGCGTCTGGTCGTGAGTCGCATCACCTTCGATGACAAGGGCACCGGCAGACCGGGCTGCCTCTGCCGTTGCCGGATCGCGCTCTACGATCACACACGGTACATCCCTTTCGACATGGATCTCCCACACTCCGCGTCCTACGCGTCCCCACCCGCAGATGATCGTGTGTTCGGTCAGGTGGCGAATGGTGCGTTCCACGTTTCCTCTCCTCCGCTCGTACACGTTCGCGACCGCAACCTCGAGGAAGGCCGCAGCTGTGAAGAACAACGTTCCCACGCCTGCAATGATCAACGTCATCGTCAGAACCTTGCCGGCGTTCGAAAGCTCGAATACCTCCCTGAACCCGACTGTCGAGATGGTGATGACCACCATGTACAGCGACTCGAGAAGAGAGGCATGCTCGATCACCATGTATCCCGCCGTGCCAAGCACGAGCACCATCGCCAGAATCGCTGCTCCAATGCGGACCCTGGCCGAACCGGTCATCCCGCCGGACGCTCCGGAGGAGGGACGAAGTCTTCGGGACTCACCTCGTCGAGGAACTCCCGGAACTTCTCGATTTCGGACTCTTCCTCGGCGTCCTTGATCTCCACCCCCGCCTCTTCGAGCACTTCGGGGGCAGCAAACAACGGCGCTCCCGCACGAACGGCGAATGCGATCGCGTCCGATGGGCGGGCGGATACGTGGATCTCTTCGCCGTCTCGATCAAGCACGAGGTCGGCATAAAACACCGCTTCACGAAGCTCCGTGACGACGACCCGCGAAACACTGCCACCGAGCGACTCTGCGACGACCTTCATCAGATCGTGTGTCATGGGCCTCATTGGAACGAGGCCCTCCACGGCGTACGCGATCGCCGTGGCTTCCACGGCGCCGATCCAGATAGGCAGGAAACGAGTGCCCGCAGCTTCACGCAGGAGCACTACAGGTTGGTTCGTGGGCAGCTGGAGCCGCACACCAACCAACTCGACCGGCACATTGCTCGTCACGCCAGTCAGGTTATCAGAAGGCGTGTTCCATCAGCATGCCTGGGTTCGCCTGGAAGGCAGCGAGGTCCAAGACGGCCCAGATGGAACGCAGGTTGCGGTACTTCCCCTCCCAATCGAGGCCGTACCCCAACAGAAACTCGTCGCCAACCTCGAAACCCCGGTACTCGATCGGAACCTCGACGATCCGACGCGGGACCTTGTCGAGCAAGGCAACGGTGCGAAGGCTCCTGAGATCGCGTGTGCTCAGCAGCCGCAGCAGGAAGGTCAGGGACAACCCCGTATCCACGATGTCCTCGACCACGATCACATCTCGATCTTCGAGCGAAATCTCCGTGTCCATCGCGATTCGCGCTCTGCCACCTTCTCCGAACCGGTTCAGGGAGAGGAAGTCGATTTCGCACTCACCACTGATCGAGCGCGCGAGGTCTGCAAGGAAAGGCAGCGAGCCGGCGAGGACGCCCACCAGTACGGGCACCCGGCCCTCGTAGTCGGCGCTGATCTGCGACCCGAGGTCCCGCACGCGGTCGAAGATGGTCTCAGCATCGAGGACTTCTATCAGGTCACTCATCGGCCCCACAACCATGACCAGTAGGTGCTGATCCAGCCGAGTGCGTCGTGAAGCGTTGGCAGGTGCTCCGCATCCTCCCCTGTGAGTTCCGAAGTCCCCACGGCAACCCCTCCGATTCGGGCGACGGCCACGGGCGTGTTCCCTTCGAACTCGGTTTCAACGGTCACCGGATCCTCCAGGGAACTGAACGCCTCGACGCCGGACTCTGCGGTCATGGGGTCGCTCGTGTCGGACACTCGCCGTTGCGCGTAGGTTGCGCCGCTCATGATCACGTCGATGACCCCGAACTTCGAGAACCCGTAATCGAGAAGAGCTGCAGCATCCGCGAAGCTGTCGGTCGAGCCCATCACGACTGCGTACAGCGTTCTGCCGTCGCGTTCCGCGGCAGCGACCAGCACGTGGCCGGCCGCGTTCGTGTATCCAGTCTTCACGCCGATGGCGCCGTCGTATGTCGACAGCAGCTGGTTGGTCGTAGAGATGACGCGGATGGTCCCGTCTGGAGCGTTCGGAAGCCGGACCGTCTGGGTTCTCACGAGTTGTGCAAACAGCGGATTCTGCATGGCGACCAGAGCCATTGTCAGAAGGTCTCGGGCGGTCGTGTAGTGACCCAGCTCATCCAACCCGTGGGGGTTCTCGAAGTGCGTGTTCTCCAGTCCCAGCGCCACAGCCTTCGCATTCATCATGTCGACGAAGGCTTCGACGCTTCCGGCGACACCCTCCGCAACGGCCATGGCAGCATCGTTGCCCGAACGCACGAGCATCGCTGTGAGCAGTTGCTGCATGGTGAGCACCTCACCCTCGACCAATCCGGCCTCCGCCTCACCGATGTCCGCCGCTCGCTTGCTGACAGTGACCGGGAAGTTGAGGCTGGGCAGGTCGAGCGCGACCAGCGCGGTCATGATCTTCGTGGTGGACGCCATCGCGCGCCGTTCATCGGCGTCGTGCTGCGCGAGCACCTTGTCGAACGTCTCGTCGTACAAGATCCATGAGGCTGCGGTGACGTCCGGCGGTGCTCCGGCAAACGCCCCGAATACGGGCAGAGGCGGGGCCGAGGAAACCGCTGCGACTGCCGGCACTGCTCCGCTGATGAGCAGCAGCGTCGCGACGACGACAATGAGTGGACGCATCCGAACGGACAGATTCGACACCGGCTACTCCGCCATCAACCGTCGCAGGTCCTCTGACAGGGCCGCGCTTCGCATGCGCTCGATGGCGTCTGCACATCCGGCCAGCATTTCCGCGGCCCGCTGGCGTGCCTCCGGGCTGCGAGCTCGTAGCAACGGAGCCGTGAGGGCAGTCAGCAATTCCGCATCCCGCTCTGTCGAGATTCGCAGCGATCGCAGATGTCTTGCCTCGAGCCCGTAGGCCAAGAGCCTCTGGGCCTGTGTCGCGACCGCCACCTCCTCAGCCGAGAAGCGGTCCGGCTGGTCCGGTTCGGGCCGAACGATCTTGTTGTCGACGAGCTCCCCTACCTGCCTCGACGAGAGCCCCGTCACACGACGAAGCTCATCGCGGTCGATATCCCTTCCCGGGCGCTGGAAGAGTTGCTCGGGTGGAGGGCCCGACGGTGGCGGCACCGGAAGCTCTTCTCCCCTCTCCCACATCGTTAGCTTCGATTTGATGACCTTGAGGGGCAGGAAGTGGTCCCGTTGCTGCTGAAGGATGTACCGCAGGCGAGCGATGTCCTCGTCGCTGAAGGAGCGGTACCCGGATGCGCTACGGCCCGGATTGATCAGACCCTTGCCTTCCAGGAATCTGACCTTTGAGACGGTCAAGTCGGGGAACTCATCCTTCAGCGTTGTGATCAGCTCGCCGATCGACAGGCCCTCACTCATGACCCTTCCCAACGCTGAGGTGGAACTTGCCGACGATGACCTCGTCGCCGGCAGAAAGGCGGACCCGGTCGGCCCGGGTTCCATTCACATAGGTTCCGTTGGTGGAGCCGGAGTCCTCTACCGTCAGACCGTCCCGATCGACCATGACCCGGCAGTGATGCCTGGAGACGGTGACGTCGTCGAGGAAGATGTCCGAATCGGGGTGGCGGCCTACAGTCGTCGTCCCTTCCTGAAGCACCCACCCCATCCCTGCCCGCGGGCCGCGCTTGACCACGAGGACGTACTCTCCCCCGATACCTGATATCTCCTGGGGAAAGTCGGCCATTTCTGGTACGAACGTGATCGTCGGCTCATGCTCGATGACCACTCCGCATGCGGGGCAGGTCGTTGCATCGTTGGGTATCTCGGCGCGGCAGGTGGGACAGTGCATCAGTCGTATCGTAGCGGGACGGTCCGAACTCTCACCCACTCACCCCGCAGTCATCGTCTGATACGCTTCGGCGTCCATCATCCCGTCATACTCCGAGCCGTCGGTCTGTGCCAATACCGCGATCCAACCCCCTCCATATGGATCTGCGTTGACCAATTCCGGATGGTCGCCGAGGTTCTCGTTCACCTCATCCACGGTGCCCCCGAGAGGAGCGAACACGTCGGAGACCGACTTGGTCGATTCGACCTCGCACATCGAGTCCCCCTTGGCGAACGTGGCCCCTACCTCGGGCAGTTCCACGTAGACGATGTCTCCCAGCGCATCCTGAGCGAAGTCGCTGATCCCGATACGGACTCGTCCATCTGCCTCCCTGAGCGCCCATTCGTGATCTTCCGAGTACCGCCTGTCCGGTGCAACCTGCATGAATGCGCCTCCTGATGTGGTCAAGCCGAGCTTACCCTGCCCGAAGGTCACGAGCGTACAGCCCGGTCACCCACCAGTAGAGCACCAACCCGATCACGCCGAACACCCATGCGAGCACCAGAAAGAAGGTGGACCAGAAGGTTCCCTGAGCGACATAGAACGCAGGTATGGCCCCGTAGAGGATGAACGTTGCGAGCTTCCCTAGCCAGCGGACCTCGATCTTCCCGCCCTTCCCGGCGACGATCAGGGTTCCGATGCCCACCACGAGTTCTCTCACAGCGATCAGCACGCCAAGCACGAGAGGAATGACCCCGACGATCGTGCCCCCGATGACCGCGGTCGCGATCGCCAGACGATCGGCAAGTGGGTCCAGCAACTTCCCGAGTTCTGACACCTGATTGAGCCTCCGGGCGAGGTACCCATCCATCCAGTCGGTCCAACCGATCAGCAGCAGAAGCCAACCTGCGGCTGCATACTCCTGTCGGGCGAACGCGAGCCACGCGAAGAAGCCGACGCCGATCAGTCGAATCGTCGAGATGAGATTCGGGATCGTGAAGATCAGTGGCTCTGCTCCACGACGTAGCACGACACCCAGTGCCCCGGCTCCATCTCGACGAGCTTCGGGTGATCGTTGGTTCGGCATTGATCCGTTGCCCACGGGCAGCGGTCGAGGAACCGGCACACAGGCTTCGGGTCGATCGCCTTGGTGATGCCGCCCTGGATTTCTACCGCGGGGCGTTGATAGCTGGGGTCGGGCACCGGCACGGCCGACAGCAACGCTCTCGTGTACGGATGGAGCGGGTTTCCGAGCAGGTCCTCCGTCAGCGCCATTTCGACGATCTTGCCGAGGTACATCACGGCGATGCGGTCGCACATGTATCTCGCGACGGCCAGGTCGTGCGTGATGTACAGGTAGGAGACACCCAGCTCGCGCGCCAACGACAGCATGATGTCCATGATTGAAATCCGGATGCTCACGTCCAGCATGGATGTCGGCTCGTCCGCGACCACGAACAGAGGGTTGATCACGAGGGCGCGAGCGATGGCGACGCGCTGCCGCTGCCCTCCAGAGAGCTCATGTGGGTAGCGGAACAGGAAATTGGCCGCCGGGGTGAGACCCACCATCTCCAATAGTTCGGCGACCCGTTCCTCTCTGTCGAGAAGACGACCGATGCCTTGGACTTGGAGCGGTTCGGCGATCGTGTCGAAGATCGTCCGCCGTGGGTTCATCGATTCGTACGGGTCCTGGAAGATCATCTGCACTCTGCGCCGGAAGCGCTTCATGCCGTCCTTCTCGATGGAGGCAACGTCGAGCATCTGATCGCCGTCCTGAAGTCCGATGGTTCCTCCGGTCGGCTTCTCCAACCGGGCGAGGATTCGGCCGGTCGTCGTCTTGCCCGAACCAGACTCCCCTACCAGCCCCAGACTCTCGCCGGATGCGATCTCGAAGCTCACATCGTCGACGGCATGGATGAACTGGGTGGCACGTCGGAAGATTCCCCGCCCGACCGGGAACAGCTTCTGGAGGTTCTCGACCTTGACGAGAGGGGCGTTGTTGGTGCGCTCCGTCGTCATGCTTCCAGCCTCCCTAGTTCGGGCACTTCCTCGGAGTGCCAGCACGCGACCTTGTGCCCTGGAGAGATCTCGTTGAACGGCGGTTCCTCTTTCGCGCAGACCTCCGTCGCCCATGGACAGCGAGGATGGAAGCGGCACCCTGAGGGGGGTTTCAGCAGGTCGGGCGGCTCTCCCTCGAGTGGGGCGAGTTTGCGCCGGGGACCCTTCACGCTCGGTGTCGAGGCAAGCAACAGGTAGGTGTATGGGTGCTTGGGGTGCGGAAACACCTCGTCTGTGCTTCCGAGTTCAACCAGCTTGCCGGCGTACATGACGCCGATCCGATCGCTGACTTCGGCGATGACGGCAACATCGTGAGAGATGTAGATGATCGCCATGCCGAGCGATTCCTGAATGTGCTTGAGCTCCTTGAGAATCTGATCCTGGACGATCACATCCAGTGCGGTGGTCGGCTCGTCGGCGATGATGATCTTCGGATCACAGGACAGCGCCATGGCGATGATCGCTCGTTGGCGCATGCCCCCCGAGAACTCGTGCGGGTACCGGTCCATCATCTCGGGAGCGAGTCCCACCAGCTCGAACAGTTCGGCGATCCGCTTGCGGCCCTCCAATTCCTGCATATCCGGGAAGTGGAGCTCCATCGCCTCCCAGATCTGGTCACCAACCTTGTAGACAGGGTTCCACGCGTTCATCGCACCCTGGAAGACCATCGAGATGTCGCTCCAGCGATGCTTGCGCATATCTTCGTCGCTGAGATACGCGACGTCGGTTCCGACGAGGTTGATGTTCCCATCGATGATGTGTGCGTTGTCGGCGAGCAGCCTGATGAGGCTCATTGCGACCGATGTCTTGCCACAGCCCGACTCACCTACCAGCCCGAGCGCTTCCCCATGGGCGAGGCTGAAGCTCACGTCGTCCACTGCGCGAACGTCCCCGGCTTTCACCTTGTAGTGCATGGTCAGGTTGCGAACCTCCAGAACCGCTTCCGTCGATGACGACCGTTGATCGAGACTCATGGGACTAGTGCTCCGTCCAGTGGCGTTGGTGATGTGCAGGGCGAATCAGGGATGCCGATGGCAAGGACGCAGCGAGCGGTGTCATCTGGCCCGTCCTAGCAAAGGTTGCTGGTCGGTGCACTAGCGTCTCCTCAGTCGTGGATTGATGATCTCGTCCATGGCCCGGCCGACCAGGAAGAACGATCCTGCGAGAAGGCTCACCGACAGCCCCGCAGGGAAGAGCAACCACCAGTAGGTTGCGCTGGAGAGCATGTACCCCTGGGAGTTCGCCGTGTAGATCATGATGCCCCAGCTCATCGGGATGTTCAGCAATCCGAGGAAGGACAAGGTTGCCTCACTGGCGATCGCGTCCGTTACCGAGAACATCATGTACAAGAAACTGAGGGGCAGCACATTGGGGATCACGTGCCGGAAGATGAGGTGCATCCTGCCACCTCCGGCAACACGGGCAGCGTCGATGTACGGCTTCACGGTCACGGAGAGCGCCTGGGATTTCAGCACGATCGCCGCGCCACCGAATCCGGAGAGTACGCCGATCAATAACGCGAGGTCGAGAAGGTCGAAGTCGATCAATGCCGACAGCACGATCAGGATCGGCAAGAAGGGTATGAGGATGATCAGGTCGGCGAGACGCATGAAGAGGGTGTCAACGATCCCACCAAAGAATGCCGACACCGATCCCACCATCGTGGCGATTCCGACCGTCACCAACGCAGCGACGATTCCGAGCACGAACGCGGCCCGACTCGAGTACATGAGCTGCGACAGCACGTCACGCCCTAGAGGGTCCGTGCCGAGGAGGTGCTTCTTCGATGGGGGTGCGGGCTGCCGAGGGATGTCAACCGTGTCGCCCACCTTGATGATCGGGTCCAGAAGGCTTGCTTCGAACAGCGAGATCTGTGTCGCTCCGTCGGTGACCTCGCCGTCCGGGACCACCGTGAGGGTCGAGATCGGAGCATCATGACCGATGACCGGATCATAGATCTTCGGCGGCCACACGGTCTTGATCAGGATCGGCTGTGCAACTGCCATGATCCCGAACAGCACGATGATCGTCAGTCCGATCAGCCCCACGGGACTCGACGTGAACGACGACCAGCCCTGGCCCATTCGTCTGCGGAGCAGCCGGAGCCGCGTTCTCCAGATTGCCTCTTCTGTGATGGCGGCGCCTGTGACCTGCTGAGTCATCTCAGTCCCCCACTCGGATTCGCGGATCGAGGTACATGTAGAGGATGTCGACCACCAGGTGGGCAGTCAATGCAAGGACGGCGATGAAGGTGAACGCTCCGATCACGAGCGGGATGTCCTCTGTCAATGCAGCCCGCAGAAGTGTCTGTCCCATCCCCGGCCATGAGAACACGGTCTCTGTGACGACACCACCACCGATCAGGAAGGCCAGGGCGATGACGAGAGACGTGGTAACCGGCAGGAGCGCGTTGCGGGCAGCGTGACGATCTCTGATGGTCTTTGTGGAGAGTCCCTTTGCACGCGCCGTCAGGATGTAGTCCTCCCGAAGCGTCTCGAGCATCGACGTTCTCGTCAGGAGCATCGTTCCGCCGAAGCCGATCAGTGCAAGTGTCACCGTTGGGAGGATCAGGTGATCGGCGATATCGAGCGCGTAGGGCAGCATCACCCTCCAGGCGGTCTCCCACCAAATGACCATGATGCCGAGCAGCAGGATGCGGCCGCCCCAACGTATGCGGCTACCGGCGACACGATCATGCATGCGGCGGGTCGTGAGCTCGAGGATCAGCAGCGCGAAGCCGAAGACGACGATGGTGGTCAGCATCCGAGCGAAGACCGAGTTCGCGTCGAAGTCGCCCTCCTTGTGCAGCCACTTCTCCACCGTCAAGAACTTGCCTCCGGGAACCAGCTTCAGGTCGAACGACCAAAACCTGATCATGAGGAGGGCGAACCACGGGTAGAAGACAGTCTGAAAGAACACCCCGACGACTGTTATGAGGTTTTCACCACGTTTCCCTCGTCTCCAGGCGAGGATCTTCCCCGACTTGAACCCCATCAGGAACGACAGCATCGTCGCGAACATGAAAAGCGTCACGGTTCGAGGAACGCGCTCTTTGAGAATCGAAGAGACGTCACGTGGATACTCCGAGAACGAGACGCCCAGGTTGCCCGTAACGAAGTTCTTCATGTACCGGACGTACTGGTCCCACGCCGAACCCGTAAGCCCGAGGCGCTCTGCGTACTGCTGGCGTACCTCTGGAGGAATCTGTGGATTCGAGAGAAACTGGTCGCTGATGTCACCGGGCTGCGCGAGGAGCAGAAAGAACGTTGCTGTGAGGAAAACGTAGAACACCAGCACGCTCTGTATCAGGCGTTTCCCGATGTACTTCAGCAACTCCCTCGACCTCCTTGCCGCCCCTTCTGTGGCTGTAGGACCTTAGCAGCCCCGCGTAGAGGGGAGGGCCCCACGGCCCTCCCCTCTCGCATCACTCGCTGAAAAGATCAGCTACTTGCCAACTGCACGTCTGCCGGGAGACCATTCAGGTTCGCCAAACCATCCAACACGTTGGTGAATGGGAAGACGAGCACCGAGTTGTAGGCCTCGAGAATCGGCGTCGTGAACAGGATTTCGTACGGCAGGTTCTCGACCAGGTTCGCGTCCATCGCCTTCACGGCTTCCTGAGCCGTCGGGATGTCGGTCGCGGCCAGGAACTCCTTCGCCAGGGCGTCGAACTCCGGGTTGTTGTAGCCGGGGGTGTTGAAACCGCCGTTAGCCGAGTCCTGCCAGGAAGCGAAGAACGATTCCTGGAAGTCCGGCAGGGCCGGGTTGCCCAAGCTCCAACCGAGGATGTACATGTCCCAGTCCTTCGCGGCGTCGCCGGTCGCGAAGACCTTGTCGACGATCACGTTGAATCCGGTGGCATTCGCCTCGACGGGGATACCCATCCATCCGGCCCACTGGGCGATCCAGACGGCGGTCGTCGAACGCAACGGGTCATAGCCGGGTCCGGGAGCCAGCAGCTCCAGAGTCGGAACCGGGTCGCCATTCGGGTCCTTCAGACCGGTACCGGTACCGGCGAGCAGGTTGCCTGCGGTGTCCTCGTCCCACTGGGGCTCGACGTCCCACGTGAATCCGTCGTCCTTCAGGTACTGGATCGCCTGATTGAAGCGGTCCTGGTCGCTGAGGCCGTAGCAGATCTTCGGAACGTCAGGGTTCGCCCAGGCAGTGTTGCCCTCGGGAACCGTGCTGTACGCCGGGATGATCGCTCCACCGAGCAGCGTCTGGAGGAACTCCTTGTTCGTCAAGCATGCGATCGCCTGACGGAAGCCCTTGAAGCTCATCGGTGCCTTGCGCATGTTGAACGCCAGGTAGCGCCAACCGTTCGAGGCATTGGAGATGAGGCTCAGCTCGGGCGAGTTGAGGACCTCGTTCTTGAGACCGGTGCTGAGGCCGATCGGGTTGAGCATGAAGTCGATGTCTCCGCTCTTGAGCGCCAGGATGGCGGCGTTCTGGTCGGAGTAGATCGAGTAGATGGCGTCACTGGCGTACGGGCCATCGGTGTATTCGAGGGTGACATCGCCACCGCCCGAGCCGAAGTACGTCTCATCGAAGCCCTGGGCAGAGTTGCTCTGCTCGAAGGAGCCATCGCTGTAGAACTTGTACGTCGTGCCGTTGTAGTACGAATCGGGGTTCGCAACGTTCTGCGCGTAGGCGCCCGGCTCGTGCGAGTCATAAATGAACGGACCCGCCGAAGGCTCACCTGCACCAGACGCTGCGTACAACGTGGTGGACGGGTCGTCCGAGGCCTTCGCCTGGTCGACAGCCGTCTGCCAGAAGTGCTGCGGCATGATCGGCATGAGGCCGACACCCATTTGCCACACGGCGAGACCAGGATCGGACGAGAACGTGATCTGGACGGTCTGATCGTCGACCGCCGTCACGGACTTGATTCCGTCCTGATACTCGTCGACATCCGTCGTTGCCGGATCGTCAGGCGAGTACAGGGTCAAGGAGCCGGCCCAGTTACCACCGAGGTGGAAATCCGGACCTGCAGTGTTGAACGTGAACGCAACGTCGTTTGCCGTCACCGGCGTGCCATCCGACCACATGTAGTCGGAGCGCAGCGGCACGGTCACGACCCAGTCGTCACCCTGCTGCGTGGCGGCCGAGGGCAGATCGGTGGCCAGCGCAGGCACGAGCTGCCACGTCGGCGCGGCCAACGTGAACAGCGACGTGTGCTGGTTGCCAAGCACGTACGCGTTCCAAACGGACGACTCCGGGTCCATGTAGGCCCAGAAGTTGTCCGTGGTTATGTCTTCGAAAATACCGAGCTTGTACGTAAACCCGGTCGTTGTGCCACCAGCGGCCGTGGTCGTCGTCGACTCGGACGTTCCAGCCGTCGTTGTCGTCTCAGACGTTCCTGCCGTGGTGGTGGTGGTGGACTCCGTCGCGGGAGCGCATGCGGCCACGATGAGCGCAAGCACCATCGCGACGGCAAACCACACCCAGAGTCTCCGTGAGTTTCTCACAGTACAACCCTCCGTAGGTCTTCCCATTCCTTCATGTTCACCGAAGGGGCCACTGAAGTGGTCCTTGGGAACTGCACAGAGGTTAGCCCCCGCGACGTTCCACGCCAACAGCTTGCGCCCACCATCTGGCAGTTGCGTGGCGTTGCAGCCCCGCGATATGAGGGTCAGTGTCGATAGATGAGGGGGTGCTGTTCGATGAGCAGCCTCCTGGGCCTGATCATCTCATGTGCGAGCTGAGCAAACCCCGCGCTGGGGTCGTCTACGGACACGCGGCGC
>Ga0315542_1001969_pt1 | contig 12735 bp, 4 predicted proteins | sample SalMarSW160120MG_FD_202541 | JGI IMG/M metagenome (GOLD analysis project Ga0315542, IMG submission 202541) | Salt marsh sediment microbial communities from the Plum Island Ecosystem LTER, Massachusetts, United States - Salt Marsh Sediment SW1601-20 ... | reverse complement strand
GCCGACACCCGTGCCAGCTCTTCGACGAGGATCGCCTGAGTGATGGAGTCCGCTCCGGCACCGCCGGCGGATTCGGGGAACATGACGGACAGAAGGTCGGCCTTGACCATCTCTTTGTGGAGGTCGGCCGGGTACTCGTCGGACACGTCGACTTCCTCTGCGCGAGGGGCAACCTTGTCCTGGGCGAACTGGCGAACCATCGCCCGGAAATCGTCGTGAATGTCCGACAACTGATACGGATCGCTCATTCAGATCCCTCGCATGAGATGAGCCCTGCCTGCTTGGCCAGCCAGATACCGACGCCGACCACCAGGAGAATGAGCAGCAGCTTCTTCATGAGTGCGCCTTTCGCTCGATATGGGAATGATACAGGCCGGTCACCAGTCGTTGGTCGTCGAAGAGGCGACCGCACCAGCCGCGGAGTCACGCAAGGTTCCCTCCCCCAGGAGTGAAGCGACGGCCGTTGTGACGACGAAGTCGACCAGATCACCGAGCTGGCTCGCACGGTGTTCCCCAACACCGACGCCGCGGCCGAAGGCATGATCATCGAGGTTGGCTGACTCACCAAGTGCTCGTCACCTGGCTGCTTCGAGATCTGGCCGGGGGGGCAACGTTGCCTCTGTGCAACCCACAGATGTCGCCGATGACCGAAACACCCATGCCCTTCCGCGGGAGTCGCCGATGGATGGAGTCGGATCGACAGGGTGCCGATTTCCGGCTCAGAAGTAGGCTGTCGCCGTGACACGGACGGGCGTCTTCGATTCCTACGTTCCCCGGATCGCGTCCGAGTGGGACGAGCAAGCTCCAGGTCAACGGTGGCAAGCGGTCGACGGAACCCTCGTGTTCGTGGACATCTCCGGGTTCACCAGCCTCACCGAGAAGCTCGCCCGCAAGGGCCGAATCGGTGCCGAGGAACTGACGTTGGTTCTCAGCAGTGTGTTCTCAGACATGCTTGGTGTCGCCTACCGGCGCGGTGGGAGTCTTCTCAAGTTCGGTGGTGACGCCTTGCTGCTGCTGTTCGAGGGGCGGGACCATTCCCTGGAGGCGGTGGGGGCTGCGGTCGACATGCGAGCCGCGTTGCGAGCATCGGCGAAGATCCCGACCTCGGTGGGGAAGATCGCACTCCGTATGTCGGTGGGGGTGCACTCCGGGAACATCGATTTCTTCATGGTCGGCGATTCGCACCGTGAACTGGTCGTGACCGGCCCGGCCGCGACAGCAACGACCGAGATGGAGTCCATCGCGGACGCGAACGAGATCGTCGTGTCGGACGCGACACGCGAGGCACTACCGGCCGACTACACCAAGGACCCGAAGGCGGAAGGCTGGATCGTGCGCAAGCGGTCCGTTCCGCAGTCCGTCCACCAACCGGTCGTCCGCTCTGCAATCCCGGACGAGGAGATGGCACGGTTCGTACCGATCGCGCTGAGATCGGTTCTCAGCTCGGGTGTGCACGAGTCCGAACATCGGACTGCAACGGTCGGCTTCCTCGTCTACAAGGGCGTCGATGCCCTCATCACCTCGAACGGTCCAGAGGTGGTAGGTGAGGCTCTCGAGGACCTCATAACCCTAGTCCAGCGAGAAGCCGACGAAGAAGGGGTGACGTTTCTCGCCGGCGACATCTACGCCGACGGAGGGAAGATCCTCTTGGTCACCGGCGTGCCGTATTCGCAGGAAGACGACGAGGGACGCATGCTGCGGATGGCCAGAAGGATCCTGGACGTGGGGTCACCACTCGAGTTGCACTTCGGAGTGAACCGGGGCCACGCATTCTCGGGAGATGTGGGCACGACGTTCAGGAGCAGCTACACGATCGAGGGCGACGATGTGAACCTCGCAGCCCGCCTGACGGCCGCGACGGGACCCAACCAGCTCTACGCAAGCCCGGGTGTCGTCGATCGCTCCAGCACTATGTTCCGTGTTGAGCCGGTTCCTCCCTTCTTCGTGAAGGGCAAGTCATATCCGATTCAGGCGTTCGAAGTTCTCGAGGAGACAGGGACCCGCCCGGCTGAATCGCGGCACGAATTGGCGTTCCGTGGTCGCGACGAGGAGGTGGACTTGCTCCTGGGCGCGATCGAGTCGGTGGAGGAGGGAGCAGGCGGTGTGTTCACCGTCTTGGGCGATGCCGGAATGGGCAAGACCCGTTTGCTCCAGGAGCTGCGTTCCCGGTTGGATTCGACGCAGTGGTTTGTCGTGCGTGGTGAGCCGCACGGCACATCGAGTGCCTACTACGCCATGCGTGATCCACTTCGATCCCTCCTGGGTATTGAGCGATTGCCTCAGGCGGAGATGAGAGCGTTGTTCGAAGGGGCGCTAGAAGAGCGGGCACCAGACCTCGTCTCTCGAGCACCGCTGATCGCCGATGTCGCCCACATCCAGATGGAAGACACTTCTGAGACCGCCGAGATCGAACCCCGCTTCAGGCCGGACCGGACCGCAGACACGATCGTGGAACTGTTCCAGGCGCTGTTCGACGGTGTGACGGTGCTGGCATTCGACGATGCCCAGTGGTTCGACGATGCGTCCCTCGGGTTGCTCGGGAAGCTGGCAACGGCGGCGGAGGGGCAGAAGTGGATGGTGCTGGCAACGTCGCGGACCGACACCGAGGCGTTCGATCCGATCGGCGTAAGGATGTCGTTGCGTCCACTCGATCCGGGAGACGTTCGTGAGATCGTGTTGACGAGCACACTGAGCACGCCGTTGCGACCAGCAGACGTCGACGATCTTGTGAACCGGGTGGGCGGCAACCCGCTGTTCCTCTCGGAGATCATCAAGGTTGTACGCGAGACCGGTCGGGTAACCGAGCTACCCGACTCGCTCAACTCGGTGGTGTCGTCGCAGATCGATCGGCTGGCTCCGCTGACGAGAGAGGTGATGCGGTACATGTCGGTGCTGGGACGTAGCTTCCGGCGCACGGTCGCGGCCGAACTGCTCGCACCGGAGGGCATGGAGCTCGACGAGGCGACGAGGCGAGACCTTGCACGGTTCATCGAACCGCAAGGACAGGAGCGGTTGCGGTTCCGTCACACGGTCGTGTACGAAGCTTCGTATGGCGGCCTCTCCTATCGCCGCCGACGGGAGTTGCATGCACGCGCCGGCGAGGCGATGGAACGGCTCGCCGGTGGCGACGCGGAGGAAGTGGCCGACTTTCTCGCCACCCACTTCCTCCAGGGTGGTGAGTACGACAGGGCCTGGCAGTACGCGGTCATGGCCGGCGACCGTGCCCGGGCCCAATACGCGATGAACGAGGCTGCCACCCAGTACCGCCTCGCCGTCGAAGCGGCGCGGCGAGTGCCGTCGGTAGACCAGTTGGAGCGGGCACGCATCCTTGAAGCGCTGGGCGATGTGTGTGAAGTGATGGGTCGCTACGAGGAGGCCGACAAGGCCTATCAGGATGCGCGGGGCCTGATGACCGGCGACGTCAACGGCCAGGGCCGGATGATGGCGAAGCTTGGTCTCCTGCGCGAGAAGAAGGGGCAGCTCTCGATGGCGCTCCGTTGGTTTCGTCGGGGATTGAATCTGGTCGACGAGCACCCGGGGTCGAGTGACGCGAGACCTGAACTCATGCTCGCGTACGGCGGGATTCGTTTTCGCCAGGGCCGGTTCCGTGCTGCTGGTGACTGGTGCCGGCGGGCACTCGATGATCCTGGTGCAACCGATAGGCAACGGGCACACGCCCTTCACCTGCTCGTCACTGTCGATGCTCATCTTGGCCTACCCGAGGCGACCCTGGTTGGTGAACAGGCCATCGAGATCTACGAACGTATCGGAGATCTGGTGGGCATGGGTGACGTACTGAACAACCTCGGGGTAGACGCCTTCTACCGGGGCCGATGGAACGAAGCAACCGACTACCACACCCGTGCGGGCGGGGTGCGACGGAGAGCTGGACATGTGATCGGTGCGGCAGCCTCGGTGAACAACCTCGCCGAAATCTACTCCGATCAGGGAAGGCTCGTTGAGGCAGAGGAAATGTTTCGTGAGGTCCTCTACGTGTTCGAGAGCAGCAGTTTCCCCGTCGGAGTCGCCCTCGCTTCGGCCAACCTCGGGAAGGCGCTCACCCGGATGGGCAACTTCGAGGAAGCGTCAACGCATCTCGAAAGGGGGAGGCGCATGTTCGTCGAGATGGGTGCCAATGCGTTTGTCTCCGAAACGGATGTGAAGGCCGTCGAATATCGGTTGTTTGAGGGCCAGAAGCTCGAGGCGGAGTCACTCGCCGCCCGGGTGCTTCGCGACATGCAGCAGGACGAGTCAACCCTCATGGCCAGGACCGCACTCCACCGCCTGCTCGCCTATTGCGCCGCCGCCGGAGGCCGACTTGATGACGCAGAAGCCCACTTCTTCACCAGTCTCGACCTTGGCAAAAGGGCGAATGCCCTCTTCGAGCAGGCGCTCACCTACGAAGGGATGGCACGGACGCTTCGTAGCCATGAGAAGGCCGACGAGTGGCTCGAACGTCAAGCGGACATGTTCGAGCAGCTCGGTGTGATCGCCACGCCGCTCATCCCGCTCAGCTGACCCGGTGGGCGTCGGCTAGCTGTTCTTGTAGACGAACCTGGCTGGGTAGGTGATCAGGCCTGACCCGTCGGGGTAGGTGGCGGTGTCGGTCCAGTCCTGGTTGATCGTGAGATGGAGTACATGGTCGCCGTCGGTCAACGCATCGTTCAGGTTGTAGATGTATCCCTTGAGCTTCGAGTCGTAGCGGAACTGATACGTAGGACTCGAGTTCGCCTTGCCGCTGTCCTGCGGGGAGACCGAGCCTCCATCGAGCCGGTAGGCGTAGACCTTCAGTGCGTTCGAGGAGAGATTGTCCTCGTTGCCGTCGCACTGCACGTCCCAGGTGTTCGATGTGATCCGAATCTTGACCGCGACAGTTCCGCTTGTCCCCTTGTCCGGGTCGTAGAGGTAGCAGAACCCGTATGCGACGACAGATACGTCTCCGATTTGCGACTCGTTGCCGGCGAAGTCGGTGGCCCGGTAGGAGACCGTCGTCGTCTGTGTCAGATTCAGTCTCACCGGCTCCGAGTACGGCTGCCACGTTCCCGAATCACCGACCCTGTACTCGATCGACGCCACGCCTGAGCCAAACGGATCGAAGGCTGTGAGGGAGACGATTTGCGAGCCATCGGCGCCACGAGCGACATTCGCCTCGACCTGCGGTGGGGTGCCATCAATGGCGACGAACAGAAGCCCTTCCTTGTCGGGGGCGCTGCAGTCATCTCCTGCAGAAACCTGTAGCAGGTGACCGCCATCCCCATCGATGCCAACGGTCGTGGTTGTCGATCCTCCGGAGAGAACATGCGTCGTGCCATCCAGCGTGTAGCTACACAGGGTCGACGTCGACGTGGCCGTCGCCTCGACGTCGTCACCGGTCCGTCCCGGGTACCAGCCGAAAGCCGGTGTACCGGCGTCTGTCACCGACACGGAGACGCCTTCGTTGAGATCGGGCTCGATCGTGTCGTAGTTGATGGCCTTGCCGGTCGCCTGGAAGACATCGCCATCATTGTCCACGCCTTGGATGAAGTACTCGAAGGGGCCCTGATTTCCCGACGTCGGCGGACGTCCACCCAGCCAGTGAACCCCGTCGGCGCTCGCGAGATCGACCGTCTGCCATGGACCGGAGGAACCTTGTTGACGGAACAGCACCAGGACACGCTTGGTGCTCGTCCCGGTCGGCGACTGGATCGTCACGTCGAAGTGAACGACGCCGTTTCCATAGCGACCGATGGTCTTCTCAATCGTCGGCACGGCCGACGGTCCCACCCAGCCTGCCGGCCGGTAGACCGTCTGGAGTTGGATGTTCGTGAAGAACTCGATCTCGCTGCCTTCATCGGTGTAGTGACGGGCGGGCACGATCACGACATGGTCGTGCCACTCTCCGTCGTCCCCGATGACGCGCTTCAACACCGACTGGATCGATGCCGGGAAGGTCATCTCACCTGCTGTGGGCCCGGACGTGGTGGTCGTGGTGCCGCCCGGGTACTGCTCGCCGGCAACCGGGTTGAAGACCACTGGAGCAAAGTCTTGATTGGGTGACGAGTTCAGCCCGGTGATGAGAACCCCGCCGGCTTGCCGTTCGTTGGCGGTCACGTCGACGGTCTGTTGAGGGAGGATCGCTCTGCCGCGAACCGTGAGAAGACCGTACCCGGCACCCTTCCACGCCGAAGGGGTGGGATCGAGGGAAGTGAGGTCGTTGTAGTCGAGTGACGAGGAGGTGCTCTCGAGGCCGGTGTACGGGTCGTTGAACACGGTTGGTGATGCTGTCGTAGCGGCCGTTGTAGAGAGCGCTGTGGGTGCGGTCGTCGCTGTCGTGAGATGTGCCATCGGCAATCCGAAGAGGGTGAACTCCTCCATGACCTTCAGGTCGTAAGGGGTGATCGTGTACAGCTCACCGAGATAGGCGAAGGTGGCTGCGCGCTGAGCCTCGCCGATGGTCATCGAGCCGAGTCTCTTGGCCGTCAACTCCACGAGCCGTTCCGAGAGGGCAACCGTGTCGCTGTCGCCGTACCCGTACCCGTAGTTGCCCATCAGAGAGTTGGTGTCTGCCCAGTTCGTGATGTCGTACAGCCAGAGGGCCGAGTGGCAGCCCGGTGTGAGCATGAAGGACGGCGGACTGCCCAGCGCGAGGTACTCGCTGACGTCGAACAGGTCGGTGTCGGTGCCGGCAAGGTTCTCGTTCGCCGGGAGCAGCCGCGACTGGTCATAGTGAGCTTCGATGACCGCAAGGCTTGGCGATGTGTCGAGGGCGCTGCTCAGGCTCGACTTGGTCCACATCTCGTTGATCAGCGAGTCATCGACGTTGAAATCGGACGACAGCGCGTCCGCCGCTGCCTGCGCGCCGTCGGCGAGGAAGTCATACCCTGCGACGACCGCGCCGCCTGTCGCCGTTCCATTCGCGAGGACGCCGTTGTTCGCGAGGTGGCTGTCGATGAGGTTTCCGATCTGGGAGCTGCTACCGACCAAACGTCCGATTGCCGCCGTCGGCACGAAGAACTCGCGATCTGCGATCCCATACCCTCGTGGTGCGCCGTACGGATGGTCACTCAGGTAGTAACCCTCGACGAGGGCCGCCTTGATGGCATCGAGGTCGGTGAGGGTGAGCCCGTGGGCCGCTTCGTTGGACACGAACGTACCGTCGGTCATCCGGGCAGAGGGAATCTGCGAGTCGTCACCGATGATCACGATGTACTCGAGGTTCGGGTTCGCGGCGAGGATCGGGTCGAGCACTGCGGTGCCGATGGCTCGGACGACGTCGTTGGCGGCGAGCGGATCACAGTAGGCCTGCGCCCAGCTGTTGAGCGCCGTGGCAACCTCCGGGTACTGGTCGACGGCCACGGCTGCTGCCGAGATCCCCTGGTCATTCCAACGGGAATCACCCACTAGTGTCGCCAACCCCACGGGATCCCCATAGGTCTTCGAGTTGTAGAGGAACACCGTGTTGATCCCGGTGGGCGGGGCCGGGCTGCTGCTGGGTGTACTCCAAGACTGGCTGACTGAACAGGTCAGCTCCGGCAGGGGGGTCGTCCGGAGACGTAGCGCGAAGGCGTCGTCGACGGTGGCTCCGTTGTAGCCAGACACACGGATCGTGTACGTACCGGGGTTGAGCGCCCCCGTGTCGATGAGCTCGTCGGTGGTTCCCCGGTTGGCCACCACGGCATGCAACACCTCGCCAGATGGCGGTTCGAGCGGGAGATCGTTGAGTGTGTTCGCATCGAGGGAGTCGCTCCCTGGTGTCAGGCTGTAGATGAAGTCCTTCGTCGAGCCGTAGTTCGTCTGCGGCGTACCGCGCAGCGGATCCTGCATGGACGGGCCGAAGAGCTCGAGGTCGAGATCTGCCGTCAAGTTGGTGAGCTTGATCCGTGCCTGCGCGCGTCCTGTGAGCGTGAACTGATACTCGTGGACGGGGTGCTCGGCGGTGAGTTGGGCGAGTTCGAGATCGCCCGATGTGATCGTGCTACTTGTCGGGGCACCCTCTGTGACCTGGATCGACGCTGTCGCAGGTCCCGCATCCGCCGTTTGAGTGCCGGCCTTGGCGCACGCGGTGACGTCAGTCGGGAACTCGCCAAGGGTGGTACCTGCCCAGACGGGGATCTCGAGGGTGTGGGTGCCAGGAGTCAGTTCGAGATCGAGGAACGCCAGATCGGCCGATGTCAGACAGGTGGCGCCTGCATCAAACGCCACAGGTTGGATCGATTCGTCACCGGCGCCATCCAGTCGTACATACGGGATCGAGGAGTCCGGAACGGTTCCGTCCGGCCGTGCGAACGAGAAACCGTCGGGCAGGGTCAGGCCGACATCCACGAGTGCGGTTGGGCCCTGGACGTTCAGGTTGATGACATAGTCGAAGGACGGCTGCTTCACGTCCGATCGTGTGGTCCCACTATTGTCCGCGGCGTCTGCCAGCGGGAGGGCCGCCAGGTCGCTGCCGAGGTCCTCCCAGGCGAGACTGGTCGACGGGACGAGAGCGAACAGCAGGTCGGCGAGAGAGTAGTCGGACGATGCCAGGGGCTCCTCGGTGAACAGCTGGAGGAGATCAGCGATCGTGAGACTGGGATCGTCCAGCAACCCGATCTCGTCGAGTTCGCCGAGCGTCACTTCGTTGAGGATGCCTGCATTTGCCAGGTCGAGGAGTGTCAGGCCGTCGAGATACCCAGCATCGAAGAGCGCCTGTAGCGTCACGCCGTCCGTGCATATGCTCTCGAGACCCGTTGCGCACAGAGGTATCGCGGATAGCTGGATCGCGGACAGCTGGATGGCAGATAGCTGCGCCGGGAGCGTGTCTATTGCTGAGAGCTGGATCGCTGAGAGTTGCGTGGATAGCCATCCGATCGCCGACAGTTGGATTGCCGACAGCTGAATCGCCGAGAGCTGCGTTGAAGCCCAGTCGATCGCCGACAGTTGGATGGCGGAGAGTTGGATTGCCGACAGCTGAGTCGAATCCAGCGTTCCCCACCAGTTCGCGATCGCCGAGAGCTGGATGGCGGAGAGTTGGATTGCCGACAGCTGCGTGGAGTCGAGGCCCGCGCTGTCATAGCCGGTCCCCGCGAGGTCGTAGAGGCTCTGGGTCAGGTCGAGGTTGGTGCACGCATCCGGGTCGGTGGAGAGACCGAGAGCATCACACCAGGCTGATTGGTTGTCGATCGCAGACAGTTGGATGGTCTCCATCGGCAGCTGCACGAGCAGGATCGCGGAAAGCTGGATTGCCGACAGTTGGGTGGAACCGAAGTCGATATCGGCAAGGCTGATATCCGGTTTCGCAGCGATCAGGTCGTCGAGGGTCAACGCCTGGAGTGGGATTCCCTCGTACTCAGTTCCCGCCAACAGGTCACTGATGCTGTCGACCGAGTAGTCGTCTTCTCCGATCGCGGACAGTTGGATGTCCGAGAGGCTGATGGCCGACAGCTGGATCGCCGAGAGCTGGAGCGCCTCGGTCAGGATCGCGGACAGCTGGATCGCCGAGAGCTGGATTGCCGACAGCTGCGCCGCTTCGGTTGCGATGGCCGACAACTGGATGGCGGAGAGTTGGATGGCAGACAGTTGAATCGCCGATAGCTGGATCGCCGACAGTTGGGTTGAAGCCGTCGAGCCGAAGTCGTCTGCGGCGGCGGTTGCCTTGGGCAGATTGTCGAGGGGAACCGTGACCGCGCCAACCTCGACCGAGGGTGTGCTTGTTGTGAACCCGGTGATGTCGAGCGTCAGGGGAACGACGGTTGCGTCGAGCGTGCCGAAGGACAGATTGCCGGCGCCGTCCGTGGCTGAGTACGTCAGCGTGTGGGAGCCGGGGCTCGTGATCGTGACCGGTCCTGTGGTGTAGGTCTGGGCGCCGCCACCGTCGACGGCGTAGCTGATTCCGGCGATCCCGGAAAGATCGTCTGATGCCGTGATGGTGATGTCCCACCCTCCATCCCCGCGTGCCGTCTTGGTGGCACCGACTGTTGGATCGGTGCGGTCGATGTTCAGCGGTGGCGAGAGCGTCGCCGTCCCGACATTGCCGTCGAGATCGGTCGCTTTGGCGTAGACAACGATCCCTTCCCCTTCCCGACTCACGTCGATTGGGCCGGCGTACTCGGAGAAGGTGGAATTGTCGAAGCCGAACTGGATGGAGGATGTTGGCTCGTTTGCGGAGACGGCCACCGCGACGGGCGTGTTGTTCCACCCGTTGTTGTTGGATGGTGGAGTCGCCGTGAGAGTCACAACAGGAGGAATGAACTCGCGTTCAAACGCGCCGATGTCACAACCGTCAGGCTGCGGTCTCGGGACCCCGCGCTGGTCGGATTCGATGCAGTCGATCCCGTATGCCGCAGCAGGGTGGTCGAAGTTGCCCGCAGTTACCGGGCTGTCACCGCTTTGATCGATAAGCGCGACGGTCTTGGTTGGTCCACCGTTGTCGGCGGGCACTTCGGAGTTGGGGAACGTGATCGCAGCAACGACCTTGTAGTCAGTCCCTTCCGTGCCCGATGGCTGACAGCCTTGTGTCGAGCTGAACAGGACGTGGTTCACATCAGTCTGACCGGAACAGTCGTAGAACGATCCGCCTGAGTAGTTGTTGGCGACGATCGAGTTGTCGAGTTCGATCGTGCCGCCGGTCAGGTGGGTGCCGGCACCGATCTTGTTCTTCGAGGAGTTGCCGACGATGGTGACGAAGGTGAACGTGGCCAGCCCGGCGGTCGAGACGGCTCCTCCCTGCTGGGCGTTGTTCTTGGCGAACGTCGAGTTCACGACGGTGAGCGTGCCGTCGTTGCTGACGCCTCCTCCTTTGCCCGCCGCTTCGTTGTTGTAGAAGACGGAGTTCGTGATGGTGGTGTCGCCGGCGTTGTAGATGCCGCCACCTTCCCCGGCGAAGTTGTCATGGAAGGACACGGCGTCGACGAGAAGTGTTGCACCTGTTTCGACCGAGACTGCTCCGCCCTTGGCCTTGCGGTCGTTGGCGCCCACAAAGGCGATGGTCTTGATCGTCACTGAGGTGCCGGAAGCGACGATGAATGCAGGAGAGTTCGACGGGGCGGTGATGCTGACGTCTTCAGCTTTCGGGCCCGTCCCATAGATCACCACGTCGCGACCGATGGTTACCGGCGCGTCCAGTTGAAAGCCGCCGACGATCTCGATAACACCGGTGTTGCCGGGTTCGAGCGCGGACGTCAGCTCCGAGTAGTCGTGAACGATCCAGGGATCGGCAGACACGGCGGACACAGGTGTTCCCAGAGCGATCAGCGACAACACCAGGGTGAATGCCACGAGCAGCGCGACCCGCCGTGGCCGGTGAGCTACCGAGGAGCGTGGTGAGCGTACGGCACCTAGATGTGACAACCGGGGACGTTGTCCCTGGCGGGGTGGTGTGATCGGTTGATGAAAGGGTGGGCCCTCCTTGCGAGACTGTGGGTTGTAAGACTCGCAGCTCGAAGGAGGGCTCATGGGCAACGCTACAACGCTGCGGCAGCATCCGAATGCGCCACTGACTCCGGAGGGTCGCCGTCGGATGGTCAGCTGTGTTCTGGATGGGGGTTGGACGGTCGAGGCGACTGCTGACCGGTTTCAGATCGATGCGAAGACGGTGCGTAAGTGGCGGGACCGGTGGCTCGCCGAAGGCGAGGCGGGCCTGGTGGATCGGTCGTCGCGGCCGCTGCGGTCACCGAACCGGACTCCGCGTCAGTTGCGACGCAAGGTGTTACGGCTGCGCCGCAAACGCCGGTGGGGCGCCGATCACATCGCGCACGAGGTCAGCCTGGCAGCATCGACCGTGCAGGGGATTCTCAACGCTGCCGGGGAGGGCCGGCTGGACCGAGGTGACCGGGCGACGGATCGTGACCCCGTGCACCGCTATGAGCGTGAGACGCCGGGTGAGCTGATCCACGTCGATATCAAGAAGGTTGCCGCCATCCCCGACGGGGGCGGATGGAAGGTCCGGGGCCGCGGCTATGCCGGTGAGGGTGTCAAGACACGACGGGTCGGCTACCGCTACATCCACACCGCCGTCGACGACCGCAGCCGCATCGCCTATTCGGAGGTCCTCGACGACGAAGAGGGAAGAACCGCAGCCGGGTTCTGGCTGAGGGCTGCGGCCTGGTATCGGACAATCGGGATCAAACCCGAGCGGGTGATCACCGACAACGGCGGCTGCTACCGGTCCAAGGCATGGCACAAAGCCTGCAAGAAGACCCACACCAAGGTGACCAAGACCCGCCCGTATCGACCCCAGACCAACGGCAAGGTCGAACGCTTCCACCGGATCCTGCTCGAGGAATGGGCCTACATCCGACCCTGGCGATCAGAAGCCGAACGCACCCGCCAATACGCCGGGTTCATCCACTTCTACAATCACCACCGATCCCACGGATCGCTCAAGTGGGCAACCCCCATCAGCATCATCCAGGACAACCTCCCCGAAGAGCACACCTAGGCGGCCCCACACGGGCTATCGGCCGGAAACCTGCACCAGTGGTTTCATCGCCGCAGGAGAACGCGAACACCCCTCCATCCAGATCACCATCGATCAGTGCGCGCACCTCATGGACGGCGACGACCCCAAACCGTCAAACGGTTCGTGCCCCACACGTGCCCCAAGCCCCACTGGCCATCCCACTCCGAGAGCAAGAAACCCCCGCTGAGCAGGGGTTTCGCGTGGTAGCCCCGACCAGATTCGAACTGGCGTTACCGGCTTGAGAGGCCGGCGTCCTGGGCCGCTAGACGACGGGGCCAGGGACGGCGAATGCCGTCTGCTCGGGGGGAAGGACTCGA
>Ga0315542_1001968_pt1 | contig 12736 bp, 18 predicted proteins | sample SalMarSW160120MG_FD_202541 | JGI IMG/M metagenome (GOLD analysis project Ga0315542, IMG submission 202541) | Salt marsh sediment microbial communities from the Plum Island Ecosystem LTER, Massachusetts, United States - Salt Marsh Sediment SW1601-20 ... | reverse complement strand
CGTTTTCTTGGGTATAGTGTTCGCGGCTGGCTGCATTCTGGGAGCAGTGCTGGCGATGACGTGGTGCGTACGTCAGTCCAGGAACAAAGGCACCACTTGACCGGCGCTTGCAGCTGGCGGTCCTGGCTGTCACGGCGTCTGCGGGGCACCCGCCGCGCCAGCCGACGACCGCAGCCGAAGCTGAGTGCTAGGCCGCGGTAAGCGTATTGTTTCTGCTTGACGCCGGTCGTGGTGGACGCTAGGCTGTTCGGCCTTGGATAGTGCGTACACCCCAACTGCCCAAGTACCATAAAATCCGCGCTGACGCGGATGCCACGAACAAGTATTGGAGGAACCAGGCTTGGCTTCCCGAACCGCTAAAGAGGGACAGATCGGATTCCTCGGAGCCGTGGCAATCGGCGTTGGCGGTATGGTTGGGGGAGGCATCTTTGCCGTTTTAGGATTGGCGGCGGTGCTTGCTGGGGGCGCGACGCCACTAGCATTTGTGGTGGCAGGTTGCGTCGCCCTTTTAACTGCCTATTCTTACGCCAAGCTATCCGTTGCGTACCCCAACAATGGGGGAACGATTATTTTCATCGACAAGGCGTTTGGAGTAGACTGGCTTACGGGCACCAGCAACATGCTCCTCTGGCTTGGGTACATCGTCACGCTATCTCTCTATGCAGTAGCTTTTGGGAATTACGCGACAACATTTCTTCCGCAACACTTGCAGACACCGGTGATGAGCCATGTCTTAATAACTGCGGGGATCGTCCTGCCAACTGCTCTCAACCTGCTCAGTGCCGCAATCGTCAGCGAGACGGAGACGTATATTGTCGGCCTGAAAGTCACTATACTTATACTGGTGATTGCGTTGGGTTTCGGCTCAATCGAACCACAGCGTATCCAACCGAGTGGATGGCCGTCGATTCTGTCGATTGTAGGCGCCGGGATGATCATCTTCGTGGCGTTCGAGGGGTTTGAACTCATAGCAAACACAGCCGCGTCTATAAGAGATTATCGCACGGCACTCCCAAGAGCCTATTATTTCACGGTCCTGTTCGTCATACTTCTCTATGTCTTGATCGCGTTGATCGTGGTTGGCTCTTTGACACCCGACCAGATCGCCGCGGCACAAGACTTCGCTCTGGCTGAAGCGGCCCGGCCATCACTGGGGCAGTTCGGGTTTACGCTTGTCGGGATCACGGCCTTATTAGCAACCCTTTCCGCCATAAACTCGACCCTGTATGGCGCTGCTCGCCTGAGCTACTCCATTGCGACAGAGGGAGAACTGCCAAAAGACTTCGAACGCAAAGTCTGGAACCAACCCGTCGGCCTGCTGATCACGTCCGGAGCAGCGCTTGCCTTATCGAATCTGGCCAACCTGTCCAGCATCTCGATGATGGCAAGTGCGTGCTTCCTGATCATCTTTACGCTCGTCAACCTCGCCAGCCTGGTCCGGTGGAAGGAGACGATGAGTAACAGGTTGATCGCTCTTTGTGGTGTGCTCTTCTGCGCTGCTGCACTCCTCGCACTTATGGGACACGTGGCACAAAACAACCCCTCGCAGCTCTGGGTACTGGCAGGGCTGATAGGATTGTCTGGTGCGCTCGAAGGTGTGTATACCTTATTCCTAAAAAAAGAAGAGCATAAGAGACGTATTCGTGGAACATGATCCGCATGATCGGGATCATCCAGAACGCTGGGATACAGAGATATATTGATCTAAAAAAAGGGTATGAGGAACTCAAATCAGGCGAAGACGAGATTGCAACCAATTTTGTTTCCGCAGTGGAACTGACCGCCCTCTTCATCGGTCATCTGATGAAAAGACCATCAGCTGCGATTATCAATGTGAGTTCAGGGCTCGGGCTGGTGCCCATGCTCAATACGCCTATCTACAGCGCAACAAAGGCAGCGATCCATACCAATTCTCTTGTGCTTCGACAACAGCTTAAAGACACATCGATAAAAGTTGTTGAGATCGTGCCGCCTATGGTCGACACCGGCTTGAACAGAAAAGGACGTGACGGCGCCCATCTCAAATTCAGAGGTATCAGTCTATCGGAATATATTCCAACCGTCATCAAGGGACTTGAAAACGATTTAGACATGATATTCCATAGCGATGGAGAAAAAATCATGTTGGAATCTCGCAGTGAATCGGAGATGCGTCTACTCAAATCATCCCGGTGAACAGGCGGGATCACCGGTTGGTAACAGCCGACCATCGTGTGTCGTAAGCAGGTCGCGATCGGCCCGGGACAGGAAAATGCGGGCGCCGACGCTCCCGTGCGCTTCATCTACATTGTCGATATCGAAAGGTTCAAAAATGCGGGATTTCAGGAACCGGGGCTCCATGACCCAGAGATCCAGAAATCATATTCCTTTGTAGACACCGGCCTGATCGCGCAAAACGTGTATCTCGCATCGTTTTCGTTGGGATTTGTTTCGTAGTTTCACAACTGCGACAAGGTCGCACTTGAGAAAAAGCTCAGTTTGAAGCCAAATCAGTGTGTACTATTTGGACAGACAGTCGGATATGCCGCCGATTGATCAGGCTCTCAAATCGGGGATTTACAGCAGCGGATCTTGATGATTCGCCGTGAGAAGGTCGGGCTTGACGTAGATTTGGCTGAATTCTACTGTGTGACTACGAAACGGCTGAATGAACGCAAGTTCCTGGGAAAAGACAGAGATGGTTCCAAAATGAAACTGACGAGTGTTTGCAGCTGGTGTCTTTGGCTGTCACGGCAGCTGAGCAGCACCCGCCGCGTAACCCCGGCGAGCGCGGCTGAAGCGAGACGTTCGGCGAAAGGATGGCACAGGAATTGACAATCGTTCTCGAAACCCAATCACTGACACGCCGTTTCAACGGGCGGACCGCCGTAGACGAGCTGACTATGACCGCTGAAAGCGGTGAGATCTTCATTTTATTGGGACCGAATGGGGCCGGCAAATCGACGACTATCAAGATGCTAAACACGCTGCTTCCCCCCACCTCAGGAAGTGCTCGGGTGGCTGGCTTCAACATCGTTCGTCAGGCTGAAGATGTGCGGCGTGTGATCGGCTACGTACCGCATGATCGCTGCGGATGGCATGCTCACGGGCTACGAGAATCTCTTGATCTTTGCCAAGCTATACGACATTCCGCGCCGACAACGCCAATCACGCATCCAGGAGGCTATCGGCTTCATGGGGCTGAGCGACGCCGCGGACCGGATGGTGAAACAGTATTCCGGCGGTATGATCCGCCGTCTGGAGATCGCCCAGTCTATGTTACACCGGCCGCAAGTGCTGTTTCTGGACGAGCCGACTGGTGGATTGGATCCGATTGCCCACAAGGCGTTCTGGGACCACCTGATCCAACTTCGGGATACCTCCGGCAGGACGGTTATCTCACGACCCACCTCATGGAAGAGGAGGATGCTTTCTGTTCGCGTTTGGCCATCATGAATCAAACAACAAACTCGCCATTGAAGTGCTCAAGGGATGAACGTGTACACGCCGGAGAGTTTCTGAGATTGCTACATGAGCTTGCCCCAGATGAAGAAAAATTCTACGCCGAAGGCGTAGAGGAAGTAGATGAAGAAATCAAGAAAATGAAGTAAAGATACCTTCGGGGAAAAGTGTCCAAAAAGGCGCTACACCGGGCGGCAATTCCGCTTCGCTCCATTGTCGCCGGGGAGCCGGGCCATAAGGCAGTTCGAAGGATTATTCCATGGCGGATGCTTTGGAAAGAAATAAGCATATTGTTCATGATCACATACAAAATGACGGAGCGAAAGGAGATATACTTGAAGTACGACACTCGTTATGCAGGCCTTAAGGCGTTGGCGTCCCAAGGAGGATAATGAAGAACCATTCCCTTCTCGTTGTCGATGGGATTGCGGATCTAATCCTGGGTCTCGCGCTGATCGCAGCTCGAGGCCGTGCTTTCCATTGGATTGGCGTTCCGCGGCCCTCTAACTTCTTTTACACGAATATTCTGGGAGGGGTCTTGGTCGGAATAGGTGTCGCGCTCCTGATACAGACGTATCAGCGGACGCCGGTTCCTTCCGGACTCGGCATCCTGGGTGCGACGTGGATCAACATCTGCGGTGCGGGAGTCCTGGCGGTGTGGTTGCTGTTCGGACGACTTGCCATCCCGACCAGGGGAGTTGTGCTGCTATCGTGTATCGCCGCCATCGTGCTCTTGATAGCCGTCTTGGAGCTGATCTCGGTGAAAAGAGAGAGCGCGGACCGTGACGGCGGACATTGCGCGTGAAACAAGCGTGATACCTCTCTGGACCCTCTGAGGCAAATTGAAGCACGGCGGTAAGGTTATGACAAAAAACACTGGAAAAGGGGACAGACGGCGCCGGAGCCGATGGAGGATTGTGGCCTGGACCGGCGCGGTGCTCATATTGCTGATGCCCTTGTTCGCGATGCAGGCCACCGATCAAGTCGTCTGGGACATGAACGATTTCATTTTCTTCGGCGCCCTCCTCGTCGGTGTTGGTGTCGCATTTGAGCTGGCGGTGAGGAAGACAGAAAATGCCGCGTACCGATGCGCCGTCGGCGTTGCGCTCGCGGCGGTATTCATCCTTTCAGGGGTGAACGGCGCTGTTGGTATCATCGGGACTGAGAATGACATTGCCAACTTGATGTACGGCGGGGTGCTCGCTGTCGGGATCATCGGTGCCATCATCGCTCGCTTCAAACCACATGGCATGGCACGCGCATTGTTCGCGACGGCGCTCGCTCAGGCATTGGTCGCCGTGATCGCGCTGATCGCCGGATTCGGCTATACGGGGCCTATATGGCCGCTGGATATCTTGATGGCGACTGGTTTCTTCACCGCGTTGTGGCTAATATCGGCCTGGCTGTTTCGGAAAGCAGCGCGGGAGCAATCTCTTACGGGAGTAGAATCAGAAGGCTAGGCTGGTTTCGAAATTGAGTGGGATTTTCCTGTGCCTGCCTCGTAGTCGGCGTGGAGTGAGACATAGGCACGATTCAGATGGCCGGCATCGTAGCGCCTCTGACAGGAGGGGAATTACCATGCGCGTGTTGAAGTTCCCGAGGTCCATGACCCCGGATGCGGCGGCGTCGGCGTCAGACGGGTTGCGTTCGTTCTGGAGCATGCCGACCGAGGATGTGCTCTCCGGGCTGCAGTCGTCGCCCAGCGGTCTCGCGGCGGACACAGCCGCTGAACGTCTCGCCTCTTCCGGGCCGAACCTGCTCGGCGAACGCAAACGCTCCGACACACCTACGTTGCTGCTTCGACAGGTCACCAGTCCCCTTGTCCTGCTACTGATCGCCGCGGCCGTTCTGTCGTTCGCTTTGCAGGGGGCCACAAACGGGATCATCATCCTCTTGGACGGGCGCGCCGTCCTGATCACGAAGGGCGCGCTGAAGAATGTGCTCGACGTCTGTACCATGTGCGAACAGGCGGACGGCACGACGATCCCGCTGACCGAGGCGCGCGAGGGGATCGAACGGCGATTCGTGGAACTCAGCGCAGAGGGCTACCGAACGCTTGGAGTCGCAGTGCGCGAGACCGGATCACCCGGACCGATAGACCGCAACTCCGAGCACGACATGATATTCCTTGGTCTGCTCGCACTCGAAGATCCTACCAAACCGGGGATCGCGGCTACGATCACGGCACTGCGTCAACTGGGTGTGTACCTCAAGGTGATTACAGGCGACAACTTGCTTGTCGCCACGAGCGTGGGAGAACGGGTCGGGGTAACGCATCCCCGGGTGCTGACCGGAACCGCGCTGCGAGCGCTGAGCGACGACGCGTTACCGGTAGTGGCGGAGGAGGCAGCCGATATTGTCCTCCTCGAGCCGGATCTGGCGGTATTGGAGGCCGGCGTGCGGGAGGGACGCCGCACGTTTTCCAACACGCTTAAATACGTGTTCATGGCGACCAGCGCCAATTTCGGGAACATGTTCAGCATGGCTGGCGCATCGCTACTGCTTTCTTTCCTTCCGCTGCTACCGAAACAGATCCTATTGACAAATCTGCTGACGGATCTTCCGGAACTGACGATCTCGTCCGACCGGGTGGATGCAGACATGATCGAAAGGCCACGCCGCTGGGACATCGGATTCATACGCAGGTTCATGCTCACGTTCGGGCTCGTGAGCTCAGTATTCGACTACCTGACGTTTGGCGTGCTACTGTGGATTCTGCAAGCGGGGCCCGCGGAGTTCCGGACGGGGTGGTTCGTCGAGTCCGTTGTCTCCGCGACGCTGGTGGTGCTAGTTGTACGCACCCGCGGCAGCTTTCTTCGCAGTCGGCCGGGCCGTGCCCTGCTGAGCACGACGCTGGTGGTGGCGGCTTCGACGCTGGCGATCCCATACACCCCGCTCGGTACGGTCTTCGGGTTCGTCCAATTGCCGCCGCTCTTTCTCGTGTTGATGGGATTGATCGTACTGAGTTACCTCGCGAGCGCGGAGTTGGCGAAACGCTGGTTCTACAGGAGAGTCGACGTATGATCAGGTCGCTTTATTCGATGATTTTGCGCGCAGTGACAGCCATCCTCACGAGTCACCATTTCACGATGCCCTCCAGCAACAGCACGCAGCGGGCGGCGCTGCTCGCCACGGCTTTTGCCGGGCGTCAAGCTGTGAAATGAGGAAGATGAAGCTATCTGTCGTAATAGCAAAGTTCCTTGTCCTTACAATGCTGATTGCCGTTATATCAACTGCCTGTGCCCACGCAAGTAACAGTGTCGAAGCGGCAGGTGACATACTCGTTTATCTTCTGCCCGCGACATCAACAGGACTGACAATCTACCATGAGGATGGGAAGGGCACGCTGCAATTTGCGAAATCGATGGCACTTGCCCTTGGTGCCACTTTTGCGTTGAAATATATCGTCCTTGAGGAAAGACCCAACAATGAGGATAGTTATTCCTTTCCATCAGCACATTCGTCATCATCCTTCTGTTCCGCTGAGTTCCTTCGAAAACGATACGGCCGGGATTCTGGCATCCCTGCCTATGCGATCGCGACATATGTGGCGTTCACTCGAGTACATGCAAAACAACACTACATACATGACGTTGTAGCTGGTGCGGCTATCGGAATCGCAAGCAGTTATCTGTTTTCTCGACCTTATAGAGGATGGCAAGTTCAAGTGGAGTTCGACAGCAAATACCATGGCCTCAGAGTGAGTCGCAGTTGGTAGAATATAAGGGGGAGGGATGACACGTACCTGAACCGGATTTGTGTGAACAGACTTAACTCTTATATGGAGATCCCCGGCCATGGCTCATTCGCAATTTATATCAAGGGTGGTATCCAGCATGGTCTCTGGCAGCGATAGGCGCCTCTGAAAGTGGGTGATGGATGTCAGCAAGCCGTGTGCTGAGGGTCTTTTATGGTGTTGCCGTGTCCGCGGCAGTAGCGCTTTTAGCGCTGTATGCAGGCATAAAGGTGCCACTGCCAGAAGGCAGCTTAGTATCGGGTTCTTTTGTGACGCACTCGGTCATGCTTGCGCTCTCGCTTGTAATCATGCGGTTCTTGCCGCAAGGGCGACTTGCGGACTTCGGTTTCACAAGGGGAACGTATCGATTCAAGCCATCTATCCTGCTGTGGGCGCTGCCGATGGCAGTTCTGTCGCTTCTCTCGATGCTGGCACCAGAAATGGGCGGGAGTCCAGAGGTCTTAGGTGCGCGAAGTGAGCTTCAGGTTGTGCTGTTCGTGTGGATCTACGCGAGCATCTGTGAAGAAGTGCTGACGCGAGGGCTTCTGCAGACACTTGTCTCCAGAGGCCGGGCAGAGATCGGACAAGCGAACTTCAGTATGCCAGTCGTCTTGAGTGGTGTGTTCTTCGGGTCGATGCATCTTGTGCTGTTGGACTCTATGGGGCCAGCTGCGATAGTCCCCATAGTCTTGGCCACGATGCTGGGCTTGCTTGCTGCGCGATATCGCCAGATCACCGGGAGTCTTATTCCTGCTGTTATTGTCCACGTTCTATTTAATATCGGCGGCATGCTGCCGGGTTGGATCGCCGGGTGGGTGACAGGGTAGGTGTCAGAAAAGTTCCATCTGCTCAGGTTCTTTGCTTTTTTCGGGTTTTATATTTCCTTTGGGGGACATGCTGTTTTGTGGCCTCCATTTTTGAAGCTCCAGAGGGACTATTTTCCTGTAGAGAAACGACTCTCGTTTGAAAAAGCCTTCCGTGTGTAGAGAGTCATCAAGTTTAAAGTACGTGTAGTCTATGTGATGGCAGAGTTCATGAAGCACCGTCCTGATAAATGACTTGAACGCGACCACCTGTCCCTTCGCCGCTGTTTTCATCCAGACAGTAAGCACAGCAGGTTCCCCCTCTGTCCACTCGTAGAGGCCATGCAGTTCTTCATCTGACCTTGAAGGGCGCTTCGACCTGATTTTTACCGTGAGTGTTTCTATATCCAGGCTCTTACATACAAAACGGCATATCTCAGATGCGTGTTTTGCGACATCCCGGCGTTTATTATCCTCCAGTGATTTCTTGAGCTGTCTGATCAATGGATGTACGCCGTGCGGATTATTGACGGGAATACTCTCTATGGCATCGCTTTTCCTGTAGATCCTTTTCTTTGCCGCGCTTAGATTGTCGTAGTACGGAAATGGCATATGTCACTTCTGCGGTTTGTGGTTATTCAATCCTAAATATACCACTGTTTAAGGCCAAAGTATAACATACCCTCTCCTTTCGCCATGCTTACAGGAGACGGGGCTCTATTAGCGTTGAAAAAGTACCTGGACGTTGATATTGTTTTATCAGGCACACAGGGCTCCGGAGATAAAGATCCGAATTGTTTCTGATATTGATTCGGCAAGGAGTTGATTGGGAGAGGTGGAATGGCTGAACACGGCGGAGGTGACAGGGATGACTGAACCAGCGATCAAAGTCGGCAGCAAGCTGCACATCATCACCAGGCGTCGCTTCGAGACCGATATTCGGCGCCACTTTATCGGTGAGGTGATCGCGATTTCCGGCGAACTGCAAGAAATACGGGGCTACGCATTCATTTTCAAGTCGGGAATGAATGAGTTCAAAAAGCTTCCAGAGCTTCGAATACGGATATTTTCAGTCGGCCAAGAGGGTTTCATTGTAAACAAGCTCCCAGAGGACATTGCCATTGAATCGCTCCAGTATCGCCTGGTAGAGAAGCACTTTGTCGTTACCAACGGTGGAACGTTCAACCTTGACATCAACGAATTCGGTGGTGGCCATTAGCTGCGGCCTGACAACAGGTTGCGGCGAAATGCGCTTCGTTGCCGCCTCCGTTACGGGATATTAGCACGATACGGCATAGAGACGGAGACTGGATTTTTTTAGGGGAATATCGTATAAACCTGGAGCCAGGGGCCGCCTGAAGAGAATGTAACACCGAAGATCCGGCCGGTCCCAGCTCGTGATTATGGATCGCGGCTCGCGCCAGTCCGCCCAACGGGTCACGCTCAACTTTATATCGTTTGTCATGGAGGTGACTAGATGAGCTCAGCCCGATACGTGAGGCTTCTGTTGCTTGTGTTGTTGGCTACGAGTCTGGTGAATGCGTCGGTTGCTCAGGATGGGCCTCCCCAGTTCGTGAAGGATGCGGTGGACGAAGTATTGAAGATGCTCAACAGTGACGGTGATGAGGCGATCGAGATCTTCATTGACCAAGAAATGGTTCCCTCTGAGGACCGCGATCGAGCGAATTTAATTGAACATCTACGCACCTTGCGAAACGAAACGCGTGATCTTCGGGACGATGTGGCGGTTGAATCCGAATCGGACGGCGTGCGTTTGATCCTGGCTGCCAAGGGAACGGAGAAACAGATCAAAGTGGTCCTCGGCCCGGACGGTATCACTGCCATATATCTGTTAGATTCGCCTGAGCCGATTTTCCTGACGCGTGATAATCTGATGGAAACATTCGATCGGCTTGAGGAGGAGGGTGTGTCTGGAGTGGTTTACGTACGACTCGACGGCGAGGTAGTACTTGAGCGAGCATTCGGTATGGCTAACGAAGAACTCGGAGTTACAAACTCGCTCAGTACGGTTTTCGGAACCGGATCGCGTCCTATTGACTACACGATGGCGGGCATTAATTTACTAGATCAACAGGGCCGCATTGACTTGGACGACACTATAGACAAGTATTTCGAGGATGTGCCGGTGGACAAGCGAGCGATCACCATCCGGCACTTGATGACCGGTCAATCAGGCCTGCCGGACTTTTTCCATGCGCAGGAAGACTGGGATCCCGACCTTAAATGGATCGATCGAGAAACCGCGGAGCGACGGCTATTTGCACAGGAGCTTCTTTTTGTACCCGGAGAAGACAGAAGGCACTCGCACGGAGCGTTCGGCCTGCTGGCTGCACTCATCGAGCGCGTATCCGGAATGACCTATTATAGTTACATTCGCGAGAATTTCCTCGATCCTGCTGGTATGAGCCGCACTGGCGAGTATGGCGAAGCGAGAGGGTTGTCCGTCTCCGATTTCGCCGTCGGTGGTGGTCCGAGCTTTGTTGGCCTGCCGAACATTCCACCGAACTGGGGGCCGACTTCATGGCTCATTATGGGGAGCGGTGGCATGTATTCCACGCTCGGTGATCTGTTGAGCTTCTACGAATATGTTCGTTCGGGCAAGGTCCTGGACGCCCGGCACGGCGCAGCGTTCAGTCAGCCGATGGTGCAAGTTGATGGATCGGACCGGGGCTTTGAACTGTTCAGTGCATATAATCCGTCGGGGGGGGAGACCTATCTGTTCATCAACTCACAAGGGGGCCAGCGAAAGACCCGTGAACTGTTTCGTGCCCTAGAACATCTTGTTCTATCTGATGATCAGTCAGGCCGCTTATGATGACTCAAAGCAGAGAAAGGTCACGGTATTAAATTGGGCGCGGCGGACGGCTCTATGCGCCACCGCCGAATTGGGACGTCAGGCACAAATAAATCAAAGGAGAAAGACTGTGAGGCAGAGGCAAATTTTCATATGGTTGATCGCAGTATTTTACGTGCTTGTGGGAAATGACATCGAGGCTCAGAGTGCGTCAAAAAACGACATTTTGCTTTCGGCGGCATCGCCGTTTGAGGATCTGACGGAGTATGCCCTGGCCGCGAATACAAAGGGTATGAAACTCGCTCTGGAGGCCTACGCTGATCAGGCTTCTGAAGTTAACAAGGTGCTGGATGCAAAAGCACGAGAAGATATGGAAGTATTAATCGCAAACATTGAGAAAGCCGAACGCCAGGGAGACAACGAGACAGTCGCTCTGAATTCTGTCGAGGCATATCGAGTGCTTGTTGAATCGCTGGATGTAGACAGTCTGGTGGTACCAATGCAGGTATCGTTGCTTGACTACACGGGGTTCAAGTTCGAGGTCCTTTTACACACAAAGACTCCAGACTGGATGGCCCTCAAGAAAGTAGCAGAAGAAGCACGGCAGAATTGGGCCGCCATCCAGCCTCGTGTTACTGACAACGGGATGTGTGATGCGTTCAACACGGTAATCGCGGGCATGAGTAAGGCATGCAACGAGAAAAATCATGGGATGGCTCTTTTTGCCGCGCAAATCGATCTGGCACTGGTAGACCTCCTCGAAGGTTTCTTTGAAGAGTCGTCACGATGAGTATATTTAAAGCGTGGTATATGTTGGTCTGCAGATGTATTCATAGACAAAGTGTCTGACCAGACGCTGCCTTTGTCCGCTATTTCGTCTTCGAGGTTATGGAGGTCCTAGATGCCAAAGATGATCCGGGCTTCAATCTGGGCAAAGAGCTGGAGTCACTCGAGCAGATCTGGTTCGAGAAACCTCAAACGTACCGAGAGCGGGGATAAAAAAGGATTCAAACATTAGTCAGTTATAAAAGAGGGGCTTTCCAACCGCGGCTGAAGCGGGACGCCAGATATCGCTTACCGGAGTATATTAGTACTTTATCAGGTTGATCAATATGATCGAGCGGATCCCGAATCTACCAGACAATGTCCTCGGATTTTCGGCAAAGGGGGAAGTCACCGCTGACGACTATGAATCGGTGATCATCCCGGCAGTCGAGGCACTATTCGCCCGGCATGAAAAGGTCAGATTCCTCTATCATCTTGGCGGGGACTTTTCCGGATTTGAGGCTACCGCTATGTGGGACGATGCTAAACTGGGGCTCAGACATCTTACCGGCTGGGAAAAAATGGCTGTTGTCTCGGATGTAGACTGGATCCGTGGCGCTATGCGAGTCTTTGGCCTTGCGATGCCAGCGCATGTCCGTGTCTTCCACAACAGCGAAATGACAGAGGCTATTAAGTGGATCAGCGAATAAAGTTGTCCTATGAACATCGTTGAGGCCGCAGGTGAAGCGAGATTTTGAACAGCCTTAAACTGTGGAAATAAGCTGGTAGAGGGAGGGAAAGATGAACAGATTTGGGTATCTGGGGTTTCTTGGAGCTCTGGGCTGCCTTGGATTTCTCCCGGGGCATCGAAACCTGTTTGTTCTTTTCGTGCTGGCTGTGTTGTTCGTTCTGTTTGCCGTACCTGTAAAGAACAGACAAAAGTAAAATGTGCACAATAGAGGGAACGATCATGTGGCCGTATCTGGGCTTTAGGGCTGTTCGCGCTGATATTGCTGGCAGTTCTGATCATCCACTCATGGTGGCTCGGCTCCCCAGGCATGTCGTCAATGGATGGACAGGAGAGCCAAGAGAGAAGTACTATGAACTGATCGGACATAAGGAACGGAAATGAAGAGCATGATCCCTGATCGTCGAAGTGGTGGGATCGGAAAAACT
>Ga0315542_1001967_pt1 | contig 12739 bp, 7 predicted proteins | sample SalMarSW160120MG_FD_202541 | JGI IMG/M metagenome (GOLD analysis project Ga0315542, IMG submission 202541) | Salt marsh sediment microbial communities from the Plum Island Ecosystem LTER, Massachusetts, United States - Salt Marsh Sediment SW1601-20 ... | reverse complement strand
AGGGGCGGCCGACGGCGGCCGCGCCCTTCGAGGGGAGTGGGCCGGGGCGCGTCCCCGGCCCGTTCATTTGGACGCTTTCGAGGGCGCGCGTCCGGGGCCGAAGGAGGCGACCGTGGCACCACGTGACTGGCTCGAACGCCGCGCTGGCGGTCCTGCCGAGCTCTACGACGACGTCGTCGGCCGGCTCGACCGGGCGGGGCTGGCGGGCGCCCGACAGCTGCTGGTACAGGATGTCCAGGGGAACGTGCTGGAGCTGGGGTGCGGCACGGGTGCCGGCTTCGTCCATTACGCCGCCGGGACGCAGGTGACGGCGCTGGAGCCCGAGCCCGGCTTCCGCCGTGCCGCGGCCGATCGGGCGCACGCCGCGGCCGCAACGATCACGGTGCTCCCCGGCGACGCGCACGACCTCCCCTTCCCCGACGCCAGCTTCGACGCCGCCGTGGCCGAGCTGATGCTGTGCAGCGTGGCCCGTCCGGAAGTGGTGCTGACCGAGATGCGCAGGGTGGTGCGGCCGGGGGGAGCGCTGCGGCTGCTCGAGCACGTGCGACACCCCAGGGCCTGGGTCGGACGCCTTCAGGACGTGGTGGATCCGTTCTGGACGGCGCTCGAGGGGCGCGGGTGCCACCTCGGGCGCGACACGCCCCGCGTGGTCGAGGAAGCTGGCTTCGCCGTGGAGGCGATCGACTCCGTGCCGATGCCGCCCGGAGTGGACTGGCTGTTCCCGATCGTCACGGTGCGGGCGCGTCGGCCCTGAGCGGGCGCGCCGGATCCTGCGTCTCCAACCAGCGAAGCGCGATGACGTAGGCCGCGTAGTCGTCGATGGGGCGGGGCGGCGCCCGCATGCCCGGGGGCAGCAGCCGCGCGAGCCCGCGCGGCGGGTGGTCCCGGAAGTACAGCTGGCGCGCGATCAGGGTGGTGTCCTTCTCGTCGACCAGGACCGGCTCGAGACCACGTCTTCGGAGCCGCTCGACGACGGCGTCGCTCCCGGTGCCGTTGCCGACGACTACCACGACCCGGGGCGGGAGCACCAGCCGCTCCAGATCGTCGGCGGCCAGCACGGCGAGCCGCTCGACCGTCCCGTCGCCACGTACCCAGGCCGCCCCCAGGTTGCGGCCGGGATCGAAGGCCAGCACCAGCGGCTCCTCCGCTGCATCTGGGCTCGACCCGCCTGAGCGCGCTCTCGTCGGCATCCCCGCCACCATAGCAGCCCACGTGAAACGGGGGCCGGCGAACCACGCCGGCCCCCGCGTCCGTGCGGAGCCACGAAACGAGGCTCAGGCCTCGGGGCGCTTCTCCTGGTCGGCTGCGGGCCGGGCCGGCGCCGTCGCCACCGTGGCCGCCGCCTCCTTGCTCTTGTCGAGCATGGTCTGGTCGGCCACGCGGGTGTGCCGGATGGCGTCCAGCCCCGTCCCCGCCGGGATCAGACGACCGAGGATGACGTTCTCCTTGAGGCCGACCAGGTTGTCCGCCTTGCCCGACACGGCGGCCTCCGTGAGCACGTGCGTGGTGTGCTGGAAACTGGCCGCCGACAGCCAGCTCTTCGTGGACAGTGAGGCCTTGGTGATGCCGAGCAGCACGGGCTTCCACGACGCTGGCGTCTTGCCGGCATCCAGCAGCTGGTCGTTCGCCTCTTCGACGTCGAAGCGCTCCACGGTCTGCCCTTCCAGGAACTCGCTGTCTCCGGGCTCGAGGATCTCGACGTACTTGAGCATCTGGCGCACGATCACCTCGATGTGCTTGTCGTGCACGCTCACGCCCTGACCACGATAGACGCGCTGCACCTCGTTGACGAGGTAGGCCTGCACCGCCGCGGGTCCGCGCGACTCGAGCAGGTCGTGGGGGTTGATGGCGCCGCGGGTGAGCTGATCGCCGGCCTCGACCCGGTCTCCGTCGCGCACCAGCAGGCGGACGCCCTTGTCGATCCGGTAGGTCCGGCTGAACTCGCCGTCCTCCGAACCCACCGTCACGCGGTAGCGCTCGTCATCCTCCTGGATCGAGACGATGCCGTCGAGGTCGCTGATGACCGCCTTGACCTTAGGCTTGCGCGCCTCGACCAGCTCGATGACGCGCGGCAGGCCCTGCGTGATGTCGCTGCTGGTCGCGATGCCGCCGGTGTGGAAGGTACGCATGGTGAGCTGCGTGCCCGGCTCGCCGATCGACTCCGCTGCGATCACCCCGACGGCTTCGCCGAGGCTGACCTCCCGCATCGTCGACATGTCCAGGCCGTAGCACGACCGGCATACGCCGGCACGCGTCTGGCAGGTGAGCGGGCTGCGGATCTCGATCTCGCGGACCTCGGGCTGATCGGCCATGCGCTTGGCGATGCCCGCGATGTCCTCCTTCATCAGGGTGTGGCCCTGCGGAAGGTGTAGGTCACCAAGCTCGAGATCGAGCGCCAGGTTGCGGCCGTACAGGCTCATCTCGAGATGGCTCTTGGGTCGCGGCCGGCCATCCGGGTTGTACAGCGACACCGACACGAAGTCCGCCGTGCCGCAGTCGTCCTCGCGCACGACCAGCTCGTGAGCGACATCGACCAGCTTGCGGGTCAGGTAGCCGGAGTCGGCGGTACGCAGCGCCGTGTCGGCACCGCCCTTCCGCGCGCCGTGGGTGGAGATGAAGTACTCCAGCACGTCCAGGCCCTCGCGGAAGTTCGCGCGGATGGGGAGCTCAATGGTGTCACCCGAAGGCTTCGCCATCAGCCCGCGCATGCCGGCGAGCTGGCGAATCTGCTGCGGGTTGCCACGAGCGCCCGACTGCGCCATCACGAACAAGGGGTTGAACGGCATGTTGTCGCGGAAGTTCTCGAACACCGCGTCCTTGACCGCCTCGGTGGTGTCGTTCCAGAGCCGGACGACCTGCTGGAACCGCTCCTGTTCGGTGACGAAGCCGCGTTCGAAGGCGGTGTTGATGCGCTCGAGCTTCGTCTGCGCGTCCGCCAGCAACTCCTTCTTCTTGGGGGGGATGGCGACGTCATCGATCCCGATGGTGATCCCGCTGGTGGTGGAGAGCTCGAAGCCGTACTGCTTCAGGCCGTCCAGCAGGGCAGCGGTCCGCTCGATGCCGAGACGCTTGAACGAGTCGACCACCAGATCGCGAAGCGCCCCCTTCTCGTAGGCCGTGTCGTAGCGGATCATGCCCGGCGGCAATTCGACGCCGCCCTCGGCGAGCGTCTCCTTGACCATGCGGGCGAACAGGCAACGCCCGGGGCTCGTCTCCTCGATGTCGCCGTCGTCGACGCGCACCGTGACCACGTCTTGCATGTCGATCTCGCCGGACTCGACGGCCAGAAGCGCCTCGTCGACGTTGCCGAAGCGGTAGCGCAACCGGCCGACGCTGGTCTCCTCGCCCCCGACCTGGATGGTCGAGTTGAGGTCGAGCTCGCCGGCGTCGAACGCCTCGAACGCCTTCTCGGGGTTGTCGAAGTCGCGCCCCACGCCGCGGTGCCCGGTATGCACCTGCGTCAGCACGAACAGCCCGAGGATGATGTCCCGGCTCGCCTGGACGTTCGGGTCGCCGTGGGCCGGGCTCAACAGGTTGTGGCTGGACAGCATCTGCAGCCGCGCCTCGGACTGCGCGTAGACCGAAAGCGGCACGTGGATGGCCATCTGGTCGCCGTCGAAGTCGGCGTTGAACGCCTCGCACACCAGCGGGTGCAGCTGGATCGCCTGCCCCTCGACCAGCACCGGCTCGAACGCCTGGATGCCGAGACGGTGGAGCGTCGGCGCGCGGTTCAAGAGGACCACGCGGTCCTGGATGACCTCCTCGAGCGCGTCCCAGATCTCGTCGCGGGTGTCACGGTAGCGCTCGAGAAGCTTGCGGGCGCTCTTGATGTTGCTGACGATGCCCCGCTCCTCCAGCTTCTTGAACAGGAAGGGCTTGAACAGCTCCAGCGCCATGCGCTTCGGCACGCCGCACTGATGGAGCTTGAGCTGCGGGCCGACCACGATGACGCTGCGGCCCGAGTAGTCCACGCGCTTGCCGAGCAGGTTCTGACGGAAGCGCCCCTGCTTGCCGCCGAGCAGGTCGGTGAGGCTGCGCAGCGGCCTGTCGGAGCCGGGGTGCACCACGGCGCTGCCGCGGCGCCCGTTGTCGATCAGGGCGTCGACCGCCTCCTGCAGCATGCGCTTCTCGTTGCGCACGATCATCTCGGGGGCGCCCTGCTGCATCAGCTTCTTGAGGCGGTTGTTGCGGTTGATCAGTCGGCGGTAGAGGTCGTTGAGGTCGCTGGTGGCGAAGCGACCGCCCTCCACCTGCACCATCGGGCGCAGGCTGGGCGGCATGATCGGCACCGCGTCTAGGATCATCCACGACGGGTCGTTGCCCGACGCCAGGAAGGCGCGCACGATCTCCAAGCGCTTGCGGGCCTTGGCCCGCTTGTGGCGGCTCGGAGATTCCATCTCCTCGACCAGCTCGGCTTCGAGCGTCGGCAGGTCGAGCGTGGAGAGCAGCTCGCCGATCGCCTCGGCGCCCATCTTCGCCTCGAAGTCGTACGACTCGATGACGCGCACCTGCTGACGGACCAGGTCGATCTCGATCCGGCCCGAGATGTCGGACTTGAGGCGCCCCTCGTCGGCGAGGTCGTCGCCGGGAAGGACACGATCGCCGTTGACCACGATCGGCTCGTCCTCGTAGGGGTAGACCCGGGCGCGAGAGACGATGATACTTGCCGGGTAGGCCAGGTGGACCGTGCCGTCGGCGGCGGCCACGATCTCCTGGGCGGCGTCGATGGCGCCGACGACCTTCTCTCCGGCGCGCACGTCGGCCCCGTCTCCGACCAGGACGTGCATGGTCGGGTTGATCTCGTGCTCCTCACGGCGCGCCCACTCGACCTTGAGGGTCACGGTGACGTCCTTGCCCTTGGCCTTGCTGGCGCGGACGGCGGCCGTGGCGTCGGCGGGGAGCTTCAGCGTGGTGCCGCTGGAACCCTTCGCCAGCTCCATGCCCTCTTCGATGAACTCGCCGTCGCCGACGAGCAGCTCCATGCCGGTCGGGACGAGGTAGGCGAAGCGCACCTCCTCGTCGTCGACGTCCCGGATCATCAGGATGCCGCCGTCCGAGCCGATGGGGAGCAGCTCGGCCACTCCTTCGGCCTCGCTCTTGAGGACCACGTCGCTGGTGAGGTCGGCAATAGGCTGGCCGCCCTTGTAGCCCTCCTCCTCCTCGATGTAGTCCTTCTTCGGCAGCAGCAGACGGCCGTCGCGCGACTCACGGTAGTCGAGGGTCACCTTGCGGGGGAAGCGGTACTGGGCGATGCCGGCGAGCTTCGACTTGACGCCCTTGGCCAGCGACTGACCCTGCTCCACCTGCTCCCCGTCGGCGACCACCGCGTCCTCGCCGTTCGGCACGGTGTAGGTCTCCTGCATGCCGTAGCGAAGCTGGCGGTACTCGTCGTCGGTCAGGAGGTCGCCGCGTCGCAGCGGCCGCCCGTTCATGTGCGCCCCCTGCGGATCGGTGACGATGTACTTGGCGAAGTACAGCACCTGCTCGAGCTGGCTCGTCGACAGGTTCAGCAGCGCGCCGATCTTGCTCGGGATGTCCTTGACGTACCAGATGTGCGCCGCGGCGGTCGCCAGCTCGACATGCCCCATCCGGTAGCGTCGCACGGTCGACTTCGTGACCTCGACGCCGCACCGCTCGCACACCTTGCCGGCGAAGCGCTGCCCGCGGTACTTGCCACAGGAGCACTCCCAGTCCTTCTCGGGGCCGAACACGCGCTCGTCGAACAGCCCGTCCCGCTCCGGCTTGAGCGTGCGGTAGTTGATCGTCTCCGGCTTGGTGATCTCCCCGTAGCTCCAACCCCGGATACGCGCCGGCGACGCGATCTGGATCTGGACGCGGGTGAACTCTCTCAGGTCTCTCATGGGCATCCCTTCAGGAAAGCGCCGTTTCGGGAAGACATGCGGCTCACCAGTGCCGCCCGCTCTCGTCGAACATGCTCACCGGCTTGTCGTCGTCGTCGAGGACGCGCACGTCCAGGCCGAGCGAGTGCAGCTCCTTGACCAGGACCTTGAACGACTCCGGGATGGTGGGCTCGAGCACGTCGTTGCCCTTGACGATGGCCTCGTAGGCCGCGTTGCGGCCATCGATGTCATCGGACTTGATGGTCAGCATCTCCTGCAGCGTGTAGGCCGCGCCGTGGGCCTGGAGCGCCCAGCCCTCCATCTCACCCAGACGCTGCCCGCCGAACTGGGCCTTGCCGCCCAGCGGCTGCTGCGTGATGAGCGAGTAGGGGCCGGTGGAGCGCGCGTGCATCTTGTCCTCGACCATGTGGTAGAGCTTCATGACGTACATGATCCCGACCACAATGGGGGCGTCGATGGCCTCGCCGGTCCGGCCGTCGTACAGCACCGCCTTGCCCGCCATGGCGAGCGCGCGCTCTGCGTCGTGCGGCTCCAGCTCGGACGGGATGATGCCCAGCTTAGCGGCGCGGCGGTGCACCTCGAGCTCGCGCCGGTCCGGATCGAACCCCGCGCTCACCTTCGCTTCGATGTCCCGGTCGGCCGCCTCCTTGAGCTTCTGCTTGATCTCCTCCTCGCGCGCGCCGTCGAACACGGGGGTCACGTAGGAAACCCCGTCCTTCAGCGCGGCCAGGCCGAGGTGCGTCTCCAGGATCTGACCCAGGTTCATGCGCGACGGGACGCCGAGCGGGTTGAACACCAGATCGACGGGGGTGCCGTCGTCGAGGTAGGGCATGTCTTCCGGAGGCAGGATCTTGGCGACCACGCCCTTGTTGCCGTGCCGGTTGGCGAGCTTGTCGCCCTCGATCAGGCGGCGCTTCTGCGCCACGTAGACCCGCACCATCTCTTGCACGCCCGGCTTGAGCTCGACACCCGGGTCGCCGCGCTTGAAGCGCACCGTGCGCAGCACGATGCCCCCGTCACCGGGAGGCACCCGCAGGCTGGTGTCCTTCACCTCGCGAGCCTTCTCGCCGAAGATCGAGCGCAGCAGTCGTTCCTCGGGGGTAGGGTCCTTCTCCCCCTTGAAGCTCGTGTGACCGACCAGGATGTCGCCCTGCTTGACCTCCGCTCCGATGCGAACGACGCCGTCCTCGTCGAGGTCGCGCAGCGCGGCCTCGGAGAGACCGGGGATGTCCCGCGTGATCTTCTCGGGACCGAGCTTGGTGTCGCGCGCTTCCTTCTCGAACTTCTCGATGTGCACGCTGGTGTAGACGTCGCCGCGGACGAGCTTCTCCGACAACACGATGGCGTCCTCGAAGTTGTAGCCGTCGAACGGCATGATCGCGATGAGGATGTTCTGGCCGAGCGCCAGCCGGCCGTGCTGCGAGGCGGGGCCGTCGGCGATGACGTCGCCAGCCTCGATGTGCTGACCGATGTCGACGATCGGGCGCTGGTCCAGGTTGGTGTTCTGGTTCGAGCGCTGGAAGCGCGTGAGCGCGTACTCGCGCTCGACGCCGGCGTCGGACTCGATGACCACGCGGCGGGCGTCGACGAAGGTGACCGTGCCCGCCTCCTGCGACAGCAGAACCGTGCCGGAATCGCGCGACACCCGCTCCTCGACCCCCGTGCCCACGAAGGGCGCGTCCGACCGGATGAGCGGGACCGCCTGCGACTGCATGTTGGAGCCCATCAGCGCGCGGTTGGCGTCGTCGTGCTCCAGGAAGGGGATGAGCGACGTCGGCACCGAGATAATCTGCTTCGGTGACACGTCCATGAAGTCGACTTCGTCCGGCTCGGCGAACACCGGGTCGCCAAGCTTGCGGGCCACGACGGTGTCGCTCGCGAAGCTGCCACCGTCGCCCAGCGGCGTGTTCGCCTGCGCGATGATGTAGCGGTCCTCCTCGTGAGCGGTCATGTAGACCACGTCGTCGGTGACCTTGCCCTTCACCACCTTGCGGTAGGGGGCCTCGATGAACCCCAGATCGTTGACGCGCGCGAAGCTCGCCAGCGAGGTGATGAGGCCGATGTTCGCGCCTTCAGGCGTCTCGATCGGGCAGATGCGGCCGTAATGCGTCCGGTGCACGTCGCGCACGTCGAAGCCGGCACGCTCACGCGTGAGGCCGCCGGGGCCGAGCGCCGAGATGCGGCGCTTGTGACGCAGCTCGGAGAGCGGGTTGACTTGGTCCTTGAACTGGCTGAGCTGGCTACGCCCGAAGAACTCCCGCAGGGCCGCCACGATCGGCCGGTTGTTGACCAGCTTCTGCGGCGTCGCGGCGTCCGGGTTGCCCAGCAGCATGCGCTCGCGTACGCCACGGGCCATCCGGCCCAGGCCGACGCGGATCTGGTCGGCCACCAGCTCGCCCACGGTCCGGATGCGGCGGTTCCCCAGGTGGTCGATGTCGTCCTCCTGGTAGCCGTCCTCGCCCGCCTGCAGCCGCACCAGGTACTGGATGGTCGGGACGAGCCCGTAGTCGACGAAGCGCCCGTCCTCGAAACCGAGGAGCGTGTTCGACGCGTGGCCGAGCTCGAGCTTGGTGTTGATCTTGAAGCGCCCGGCGTCGCCGAGGTCGTATCGCCGCGGATCGGCCAGCAGGCTGAAGAGATAGTTCGTCGCCTTGTCGACCTTGGGCGGATCGCCCGGGCGCAGCACCGTGAACAGGCGCAGCAGCGCCTCATCCGGGGTGATGCCGGTCGCTTCCTCGGACGAAAGCGTCGGCTCCACCAGATGCTCGCTCCCGGCGAACAGCTCCCGGATCTGCTGGTCACCGTATCCGAGCACCCGAAGGAGCAGGGTGAACGGGAACTTGCGCTTGTTGACCTTCATCCAGAGGATGTCGGAGTTGTCGAACTCCAGCTCGATCCAGGGCCCGCGTTTGGGCATGGGGATGATGCTGGCGGTGAGCGAGCGGCTGGTCCCCCGCAAGGAGCTGGTGAAGTAGACGCCCGGGCTGCGATGGATCTGCGAGACGATGACGCGATCGGCACCGTTGATCACGAAGGAGCCGTCCTCGGTCATCAGCGGGAGATCGCCGAGGAAGACCTGGTCCTCCTTGATCAGGCCGGTGTCCTTGTGGACCAGCTGCAGCTTGGCGAAGAGGCCGGCGTGGTAGCTGAGGTCCTTCTCCCTGCACTCCTCCGGCCCGTACTCGGGCTCCTCGAGGCTGTACTCCAGGAAGTCGAGAACGAGCCCCGTCTGCCGCCCCCGCTCGGTCTCGTCGATCGGGAAGACCTCGCGGAAGGCCGCTTGAAGGCCCATGTTCTCCCGCATGGAGGGCGCCACGCCCCGTTGCAGGAACGTCTCGTATGACTTAATCTGGACATTGGTGAGGTTCGGAAGATCAATGACTTCCTTGATCCTGCCGAAGGTCCGAATCTCGCGCATCTTCACCCCTTCGCTCGAAGCCGTGTCGCCCGGAGCGTGCAGCGGCCGTGGCCGTGCGTGCCGTTCAAGCCGTACCGTGGCACGACGACGCATGGAAGGCCCCCTCGCGGCCTCCCTGATCGCCGTGCCGTACCCATACGTTCGACGTCAAGTACGAATCCCCTGACTCAAAATACCGTTTCCCCTCGGCCGCCCGTGTCGGCCGACGATGCAACCGCGTCGAGCACACGGTTGCGCACGAGAAACCCCACGATGTGCGCCCGGCTCTTCTCGGAACGCCCACCCCGACGGTTCTCGCAATGACCTCTCGATCTGCTGAACCTACCGACTCCGGCCGACCTCCCCGCCCGCGGCGCCGACTCCGCGAAAGCGCATCGTACCGCGTTCCGACCACCGCCTACGTCGTCTGCCATGCCCGAGCTCCCTTCGAGCGGGACGCCCGGGTGTGGCGACCGGAGTCCGGCCGCCACACGCGAGAGCGCTTGCATCGTCTTGCCGCGTGAACGCGGAGGGCCGCCAGAAGCGGGCAGGTCCGCCTCGCGTCCTCGAGGCATGCATCCGGCGCGCAAGTGCGCGTTACTTGACCTCGACGGTGGCGCCCGCGGCTTCGAGCTTGCCCTTGATCTCCTCGGCCTCGTCCTTGCCGATGCTCTCCTTCACCACGCCGCCGGACTCGACCAGATCCTTCGCCTCCTTGAGTCCGAGGCTCGTGATGGCGCGGACCTCCTTGATGACCTGCAACTTCTTGTCCCCGGCAGACTTGATGCTGACCGTGAACTCGGTCTGCTCCTCGACGGCCGCGGCGTCGCCACCGGCCGGAGCAGCCATCATCATGCCCGCAGGCATGGCGGCAGCCGCTTCCACGCCCCACTTCTCCTTCAGGGCATCCACCAGATCCACCAGCTCCAGCACCGTCAGGCCGCTGAGCTGTTCCACCATCGCTTCCTTGTCGAACGCCATATCAACCTTCCTCCTTCATCTTGTCGCTGTAGTTCTGCATGACGGACACCAGATCCCGCTGCGGACCCTGAAGCACACCCACCAGCTGCTGGAGCGGCGCGAGCAGCGTGCCGAGCAACTCGCTCTGCAGCTGCTGCCGCGAGGGCAGCTTGGCGATGCGGTCCAAGGCATCCGCGCTCACGATGCCCCCCTGGAGGAGCCCGCCCTTACCGCGCGGCAGGTCCTTGGGGTGATCCTTGGCGAAGTCCGAGATCGCCTTGAGCGGCGCCACCGGATCCTCGCCGACGAGCACCAGGGCCGTCGGCCCCGTGAGCGTGTCGCCGAACCCCTCGATGCCCTGCTCCTTGAGCACGACGTCGATCAGGGTGTTCTTGGCGACCAGGATGCGCCCGCCCGACTCGCGCACCGCAGCGCGCAGCCGGCCGAGCTCGCCAGCGGAGAGCCCCTGGTAGTCCACCAGGAAGAACGTCTTCGCGTCATCGAGCAGTCCGTGCAGGTGACGGACGGACGCCTCGTTCTTCGGGTTGGCCATGGAACCCTCTCTCTTGTCTAGAACGTACGCCCTCGGGCCCAAGGGCCCTGCGGGAGGGCGCGTGCCGCGAAGCGCAGCTCGGTCGCGTGATTCGAGCCACTCACTGTGAGCAGCCCCGAACCGGCAACCTTGAACGCCTCGGCAGGATCTTTAAGCCTGGCAGGCCCCTGCTGTCTCCAACGCCAGAGGTGCATCGCAACCGCTACGCACCGGGATGCCGATGAACGCTCCGCCTCTAGAGCGCGACCCGGACGCTGGGTCCCATGGTCGAGCTCAAGTGAACGGTGCGGACGTACTGGCCGCGAGCCGCATCCGGCTTCGCGGCCTCGAGGGCGGTCCGCAGCGCCGCGAGATTCTCCGCGAGCTTGTCCGCCTCGAAGCTGGCCTTGCCGATCGGAGCGTGCACCACGCCGGTCTTGTCGGCGCGGAACTCGATCTGGCCCGCCTTGAGCGCGCCCACGATCTCACCGATGTTGGGGCCTACCGTACCCGCCTTCGGGTTCGGCAGCAGCCCGCGGGGGCCCAGCACGCGCCCCAGCTTGCCCCCGACCTGCGCCATCATGTCGGGCGTGGCGACGACCGCGTCGAACTCCATCCAGCCGTCCACGATCCGCTGGATCAGATCGCCCCCACCGACCTCGTCCGCGCCTGCGGCCTCGGCCTCGGCCACCTTGTCGCCCTGGGTGATCGCGATCACTCGGACGCTCTTGCCGGTGCCGTGAGGAAGGGCCACGGTCCCGCGGACCGTCTGGTCGGACTTCCGAGGGTCGATGCCCAGGCGGAAGTGCGCCTCGATCGTCTCGTCGAACTTGGCCGTGGCGAGCTCCTTCACCAGCGACGCCGCCTGGTCGGCCGCGTACAGCTGGGCGCGATCAACGCGCTTCTCGAGCTCGCGGTAGCGTTTGCCGCGCCTAGCCATCGATCGGCGCTCCCTCCACGGTGACGCCCATCGAGCGCGCGGTACCGGCGATGATGCGGGCGGCCGCCTCGGGGCTACCGGCGTTGAGGTCGGCCATCTTCTGCTGACCCAGATCGAGGCACTGCTGCCAGGTGATCGAACCGACCTTGACCTTGTGGGGCTCGCCGGAGCCGCCCTCGATGCCGGCCGCCTTCTTGATGAGGTAGCTCGCCGGCGGTGTCTTGGTGATGAAGGTGAAGGAGCGATCGGCGAAGATGGTGATCTCCACCGGGATCACCGCGCCGGCCTGCCCGGCCGTCGCGGCGTTGTACTCCTTCACGAACTGCATGATGTTGGCACCGTACTGCCCCAGCGCCGGCCCGACCGGCGGTGCCGGCGTGGCACCTCCGGCGGGCAGCTGGAGCTTGACGAGACCCGCGACTTTCTTGGCCATAGTTCCTCCTAAGCTCCCCCGGCGGCATGGCCTGCCGCGGGGTCCGAGCGCTCCGTCCCGGCGTAGCGTCGCACGTTCGCGATCACGCCCGGACGACCTGAGAGTAGTCCAGCTCGACCGGGGTCTCCCGGCCGAAGATCGATACCAGTACCTTGACCTTGCCGCGCTCGGGGTTGACCTCCGAGACGACGCCGGTGAAGTCGGCGAAGGGCCCGGCCGTGACCTGGACCATGTCGCCGACGTTGAAGGTGATCTTGATCTTGGGCGCCTCGCGCGAGCCCGTGATGCCCAGCGTGCCGAGCATGCGCGTCTCCTCCTCCGGAGAGAGGGGCACCGCCCGGGTGGCCGTGCCCACGAAGCCGGTCACACCCGGCGTGTAGCGCACCACCTCCCAGGCCTCGTTGGGCTCGTCGGGATTGTCGCCCAGATCCATCTGCACGAAGATATAGCCGGGAAAGAGCTTCCGCTTGACCACTTCCTTCTTGCCGCCGCCGGCGTGCTCCACCGTCTCCTCGGTCGGGACGACGACCTGGTAGATCCGGTCGGCGATGCCGAGCGACTTGGCTCTGCTCAGCACGTTCTCCCTGACCTTCTCCTCGTGGCCCACATACGTGTG
>Ga0315542_1001966_pt1 | contig 12742 bp, 16 predicted proteins | sample SalMarSW160120MG_FD_202541 | JGI IMG/M metagenome (GOLD analysis project Ga0315542, IMG submission 202541) | Salt marsh sediment microbial communities from the Plum Island Ecosystem LTER, Massachusetts, United States - Salt Marsh Sediment SW1601-20 ... | reverse complement strand
ATTGGTTCCAGTGGCACTGTTCCAGTACCCGGGCAATCAGATCCCGTTCTCTGCCGGCAAGGCCAAAACCGTTGTTTGGGGGAAAACGGTCTTCCCCAACCGTTTTTCCGTTTTTCATGACTTCAGAGAGGAGATCAGCGGCTGGTCGAAGATCAGGTTGGACAGGAGGAAAGCATAAGATAGGGAGCAAAGGTCAGCCAGTAAGCGGTAAGGGAGAGCTTAATCGGGCTTTTGGCCGATGGGGAACGGAGGTGGCGCAGAGCAATGGTGCCTAGAAGGAGAAAAAGAAAAATAATGAGCAGATGCGGCCATGCAACGGCAAGGTAGACTGCCCAGGTAATCGGGGTAAAGGCCGGCGTGAAATTGAATGTCCGTCTGTCACGGAGTACTGTGACTGAGACAGTGGAACCTTGTCCGGATGGTGAACCCAGGAGAAGAAGGCCAAGCACCCTGCTATAGGGCATATCATTGAGGGCTACGATCAGGTCGCCGGGCTGCACGGGGTTTTGATCGCTTGAAACCTTGGAAATATATAAGCCATGCTGGGTTTTGTCCACACGAAAACCCGGTGATCCATATCTGAACGCAGCAAAAGAGAAGATGAATGTTGCCAGCAGTGGAACAACGGCCAACAGGGCCAGGTGTTTTCTCCGGAGTAGGGACCGGATATTAGGTTGATGTGGATGGCTGGCCCTTCATCATGGGACACTTTCAGTCCCTGCTTCCTGCCGGTTTTAATCGGCGCTCTCAAGAGTAAACTTTATTCTTTTACTTCACTATTACTTCAGCGCCAGCTCCCCTCTCAACATATCTTGTTTGCGTCCCTCTTCCACCTCACATCCCATTACAGAATGGCATTCGCTTATTCCGATATCTCCACCTCGCACCTCCAATCACGCCTGGGGCGTGACGCCATACGGTTTCACCTACCTGTAAATATCAGGCGAATGAGGTCGAACCGGGTGTACGGACTGTGGACATCGAGGCGGGCTTGTCTTGGCGGGAGGTTTCTTCTACCAGCATACTATTGTCGTGTCAAGTTGCCTTACTTATGGATTGGCCCCTTTCCATGGATTTGTCCTTTGTTTTTTTTGCTTTCCATGGTTTGAAAATGGAAATAAAGATTGTAACCATCAGCAATAAGGCTTGAATAATGCCAAAGATCAAGTTCATCTTTTCATTGTATAAGTATGTTTGATCACTCAAAGAAGACATCCCGAGTTTTCCGGAAATTTCCATCATGGTTGTTTCCCATGGCCCAAGAAAAAATGTCCCAAACAAAATGGCTGCTACGGCGACAATCCATTTGAATATCAGCCAGGTGTGTTTGAAGAATCCCCAATTACTGAATGATGAGTATATTAAACCGGTAACCAGACAGCCAAAAGCCCCGGGAATTACAACCACTAGCATATCAACATGATGGATGCTCCGGTTTATCCCATATAAAACCCCTCCATCAGTGACCCCGTCCTTCAATACATAAAGCAATATCAGGGCAACAGCGCCACCGACCCAACATGAAACGGCAATCAAGTGAAAACCTTTGAGCCATCTTAATCCCTTTGCTTTTAATTTTGGCATACTGACCTCATGCAAATTGAGTCATATGATAGGCATTCCGGGACAGATATTGATCTATTGGCATATCACCCACTACACTGAGCCAGGAGCATGGCGCTGACCGCCTCTTTGTGATCCAACAGCAACAATAGAACGCGTTGGCCGGGGTCAAAAAGCATTTGGCCCAGGGTCTCGGCCTTCACATCCAGGCGCAAGGCCAGCACCCGTGGACCGTGTTGGCGCAGCAATGTCTCAACCGCCCGGTAAAATCGATCGGCGCCGTTATCCGCCAGCACGAGCAAACGCGAAACACGCTCTCCGCGCGGGACCCCGCTCTTTTGATCAACCAGGGCGAGTCCCCGGCCCTCGGCCGCCAGTTTTCGTTCCGCATCCTCCAAGCTGCGCACCATTTGACCTGCCTTTTGAGCAATCCGCAAAGCCTCTAACAATGCCGAATTGAAGGCGACCGTCGGCACCCTGGTCTTGCCCCCTGGCCATAAAGGCAAAGTGTGTGCCGTCAAGCCGCGGAGAAGTTCCTTCCCCCGTGGATCTGCCTCGACCAGCTTGGGCAACCGCAGGGCCCGCAAGTCCCAATGAAAAACCTGCTTGTTTTCTCCGTTTTTGGATTTCTCATTCATGCCTGATCTCGAATTTAAGTCCACGCTGTCAGGATAACGACAAAACACCATCTTTGTCAAAATACTGTGTGTCTGGCTCGCTTTTATCACGAGACGGAGATTCCGGATGCTGGGCTCTCTAAAACAAAAGGAGCTCAAGTGTGTTATTTTTTGAAATATGCTATACTGTAACAACTTCATAAGTGAGGGCAACCCTTTTTTGGATAGATGTTCATTCGGTTCCCGCTTTCGGTCTTAGATGCATGAAGGCCGATTTTCTCCGAAAACCTTAACCAAAGGAGGAAATCATGAAAAAACAACTCATAAACTATGAAACTTTGCTGAAGGTAACCAAGGTCATTTCGCATTCTAAGGATCCCGAAGAAGTCGCCCTTATTGCAGTAGAGGGCATTAAAAGAGCCCTGGAGGTCAAAGGATGTACCGTATTTCTTGTCAATCGCAAAACCAACGGACTGGAGGTTGCAGCGTCTTTTGGCCTCAGTGAGGAGTATCTTAACAAGGGTCCCCTCAGTGCGCTGCAGTCCATCGCCGACTCCCTGAAAGAAGGCCCGGTAGCAATCTACGATGTGAGTGATGATCCCAGGATTCAGTACCCGGATAAAGCGCAAAAAGAGGGGATAGCCTCTATACTCTCCGTGCCTATCGTGGTCGCCGGGCATCTCATTGGTGCCCTTCGTATATATACTTCCGAACCTTGGGAATTCACCTTGGAAGACGTGAATTTTGCCCAGGCTATGGCATTGATGACAGGGATGGCCATGGAAATGGCGAGATACTATAAAGGGCTGAAGGACAGCATTGAGATATTGAAGACAATGAGGGCTCCAAAGGCCTCAAAACAGGGAGAATGAGCACAACTGGAAGGGCACCTGGCAAGAAGGAGGAAAGGGGTCACCCATTAACGGTGACCCTTATTTTAAGCCCATCTTTTAATAATATGGTTTCTGGCCTAATAGATAGGATTTTTGTAACATCAGATTATAGGGGTAAATGCGGAGCCATCTCTCACTGGTGCATCATCCTGGATAGTACCGGTAATGGTATTTTCATTATTGATCCGGATGAAGGGATTGAAACTTGGAAGACCATAGCCAAAAAACAGAACGCCTCAATCTCGTATTGCAGACCATGCGGAATGTGAGCGGACTTATTATCAAGGAAAAGGACCGCGAGCGGCTCCTCGATGGCATATGCCATGCGCTCATTCAACATCGTGGATACTACAATGCATGGGCCGTACTCTTGGGTGAAGCCGGAAAAATATCCATAAGTGCGGAGGCAGGGATTGGCGGAAAGTTTCGGCAATTGATCCAGCTCATGCGCGGCGGACACCTGCCGCCATGTATTGGCCTGGCCTTGACAGATAAGGATATTGTGGAAACGAATGATCCGACATCTGCCTGCACGGGTTGCCTTCTTGCCAAGGACTACCATGGCAGAGGGGCACTCACCGTGCCTTTTATTCTCGATGGAAGAGTATACGGTGTTTTGTCACTTTCCATTCCACGAGATGTTGCTCACGATGAAAATGAGAAATCCCTCCTGAGAGATCTTGCCGTAGATATCGCTTTTGGTTTGCGTGCCCTTGAGCTGGAAGAGGCGAAACAAGAGAGCTCAAAGGCCTTGGTTGAAAGTGAAGAAAGGTTTCGTGACCTCCTGGAGAAGTGCCCTATCGGCATTTTTATTATCAAGGACAACCAGGTAGTATACCAGAATCCCCAGCAGAAAGAACTGCTGGGACCGCTCCCCCGGTCGTTTGATCTGGGAACGTTTGCGGGTTTGCATCCTGAGGACGTGGAAAAGGTCAGGACCATGTGCGACAATGTCGCCAAGGGCAAGGCCAAGAGACTCAGTGCCGATTTCAGGTTGTGCCCCGTTACCAGACCGGATTGCCGTCTCGGCATGAAATGGATCTATTGCTATGCCTCCCAGATACAATACCATGGAAAAGATGCCACGCTCGTCAACATGATGGATATTACCCGATCCAAGGAACTGGAACATTTGGTCAGGATCCAGGACAAGATGACCTCTCTGGGCCGTGTTGCAGCGGGAATCGCCCACGAGATTCGAAATCCTCTTTCGGGCATCAACATCTATCTGAAGACCCTCGAGAGACTCCTGGAGAGGGGAATGGACCGGGAGAAGGCCGAGGATATCCTCAATCATATTCAATCCGCTTCCAATAAGATTGAGATGGTTGTCAAGAGAGTCATTGATTTTTCCAGGCCCAGCCGCCCCAATTTTATTCTGACGAACATAAACGGCCCTATCGAAGATGCCATTTCTCTCTCCGCAGTCACCTTAAGAAAAAATCGGATCAGTCTCGAAAAAAACCTGCCGGACGAGCTACCGGAGTGTACCCTTGACAAGCATCTCATGGAAGAGGTCATCCTGAATCTGATTACCAATGCGGTTGAGGCACTGAGAAATACGGAGGCTGAAAGAAAAGTAGAGGTGAGTTCTTTTGCCGGAGGCGAGTCCATATTTGTGAGAATAGCGGATTCAGGACCGGGAATTCCCTTGGATTTGCGGGAACAGGTTTTTGATCCTTTTTTCAGCACAAAAGACGGGGGCACGGGCATCGGCCTAAGTCTCAGCCACAGAATAGTCGTGGATCACGGTGGGTCTTTGAGTGTATCCACCAGCAAGTGGGGGGGTGCGGAATTCCTGATTGAAATATTTTGTCGAAAAGGAGAACACAATACTCAATGAGTATTTTTACCATCTTTGTCATTGACGACGAGGAAGTCATAAGGGAAGGAATAGCCATTGCCCTTGAAGGGGACTATTCAATGAAACCGTTCGCCACGGCTGAATCCGCCCTCGAGAGCATGAAGCAGGATCTTCCTGACCTGGTCCTGCTTGACATCGGTCTGCCAGGAATGGACGGTATACAGGCTCTCAAAGAGATAAAGAGGAATAATGACGATATACCGGTGATCATGATAACCGCTTATGAAGACGTACAAACCGTCATCTCAGCCATGAAACTGGGTGCCCACGACTATGTGGTAAAACCCATTCACATGGATGCCTTGGAAGTCAGTATCCGGAATGCACTGGAGACGGTAAAGCTGAAAAGGGAGGTCCAGGCACTGCAGGAGAAATACCTGAAGGAAAACCTCCCCTGCTTTATTGGGGAAAGCAATGCGATCCAAGACGTGATGGAGTTCATTGAGCAGGTGGCAAAGAGTCCTGACACGCCTATCCTTATTGTCGGAGAGACCGGTACCGGGAAAGAACTCATCGCGAGTGCGATTCATTACAGGAGCCCGAATTTCAGGGGATCTTTGGTAACGGTAAATTGTGCTGCCATCCCGAAGGACCTCGTTGAGAGCGAGCTTTTCGGCTACGAGAAGGGGGCCTTCAGCGGTGCAAATCCTTCGGGAAAAATCGGCCTGGTTGAAGAGGCGGCAGGAGGGACCCTGTTTCTTGACGAGGTGGGGGATCTCAGCCAGGAGGCCCAGGCCAAACTGCTTCGGTTTCTGGAAGACGGGCAGTTTTACCGGGTGGGAGGGACCAGACAACGCAAGGTGCAAACAAGGGTCGTCTCCGCCACCAATAAAAACCTGGAAGACATGGTGAAAGAAGGTCGGTTCAGGAAGGATCTCTATTTCCGGCTGGGAGTGATTAGGGTCGAAGCCCCGTCACTAAACAAACGCAAGGATGATGTCGTGCCACTTGCACGGGCATTTCTGTTGGAATTCAACACGAAATTCGAGAAGAAAATAACCGGTCTTTCAAAAGATGCCGAGAATGATCTGCTCGACCACACGTGGACAGGCCATGTGCGGGAACTGAGGAATCTGATTGAACGGGGTGTTCTCATAGGCCACGGTCCTGTTCTCACTGGAGAGGACTTGGGTATTACAAGAAAAGCCGGTGTGAAACAAGGGCCACTAAAGGGGGAAAGAATGCCTTTCCCGCCCGAAGGCATGGATTTGGACGCAGCCAAAAAAGCCTTTGAAAAGTATTACATCGAGCAGGCCTTCAAGCTGGCCGGGGGGAACGAGAGCAAGGCCGCGCGGCTTTTGGACATGAATCACCACACCTATCGCTACAGGCGGAAAAAACTCCTCGGGCTGTGATGTTCACCGTAAATCTTTTCGGGAATTAATAACTCTGGCTGTCCGCCTGAGAAGTGAAGCCATTTTGAAAATCTTCTAAGAATTATTTCGAAGTTTTCCTACATTCTTCGTTTTATACGCATATCCTGCCAAGAGACTTTCATTAACTATTTGATATTGTTATGTTTAGCCTGTCTTTGCGCTATTGGCACACATCGTGCTGTAAGATAAAATTAATAAATAGAAGTTCAGGGAGGCCACGGGAGCGGTGCAAAATATCCCGGACATTCCCGGACTTCGGGATCAGCACGCTCTGACGTCCCTCGAATACTTCAAAGGAGAGAAAGAGGTCCGGGGCCCGAGGGTTCTCGTGATCGGCGCAGGAAGAGTAGGTCTCGAAATAGCAGAAAAACTGGGCAAAAAGGGCTATGAAGTGGTGGCCACGAAACGGACAGATCCCATCGGCAGCATGATGGAGATGATTACGAGGAAACTGCTTCTCATGCGGCTCGACAAAATGTCCAATGTGACGCTCATGCCGCATACCACGGTGAAAAACTTTTCTGAGGGGAAGGTTGAAATGGAACAGGATGGTGCTCCGAGGTCTCTCAAACCTTTTCAGACGGTCATCCTGTCTTCAGGAATGAATTCGGCGAAAGGGCCGGACCAGGAGAAAAAAAGTGTGGTCTCCAGGATCGAAATCATTGGTGATGCAAAGCAGGTGCAGGATATTTTCAGCGCGATTCACAGCGGCTACGAGCTGGCACGTAACATATAGGGAGGAATGGTATGGATCAGGTGTCTTTTTCAGATATTGCGATAGTAGCGTGTGGAACATTGAGCCTGGAGTTGAACCATTTGCAAAGGCAGGGATTTCTGGATGCAAGACATATTTTTTATAATACCCCGGGTCTTCATGAGGTGCCAAAGGAACTTGAGACTCAGTTGATTTATCGGGTCAACAAGGCAAAAGAAAAAGCGGACAAGGTGCTCGTGGTCTATGGGGGCAAATTCTGTTACGTGAACGGCGATGATCCCTACCGCACCATGAAAAAAATCATCGAGGAGCAGGGCCCGAATGTCTCGAGGATAGATGCCACCCACTGCATGGATATGCTGGCCAGTGAAGAAGAACGGGAGCGGATAGCCCAGGAGCTTACTGGTGGAGAAAAAGTCTGGTGGATGACACCGGGCTGGGTAAAGTTTAGACACTATGTATTTAAAGGATGGGATAAAGGGCTTGCCAATGAAAATTTCCCCCGGCATACGGGAGGGGCTATCGTCCTTGACGGCGTGGGTTACATTGACCGCTACATGGCCGAGCGTCCCGAGGATTTCCTTGAATATTCCGATTGGATGGGGATCCCTATCCAGGCGTATCCCATTACCCTGGCTCGCTTGAAATCCCTGCTCGTTGAGCAGGCAAACAAATTGCACAACGTGTAGAATTTAAGAAAGGAGAGGAAAGAGAAAATGGTGAACGAAATAACTGAACAAAATTTTCAGGAAGAGGTAGTGAAATCAGAAACGGCAGTACTGGTGGATTTCTGGGCTCCATGGTGTGGTCCCTGCAATATGGTTTCGCCGATCATTGAAAAACTGTCCGGCGATTATGACGGCAAATTCAAGTTTTGTAAGATGAATGTTGATGAGGCCCAGGAGACGGCCCTGAACTTCGATATTATGAGCATCCCCACGTTGATGTTTTTCAAAGACGGCAAAAGGGTTGATGATATTGTGGGGGCCGTCCCGGAATCAATGATTATGGAAAAAATTGAATCCCTTTTATGAAACACACGTTACGCCAATCCTTAGAAATGCGCGACTGTGTCGGTGTTTGTCCCTATACCTGACGTGTCGCACCCGAAAAGGGAGGCTGGAGGATGTCGTTCTTTGAGGAAATGCCAAAACTGTGGTTCTGTGCAAGAGTGGATTGGAAACCATTATCAAGATAGTATATGGAGGTGGATGGTATGCCTAGAGGAGATGGAACAGGCCCAAGAGGCCAAGGACCCGGTACCGGAAGAGGTATGGGAGGCGGCGGAGGAAGAGGTCGAGGGGGTGGTTCCGGTGCAGGCCCGGGAGGAGATTGTGTCTGCCCGAACTGTGGAGAAAAGGTCGCACATCAGGTAGGCGTGCCCTGTTACGATCAGCGTTGCCCAAAATGCGGCACCGCCATGACGCGGTAATGATCCTCAATCAGTGATGTTCTTCTGATATGGAAATCTTCCCGATTATAAAGCATTCGTTGCTGATCACCTTCTTTGTATTCTCCATGATGCTCCTGGTGGACTTTGTCAATATTGCCACCAGGGGCTCCATGTCCGGGCTTGTGCGAGGAGGCCGGTGGCGCCAATACACGCTGGCCTCCTTTCTTGGATCTACCCCCGGGTGTCTCGGGGCCTTCATGAATGTGACCCTGTATGTGCATGGCATGATCTCTTTTGGGGCTGTTACCGGGGGAATGATCGCCACTTCAGGCGATGAGGCCTTTATCATGCTTTCCCAGTTTCCGGGAACGGCCCTGATGCTTTTTGGCTTGCTGTTTATACTCGGAATCGGCTTTGCCTGGGTCAGTGATCAATTGATAAACATATTGCATGTGGTTCCGTGTGAAGCTTGTTTTCAGGCGGATTGTGAAGAATGCCTGGGTAATGTGGAGGAGCCCCACACCGACTGGAATACCTTACAGCATGAAAACCTGTGGAAAAATCTCAAAGATCCTTCCTTTACCCGTTTTCTTCTGTTTATATTGATAGGGTCTTTCCTTGTATTGGTCATAGCAGGAATGATCGGCGATCCCGATTGGACGTGGAAGCGAGTCACTTTTCTGAGCCTCACCCTTTCTTCCTTGTATATCATCATGGTTTCGTCTGAACACTATCTGCACGCCCATATCTGGGAGCACATTATCAAAAGGCACCTCTTCAGGGTTTTCCTATGGACTTTTGGCGCCCTGTTTTTTCTTCATTGGGGTCTTTCTTTCTGGAATCTGGACGCCATTATCAAAACACACATGATGTGGGTGCTCCTGATGGCAGCACTAATGGGAGTTGTTCCCGATTCAGGCCCCCATCTCATTTTCGTCATGATGTATGCAAAAGGGATCATCCCCTTTTCCGTGCTTCTCACCAGTTCATTTGTCCAGGATGGGCACGGAATGCTCCCCCTTCTGTCATTCAGTATTAAAGACTCGATACTTATCAAGGCCTTCAATTTTGTTTTCGGGATTGGAATAGGTTGTATCCTGTATGCTTTCGGCGTTTGAGTAATTTTTCAGCAGAAGGTTTTTCCACCTCATGACCATTTTCTTGGAAGAGAAGAATATTTCAGGATCAGATACAGATAATCTACGGGCTCTCACCTTCTACAAGTTTGTGTTGGACAGCGTTCCCGTCGCAATTCTCACTGTGAATGCTGACTTGCGAATCACAGGATTTAACCCGTGGGCTCAAAGAATCACGGGATATTCTTCAGAAGAGGTCGTAGGAAAATACTGTGGGGAGATCCTTAAAGGGGGAATGTGTTCCAGCCGGTGCCCATTGAAAACGGTGATCGGGGGACACGTTCCCATATCCCTTATTGAATCAACTATTCGAAACAAGCGGGGAGAGCCTATTCCAGTGAGGATGAATAGCGCAGGGTTATTTGACAACAGTGGGCTTCTCATAGGAGGAGTAGAATCATTTCAAGATATTTCCCGCCTTAAGGCACTTGAAAGAGAGAGTAGCAATCTCATCTCCATGTTCGCCCATGACATGAAATCGTCTCTCACAATCATTGGTGGGTTTCTTCTTCGGCTACTAAAGAAACAAGAGAATATTTCGCCTGAGAAAGAAAAGAGATACCTCACCATAGCGAAGAGTGAGGCCGCCAGGCTCGAGGCCCTCGTCAATGAATTTCTTGAATTTTCTCGGCTTCAGTCGGGAAACACACGGCTGAACCTGGACGCAACCTTGCTTGATAAAGAACTGCTGGAGATGTTTGATGCGTATCAACTGGAGGCCTTACAGCACGGCATCAGGCTCGAACTTGAAAATGAAGAAGAACTCCCCATAATTCAGGCTGATACCATTCAGCTAAAGAGGGTTTTTGCCAACTTGCTGGGCAATGCCATAAAGTTTACAGAAGAGGGAGGAGCCATCCGGCTGAAGACGGGCAAGACCAAATACGAGGTATTTGTCCAGATTACGGATGAGGGTATTGGCATTCCCCCGGAGGAACTTCCCCTTATTTTCTATCCGTTTCACCGGGGCCGGGCTGTTCGCAACAAGAAGGGTTTCGGTCTTGGACTCGCCGGAGTAAAGGCGATCGTAGAGGCACATGGCGGACATGTCAGGGTTTCAAGCGAACCGTTAAAGGGTTCTGTTTTTACGGTGGTTTTACCGAGGAAAATCAGCCAAGATGTTGCGGGGGATTTCCGGAAACCCTGATCGAATCGGAACTCTTCGGTCACGAAGCAGGCGCCTTTACCGGCGCCACCAAGGCAAGGCAGAAGCGCGTGTTAAGGAGGCTTACGTTGACAAGATGATGGGCCAGTGGTTTGACAATTATTCCATCAATGTGTCGGATGGAGATGTGGTGAGTGAGATTGTCAAGCTCGCCAGGAACGCATCGGTAGATCTTATTGTCATGGGGACCGACACAAAGGTCCCCATCCAGACGGGAGAAGACCTCAGGGCAGGTCCTTTGGGAGCGGTGACAATGGATACGCTTCTCTGATCGCCCTGTCCCGTCCTGGTTATTCCGCCGGCCATGGTGCCCGGCCTGACAAGGAGATAGTTTTTTCTTGGAGGAGATATTGTTGTAGTTATTAGCCCTTAGGTTGGGGAGAATTGGAAAAAAGTGGTTGAAATGATGCCGCCGAAGTATGATCCCATTCTCAGTGAGGAAGAGGCCATTAAGGAAAGGCTTGTAGACCTGAAATGCCAACTCCTTGATCTTCACGGAGCGCTTTCGTCTCTAAAGCAGTGTTCTTATCTGAGTAGTCTCCTCCAGGAAATATATGAAATACGAGAAGGACTTACCCAGTTGGAGAAGGGTTTGCTCCAGAGACATCTGAAATGTTGTATCTCTCCCAATATAAAAGTCCCAGGGGAGGTCATTCTTGCGATCTCTAAGCTGAGTTCGAAGCGTCATGGGGCCATTATTGTGATTGAGCAGGAGAACAATTTGGAGCAGTATCTTCGGCAAGGAGTCATCCTTGAGGCCGAGGTGAGCGCGGCAATCCTGGAGAGTATCTTTTATCCGGGGAGCCCACTCCATGATGGGGCGGTTCTCATCAGAGATGCCCGTATCCGAAAAGTCCAGTGTCTACTTCCCATTGCCCCACACGCTTTGGAACTGGAGAGGCTTGGACTGGGAACTCGTCATCGTGCGGCCCTTGGTCTCAGCCAGGTAAGTGATGCCCTGGTCATCGTGGTCTCTGAAGAAAAGGGATGGATATCAATGGCCCTTGGAGGCCGATTGTACCCAAACCTGGGCACATTTGCCTTGCTGAGAAAACTTGAAAATGACATTGATAAGGGCAGGCCGGAAGTGAATGCATGACCGGAAGAAAGGTTCCCCTGGCTGTCTGATGGGGCCGAGGAGGTCTTGCCGTGTCGGATAAGACAAGAAATCAGAGGAGTGCCGGGGTAGAAAATGAGATAGAGGCCGGCCTTGATTTTGCGCGGAAAGGCGACCTTGAACATGCGCTTGGTGCCTTCACCAGGGCTATAGAATTGGATGAAGGAAAATGGGAGGGATTTCGATATCGGGGAATAACCCATGCCAAGATGGGCCTTCAAGATGCTGCTCTTTCGGATTTTGATAAAGCGATCGAAAAGAATCCTGAGTGCGAGGGATGCCTGTTTGAGCGGGCTAATGCCAAGATGTTGGCCGGGCGCCTTGGAGATGCATTCGAGGACCTCTCAGACTGCCTGCGTTTAGATAGTCATTTTGCACCAGCGTATTCCGTTCGCGCCGGGATTTATGCCAGAAAAGGGCGCCTTCAGGAAGCATCGGATGATATAAACGAAGTCTTATCAATCAATCCTGAAAGGCCTGATTACTTGCATAACCGGGCAGTCATTGAGACAGGCCTTGAACGCTATGGAGATGCCATCAGAGATTATCTCAAGGTTATCGAACTTGATTCCATGAGCGGGGGCTCTTACAACAACCTCGCATGTTTGTTGGCCACAGCCAAGGATCCGAGGCATCGTGATTGCAATAAGGCAATAGCTTTCGCTCAGAAAGCGCTCGAAATGGGGAAGAATGGTGCATGGATGGATACCCTTGCCGCCGCCTATGCCGAGTGCGGGTCTTTCCGTGAAGCCATCAAGGTGGAGACGGAGGCCTACAGAAAATCAAAGCCCCCGAACAAAAACCTCAAGAAACGCGTCATAGACGAGAACCTTCATGAAGCAGGCATCGGCAGGTATTGATGAATTACATTTTGCTACTGGCCCTGGCTCTGATCCTGGCCCT
>Ga0315542_1001964_pt1 | contig 12747 bp, 11 predicted proteins | sample SalMarSW160120MG_FD_202541 | JGI IMG/M metagenome (GOLD analysis project Ga0315542, IMG submission 202541) | Salt marsh sediment microbial communities from the Plum Island Ecosystem LTER, Massachusetts, United States - Salt Marsh Sediment SW1601-20 ... | reverse complement strand
CGAGAAGCTGAAGATCCGCGACCGGCAGACCGAGTACCTGACCGCCATGCTGGAGGACGAGGTCGTGGCCGCCGCCGAGCGCTTCGACTTCGAGAACCTGTTCCGGCTCTGGGAGCTGGTGCTCGCTCTCGACCCCTCGGCGGATCCCTTCCAGAAGGCCAACGGCTCCCCGGCGGAGCAGGATTTCGCCGCCGACGAGCCGCCGCCCTCGCTGCACTAGCGACCCTGCGTCGCCGCCGGATCCCTTGTCGGCACCCTGGCGGACCCTGTATACTCGTGCCCGAACTCGTGACCTGCCCGGGGGGAGGATCGCCGTGACGACGCGGCGACTCGTGACGCAGTTCCTTGCCTGCGCTCTGCTGCTGCCGGCACTACCCGCCAGCGCCGCCGCGGGCCGACTCCGCACCGCAGACGTGCTGGGGATCTACACCACGCGGTACGGCACCGGCCCCGTTCACCTCGACATCGCCGGCGGCTCCGTCACCGTCTTCCTGGTGGCCACGCATTTGAGCATGCCCTGGGGGCTGAACGGCTGGGAGTGCCACCTGCTGGGCGACTGGGAGGCCATTCCCGAGATCTACTATGGCGGGGGGACGCTGATGGGTCAGGCCATCAACATCTCAACGTTTCCCGACTTCGCGGTGGGGCTGAACCAGCCGCTCTTTCCGGACGCGGAGGGTTCCGCCTGCCTGGCCTCCTTCAACTTCATCTTCTTCGGCCCGGAGATCATGGAGCTCTTCCTCGCACCCGCCCTGCAGCCCTCGCTGCCGGGGCTGATGTGCTACGCGGCGACGGGCGACCCGGGCATGCTGATCCCCTTCCACTGGTCCTCGGGCGACCCCTCCGTGCCGGTCTTCGGCTTCAACATCGGCCCACCCGTCCCGGCGGGCACGGCCTGCAGTTGGGGCGCGATCAAGGCCCTGTACGGCACGGCGCGCTGAGCCGGGGGCTCAGAGGCGGTAGAGATCGGGCCGGCGGTCGCGCCAGAGATGATTCCGCGGGGTGATCTGCTTGTCGGTCCGGGCCGGGTCGATGTCGGCCACGGCCACGCCGGGATGCTCCCCGTCGCAGCCGGCCAGGCGCTCGCCCTCGGGGCTGATCACCTGGCTGCGGCCGATGAAGACCAGCGGCATGGCGGTCCGCTGCTCGCGGCCGACGCGGTCGGCGGTGACGGCGTAGACCCGGTTCTCGATGCAGCGTACGGGCATCGACCGGGGACAGTGGGGCAGGACCAGGTTGGCGGGATGCGCCAGCAGGACGGCCCCCGCCAGGGCCAGGGTGCGGGCCGCCTCGGGGAAGATCCAGTCGAAGCAGATCAGCATTCCCACGCCGATCCCGCAGGCCTCGTGCACGGCGAAGCCCAGGTCGCCGGGAGCGAAGATCTCCTTCTCGTCCCAGAACAAGTGCACCTTGCGGTAGCGCTCCCAGGAGCCGTCCGGACGGGCGAGCAGAGCGCTGTTGTAGAGACGCTCGCCGTTCCGCTCGCAGAGGCCCGCCACCAGGGTGGTACCGCTGTCCGCGGCCCGCTCACGCAGCGCCGTGCAAGCCGGGCCGTCGGGAAGAGTCTCGGCCAGCTGGAAGGCCTCGTCGCGCGAGCGGAACTGGTAGCCGGTGGAGAACAGCTCGGGCAGGACAGCGAGGTCGCAGGCCGCGGGCACGGCGGCCAGGGCCGCGGCGACGTTCGCCGCGACCTCGCCGAAGGCGGGGGAAGTCTGCACGGCGGCGACGGTCAGACGGCTCATGGGTGTCTCCTCGTAGGGGGGATGCTGCCGGAACCGGCGGCGCACAGGCGGGCCAGCCTGCCGGCCGCCCAGGCGCCCAGGATCATGCCCGCCCAGGCCAGGATAACCTCGGTCGCGTTGCCGGGCCAGGGGCTGAGCCAGCCCACGGCGAGCTGCAGGACCAGGATCAGGGCGGCGGCGGCCAGGGCCAGCGACCAGCGGCGGCGGCCGGCGCGCACGCCCAGGCGCAGCGCGGCGCCGAGGGGCAGGAAGCGCACGAGGCGGGCCGACCACTCCCCCAGGGCCACGGCCGTCGGCACCTGTCCCGCCTCCCGGAAGGGCATCCACGTGAACTGCAGGCCGCCGGCCGGCAGGCGCTGACCCGTGAGCAGCAGGCGCAGGACGGTGGGGCCCAGCGGGCTCACCGTGTCCGCCACCAGGTAGATGCCGTAGCCGGCGCCGAAGAGCAGCCCGAGCGTGCGATGGCTCAGTCCCGCCCGCCGCCCCTGGCGCCAGAGCACCGCGCCCCCGGCGGCGCCCAGCCAGCCCACCAGGACGTCCCGCAAGGCCAGCGCCCGGGAGTAGACGATGAGCTTGCCCAGCTCGGCGGCCACGGCCAGCACCGCGGCCCAGGCCAGCACCCGGAGCGCGGAGCGGGGTCGTCGCTCCCACACATAGGCCGCGGCGGCGCCCCAGAAGGCGAACAGCCAGGCGGCCTTGACCAGGGCCAGGGCGGCCGAGAGGCCCGTCCCCGGGGGCAGGGGGGGCAGGAGGCGCCAGTCCAGCGTTCTGAGGTGCTGGACGAGCACGTCCCGCCGGATGCAGAGGTCGAGGGGGAGCAGCGCCCCCACCAGGATGGCCGCCGTCAGGGCGAGCAGCACCAGGGGCGCGGGATCCTCGCACAGCTGGCGGCGAGCCCGGTCGAGAACCCGGTCCCAGAGGCGTCGCCCCCAGAGGCCGGCCAGCAGCACTCCCAGCAAGGTACCGACCGTGTTGGTGAAGAGGTCCGTGGTCTGGGTGAAGCGATAGGGCGAGAAGAGCTGCAGCGTCTCCACCACGCAGCTGAGCCCGCAGCCCAGACCGGTCAGGGCGAACCAGCGCGCGCGTCCGCTCCGCCGGGCGACGGGCGCGAGAGCCAGGAAGAAGCCCAGGGGTCCGAAGAGCAGCACGTTGCCCAGCAGGTCCGCGCGTCCCGAGCGGATACCGTACGGACCGTAGAAGAGGACGAAGGTGGCTCGCTCGAGGCCCTCGGCGAGCTGCTCCCTGGTGAAGGAGAAGGAGAAGGGCAGCAGGGTTTCGTAGACGATGAAGAGGGCGGCCAGCACCAGCCCCCAGATGGCCAGTTCCGTGTGGTGCGCGGGAACGGGCCAGGGCACACCGGAATGCCGCGGCTGGGGGCTCATCGTCCGCTCCCCGGCAGCAAGGCCTGCAGGCCGTCCAGCATTCGCTCGCGCGAGAACTCGCGCACGACCAGCTCGCGTCCGCGGCGACCCAGGCGAGCGGCCAGCGCTGGGTCGCGCAGCAGGCAACCGAGCGCCGCCGCCAGCGCCACGGCATCGCCGCCGGGCACCAGGAGGCCCGTCTCGCCGTCCCGGACCAGCTCGGGCAGGGAGCTGGCCCGCGCGGCCACCACCGGCAGCCCGCAGGCCGCGGCCTCGGCGGCCGCCAGGCCGAAGCCCTCGGCCCGGGACGGCAGCACCAGCAGGGAGAGGCCGGCCAGGAAGCGCTCGGGCTGCTCGACGAAGCCCAGCAGCTCCACCTGCCGGGGCCGGCGCAGTCCGGCTCGCCAGCGCGCCAGCTCGGCGGCCAGGGGCCCTTCCCCCGCCAGCTGCAGTCGCGGCGGAGCGGCCCAGTCTTCCTCCTCGAGAAGCTCCCAGGCGGCCTGCAACTCGGCGAGCCCCTTGCGCGGGATGAGCCGGCCCAGGAAGCCCACGGTGGGCTGCCGCGGGGGCCCGGGCCCCTGCCGGAACCGCTCCGTGTCGATCCCCTTGTAGAGCAGGTGGACCCGCCGCGGGTCCAGCCAGGGCGCGCCCGCCAGGGTCGAGGCCAGGGTGGCCCGGCTGTTGACGACCACGCCGCTGGCGATTCGGTTGTAGTACCAGCGATAGTAGAGCTTGTTCTTGAGCGGGAAGTCGCTCTCCCGCAGGGCCAGCACGGTGCCGATCCCGGCCCAGCGGGCGGCCACCCCGGCGGCCTTGAGATCCTTGGTCAGGTTGCAGATCACCGCGCCCGCATCCTGCCGCCGGAACCAGCGGCGCAATTCGAGGAGGGTCCAGGGGGCTCCGTCGAAGCGGATGGGCACGGCGGCGGCCGGCAATCCGGCCGCCCGGGCTCGCGCCAGCAGGGGCGTGCCGGGCTGGGCCACGAGGCTCACCGCGTGCCCCCGCTGGCGCAGGCCGCGGGCGGCGTCCAGCATCCAGACCTCGGCGCCACCCAGCACGCGCATGGAGTTGACGAAGCAGACACGGGCAAGAGCCTGCGAACATGGAGGATCGCCGCCCCGCGTGCCGCGGGGCGGCAACCAGGGTTCACTGTCCGTTTTCTTCCCGTTCCGGGAGCATTTCGCGTTGCCCCGCTGATACATGGGTATTATCTATAACCCACTCTTGATAGCTGAGAAAGGGAGATCGGTCATAAACGCTGGCCGGACCCCTTTTTCCTTATGCCTCGCGTCCACCGTGCGGAGGTTCCCGTTGGCAAGCGATGATCTGGTCATCCGAATCAGCGGCGAGGGCGGCGAGGGCGTCATCTCCTGCGGCGAGATCCTCGCGAAGGCCGTCGTGCGGGGCGGGCTCAACATCCACGCCTTCCGCACCTTCCCGGCCGAGATCCGCGGCGGGCTGGCGACCTTCCAGCTCCGCGCCGGCAGCGGTCCGACGCTTTCACTGAAGCAGCGGATCGACTACCTGCTCGCCTTCAACCAGCAGTCCTACGACACCTGGGTCGACCGCATCAAGCCGGAGGGGGCGCTCCTGTACGACCCCAAGCTGTGCCAGCCCGACGATCGCCTGGGCGGCGGCCGCAATTTCGAGGTTCCGCTCGACCAGCTCTCCCAGGATGCCACCGGCGGCACGCGCGCCAAGAACATGGTCGCCGTGGGCGCCACCCTGGGGCTCTTCAACGTGCCCCTGGAGTACGGCAAGGACCAGATCGCCGAGTTCTTCGGGCGCAAGGGCAAGGAGATCGTCGGCGTCAACCAGCAGGCCGTCGAGGCGGGCTTCGTCTACGCCAAGGAGCATCTGCGGGCCTGCCATCACGAGTTCGAGCGGCACCCCGAGCGCGACCAGATCACGGTGACGGGGAACGAGGCGGTTGCGCTGGGCGCCCTCGCCGCCGGTGTCGAGTACGTGGCCGGCTACCCGATCACCCCGGCCACGCCGATCTTCGAGTTCCTCTGCAAGGAGCTGCCCAAGTTCGGCGGCACGGCCATCCAGCTGGAGGACGAGATCGCCTCGCTGGCCAACGGCATCGGCGCCTCCTACGTGGGCAAGCGGGTCCTGACCGCCACGTCGGGACCGGGCCTGTCGCTGATGAGCGAGACCCTCAACCTGGCCGCCATGGCCGAGTGCCCGCTGGTGATCATCAACGTCATGCGCGGTGGGCCGTCCACGGGCCTGCCCACCAAGACCGAGCAGTCGGACCTCAAGTTCGCCATCTACGGCACCAGCGGGGAGAGCCCGCGCTGCATCATGGCGCCGCTGTCCATCTACGACTGCTTCTGGCAGATCCCGCGGGCCTTCCGCATCGCGGAACGCTACCAGATGCCGGTGATCGTGCTGACCGACCAGGCCATGGCCTACAGCAGCATGAACATCGATACGCCGGCGCTCGAGAGCATCCAGCACTTCCGCCGGCTGCGTCCGGGTCAGGACGCCGTGCGGGCGAACTTCAAGCGGTACGCCATCACCGAGACCGGCGTCTCGCCCATGCCCTTCCCCGGCGAGGACGACCTGCCCTACATCGGGACCGGCCTGGAGCACGACGAGACCGGCGCTCCCAACTACACGCCGGCCAACCATCGCGCCATGACGGCCAAGCGCTTCCAGAAGCTCCGGACCCTGGGCGTGCACATCACCCAGCAGCCCATGGAGGAAGTGGAGCCCGAGGGCGCCGAGGTCGGCGTCATCGGCTGGGGCAGCACCTACGGCGCCATCACCGAGGCCATCCGCATGCTCGACGAGAAGGACGGCGTGAAGATCGCCCACCTGCACCCGCGCGTGATCTCGCCGCAGAACGAGTGGCGCACGCGCCGCTTCCTCGGACCTCTGCGCAAGATCATCGTGCCGGAGGAGAACTACACCGGGCAGTACGCCCACTTCCTCAAGGGCAAGTTCGGCATCCACCCCATCGAGGTGCACAAGATCGACGGGATCCCCTTCACCTCTGAGGAGATCTACGAGGCGATCAAGGAGGAGCTGTGATGAGCGTCGAGCAGCTGACCATCGCCAGCTACAAGTCGAGCCTCAAGCCGATCTGGTGCGCGGGGTGCGGCGACTACGGCGCCATCAACCCCTTCTACCAGGCGCTGCTGGCCTGCCAGATCCAGCCCAAGGACACCGTGATCGTTTCGGGAATTGGTTGCTCCGGCCGCTTTCCCTACTTCTGCGACACCTACGGATTCCACGGGGTGCACGGGCGCGCCCTGCCCACGGCCAGCGGCATGAAGACGGCCAACCCGCGGCTGAACATCTTCGCGGTGGGCGGCGACGGCGACGGTCTGGGCATCGGCGGCGGGCACATTCCCCACGTGGCGCGCAAGAACGTGGACATCGTCTACCTGCTCCTGGACAACTCGATCTACGGGCTGACCAAGGGGCAGTCCTCGCCCACCTCGCCGCTGCCCATGCTCTCCAAGACGGCCCCTTACGGCTTCCTCGAGGAGCCGCTCAATCCGCTGGCGATGTACCTCGGCTACAACGTCTCCTTCATCGCGCGTGGCTTCTCCGGCAAGCCCAAGCAGCTCAAGGAGCTGTTCATCCAGGCCATCCGGCACCGGGGCTTTGCCATCGTGCACGTGATGTCGCCCTGTGTGACCATGAACCAGCACGTGACCTTCGAGAGCCTCAAGCAGCTCTACGCGGAGCTGCCCGAGGACCACGATCCCGCCAGCCGGGGCATGGCCTTCGAACGGGCCCTGGACACGAGCCGGCTCTGGACGGGCCTGTTCTACAAGGAGGAGCGGCCCACGCTCCACGATCGCCTGGTCGATCTGAACGAGCGGGCGGGCCGGTACGAGAACTTCAAGGAGCTGCTGGCCAGGTTCAAGTAGCGTCCGCCGGGACGGTCCGCTGCGCCCCGGATTCCCCCAGCTGTCGATCGGGCCGGGACCCCTGGTGCCGGCCCGATGTACGTCCGGCGGCCAGTCCGGCGGCCGGACCCTTGACCGGCGGTCCGCAACGGAGCATCCTGTGCGGATACGGACCGGCCGCCGGCCGGCGGCCCCGGTCGCCTGGAACGAAGGAGCCCCGGACTTGTTCACGCGCAAGCGCACTCGCCTGGATCCCCGCCTCCCCTGGCTGGCGGACCTGCGCCTCTTGCTGGCGCCCATGTCGGGCGTCAGCGACCGGGCCTTCCGCAACCTCTGCCGAGCCCACGGCATGCAGCTGGGCTTCTGCGAGTTCGCTTCCGCGGCGGGTCTGCGGCAGGGCAATGCGGCCACCTGGAAGCTGGTGGACACGGAGGACGAGGCGGGGCCGGTCGGGGTCCAGATCTTCGGGGACGAGCCGGCGAGCATGGCTGCCGCCGCGCGGCTGCTGGAGAGCCGGCGCTGCGAGGTCCTCGACATCAACCTGGGCTGTCCGGCCAGGAAGGTGGTGCGCCGATGCGGCGGCAGCGCCTTGCTGGCGGACCTGCCCCGGCTGGCATCCGTGGTACAGGCGGTGGTGGCCGCCTGCCCCGTGCCCGTCTCGGCCAAGATCCGCAGCGGCTGGGACGGCGCCAGCGTCAACTACCTGGAAGTGGGACTCCTGCTCCAGGAGCTGGGCTGCGTCTGGGTCACGCTGCACGCGCGGACCCGCCGGCAGAAGTACCGGGGAAGGGCCGACTGGGACCACATCGCACGGCTGGTGGCCCGCCTGGATATCCCGGTGGTCGGCAACGGCGACGTCCGCGACGGTGCCAGCTACGCCGAGCTGGTGCGCCACACCGGCTGTCACGCGGTGATGGTGGGGCGTGGCGCGGTGGGCCGCCCCTGGCTCTTCGCCGAGCTGGCGGCACTGGAGAGTGGCCGGCCCTGGGCGGAGCCGTCCCGTGCCGCGATCTGCCGGACCATGCTGGGCCACGTCCTGGAGGTGAGGCGGCGCAGCGGCGAGAAGGCCGGCTGGCTGACCACGCGCAAGCACCTGGCCCGCGGCCTGCGGGGCTGGCCGGGAGCGGCGCTGCTGCGCCGGCGGCTCTTCGCCGCCGGGACCACCGACGAGATGATCGCCCTGCTGCTCGCCGAGGCCGGCAGCGAGGGCGGTAGCGAGGTCGGGCACCAGGCGCGGATTCCGGACCAGGACCCAGGCGCGACGCAGGAGGTGCCGGCCATCTGGTCCCTGGAGGAAGCAGGATGAGTGCTGCACAGCTGGCAAGACGCGGGCGCGCTGCGGCGGGCTTCGTAGCGGTCGCCCTGATCCTCGGGCTCGGCCCGGGGGGCTGCAGCAAGCGGGTTCTTGAGACGCCGTCCGGCGTGGACGCCCGCGGCCCTCGCACCATCGTGCACCAGGTCGGTCCCGGCGAGACCCTGGCCCTCATCGCGGACGACTACTACGGGGATCCCGGACGAGCCGACCAGATCGCCGCGGACAACGGCGTCCAGGATCCGGAGCAGCTGGCCATCGGCTCCTCGCTCGTCCTCCGCTTCAGCAAGTCCGAATGGGAGGTGGCGCGCCGGCGGGCGGCCGCCATGAAGCCCTACAACCGCGGCGTGGACTTCCTGGAGGAGGAGCGGCTCGCCGCCGCCGAGGACGAGTTCCGCGACGCCCTGGCCATCGCCCCGGATTTCCTCAACGCCCGCTACAACCTGGCCCTGGTGCAGATGCAGCGGGGCCGGCTCGACGAGGCGGAGGCGATCCTGGCCGAGCTGGTGTCCACCCGGCCGCAGGACCGCGACTTCCTCTTCGCGCACGGCCACGTCCTCTTTCTGCAGACGCGCCTGGAAGAGGCCGTGGCCGAGCTGCAGCGGCTGCTGGCCCTCGATCCCCGGCACCGGCGGGGGGCCTACGCCCTGGCCCGCGCCCTGCAGGCGAGCGAGCGCACGGCCGAGGCGATCGCGGCCTGGCAGGCCTACCTCCAGCTCGACGACACCTCGGCCTGGGCCGAGGAGGCCCGCCGCAACCTGCGGCAGCTCCAGGGTGAGTGAGCAGGACGGCATCCTGCTCGAACTGCGGCACTGGTCCCTGGTCCGCGAAACGGCGGACGGCCCCCTTCCTCTCCTGCGCGAACTCGACCTGAAGCTGCACCGCGGCGAGTTGCTCGGTCTGCTGGGGGGCAACGGGTCGGGCAAGACCTCCCTGCTGCGCTGGCTGGCCGGGGAGGACTCCCCACTGCGGTCCGTGGCCGCCCTGGTCTTCCAGGATCCCGACGAGCAGCTCGTGACGGCGCGGGTCGCCGAGGAGCTGACCCTCGGCCGTCCGCATCTGGCGCCGCAGCCGCTGCTGGAGGAATTCGGGCTGGCCGGCCTGGCGGATCGCGATCCGCGCCTGCTCTCGGCGGGGGAGAAGCAGCGCCTGGTGCTGGCGGTGGCCCTCGCGGGAGAGCCGCAGGTGCTGCTCTGCGACGAGCCCACCAGCCTGCAGGACCGCGCCCAGTCCGCCTGGCTGCTGGACCGCCTGCAGGCCTGGCGGCGGGCGACGGGCGGGACCCTCGTCCTCGCCACCCAGCGGCGCGCCGAGGCGGAGCTGTGCGACCGGCTGCTGGTGCTGCAGGACGGGCGCGCCGCGGCCTGCGGCGAGCCTTCCCGCATCCTGGATCTCCCGGCGGCCCGGGAGCTGCTCGCGCCGCTGGCGCCGGCGCCCGGCGCGCGCGCGGCGAGGCCGCCGGCAGCCCCGGATCCGGGGGCGGTCCCGGTGGCCGAGTGGCGCGACGTCGGCCGGAGCTTCGCGACCGGGGGCGGAATCCGGGACGTGAACCTGGTGCTGCAGGCCGGCGCTCGCCTGGGGATCACCGGTCGCAACGGGTGCGGCAAGAGCCTGCTGCTGGCCATGGCGGCGGGGCTGCTGGCACCGACCGCGGGACGCTGCCACCTGGACGGGCGCCCGCTCTGCAGCCGGGACGTGCCGGACCTGGATCACCGGGTCGCCCTGCTGGCCCCGCAGTTTCCGGAGTACTTCTTCACCCGCACGGCGGTGGGCGCCGAGATCGCCCTCGATCCGGCCCTGAAGGGAAGGGCCGCCGAGGTGCTGGCCGCGGCCGGGCTGCCCGCTTCCTGGACCGGCCGCAACCCGCACGACCTGAGCAGCGGCGAGCGCCGCCGGCTGGCCGTGGCCCTGACCGTCCTGGCGGGGCGCCGGCTGCTGCTGCTCGACGAGCCGACGGCGGGACTGGACCTGGCGGGGCGCCGGCGCCTGCTGGCGCTGCTGCGGTGCATCCCGCAAGCGGCCGCCCTCGTGGTGGCCTCGCACGATGCGGAATTCCTGACGGCCTGTGGTTGTTCAACTTACGAGCTGGGCCCGAACGGTCTGATCCGGAGGGCAACCAGCGGCGGGGAAGGGCCCCTTGCTCCGGCCGAACCGCTGGATTAGTATTCGCCCCGGACAACCCGATCTTCCTGGTTCCTTTTAATGAGGTCCGGCGAGACCCAAAGGGGGAGGAAGCCGCACAGGCACGGCAGGCATGGGCAAGGCGACCATGCCTTTTTTTTGCCGGCCGGCGGCACGACCGAAGGAGCAGCATGAGCTTCGTCCCGAAAGCCGCCATCATGAACACCGACGAGATGAACCGGGCGCTGCGGCGCATGGCGCACGAGATCATCGAGGCCAACAAGGGCACCGAGAATCTCGTCCTGCTGGGCATCCAGCGCCGGGGAGTGACCCTGGCGCGCAAGATCGCCGAGAACATCGCCCAGGTGGAGGGGACCGACGTCCCGCAGGGCGCCCTGGACATCACCTTCTACCGCGACGATCTCTCGACCCTCGGCCCGACCCCGCGGGTGACCCCCACCGAGGTCCCTTTCGACGTCACGGGCAAGATCGTCATCCTGGTGGACGACGTGCTCTACACCGGGCGTACCGTGCGGGCCGCCCTGGACGAGATCATGGACTGGGGCCGGCCGCAGGCCATCCGCCTGGCCGTGCTCATCGATCGCGGACATCGCGAGCTGCCCATCCGCCCCGACTTTGTGGGCAAGAACGTGCCGACGTCCCAGAAGGAGATCATCAAGGTGAAGGTAAAGGACTTCGACGACTGCGAGGAGGTCGTCGTGGGGGAGGTGGTGGATTGATGGTCCTGAAGCTGAAGGACCTGCTCGGCCTCGAGGAGCTTTCGGCCGCGGAGATCCTCGCCATTCTCGACATGGCGGCGCGCTTCCGCGGGGTCTTCGATCGCCCCGTGCGCAAGGTGCCCATCATGCGCGGACGCACGGTGGTCAACCTCTTCCACGAACCCAGCACCCGGACGCGCATCAGCTTCGAGCTGGCCGAGAAGCGCCTGTCCGCGGACATCATCAACTTCAGCGCCACGACCAGCAGCTTCCAGAAGGGCGAGACGCTGCGCGATACGGCCGAGAACCTGCAGGCCATGAAGATCGACATGCTGATCGTGCGCCATGCTTCGCCGGGATCGGCCCGCTATCTGGCCAAGGTCCTGCAGTGCTCCGTCATCAATGCCGGCGACGGCGCCCACGAGCATCCGACTCAGGGCCTGCTGGACCTGATGACCATGCGCCAACGGCTGGGCGATCTGCGCGGCCGCAAGGTCACCATCATCGGCGACATCACCCACAGCCGGGTGGCGCGCTCCAACATCTGGGGCCTGACCAAGCTGGGTGCCCAGGTCACGGTCTGCGGACCCCCGACCATGATGCCGTCCGGCATCGAGCGCATGAGCGTCCGGGTGGAGTACGACCTGCTGCGCGCCGTGGCCGGCGCCGACGTGCTGAACGTGCTGCGCATCCAACTGGAGCGGCACAGCAGCCAGGCCTTCCCCAGCAATCGCGAGTATCACAAGATGTTCGGCGTCACCGAGGACGTGGTGCGCACGCTCAAGCCCGAGTGCTTCATCATGCATCCGGGTCCCATGAATCGCGACGTGGAGATCAGCGCCACCGTGGCCGACGGCCCGCGCCAGGTGATCCTGGACCAGGTGGCCAACGGTGTGGCCGTCCGCATGGCCGTGATCTACCTGCTGTCCGGCGGCGATCCGGGCGCCCTGGGCGGCGAGACCGTGGAATCCGGAACCCGCCTGGCGCACGAGGGTTGAGAGACGAGGCGGCCGCCGGCCGCCCGAGGAAGAGGTCGCGCATGGACTGGAGCTGGGACCGCATTCCCCCCGAGTACCTGGTCGTCGACGTCCGCCTGTGCCGGCAGGGCAAGCTGGCCAGGCGCCGGGGCTTCCTGCACGTGAAGGACGGCCGCCTCGAGGCGCTCGACAGCGGCTTGCCGCAGATCGAGGGCCTCCCGGTGCTGGATGCGGGAGGTCTGGTGTGCGCCCCCGGTCTCGTGGACCTGCACGTGCACTTCCGGGAGCCGGGACAGGAGGAGAAGGAGACGGTCGCCACCGGCAGCCGGGCCGCCGCCGCCGGGGGTTACACGGCGGTGGTGACCATGCCCAACACCGAACCGGCGGTGGATAATCCCGGCCTGGTGCGCTACATCATCGATCGCGGCGAGGAAGCGGGGCTCTGCCGGGTCTTCCCGACCGGCGCCGTCAGCGTCGGCAGGAAGGGCGAGGCGATAGCGGAGTTCGGCGCCATGGTCGAGGCCGGCGCGGTGGGGTTCACGGACGACGGCGAGCCCGTGGCCCACGGCGGTCTCATGGCCAATGCGCTCAAGTACGCCCGCATGCTCGGCGTGCCGATCATCAGCCACGCCGAGGACAGGAGCCTGGC
>Ga0315542_1001963_pt1 | contig 12757 bp, 12 predicted proteins | sample SalMarSW160120MG_FD_202541 | JGI IMG/M metagenome (GOLD analysis project Ga0315542, IMG submission 202541) | Salt marsh sediment microbial communities from the Plum Island Ecosystem LTER, Massachusetts, United States - Salt Marsh Sediment SW1601-20 ... | reverse complement strand
GATGGATCCCGGGTGCGGCGCTTGCTGGTGGCCGAGCATCCGGCGGGGCCTGGACGCGTCATCTGGGACGGGCGCGACGACGCCGGGCGGCCCGTGCCCTCCGCCACCTACCTGGCGCGCCTGGTCGGACCAGGTGGCCCGGCGACCTGCCGGCTCCTGCTGGTCAAGTGATCCGCTGCGCGGCTACCCCCATCCCGTCCCGGTGTTGACACCCCGGGATCCATCACGAATGCTGCAGCCGTCCCTGTAAACGAAAGTCCTGGGCCCTTCGTCTCCTGGTGTGGACCCCGGAGGAGGCGACGGTGAACACACCATCCGCACATCGGCAAGACCTGGATCTGGCCCGGCGGGCCGCCGCGGGTGAGGAGCAAGCCTGGCACGCGCTCTACGAGGACACCTGCCAGCCGCTCTTCAATCTGCTCTGCTTCCAGGTCGGGGATCGTGACGCAGCGCGGGATCTGCTCCAGGAGACGTACCTGACGGCTCTCGCCCGGCTGACGCAGTACCGCGGCGAGGGATCGCTCCTGGGCTGGCTGCGCGCCATCGCGCTGCGCAAGACTCTCGACTGGAGGCGAAGCCTCTGGCGGCACCTGAAGGGCCAGCGGGCCCTGGCGGCGGAGCCGCCGGACCCGGCACCGGACGGCCCGGACGCAAGGCTCGAGGTGGAGAGCGCGGCCTTCCGCGAGGCCCTGGGACGGCTGTCGGCCCGCCAGCGGGCGACACTGCTGCTACGGGAGCTGGAAGGCCTCTCCTTCCGCGAGATCGCGGCGACCCTGAACTGCAACGAGGCCACGGCCAGGGTGCACCACCTGCGCGCCCGGACGGCCATGAAGCAGCAGCTCGCCGACCTGCCGGAGCTTGCGCTTGCCGACGAGATGGGAGGGCAGCAGGCATGAAGCGGTTCTTCGACAACGCCCACCAGCGGCTGAGCGAGACCGAGAAGCAGGAGATGTGGGAGCAGCTGGCTGCCGCGCAGCGCGCGCGCCGTATGCAGCGGGATCGCGGCGGCCGGCGCTGGCTGGCCGGCGGCGCCTGGCGCCCCGCCTTCGCCGTCACCACGGTCGCCCTGGCCGCCCTGGGTTACCTGATGTTCTTCGGCGAGCACCGGGATGATCTTCTGGGATCCCGGATCCTGCAGGAGACGGCGCGGGAGGCCCGGCCCGACGTCGCGGACAGGTCCGGCGAGGAATGGGCCGCGGTCCCCCTCTCCGGGAAGGCTGATGAGAGGCCTCCCGAAGCGCCGGAGCTGCACGAGCCGCCCGTGCAGGAGATCGCGAAGCCGGCCGGGGCCGCCGGGACGGACAGGGACGCGTCGGCGCGGATGCCGTCTGTCCCCGCCGGTGACCGGAAACAGGGGGCCGCGGCCCCGGCGCCGCCGCAGCGGGAAACCGCCGTCGTTCCTCCGGACGACGAGCGCCCGCGGGTCGCGGCCGCCCCGCCCGAGATGGCGGATGCGCTGGCCGCCGCGCCGGTGTCCGGGATCGAAGGACCGGCCGCGGGCGGCAAAGCCGTGAGCGGAGAACTCCGGGAACAGGCCAGGAAATCCGTGGAGGAGGAGCTGGCGCGGAAGGCCGGGACCGTCAGGGATGCACGCGAACTCTACGTGAGGGGCGGACGCGCGGGCGAGGCCCGAATGCGGCTGAATGAGGTGCCCCGGGCCGCGGCAGGGCCGGCCGTCGAGGATGTCGACCGCGAGAAGTCCGCAGCCCGTGTGCCCCGCGAGGTCTGGACGCCGCCCAACGACGCGGACTTCGACGCCATGTACTTCCAGAACTACGGAGTCAATCCCTTCGTCGTGACGGAGGAGGATGCCCTCTCGACCTTTGCCCTGGACGTGGACAACGCTTCCTACACGCTGACGCGCCGCTATTTGCAGGAGGGGCACCTGCCGCCGCAGGAGGCGGTGCGCGTGGAGGAGTTCGTCAACTTCTTCGCGCAGGACTACCCCTCGCCGGAGGGCGACTTTGCCATCCACGCGGACGGAGCGCCGTCGCCCTTCGGGGCCGGCTACCATCTGCTGCGGATCGGCATCGCGGCCCGCGAGGTGGCGCCGGCGGCGCGGCGGGCGGCGAACCTGGTTTTTGTCATCGATGTCTCCGGATCCATGCGGCGGGAGAGCCGCCTCGAGCTGGTCAAGCGGGCGCTGGGGCGCCTGCTGGACGAGCTGGACGAGGGGGACACCGTGGGGATCGTGGTCTACGGCAGCCGGGGACGGGTCGTGCTCGAGCCCACCGGTGCGGACGAGCGCGCGCGGATCACGGCGGCCATCGCGGCGCTGCAGCCCGAAGGCAGCACCAATGCCGAGGAGGGCCTGGAGCTGGGCTACCGCATGGCGCGGCAGCACTACGACACCGCCGCGGTGAACCGGCTGATCCTCTGCTCGGACGGCGTCGCCAACCAGGGGCGCACCGGCGCGGAGTCCATCCTGGAGCAGGTGCGCCACGCCGCCGACGAGGGCATCCAGCTCTCCACCATCGGTTTCGGCCTGGGCAACTACAACGATGTGCTGCTGGAGCAGCTGGCCGACCGGGGGGACGGCAACTACTACTACGTGGACAACCTGCAGGAGGCCGAGCGGGTCTTTCACGAGAACCTGACCGGCACGCTGCAGACCGTGGGCGAGGAAGTCAAGGTGCAGGTCGAGTTCGACCCCGCGCGCGTGCTGCGCTACCGCCTGCTCGGCTACGAGAACCGAAATGTCGCCGACTGGGACTTCCGCAACGATGCGGTGGACGCCGGCGAGGTGGGCGCCGGCCACCAGGTGACGGCTCTCTACGAGATCAAGCTCGCGGACGCGGCGGCCCGCCATCTCGAGCGGAGCACGACCGATCGCGACGGCGGCCGGGCCCGCTCGCCGCACCTGGCCATGGTCCGCCTGCGCTACCGCCAGCCGGCCCGGGGCCGGGCGCCCGGCGACGTGCACGAGCTGAAATGCGAGATCACGACCCGCGACCTGAGCCGCAGCTTCGCGGAGGCCCCGCTGCGCCTGCAGCTGGATGCCGCGGTGGCGGAGTTCGCGGAGATCCTGCGCGGCAGCTACTGGGCCAGGGGAAGCACCTTGCGGGCGCTGGCGCCCCAAGTCGACGACCTGGCCGATCGCCTGCACGGTGATCGGGACGTGCAGGAGCTGCGGGCCCTGGTGCAACGGGCCGCGGAGCTGGAAGACGAGGATTGAGGTGCGATCTGCGAGCGGACGGGGGGCGGCGCCAGCCGCCCCCTACTTCAGGTCGACGCCGGCCGAGGCGTGAGCCTGGTGGTTGACCAGCGGGACCGAGCCGTAATGGATCTGCCGATCATCCAGATAGAGCTCGTGGTTCACCTTGTCCGCGGCGTACCGGCCTTCCCCCGTGTAGGTGACGGTCATGCTGCAGGTCCCGTTGATGCTGGTGATGCATTCCGCGACCCGCCGGATCGCATACTGGCCCGTCTGCGGATCGATGGTGTCGTCGTCCACGAACAGCGCGCGAACCGTGATGCCCTCCAGGGGATACTCGTCAGAGACCCGGTAGACGTACATGGAGAAGCTGTCGGTGGTGCTGCCGCCGAGTTCCGGTCCCACCGGATCGGGACCCCCTCTGGGGCTGCAGGAGATCGAACCGAGCAGGGGCAGGACGACGAGCAGGCGCAGGGCGGACGATCGTGCGCGCATATCGCGCTCCTGGCGCCGGGGTGGGGTCGGATCGGCGAGCCGCGGCGGTGCGGCCGGGCCTCTGTGGAGTTAAGGTCCAGCCGCGCGTCAGTCAAGCCCGGCACGGTGCAGCCTTCCGGGCCGCGCCTCACTTGACCAGCGTCGCGCTCCGGCTGTACTGCAGGCCCGCCGCCCGCAGCCGGTAGATGTAGGTGCCGGAGGGAAGGGGACGACCCGCATCGTCCCTCCCGTCCCAGGTCACCTCCTGAACACCGGCGGGACGTTCACCGTCCAGGAGCCGCCGCACCAGCCGTCCCCGCAGATCCAGGACCACCAGTTCCACCCGGTCGGGCAAGCGCAGCTCGAAGCGGAAGGTGGTGCTCGGGTTGAAGGGATTGGGGTAGTTCTGGTGCAGCAGGGGCGCGCGTTCGGGCGCCGGCGCGGCCGAGAGATCGGGGGCCTGCGTGAAGCTGTACCAGCCGGCCGGCGCGGGCCGGGGCATGCCCTCCGTTCGCCCGCTGCCGTCGGTGGCCAGCACGTAGTAGTCGGTGGCCGCCGCGGCGTCCGGTTCCGGGATCGTGCCGGTGTAGAGACCGCGGCCGCGTGCCTCCATGGTCAGGACGATCCAGTCGCCGCCGTCCCGGCGGTAGACCAGGTCCACCGCGGTGACGGGGCCTCCGCTGTGCGCTTCCACGCGCGCCTCCACGGCCACCGGACCGATCTGCGCGTCGCGCACCGGGACGTGCTCCACGCGCAGCATGCCACGGTCCATGACACCCTTGGCGCGGCAGTGCAGGGCATCGTCGCTGAGCCAGCTGGCGTAGTAGTAGCCTCGCACGTCGTAGCCCGGCAGCGCGTCGCGATACGCGTGCACGGCCGCGCTGTCGTAGACAGCGCTGCCGAAGCAGGGCACGTAGATCCCGTCGTTGAGAATGAGGCTGTTGGTGTAGCTGGCGGGCTCACTACCCCCGATGTCGTAGCAGTAGACGCGCCGGACACGATAGTTACGGCCGGTCGAGGCCCGCAAGGAGGCCAGCAGCGTGGCGCGTTGCTCGAGCGTGGAATAGGTCCAGTGGGCGGGCCAGACCTCCTTGACCAGGACGGTTTCCTCGTCCAGGAACTTGGCCCAGGTATCGATGTGGTGAATGCCGCCGCTCTCGATGTACTCCAGCACCTGGTAGGTGTCGATGCCGTAGTAGTCCGCCATGAGCTGGTCCACCCCGGCCGGCGTCATGCCGTTCGCGGACGCGGCCTCGTCGTACACCAGGCGCGTCGAGCAGCTCACGTGAACGCCGTCGGTCATGTAGTTGCCGCCGGTGTGCCACATGTCGTGCCGGATCACCGGCAGGCCCTGCTGCTGCCCGAAGTAGACGGGGATCAGGTCGTCGTTGGGGCGGTAGGGCCGGTTGTAGACGTGGTCGACGACGGTGAGCTGGCCGTCCCCGTCGAAGACGAACCAGGGGCCGTAGTCGCGGGTCCAGATGCTGTCATTGGGCTTGACCAGGAACTCGACGCGCTCCATGTCCACGCCATTGGCCGCCAGGTTGCTCTGGGCGGTGCCGAGATAGCTGCTCGAGACGACCACGTGCAGGGTCACATCGTCGTCCAGGTCCCGCAGCAGGGCGTAGGGCAGGCCCAGGGGGTAGCGGATCAGCACGCCCGTGCAGGGCTCCCATTCGGCGCAGTTGCGGACCGGGGCCACCGGGGGCGGGTCGGCCTTGATGTCGCGCCCCGGCAGGCTGTCCTCGCGGCCGCGCCAGGGCAGCCGCTCCTCCGGGATCTCCCGGCGCGGCAGGAGCAGCTCCAGGTGGTCCTCGTCCCAGACGCGGGCCGCCGGCTTCTGCCCGGCGACGACGGACGGGCCGGCGCAAACCAGGCCGAGGAGCAGGCCCAGGCCCAGCACGGCGAGCAGGGCGGGTGAAAACGGGCGGCGGTGCAGCGGCATGAGCTTCCCCCTGATGCGGATTCCCTGCGTACGGTGAACAGCCAGTCCAGTATAGCACGCGGCCCGGCCGCAGGGGAGGGCGGCTCGCCGGGGCCACTTTCCGCTCAAGTTCGGCCGGCTGCTACCGATGACAAGGAGGGGAAGAAGGAGGTCGACATGCTACCGGCCATCGCTTCGGCCCTCAGCGGTCTGGCGGCCCATCAGCGGCTGCTGGAGGATTCCGCCCGGCGGATCGCGCGGGTCGGCCGGCCGCCGCCGGCTGAGCCTGTCGATCTGGCCCGGGAAAGCGTCCAGATCATGGTGGCCAGGACCGGCTACGAGGCCAACCTGCGCACGATCAAGGTGGCCGACGAGATGCTCGGAACGTTGCTGGACGTCCTGGCCTGATCCCCGGATCACCTGGCCAAAAGCCAAGGGGCCGCGCTCATCACGCGGCCCCTGCTCGTTCCCGGGGGGTGGACTCTACAGGTAGATCTCGGGCACTTCCATTTCGCCCTTCTGGAAGGCCTGCAGGAAGGCGCCGACCACCTTGGGGTCGAACTCCTTGCCGGCGCCCTTGAGGATGTTGTCCTTGGCGTCCAGGGGCGCCATGGCCTTGCGGTAGGGGCGGTCGCTCGTCAGGGCGTCGTAGACGTCGGCCACGGCGATGATGCGGGCTTCCAGCGGGATCTCCTCGCCGGACTGGGGCGTGTAGCCGGACCCGTCGTAGCGATCGTGGTGGGCCAGGATGATCGGGATGATCCGGTGCAGCGGGCCGCCGATGGGCTCGAGCAGCGAGGCTCCCTTGTCCACGTGACGCTGGATGCCCACGTACTCCTGGTGGCTGAGCTGGGCCGCCTTGTAGAGGAGCTGGCGGCTGATGTCCAGCTTGCCGATGTCATGCAGGAGCGCCGCCGCGCGCACGTCCTCGATGCGCTCGCGGCTGAGGCCCAGGTACGAGGCGATCTTGGCCGAGTAGATCGACACCCGGTAGGAGTGATTCTCCGTGTACTTGTCCTTGGAGATGAAGTGGCGGAGGATGTGCAGCAGTCCGTGGTAGGTGGTCTGCAGCTCCTTCACCTTGGACTCGTGCCGCTCGTAGAGCGTACCCATGGTATAACCGGTGATGATCAGCATGCCGCCCCAGGCGAACAGGTCGTACACCCGGTCCGACATCAGGGTGGAGGACACGATTCCCGTGAACAGATCGGGCTTCATGTGCGCCAGGAACGCGACCATGCCCACGCTGGCGAACGCCGTCAGCGTGGCGTGCCGCCGCCCGAAGAAGTAGGCGGAGAAGAGCGTGGGCAGGGTGTAGAAGCCCAGGACCATCCGCTGCGCCGTCACCAGGTAGTTCATCAGGGCCGCGATCACCAGCAGCGAGAGGATGATCCACAGCTCCTTGTTGACCTCGGCCAGCTTCTGGATGATCGGGTGCTTGCGGCTCTGGGGCCTGGCCCCGCTCCGGAAGCTCCGCAGGCTCTCGATGGCCAGCTCCATGTCCACCGCGTTGGCATCCTCATGCGGCGGCTGGTGGGCTTTCTCGGGCGGTGGCCCCTCGGGAGCGCGAGACGGGCTCTCGTCCTGAAGTCCCTCGAGCAGGTCCTCGGACTTGGCCTCGGTTTCCCGCGCCATCGTATCCTTTGTGATAGATTCCAGCATGCCCTCCCTCCAGGGAACGAGCCAGGCGAGACAGTTCACCCCGTTGGCATTCCTGCATCGGCCGGCGGAGAGGAGGACTTGAGGGGTAATCTGCCGTTATTCTGTCCGGGAACGCGCCATGGCCCGGACGGCGGCCGGCCCGGTCGCCATCCCGCAGGAAAAGGCTGGCCAGGCGGCCGGCGGGAGCGGATCATGCCGGAAAGGCGAGGCCCGCGTTTTCAGCCGGAGGAGGCGAGCGACCGTGCGCCTGTTCCCCATCGTCTTCGAGGATCAGAGCTGCGTGAACTTCCGGCCGCTGGCCTGGAGCCAGCCGGTGTACGAGCTGCGCTGCGGCCTGCTCAACCTGCGCGAGCGGCTGCAGCAGGTCCTGCTGGACGCCGCGCCGCCGGCCGCCGGGCCGTTGCCGGGTCGCCCCGGACTGCTGCCGCGGGGGCTGCTGCAGGCCTTGCAGCCCCGGGGATCCTGCGCCGTGGGCCCGCAGAACTGTGCGCGGGAGCTGCCACGGAGCGAACGAGCGCTCTGGCTGACCGCGCGCCTGGGCGCGCGCTGGGATGTCTTGGCCGCCCTGGTGGGGCGCGCCCTCAAGGGCGAGGATTTCGCCTGGCGCGACGAGCTGGGACTGGTGGCCGCCTGCCTGGAGGCGACCGCGGCGCCGGCCCTGCTGCGGGACTGGCAGGCCTGGGAGGAACGCTGTGCGCGGGCGGGCTGCTGGCAGCGCGCCGCCGGGGCCTTGCCGGCCTGGGAAGCTGCGGTCGAGGACTGGCCGCTGCGGGCCGAGGGGGTGTGGGGTCGCCTGCAGACCCCGGAAGGGGCCGATCCCGCGGGCCCGGCCGCCTTGCAGGCAGTCCTGGAGGCGGCCGACCGGCCACCGGCCGTGTGGCGCCACCTGTGGGACCTGATCCCGGCCAACGGCCCGGCCATCGGCGGTGACGTCCAGAAGCTCGTCGCCGCCGGGCGATCGCTGAGCCGCGAGCTGTTCGGGATCCGGGTCGCCGAAGGCGCCTGGCCGCAGGGCGCTCCCTGGCTGGCCGAGAGCCGCTGGCGATGCTGCGCACGGGATCGCGGCTGGATCGCGCCCGAGGCGATCTGGCTGGCCGACGACGTCCAGGTGGCGCCGGCCGTGGCCGTGGACGCCTCGCGAGGTCCGGTGGTCCTGGACCGGGGCGTGATCGTTCAGCCCTTCAGCTACCTGGAGGGTCCGCTCTACGTGGGACCGGGCACGCTGATCAAGGCCGGAGCCCGCATCTCCGGCGAGACCTCCCTGGGCGCCGTCTGCAAGGTGGCGGGCGAGGTGGGCGAGAGCATCTTCGCCGATTTCGTGAACAAGCAGCACGACGGGTTCGTGGGGCACGCGGTCCTGGGCTGCTGGGTCAACCTGGGCGCCGGGACGAACAACAGCGACCTCAAGAACAACTATGGGCCCGTGCGGGTGGATCTGGGCCGCGGGCCCGTGGACACGGGCCTGCGTTTCCTGGGACTGCTCATGGGCGAGCACAGCAAGAGCGCCATCGGCACGCTCTTCAACACGGGCACCTGCGTCGGGTTCAGCTGCAACGTCTTCGCCTCCGGCTTTCCCCCCAAGCTCCTGCCCAGCTTCAGCTGGGGACAGGACGGCACGACCCGCTACGCCGTGGAACCGGCCATCGCCACCGCGCGCGTGGTGATGAGCCGCCGCGGCGTCGCCTTCCTGGAGGGTCACGAAGCGCTGTTCCGCGCCCTGGCCGAATCCGGAACCTGAGGCCCCCGCCGCTGCCGATGTCCGTGCATTCTGCCCGGGACGGGTCGCCCACCGGAGCCACGCGCTTGCACCTTGCCCGCTGGTCTTCCGGCCGCCGCCGGAGAGCCTTTTCCAGGCCCGCGGTATCCCTTCGCCGGCTGCGGAGTTGCTAGCCATAGTGCCCCAACGGATTGCCGGAGCGGCGTTGTCCGCCCGGCGGACGTCCGCCGTTCCGCTCCTCCCGGTGGCACGGCCATTGATGCCACCGGATCAAAATGTTTCCTGCGCTGACCGTGACTTGTCCGCCGTCGCATCTACGCTCTCCGTGTGTTGTAGGTCTCCCGCGGTCGGGCACGCGGCAGAAAGCGGGAAACATTATTTTTCCCCTCCCCGGAACGTCTATCTTCCAAATTGACAGGCTGCTGCACCGGTGATAGCGTGGCCGCCACATCAAGCGCACGCTGGCGGCCCCCGGTCGCCCGGCACGGACGTCCCGCCCACGGGGAGGAAGCGATGAGAGAAGCTCTCGGCATGATCGAGACGCGAGGATTCGTGGCCATGGTCGAGGCCAGCGACGCCATGGTCAAGGCCGCCAACGTGCGGCTGATGGGCTACGAGAAGATCGGGGGAGGCTACGTCACGGCCATCGTGCGCGGGGATGTCGCCGCCGTCAAGGCGGCCACCGACGCCGGAGCGGCCGCCGCGAGCAAGATCGGCGAGCTGATCAGCGTCCACGTCATCCCGCGCCCCCACACCAACGTCCAGGAAGCCCTGCCGATCGGCGGCGTGATCGAGGAGTAGCACGGCGTGCGACTCGCAAAGGTGGTCGGCACCCTGGTGGCGACGCGCAAGGATCCCAAGCTGGAGGGCGTCAAGTTCCTGGTGGTCGAGGACACGGACCTCTCCGGCCAGGGGCAGGGAGGCCAGCTGGTGGCGGTCGACGCCGTCGGCGCGGGAGAGGGGGAGCTGGTGCTCTACGCGCAGGGTTCCTCCGCCCGGCAGACGGTCCTGACGGACGGCCGTCCCGTGGACTGCACCATCATGGCCATCGTCGACCTGGTCGAGAGCGACGGTCGCCTCCGCTATGACAAGGCCGCGAAACTGCGTTCGGGCCGGTCGGATCCGCCGTGACGCGCCGGCCGGAACCCCCCATCCAGGATCTGGTGCGCCAGGCGGTGCGGCGCAGCCTCGCCGCCCGGCGCGGTGCGTCCGGGATCGTCGAGGCCGGCAGGGAGCCGCCGGCGCCGGTTCCGCCGGACCGGCCGGTCGAGCGGCCCGGAGCCGAGGCGCCGGCCGTGTCGGGATCGCCGCAGGACGGCCTGCACCGGACGCCGGACGAGGCCGTGGCCGCGGCGCAGCAGGCCTTCGGCGTCTTCCGCACCCGTCCCCTGCGCGAGCGCGAGGCCGTGCTCGCCAACATCCGGCGGCGCCTGCTGGAGCAGATCGAGGCCCTGTCGCGCCGGGCCGTGGAGGAGACGGGTCTCGGGCGGGTGGCCCACAAGATCGAGAAGAACCGGCTCGTGATCACCAAGACCCCGGGTCCGGAGATCCTCGTCCCGGAGGCCGTGAGCGGGGACGAGGGCTTGACCCTGGTGGAGTACGCCCCTTTCGGCGTCATCGTCGCCATCACGCCCGTGACCAATCCGAGCGAGACCCTGATCAACAACGCCATCAGCATGCTGGCGGGTGGCAACACCGTGGTCTTCAACGCCCACCCGGGGGCCAAGCGGGTCACGGCCGAGGCCCTGCGGGTGGTCAACACCGCGGCGCGGGAGGCCGGTTGCCCGGTGGCGCCCCTGCATGCCTGCGCGGAGCCGACCATCGAGACGGCCCAGCGGCTCATGCAGCATCCCCAGGTGCCGCTGCTGGTCGTGACGGGCGGGCCCGGCGTCGTGAAGGCGGCCCTGGCCGCGGGCAAGAAGGTGATCGCCGCCGGCGCGGGGAATCCGCCCGTCGTGGTGGACGCCACCGCCGACCTGGCCGCGGCGGCGCGCCACATCGTGGCGGGGGCCTCCTTCGACAACAACATCATCTGCATCGCCGAGAAGGTGGTCGTGGCCGAGGCCGCCATCCACGACGCCCTGGTGCAGGAGATGGCGGCCCTGGGCTGCCGGGTGCTGACGGCGGTGGAGCTTTCGCGGGTGGAGAAGCTGATCTTCGCGGAGACCCGCGGGCCGAATCGCCCGGCTGTCATGGCCAAGGACTGGATCGGCAAGGACGCCATCCGGATCCTGCGTGCCGCGGGCGTGGCGGCCAGCGGCGATCCGCCCCTGGCCCTGGCCCTGGTGCCGCCGGAGCACCCGCTCAACTGGACGGAGCAGATGCTGCCGGTGCTGCCGGTGGTCTCGGCGCCGGGAGTGGAGGAGGCCATCGAGATGGCCAGGCGGTTCGAGAGGGACAACCGTCACACCGCGATGATGCACTCGCGCGACGTGACCATGCTCAGCCGCATGGCCACGGTCATGGATACGTCCATCTTCGTCAAGAACGGCTCTTGCGCCGCCGGCCTGGGCGGCGGCGGCGAGGGCTACACGAGCTTCACCATCGCCTCGCCCACGGGCGAAGGCCTCACCAATGCCCGCACCTTCTGTCGCAGGCGGCGCTGCGTGCTGGTGGGGGCCTTCCGGATCGTCTGAGGAGGGACATGCTCGCGGAGCGGCCGGACGAGCGCAGCCTGGGATTCCTGGAACTGGATCGCCTCGCCCGCGGCGTGGTCTGTGCCGACGCCATGGTCAAAACCGCGCCGGTCCGGCTGGCCCTGCTGGCGCCGGTCTCGGGCGGCCGCATGCTGGTAGCGGTGGACGGCGCGGTGGCGGCGGTGGAGGCGGCGCTGGCGCGGGGCGTGGCCGCAGCGGGCGACACGCTGCGCGACGCCCTCTTCCTGGCCAACCTGCATCCAGGAGTGCCGGAAGCCCTCAAGGGAGGCGCGGCGCCCGAGCTGGGCGAGGCCCTGGGCCTGGTGGAAACGGTCACGGCGGCGGCCGCCGTCCGCGCGGCCGATGCCGGTCTGAAGGCCGCTCAGGTCCGGCTGCTGCGGCTGCGTCTGGCCCACGGCATCTCCGGCAAGGGCTTCCTGCAGCTGAGCGGCGAGGTGGCAGCCGTGGAGGCCGGCGTGGCGGCGGCGGCCGCGGCCGTGGATCTGCCGGAGTTCCTGCTGGGCACGGAGGTCATTCCCTCGCCGCACCGCGACCTGCGGGTCTGGCTCGGACGTAGGCTGGGTGGGGATCGACCGCCGTTCGACACCGAGCCGGGGACCTGAAATGTACCTGGCCCGCGTCACGGGCAGCTGCACGGCGACCCGCAAGACCCCGGGGCTCGCGGGCCAGCGGCTCCTCGTGGTCCGCCCGCTGACCTTTGCCCGCGAGGAGGCCGGTCCGCCCTTCGTGGCCGTGGACACCGTGCAGGCCGGCCCCGGAGACCTGGTCTTCTACGTGACGAGCCGCGAGGCGGCCAAGGCCCTGGAAGATCCCTTCAACCCCGTGGATGCGGCCATCCTGGGCATCGTGGACGAGCTGCGCTACGAACCCTGGTCGGGGGGCGGCGCATGAAGGTCTGCCGCGTGGTGGGCGAGATCGTGGCCACGGCCCGGCATCCGGCCCTGGCGGGTCGTAAGCTGCTGATCGTGCAGCCGGTCAGCGCCGACGATCGGGCGACGGGTCAGCCCGTGCTCGCCGTCGACGGCGTCCAGGCCGGGCCCGGGGATCGGGTTCTGCTCAGCGACGAGGGGGGAGCGGCGGCCCTGGTGCTGGGGCGGGAAGGTCCGGTGCGTGCCGTCATCGTGGGGCACGTGGACGACATGCGGATGGGCGGATCGCCTTTATCAAGA